>OBLR010000344.1_pt1 | contig 11219 bp, 8 predicted proteins | sample 1519891 | NCBI WGS metagenome assembly OBLR01 (sample SAMEA3113583, study PRJEB22503) | soil metagenome | reverse complement strand
ACCGCAAGCTTGGCCACATCCTCCGAGATGACGGTGACCTCGGGCAACTCGGGCACTACGATCTTCCCAGAAGCGTCTCGACGTAGCCGGCGACACCGTCCTCGTCTACGCCGGGTACGACTCTGTCGGCGGCTTCTCGGACCTCGCCGGTCATACCCCCCACCGCCACCCCGTGCCCCGCGAAGCGGAGCATGTCTATGTCGTTATCGGCGTCGCCGAAGGCGAGGACACGCTCCGGCTCGATCCCCCACCGCTCGCACAGGAAGCCGAGGGCCGACGCCTTCGTGCCTTCCAGACTGCCGATCTCGACGTAGTGCGGCAGGCTGCGCGTAACGAAGAGCCGCCCGTCGAAGGCCGTCCTTGCCGCCTCGAGCCAGCCCTCTATATCGTCGGGGCGGTCCACGATCACGAGCTTCGTCGGTTGTTCTGTACCTTCCCTGAGCCAATCCGCCGGTGAGTCCACGACACAGACGCCAGGTTCAGCGTAACGCCGGAGGTGATCCAGCGCCGCAGGTGTGTCTGGCGAGGTTATGATGCGCCCGTCGAGGAAGACACGGGCGTGCAGATCTCGTGCTGCTGCCCACTCGAGCACCTCTATGCCCAGACTCACTGGCAGCTTGCGGTGCAGCAGGGTCTCCTCATTCATCCTCCTTACCATCGAACCGCCGTAGCAGATCAGGGGGTCATGATCCGCGAAGCCGAGCCTCCCTGCATACTCTCTGGCGCCCTCGAAGCGCCTCCCCGTCGCCACGACGAGCCTCATCCCCCGCGCTCTGAGACCCTGCAGGGCTGCAAGTGTGCCTTGTGTGATCCTCAGGTTCCGCCGCAACACGGTCCCGTCGAGGTCGAAGGCGCCGAGATCGAAGGCCAATCCGTTCTTCTTGCCTCTGTCTTCCGCGCCCAAGTGCAACCTTCTAGATGTCGTAGATCCGAAGGGACTCTAGAGTCCCTGAACTCTGCCTTTGTAAGGCAGTGAGGTAGTTTGTAGCATCTTTGAAAGCGGTTTGCTGGTAGGGGCGGCTCGCGTCCGCCTGCTTCTTGTGTTATACGCAAGGCGTACATGAGCGATGATCCAACCACGGGTGCTGCTCCCACGGTGAACGAAGGAGATGGGCTGCAACGCCCGGGAGATCGGGAGAAGCAGGCTTGAGACGTCTGACCTTCCTCGGTACCGGCGACGCCCTCAACGGCGAGAGGGCGCAGTCTAGCCTGGCTCTACGGCTCTCTGGTGACGAGACGATGCTGATCGACGCCTCCAGCGGCACCGTGCTGCTCGGTCGCCTCGAGGCCGCCGGGATTCCGCTGGAGAGCGTGCGCCACCTGTTCTTGAGTCACCGCCACTTCGACCACGTCGGCGGCTTCGCTCCCCTACTCGCCACCCTGGCTTCACTTCCTGAGGCTTCGCTTCTCGTTCACGCCGCGCCAGACACACTCAGTGCGCTGCGAAACCTCCTCGACTTGACGCTTCCTGGCGCAGAGGGCTGGCTTGGCAAACGACTCGGCTGGAGTAAGCTGATCCCAGGGAAGCCTACCGAGGTAGGCGAGACCGAGGTCACACCCTTCTCGCTCGACCACGGTCTCGAGTGCGTAGGCTTCCGCATCGCCCAGGCTGGTGCCGTCGCTGTCTTCTCCGTAGACACCCGACCTACCCGAGAGATCGCCGATAACGCGAGCGGGGCGGATCTCCTCGTTCACGACGCCTACGGTCCAAAGCGCGCGGCAGAGCAGTCGCACGCCATGGGACATTCAACTGCGACCGATGCAGGAGAGGCGGCCCGCGCGGCCGGCGTGCGGCGGCTCGTCCTCACCCACCTGCGCTCGAGCCGGTTCGTCGATCCAGGGGCGTTGGAGGCCGAGGCCGAAGCCGCGTTCGGGGGACCCGTGAGTGCGGCGGAAGACCTGGACACGATCGAGTTCTGAAAGCGGGTTGGGGAAGGCCCAAGCCTTCCCCAACCCGCGCTGGTCAGCATCTCAGCACGCTCAGGCCTGCGGCCTTCGCTTGTCAGCCAGTCAGCTTCTTTATTGCTGGAGTGCTGAATAGCTGCTCAAGGCTCGCACAGATTGTCTTATGTGATCCTCACCCTCAAACCGTAGCGGCGCACCGACTTGCATAGCGATTAGAGCGGTACATCATGTTGTTGGGAGTACTATATAGTGGAGTTCAGGCAAAGGAGGATGCTCAGAAGCTTATGGCCGTCCTGCCCACCGGCACCGTCACCTTCCTGTTTACAGACATAGAGGGTTCTACGAAGCTGTGGGAGAAGAGCCCCAGAGACATGCAGGTTGCCCTGACCCGTCACGACGCCCTGCTCTGGGAGGCCATAGAAGGGCACGGTGGTTTCGTCTTCAAGACGGTAGGCGACGCCTTCTGCGCGGTCTTCCCCACGGCCCTCGGTGCCCTCGAGTCGGCGCTTGCGGCCCAAAGGACCCTGTTCTCAGAGGCGTGGGGGGATGAGATCGGTGCCCTCAGGGCGCGTATCGCGCTGCACACAGGAGCCGCCCATGAACGAGACGGAGACTACTTCGGCCCACCGGTGAACCGGGTGGCGAGGCTGCTCTCGGCCGGTCACGGCGGGCAGGTCTTACTATCTTCTTCGACGCAGGAGCTAGTGCGGGATCACTTGCCGCCTCAGACACATCTTAGGGACCTGGGGGAGAGACGCCTCAAGGACCTCTCCAGGCCCGAGCGGATCTTCCAGCTTACGGCTCCCGACCTGCCATCGGAGTTCCCTCCCTTGAAGACCCTGGAAACCCACACCAACAACCTGCCCTTGCAGGCCACACCGCTCATCGGGCGCGAGCGGGAGGTGGAGGCGGTGTGTGAGCTGTTGCGCAGTCCCGAGACGAGGCTGTTGACCCTCTTGGGTCCTGGGGGCACGGGGAAGACCCGTGTGGGACTGCAGGTAGCAGCAGAGCTTGTGGACGACTTTGATGACGGGGTTTTCTTCGCGCCTATCGCCGCCATTACGGATCCTACACTGGTGGCCCCGACCATCGCCAGGGTACTGGGGCTGAGTCAGGGCGGTGCCCGGCAAGCGGAGGAGTTGCTCGAAGGATATCTGCGCGACAGGCAGGCACTCCTTTTGCTCGACAACCTCGAGCAGGTCCTGGAGGCGGCGCCAGTCGTGGACAGGCTGCTTTCGACCGCCGCCGGCCTGAAGATCCTGGCCACCAGCCGCACCCCGCTCGGGCTCTACGGTGAGTATGAGTTCCCCATCCCACCCCTCTCGTTGCCCGACCCCGAATCCCTGCCGCCTCTAGAGGACCTCACCGAGTACGAGGCGGTTAGGCTCTTCGTGGAGCGGGCAAGAGCTGTAAGACCGGATTTCTCCCTGGCGGAGGATAATGCCCAGGCTGTGGTTGAGATTTGTGCGAGGCTAGATGGGCTGCCCCTGGCCATAGAGCTCGCCGCGGCCCGCATAAAGCTGCTCTCCCCGCAGGTGCTGCTCGATAGGCTCGGCAACCGGCTAAAGATCCTCACCGGTGGTGCACGAAACCTACCAGAGAGGCAAAGAACGCTCAGGAACGCCATCGAATGGAGTTACGGGCTGCTCGACGAGGGCGAAAAGATGCTCTTCGGGAGGCTTGGAGTCTTCTCTAGCGGGGCAACCCTGGAGGCCATGGAGGCAGTATGCGACGCTGAGGGAGATCTCCCCACGGACGTATTCGAAGGCGCCTCCTCGCTCCTTGACAAGAGTCTCTTGCGGCAGGAGGAAGGGACAGGAGGTGAACCGCGCTTCGGGATGCTGGAGACCATCCACGAGTTCGCGAACGAAAAGCTCGAGGAGAGCGGGGAGGCGGATGCCGTGAGCCGTGCGCACGCCGAGTACTTCCTGGCCCTCGCGGAAGAGGCCGAGCCCATGTTGTGGGGAGCAGAGGATGCGGCGTGGTTGGATCGGCTGGCACAAGAGCACGACAACATGAGGGCAGCGCTCTCCTGGGCTATAGAGCATGAAGAGGCTACGCTTGCCCTGAGAGTAAGCGGAGCGTTACGGTGGTTCTGGTACATGGAAGGATACTACGGTGAGGGAAGGAGATGGCTCGAGGCAGCGCTGGGCAAGGACTGGGGCGCGGCGGCAGCGGAGGCGCGGGCCAGGGCTCTGGAGGGGGTAGGCTGGCTGGCGTCGAGTCAAGGTGACCTTGATCGGGCACAAGCCGCTGCCAAAGAGGGGCTGAAGCTGAGCACTGAGGCAGGGCTGGGTAAGGTAATCGCGGCCGACCTACAGAACGTGCTGGGGGACACCGCACGGCACCGGGGTGACTACGAGCGGGCGGCGAAGTTGCTCGAGAAAAGCCTGGCGCTCCACAGGGCTGTCAAGGACACTAGAGGCGTTGCGTTGTCCCTCGGCGATCTGGCCAACGTATCGAGCGACCGCGGTAGCTACGAGCGGGCCAGGGCTCTCTACGAAGAAGGTCTGGTCCTGGCCCGAGAGTTGGGCGGTGCGGAGTTGCTCGGCGCATACTTGATCAGCCTGGGTGACGAGTATTTGCTTGAAGGCAACCCTGAGAGAGCCACAGAGCTAAACGAGGAAGCTGCTGGTGTTGTGCAGAGAACTGGGCGATAAGCTGATCGGAGCGGAGAGCATAGAAGGTTTTGCATGTGCCGCCGGAGCCGTAGGAGCAGCCGAGCGGGCAGCGAGGCTATTCGGGGCTGCGGAGGCGTTGCGCGAGGCGGCAGGTAACCAGCAAGCAGCCAGAGCCCACGCCCTACGAGAGCCGTACCTGGCAGCCGCCCGCGCTCGGGTAGACGAGGCGACCTGGTCCGCGGCGTGGGAGAAGGGACGTACCATGGAGTTCGAAGGCGCTGTGGTCTACGCTTTGGAGGATACCGACGGCTGATCTGTCTGTCGGCTCAGCCTCCCAGAGAGCTCCCGCTCAGCACCCGAACGGATGTAGCACTCAGAGTACGACACCCCCCGAGTCGATCGCTATTGGCGGGTTACTGGCGGCACCAGGCGGCAACAGAAACCAGCACCCCGGGGCCCGACCGGGTGGGTTGAGGACCAGGTTCGGGTTTTGGGGGTTCGCAAGGCAGGGCTGGGTCGTTGACAATAACACGCCCGCTTTGCGAATGGCCAGAGCGGGAGAGATGCTGGCCACCAGGATCACCGCCATAAGCACCGCCACCATCAAGACCTTGATCATCCGTTTCATCGACCAACCTCCTTGTTCCTTACCTTTCTGCCCTCTACGCACTCACGATACCAGACCGAAGCAGACGACGGTATCGTACAAGTGAGCTATTATTTTTTCGGCAACTCTCTGGCCGATCATACCAGAGCAACCCGTTCAACATTAAGACGAAGATCAGAGGGCGGGGTTCCTACGCTGCTTGCGTCTTGGCGGCCCTTCTGGAGACGAGGAAACGCCACCAGGCGATGGCGACCTGTACCAGCGCGAACGCGAGGAGGACCGCGAACAAGACCCGATACCCGAAGCCTGTGATCACCCATCCGGCGACCAGCGGGAAGCCGAGGATCGCACCTTCGAAGAGCATGCCCGCCATCGGTAGCACCCGCGGCCTTACCTGCTCCTCCAAGACGTTGACCGCCTGCGCCTGCACGCCCGGCAGCGCGAGACCGTAACCCAGACCCAAGAAGGCCGAGGAGGTCCCGTAGAAGACGCCGTTGGACCCCACCGCGAGAAACGATGCGACAGCGAGCGCCATGACGCTCACCGACCCAGCGATCACGAGCCGCGAATCGAATCGCGCCACCACCCCCGCAAGCACGAAGCGGGAGAAGATCACCGCAACGGTGTAGGCGACGTAGAAGACAGAATAGTCGAGACCCCTGGCACCAGCGAAGGTCGGTTGAAAGCTCGTCATCGTGGTAAAGAGGCAAGCGAAAAGCAGGATCATGGCGAGCGAGAAGGCGGCCTCGGATATCAAAATACGCCGCATCGCCGCGCCGAATGAGACCTGTGATATTCCGTTTCCTTCTGCACCCTCCTTTCCAGCATCCGTCCCAGCGTCAGAGACGAGCGCCCCGACGACGAGCGTAAGCGCCACGGCGATGAGGCAGACGACGCCTGCCACGAGGAACGTACCCCGGAAGCCCAGAGGCGTCTCCACCAGGAAACGGGAGATCACAGGTCCGACACCTATACCGACCTGCTGGGTGCCTGTGAGGTAGCCGAAGTAAGCTGCCCTCCCCTCGTCGGTTACCATCCGGCTCATGGCCATCGGCGAGGCCGCGTAGACCACAGCCCAGGCAGTGCCGAGCAGGACCCCGATCCCGACGAGCGGCCTCCAGCCTTCGGTAACGAGCGATGCGCCGACGGCCCCGATCCCGTAAGTCGCTATAGCGAGCGCCACCACGACGTGAGGCCTCAAGGCTTCGGGATAGCGGATCAGGAGCCCTATGCAGAGGACCGCAGGCACCGCCGCAGCAGACAGGACCAAGCCGAAGTCCGCCTCGTCGCCCCCAAGCTCTTGCACGTACAAGGGCAAGAGCAGGAGCATCCCGAAGGCCGTCGAGATCCCCAGCGTCCCCATCAGCAACAGCACCACAGCAGGGAGGCCACTCCGCAATTCCCCCCTTACCCCGCCTTCCTCTCGCGCCACTTCTCCTCCATCTGAAATCCGCGTCGTTCGAGAAGATCCTAGTGCCGTGCTAATATCGTGTCCAACGAAATCTAACGATGCTAAGTATCGATGGATTCGATGAATCGGGAGTGAAGGGTATTCTGTGGAGCTCAGGCAGGTCCGGACTTTCAGGGTGGTGGCGGAGGAGCTTTCTTTCTCGCGGGCGGCGGCGAAGTTAGGCTACGTGCAATCGAGTGTGAGCGCGCAGGTGGCTGCGCTGGAGCGGGAGCTCGGGGTGCGGTTGTTCGACCGGTTGGGCAGGAGGATCTCGCTCACCGAGGCGGGATCTGTGATGCTGACGTACTCCCGGGAGTTGCTGGTCCTCGCAGGGGAGGCGCGGGAAGCGGTTGTCGACGCTGGCGTGGGCGCGGGAGAAGTGACGGGCTCTCTCACGGTGAGCGCCCCCGAGACGCTCCTCACTTACCGGTTGCCGAGGCTTCTGGCCATCTTCCATGAGAGACATCCCAAGGTGAGGCTCTCGGTGCACCCGAGCGCCATCGGCCGGTTGGTGGGTAGCATGCGCCGGGCTGTCGATGAAGGCAGGGTGGACGTTGCATTCGTCCTCGACGGACCCGTTGGTGCTCCTGGGCTCTCGGTAGAACCCCTGATCGGGGAGGGTGTGACTGTCATCGCCCCTTCCGACCATGCGCTGGTGTCGTCGACTTCGGTGGTTCCGCAGGATCTGTCCGGTGAGGCAGTGCTGTTGCCAGAGGCACCGGAGTCGGGTTGCGCCTACCGAGGCCAGTTCGAGCGCCAGTTGGGGGAGAGGGGTGTGATACCGCCAGAGCGAATGGAGTTCCAGAGCATAGAGGCTGTAAAGCAGTGCGTGGCCGCCGGCATGGGTGTATCCGCCCTCATAAGCGTGGCCGTGGAGGCAGAGATCGAGGACGGCAGGCTCGCCGCACTGCGGTGGGAGGAGCCCTTCGAGGTCTTCACCCAGATGGTGTGGCACGAGAAACGGTGGAAATCCCCGGCCCTGAGAGCGTTTCTGAAGACGGCCCGAGAGGTCTTCGTCAGATAGAGTCGGGAACGGCCGTGCTCTCTTACTCTACGCTTTCGCCTTCGAGCTGATAGCCTGCAGTTGCCCACGCCTCCAGCCCTCCGGCGTAGCGGCGTACACGCTCGTATCCATGGTTCTTCAGGATCCTGAAGGCCAGCCGGCTGGCAGGGCAGGAGGGTCCGGAGTCGTAGAGGACTATCTCATCTTTGGGGTCGAGCGCCACGAGCGCTTCCTGGACTGTGCTGATCCGCATCGAGCCGGGGATGTGAGTGGTGCGATATTCCCACTCGCCCAGGGTCATGACGACTTTGAAGCTGTCACCCCTGTCGAGTTTCTCCTTCAACTCCTTGGTATCGATGAGATCCATATCGTGCATTTATAGACTCCTTCCCAGGTAGAGGCATTGCGAGCAGGCGTTAGCCCCTCGTGACCACTTCCACGCGGTCTGGTGAACGATTGATCTGTCGGGCCAGCACCAAGTCTTTCACAGGCTCGCTAGGTTACACCGGCAGTATTTCCGGCGAGCCTGATCGGCAACACCACTCGAAGGCGCGTCTCGCCTGGTGTGGAGGCGACCTGAAGCTGTCCCCGGTGCTTGTGGACGACGATGTTGTAGGCGATATGCAGGCCAAGGCCAGTGCCTACGCCGGGAGCCTTCGTGGTAAAGAAGGGCTCGAAAATGCGCGGCTGAATCTCCGGAGGTATCCCCGGTCCGTGGTCGATGACGTCGACCGTGACGACATTTTCCGCGGTGAATGCGCGCAGAATAAGCTCTCCCTTGCCTGCTATGGCGTCGATCGCGTTGTCGATCAGGTTGGTCCACACCTGGTTGAGCTCGGACCCGTAGGCCTCTATGCGCGGCACGTCGTCGGCATAATCCCGCGTGATACTGATACCCGCGTCGATCTTGGGACGCAGGAGCACCAGGGTGTTCTCCAGGCTCTCGATCACATCGACTTCCTGGATCGGTGCCTGATCCAGATACGAATACGTCTTGACGGCCTTGACTATCTCCGACATGGCCTCGGCGCTCTTTCCCACCTCCTCCAGCAAGCCGTAGACCGAAGAACCGGCTCCCAACCATCTGACTACGACGGGCAACCGTGTAACAGAGAAGCGTTCGGCCACCCGCTCCAGCTCATCCCTATCCCAGCCGGAGGCGACCAGCACCGGCGCGAGTTCCCAGGCCTCCCCGACGCCGTGGTCCTCCAACCACTCTTGCAACTCATCCTCTTGCTCGCTGAGGGCCAGTGGGTCGGGTACAGGCGCTGTAGTCTTGCGCTCTGAGATTTCTTCCTGCAGGGCGCCGAGCGACTCTTGCTGGTGTTGGTTGGTGGCGAGCGAGTGGAGCTGAGCCGCCAACTTCTCTCGCTCGGCCAGCGCATCACGTAACTGTGCAGCGCTGCGCCTTATGGCGGCGGCCGGATTGTTCAGCTCGTGCGCCAGGCCTGCGGCGAGCGTACCGAGGGCGGCCATCTTTTCGTTCTGGATCAATGCTGATTCGGTGCTGCGCAGCCTGGAGGTCACCGTGTGCAGGATCTTCAAGGGCGCCGAAGGGCTGCACGTGAGCAACGTCTGGAAGGCGGCTTGACTGATCACCAACAGACGGCTCTCTTGCAGAGTACGTACCGAGGCAGACCGTGGCGCCTGCTCCAGCAGGGCCATTTCACCAAAGAATTGCCCCGGCTTGTACACCGCGAGCAGGATGTCCTGGCTACCCTGACGCTTGGTAACCTCCAGCTCGCCGGTGAGGACGACATAGAGCGAGTCGCCCTGGTCGCCCTCCCGCAACACGAGCTGCCCTGCAGGGATGGAGACAGTCTCGGCCATCTGATACAGCTGCTCCAGATCCTCTTCAGAGAGGTCTGCGAAAAGGGGGATCTGGCGTAACTCCTCGAGTATCAGCGCATCCCCTTGCTCAGGTTCTTGCCTGTTCAGCGATCGGCTGGTCCGGCCGGCTGAGGCTCATCAGCATCTGGTTGTGGGCTGCCGGGTGGATGAACCGGTGGCAAGGACAGATCTTCCATCAGTCGTTCGGCCTCCGCGAGGTCTCTTTCCGCTTCGGCAACGTGACCCTGCGCTTCATGCAAACCGGCCGAAGATTTCAGTCCTCGCGCCAGGTAGGGTTTCATATCGTTACGGCGGTAGTAATCGAGCGCCGTGTCGAGGTACTGTTTCGCACGCTCGAAGTCGCCCAGCTGCGTGTAAGCCTCACCAAGAGCCTGTGCGATGAACGCGACGGTATAATCGTCGCCTACCGCGTCGGCGTTCGCCAGGGTACTCTCCATGTCGTCTATCGCCCCGGTATCTCCACCCAGGAATCGGGCAACAGCGAGCCCGGCGCGCACCTCGTTGGCTAACACGTCCGAGCGCTGTAATTCGGAGAGGTGGTCCGTGAGGAGCTCGAGGGCTGATTCGAATGCCCGCTGCGCTTCGGCCGGGTTGCGTGAGTGCAGGTTACCGAGCCCCGTACAGTAATGGCCATACATGGTGCATTCCAGGCCAGAGGCCGAGAAGGCCTGCTCTGTGCCCAGCCGGCTATATTCCAACCCGCGCTGTACGTCGCCCATGTCCAGAAAGGCTAGCGACGACCCGAGCGCCACGTCGGCACCATTCACCACCGAGTCGGTCTTACGCGACACTTCGAAGGCTCGCTCCACGGCGTCCCGCGCCTCCGCGAACTCTCCCAGCCGCGCGTGGGCGATCGCCTTCTTGGCCAGCGCGTGTGCTTCGAGCTCGTACCTGCGATACTTGTGGGCCGCTTCGGCCACGTAATCCATCTGCTCCAGCCCGCCGCGCGGATCTCGATCGATCATTTCCGCCGTCATCCAGAAAGTGGCCACCAGGGTCAGACGTTCGTCACCGAGCCGTTCCGCAAGCTGGTAGCTCTCGAACAACGCCGGCATCCCGCGTGTTGGGAAGCCGTTGGAGATGTAAGCGTTGGCGATCCAGTGCAACACCCGCGCGAGGCGCGCTTCGTCGTTCAGTTCACGCGCGATCTTCTCCGCCTCCTCCAGCCGGTCCACCACTTCCTGGTACGGCTTGAGCTTGAGTGCAGGAAAGGTCCAACCTAGGATAGCGTCGCATAGCTGCTCGGACGACGCGTCGGGAATCTTCGTCAGTGCCCGGTAGGCGTTCTCATAGTACTCGAGGGCTTCGCGCAGCGCATACACCTTCACAGCCTGCCCACCTGCGCCTATCGCGTAGTCGGCGGCGCGCTGCCACTCTTCTCCGAGCTGGAAGTGATAAGCCAGTACCGATGTCAACTCACCCCGCTGCTCAGGATAGAGCTGTTCGAGTACCTCACCCGCGCGGCGGTGGAGCTCTTTGCGGCGTCTGATCAGCAGCGCCTCGTAGGCTGCCTCCTGGGTGAGGGCATGCTTGAAGATGTACTCGAGTTCGGGATCACGGACCCGCTCCCGGACCAGCTCCTCGTAGGTCAGAACGCTGAGGTGAGGCTCGACTTCCTCGATCTGTTCGGGCGGCGGCGCTGCCGCGCAGGTCGCTATCAGCGTGCGGTACGCGAAGATGCGGCCGAGGACTGCGGCAGTCTGGGCCACGTGTTTCGTACTCTCAGGCAGGCGGTCGATACGCCGCGAGCCCCGTGTTGATGCCGACGCGCACGCCGAAGTC
>OBLR010000343.1_pt1 | contig 11223 bp, 11 predicted proteins | sample 1519891 | NCBI WGS metagenome assembly OBLR01 (sample SAMEA3113583, study PRJEB22503) | soil metagenome | reverse complement strand
TTGCTGAAAGGACAGCAAGAAAACTCGTCTTAGGGTTTCCAGGAGTTGTTACATTATTGACAGCTATTCTGATATCACCAAATCTACCAGTTGCCACAATTTCGTGTTGGTTGGTAGTGGCGTGGGGATCTACCAGCACTCGAACCTTGGTTTTGTCAGCACCTATGCCGGCAAGACTCAGCACTGCAGCAACATTGACATTTGCTGGGAACAACTTGACAGCCTCTGAGGCTGAGCCTTCATAGATTTCTGTGACCTTCGTTATAGCATCAAGGTTAATCTCTCTTGTCGAAAAGAATGGGGCGCCAGCAAGCGCCTTTGGGCTTTTGGTGGTTGTTAGTGTGATGGAATCTAAAAGGTGCTTGACGCTACGTATTGCATCTATGCCCGCTATTGCTCCAGTTGGCACATATATCCTGCTGCGTCCTTTCCTTATAGCAGCTTGGTCAAGCAGTTCCGCGAAAAAGGTTGTATCTGCGAGGGCGCCCACACTCATTACCATTAGGTCCTTGCCAGCCTCAATTATCGGCTTGCCAAATTTTCTGACAGCCTCCTGCGAGGCGGCCTCTATTAGGATGTCTACTGGTGAATTAATTAAGCTTTTAAAATCAGTGTGAACCTCAGGGCTACTCTTCAGCTTTGACTTTAGACTCTTTGCATTGCTATAAACAACATCAAACAATCCGATAAGCGAGGCATTAGCTATGCTGCGGGATTCTATCGCCAGAGCTAGATGTGTTCCTATGGTACCGCAACCTATCAGCCCAACATTTTTCTTTGGCATCTAGGGTGACCGGATATATGATGTCGAACAGGGGATTTTTACCTTCTGCCCCCGCGTCGCTCTGGTTTCTTTTGTCCTGGAAGCCTCTTCTTTTCAAACCGCTTGATAAAATTGTCTTTGTTACGAAGTTTAGCAATAGGTCTTAACCTTGGCTTACCTTGAATCTTTGGTGTCTGACCTCTTACCTTACCCGCTTTTGTAAGTGATCCGTGTGTTGGCATTTATCAGATCGTCTAACTATCTAATAATATTTATATTTGTATGCATTACAAACCAATACTAAGCCGCCGTACGAGTAAATATCTTAGCTTTGAGGGAGATGGTGGCAAGTATTGCCTTTAATCTCAATCTCGAAGGCAGTGTTGTCCTCCATTGTACTACTTTAAATGTAGACGCTCTCTAATATTTCATGTTATCAACTGACATGACAATGTTGGACTTAGACTACAAGCATTGTGTTCTTGAATTAAAGAAACAAAAAAATGCCTTGGTTCTGGCACACAATTACCAGCTTCCGGAAGTGCAAGACATAGCTGACTTTATAGGTGACTCGCTTGCATTATCAAAAAAGGCAGCCACTACAGAATCAGACATGATTTTATTTTGTGGGGTCCACTTTATGGCTGAGACAGCCTCGATTCTGTGTCCAGATAAAAAAGTTCTCATACCGGATCTTGAGGCTGGATGTTCACTTGCCTCAACAATTAACGCTCAGGAGTTGCAAGCTTGGAAGGCAGAGCACCCGAACGCATTAGTCGTAAGCTATGTCAACACATCTGCAGAAATAAAGGCGTTATCTGACTATTGCTGCACGTCCTCAAACGCAGTAAGGGTAGTAAATAGCATCCCTAAAGACAAAGAAGTACTATTTCTGCCTGATCTGTTTCTAGGTTCTTACGTGGCAGAAACAACTAAGAGAAAGAACATGTACATTTGGCCTGGTGAATGCCATGTTCATGCTGGTATTAAGGCAGACGATCTTAACAAGATGTTTGCAAGCTTCAAAAATGCTGACTTTCTAGTTCATCCAGAATGTAGTTGTACTTCTTCGGTCTTATATCACATATCAAAAGACGACTTGGCAAAGAACGCCCACATACTTTCGACTGAAGGTATGATGAAACACGCAAGAGCATCTGGTGCAAAGCAATTCCTAATAGCTACTGAAACCGGGATTTTGTATCGCATGCAGAAGGAGAACCCTGAGAAGCAGTTCATACCTATCAAGTCCGATGCTTCGTGCAAGTATATGAAAAAGATCACTTTAGAAAAGGTTTACAATTCGTTGAGGGATGGTATCTATGAAGTAAAGGTGCCAGACCCTACTGCGGAGAAGGCTCGACTTGCAATTGAACGAATGCTAGCTATTTCATAATTTCAAGACTGAAATCAATTGCCCTGCACGAGTGTGTAATGTAGCCGAGCGAAATAAAGTCCGGTCTGGTTCTCGAGTAATGTCTGATATTCTTTTGATTGATGCCCCCTGAAAGCTCGATTTTTACCTTTTTTCGGACTGCCATTCTTCTTATTTGCCTTATAGTCTCTTGAGCTTGCTTTGGAGTAAAATTGTCCAGCATGACAGTATCTGCTTCGGCTGCAACCGCTGCTAATGCTTCCTCCTTCGTCCCTGCTTCGCATTCAATCTTTATCGACGAGCCGACATTTTTCTTGGCAAGCCTAATACATTTTCCAAGATCAGAGACAAGAACAAGATGGTTATCCTTTATTAACACCATATCATCTAGGCGCATCCTATGGGTGGCTGCGCCACCAAAAACTACTGCCTTTTTATCAAAATAACGTAGCCCTGGTGCTGTCTTTCGGGTCGCCAGTATTGTAACGCCTTTTGCAAGCTGCACCATGCGCCTAGTCTCAGTTGCTATACCGCTCATTCTCATTAAGAGATTAAGCACTGTCCTTTCTGCCTTGAGGATAGCTCTAGCATCGCCGGAGACACTCATAACCACCATTCCCTTTACTACTTTTGAGCCATCCTTAACAAGAATCTCGCTCTTGCAGCCACAAATATCAAAAAGCATGGAGGCTTCTTCAAGCCCACCTACGATTGCAAATCGCGACTTGCATATGATTTCTGCCGTGGCTTCAAGGTTTGCAGGAATTATGTTATCGCTTGTAATATCGCCTGCACCAACGTCTTCTCGCAAAAAATTGGCAAGTATTTCTCTAACATTGAGAAATGTTTGCAGATCGTCCATCTAAGTGACCTTAAGCGCATATTTGTTAGGAGTCGTGATGTCAAGTGTCTTAGCAACCTGCGAATTTACAGCATCAAAAACCAGTATAATACCTGACCAGTCTGCGCTTAGGTCCGTTGATTTGCAGTTGGGACATACTTTCCCTGTGGTTATCACCTTGCACTTTCTACATGCTTTCTCTTTGACCATTACTTCTTGTCCCCACCTTTTTTCTCCTTTGCAGCAGATGATTGTTGTTCTCCGCCAACCTTTGCCTTCTTAATCTCATCGGCAACCCACTCTACGGCACCGAGAAAAGGCTGTCTGCAGGTTATGCCTATCTTGCCCATCCCTGCTCCTTTGCCAAGGCTTACTGCCGTTATTCTTGCCCTAATCTTAGATCCGATCTTGAGGGACCTAGCAGTCTGATTAGCTACAATGACTCCCTGCTTGACATCGCTTTTAAGATAGTCGTCAGTAATCTGAGAGAGGTGAAGAAGAGCGTCAGTAGGTCCAATCCTTACAAACGCCCCAAAGTCTGTAATTTCAACTACCTCGCCTTCAATTATTTCTTGAAGTTTCGGATAGAATGCAAGGGCCTTAAAAGTGACTTTGTGATACGTCGCACCATCACCAGCTACCAGCTTGCCGACAGAACTTGGATCGGCATCTGTTATCATAATAACATATCCGACTTCGGGACTGATCATGCTTTCATATTTTTCTTTGAGGATCTGGACAGCAGCATTATTTAGAGAGTGGGTGAGCCTATTTGGTGGAATTCTAACAACATCGCTCATATGCACTATGGCAAACATAATCCAGGCAATCTAGATGGATAGGTCATTATGAACTTTTTGTCCTACAGAAGGCCTGCTACCTTCTAGCAGGAATCTCACATTTGACTGACGAGTCAGTGATTTCGAAGATCGCATCGATGCCTAGTGTGTGCTTTAGTCCTTCATGAAGATAACCCTCAAGCAAGCGTGAGCCATTCTTACCGAGCCTGTGGCGAACAACTATAGCCATCTGCCCTCCGGGCATCCTCCTTTCATCATAAGTGCCGAGACGGCCATATCTGCAGACCATTTTCTCGATGTACTCCATCACTGCCTTTTCGGTGGTTTCCTTTTTCCAAAACATGATTGTGTCTGCTAGTACTGTTTTCCCAAGCTTTATTCCCACATTATAAAGTTCTTCTTCACCTAGCTGGTCAATGAGAGACGTAAGAACTTCACGGTTTATCACAACCATGTCTAACTTTGATAGGTAGCGGTTAAATTCGACATATCTGCGCAATATAATGCCTACAAGCGCGTTTACCGATATACCCATCCGCTTTGCCTCTTCGTCGAGCACATTCAGAACATCAGATTCAAACCTAAATGATCGCGTAATAGAAGAGGAGCGGGCATCGTCTGCAAATACAGTCATTATGTCAATTAGGAAGAAGATTAGGCGTTTAAACAGAACGCGTCTGTGTTATAGTATTGTTTTATGTAGCGATATGCAGTACACTGTACTGCAAACTCGGGGATTGTACACATGGCATTTAAATTAATTCCAGCCTTATCGTTTGCACCATGAGTTACAAACTTGCATCAGAACCTGCAGAGGCTTGCTCTTTATGCAATAGTACTTCGATTGTTTTCGATTCTGAAACGAGCGAAGCCATCTGTTCGTCGTGTGGAGTGGTAGTTAAGGACAATATTGAATCTATGGGGCCAGAATGGAGGTCTTACTCGGGTGAGGATATGGAAAGCAAGAGTAGGACAGGTATGCCCTCTTCACTTGCTTTTCATGACATGGGATTATCTACTTTCATCTCCTACTCAAACGTAGACGCAAATGGAGTCGCTATAAGTGCTGAGCAGAGAAGCAAAGTTCAGAGGATGCGCAGATGGAACAAGATTTCAAGTAATAATCGGAGTTACCACCGTAACTTGAAAAATGCATTTGCCATACTTAGCACCATAAAGGACAAGCTCTCCCTCAGCGATACTTTGATCGAGAAAGCAGCCTATAACTATAGGAAAGCCCTTGACAAGAGGATAATCAAGGGACGATCAATTAGGGCTCTAATAGTTGCAGCAGTGTACGCTGCATGCAGAGACCTTTCTGTACCAAGGACGCTCGAAGAGATCTCTTCAGCCGCTAATACTGATCCGATATTTGCTGGCAAATGCTACAGGCTCCTTGTGCAGAACCTTGAGCTTCAATTGCCAGTAATAGACTCAAATAAATACCTAGCGAAGATCGCCAATAAAGCAAAGGTAAGTGAGAAGACCTATAGGGCTGCACTCGATATGCTATCAGCTATCAAGAATGATCCTATTTCACACGGTAAAGATCCTAACGCACTTGCTGTAGCAGTGCTGTATGCTGCATGTCTAAGAGAAGGAGAGAATGTAAGTCAAGCTCAAATAGCCGTGTCCGGCGATATTAGTATCGTGACCCTTAGAAAAAGATTCCAAGATGTGAGAAAAATCTTCTCTTCCTAATTGTTTAGGAACGATCTAATTTTTTCTTAGGTCCTAGCTATAATACTTGAGCATCATGCGCTACAGGTTAATAGATCCAACATAGACTTGTTCAAATATCTGATTGGACACTTATTCAACATTTCTTTGCTCTTTAAGCGGCCAAGATACCTTAGGTAGAGGTAATGCATTTTCGAGTCAGAAAACATGAAGTGGTGGTTACTTCTTAGTGTCTGGTAAGAAAACTGTGTAATATAATTTCGAAGAGTGTTTCTAAAATTAGTTGATTTTTATTCCAATACGATGATTTAAATACAGTAAAGGCAAAATTTTTCTAATGGTAACTGTAGATCAGGTTCTCGGCTCACTCAAGAAAGTTGTAGATCCTGAGCTTCACAAAGACATTGTATCAATGGGTATGATCAAAGACCTATCGATAAACGACGGGAAGGTCGCATTTACGCTAGAGTTAACAACACCGGCGTGCCCGTTCAATAGCGAAATCGAAGGTGACGTGCGAGCTGCAATAGCATCGCTAGGAGTCAAAGATCTAAACATGAGGGTCACTGCTAAGGTTATGGAGGGCAGATCGCTTTCAATGGATGAGCTATTACCCGGTGTCAAAAATATTATCGCGGTTGCAAGCGGCAAAGGCGGCGTGGGAAAGACCACTGTTTCCGTTAACCTTGCACTTGCGCTAGCCAACACTGGTGCAAAGGTTGGACTGCTTGATGCTGATGTCTATGGTCCAAGCGTGCCTTTAATGCTTGGGCTAAGAGCATCGCCAGAAGTAGTCAATAATAAGATCCAACCGCCGGAGGTTAAAGGTGTCAAAGTTATTTCAATGGGTTTTTTCTATGAGCAATCACAACAGGCCGGCATTTATAGGGGCCCAATTGTTTCAGGTATTGTCAAACAATTCCTGACAGATGTGAGCTGGGGAGAGCTAGATTATTTAATAATCGACCTTCCGCCCGGCACTGGCGACGCGCCTCTGACAATAGCGCAGACGATACCTATAACGGGTATTCTGATAGTAACCACCCCCCAGGACGTCGCAATGAACGTAGCGGTCAAGGCTATCGGGATGTTCAATAAGCTTAATGTGCCAATTGTCGGTGTCATTGAAAATATGAGCTACCTTCAATGCCCACATTGCAATGAGCAGATCTCTCTGTTTGGAAAAGGCGGCGGCAAGAAGATAAGCGAAGACTTTGGATTACCATTCATAGGCGAGGTGCCGCTGCATCCAGGTATAAGGGAAAGCAGTGACGTAGGAAAGCCGACTGTAATCTCAGAGCCAGAGTCAGTGCAGTCACATGCCTTCACAAAGGCTGCCAAGCTCATTGCAGGAAGGATTAGCATCCTGGCTGCAGAAATGAAAGCACAGGAGCAGTCTGAAAGTCAAGCAACTGAGCAGGCAAAAAAAGAGTAATGCCGACTGATACAACCGACAAATATATTCTAAAAAGACCCTTTGGGGTGCTTATACCTGAAAAAGACATAACCAAGCAAAAAATCTTATCAATGCTAGAAGGCGCCAAGAAGATAATCACAGTTGGCGATGCAACCACCGAACGCCTGATATCTTTTGGTATAACGCCTGACATTGCAGTGATCGACGGCCTGGAACGGAGGTTGCGGCGAGACCGCTCCATCGATTATCATGCCAAAGAAATATTATGCACTAACCCTGCAGGCACGATTTCAAAGGAAGCAGTTCAAGTTTTGCAATTTGCGTTACAAACACCTCCCCCCGTTACCGTGAAAGTAAAAGGCGAAGAGGACATGCTTGCCCTGCCGCTATTCACGTTAGCCCCTAAGGGTTCCGCCGTTCTCTATGGGCAGCCGTTAGAAGGGGTTGTTGTTGTCTATATAACGGAAGAAAAACAAAATCAAGCCAAAGATCTAATGGATAAAATTTCTAGTGATGGTAAATAAATATCAAATCAATAGAGAGCATCTTCTATTATTCCTACATCTAGCGATAAATTGAAGAATATGTAGCCAAAGTCACAAGACTCACAGGCTCCATGGAACAATTCAAACCTGATTAACTGTAGTACAAAAGGCAACAACCATCACGTCACTAAAACAAGATCTGTCTCCTATGTTTTTGTCTATAGTCCTAGAGGAGTTGTGATTCTTATTATATGATAGTAGTAGCAGCAGCGATTCTTTTGTCCATTAATAATCCGCTCAGGAAGACCAAGGGAAGGAGAGAATAGGATCCTCAAGATATTGCGTTGGGCTCCCAGTTGAATTAAAAGCCTCATTGCCGTAATCATTATTTTCTTCATTTAGCGCTGCTAACCTTCCTTCTTTTGTTTCTTTGACAAACTCGAAGCTTTTGAATATGCTTAGAATCAGTTCTGGAGGAAAGCTGGATGGCAATGTTGCAGCATTAGCCTCATAATAGAGGCTATATCCTGATATTATTCCTAAATTTGATGTAGCATTGGTAGCAGCTAACATGAAGTAGCCTCTTGTATCAGTTGAATTGGGACTGTTATATCTCATTTCTACAAGGTTCGCTGGCACTGTTGCTACTATAGTCCTATTTGTATCGCTATTGATAACATTAATCGTCATATTGGTATTGTGCAGTATGCTAATTTCATTGTAACCAAGCCTCTGAAGTTTCATTATCTGATATTCCATAAGATTCTCATTTCTGATGTTGGTGTTGGCAATAGAGGCAAATTCAGGTTGGTCGGCTAGATTGGGATATTGTTGGATGTATATGCTCTGATTAGACTCTTTACAGTTGTAAGTTCCTTCAATATCAGCAATTGCCTGATCGCGGGGACAGATTTGCGCTAGTAGTCTTGAGCCCTGCATCATCTCCTCCAATAATATAATAGTGTCAGTATTGTAAACGTGCTGAATTACCCAACCTTCAGGCACTGTTATATCAAATTTATCGCTTGCGCTCTGAAAAGCCCTATCGCCCTCCTGCATACTTACGAGTTGGTTGGATAAGAGTTGAGTATTCCCCAGGGGCATACTCCCAAAAAAAAAGATAGCGATTATTAAAACCAAAGGAGGCTTCACAGGTATTGACCCCAAGGTCGGAAACAACGTCATGATTGCCAAGCGCTGCTAAAAACCAAGAAAAGCATATGGGTCCATATCGGTTGATTATTGCATAAATCGACTTTACATGAACGAATAAAAAATGCAACCTTGTTTTCATGCATTGGAAAACAAGTTGCAACTGCGTATATCGATCTGTCTGCACATGTGTCTCCATATATCCTACAACCACCAATTTTCGTACTCGTTAAGTTACTTTATATTCTGACAACGAAGAAGATCGCTCAGAACAAATACATCCCAAAAGAGTAAATTTGTCACCTTCCGTCTAAGCACCATGATAATCCAACACAAAGAAAAACTATTGTTATCAAAAAACGTAAGATATAATGGTTAGAATTAGCATTAATTAGAACAGGGGATGAAGATGTGGTGGCTGTATGATTTAGATGATTATGGATACCAACTTTCTGACCCCTTCTCTTGTACACTTATGTGTCACAACCGCAACCGTCGCTGCCCATATTATGCAACTTGATATTGTATTTTTTCATGCAGTCGGGACAAATGCTCTCCCCAAATGGGATTCTTGCATCGCAAAAGCTACATGCCGCTGTTATTGTGTTGTTATTGGTCTTGGATGCTGCATCCAACAACATAGCATATGGGCGAGAGAACTATTAAATCTTGTTAGATTTTCTAATAGAGGTTTACGAGAAATTCGCTCCATCATTTATCGCTGGATTTTGCTCTGCATAACAGAATATCTCTTTCATAAACAAGATTCGGAGCTAGACCAGAAATCATCTTGATGTTTGCTCTTGTCGAAAACTCAACAGTGCCATATTGAAAAAATGAAGATGAAACCCTTATCCAATCTTCGTGAGATAAGATGGATGATGTTAATTATTCGATGTCACAACCCCTTCATTATGTTATGATATATCATTATGAGGTTTGAAGATGAAAAAATTATCTTGATAACCATAGTTGCCTCATGAGTGTACCCTGGAAAATTTGTTATATTGGTGTAGCTATTATAAGTCATGAATATAGCCCATGATTTGCTTTGCATAGCAAAGGGCGAGATTCTTGAAGACAATTGGAGCAGGCACATATACTCTGTAGATGCAAGTCATTACGAAATCGAGCCTGCTGCAGTAGTGTATCCTGCAGATGAAGATGACGTTCAGCGGCTGTGTGAATATGCTTCTCACAACAAAATACCAATAACCGCAAGAGGCGCTGGCACAGGGCTTCTTGGACAGTCTTTGTCTTACGGCATAGTTCTTGATTTTTCAAAGCATATGAATAAGATAATAGACATTGAGGACGACTACGTAACAGTCCAACCAGGCATCGTGAAAGGCATCCTGGACAAAGAACTAAAGAAGAGGAACAAGTTCCTGCCACCTGATCCCGCTAGTAGCAACTACTGCACTATAGGCGGTATGATAGCAGACAATTCCAGCGGTATTCACTCTTTGGGCTATGGCAGCACTATTTCCTTCCTTGAGGAAATTAAAGTGGTATATGCAGACGGTCAATTAGGTTTTGCCAGTCCATCCAAATACGATAATAAGATGAAAAAACTTGGCGAACTACTTTTGCCATATGTTCATAAAATTAGAAATTATTATCCAAATGTGAGTAAGAATTCTTGTGGCTACAGGCTGGACGCGGTTATTGCAGACAACTTCAATCCACAAAAGGTCTTTGCCGCTTCTGAGGGTACACTTGGGGTAATGACTTCTGCAAAGCTTCACATCCTAGACATCCCTCCATACAGGTCCTTAGTGGTGTTAGGCTTCAAAAATCTGCTAAGTGCTATTTCAGCAGTGCCTCAGATCTTGAAGTTTTCTCCTGTTGCCCTTGAAATGTTGGATCATACTGTTGTGAGGTCTAATGATAGTAATATACAGGGTCCCGGATGCCTGCTAATCGTCGAATTTGCAAGCAATCAAAGCATTCACATAGTAGAAGAATGTATGAGAGCGTGCAAGCAAGAAGTTGCAGATAAATGTTCTGTAGTAGAATATGCTTCAGATGAGGAGAGTATAGCAAAGATATGGACGGCAAGAAAGAGTGCACTCAACAGCATCATGAAGCTTACTCTGGGCAGTCGAAAACCTATAGGCCTGATAGAGGACACAGTAGTTCGCCCAGAAATTCTTACACAACATGCTGTCAACCTTCTGCAGACATACCAAGAAAACAAAGTCGATTATGTGATGTATGGGCACGTAGGCGACGGCCATATCCATACAAGGCCACTTATAGACACTACCTCAACAAAAGAAGTCGAATTAATATGCAGTATTGCCAATAAAGTATTTGATCATGTGATAAAGAGACATGGTACGATCAGTGGCGAGCACGGTGACGGGCTTGCTCGAACAGGTTACATTCAAATGATGTATGGTAAGCGGATCATATCACTATTCTCAAGGGTTAAGGAGTTACTTGATCCTTCATTTACAATGAATCCGTGCAAAAAAATTCCGTGCAATGATTTATGAACGGCATATCAGTTGAGCTATAGTAATTGAAGAAGAAGAAGAAACACTCAACTGACTTTGCAAGGCTCTGGAGATACTCAGTAGGATTCTACGGAGTATGGATAGCGCACATTGGGAGACAGATGAGGCTATTCGATCACCTTGACTCCGGCCCTATGTCCACGGTGGAACTGATAAGCAGCACTAAATTGTATCCGGCTGCAGTAAGG
>OBLR010000342.1_pt1 | contig 11226 bp, 10 predicted proteins | sample 1519891 | NCBI WGS metagenome assembly OBLR01 (sample SAMEA3113583, study PRJEB22503) | soil metagenome | reverse complement strand
ACTTACATGAAACTATACATAATTTGGTTTAAAACTAAAATACTTCTAATACTCCTTTAATGGTATTTTATGACTATATATAGATCTGGTCATTCTTATAAATACCTGACCATAAGTGAAGCATTATTATTTTAATGACATAAAATACTGTGTATTTTTAGTTCTTTCGACGTAAATACGAGTTTTTAATTCTAATATTGAGAAATAGTAGTACATTGCTTAGAAGAGCTAAATTATCTAAGCAAAGTACTTGGTGCTTCTCAAATGATAATCTATCCTGATGGATCGATAACAATTCTACCTGTTGCCGTTCTTTTTGTATCATATATTTTATTGTCCACTTTTGCTATGAGAATGTTTCCGTCATTTGTTGTTGTTGTATTGCCGCTGCTATAATTACCACCATTTTGAAAGTCAATAGGCGACATAAACTTCAATGTTGCATTAACACCACCAGTTATTATTGGATGATCTAGTGATGTTGTAATGGTTAGCGTTTTGAATAAATCTGTTACTCTCACATCGATAGGAGCTAGATCATATTCTTCTATTATTTTATTTGTTGTAGAGTTATATATAGCAACAGTTCCTTCAAGTTTACTAGGATCCATTGCTAGTTCCTCATAAGATAAAGGAAGATAGCTGCTGTTGTGTTCATAGGTGCCCCCTATCGATAATATCACAGTATTTGGAGAGGAGACTATTTTATCAGTCTCTGCAGATCCGTTAATGTCTATTTCAGTTATGGCTCCCCAGTTTTCATTTCCATCTTCATTATTTCCATTGATTGTGATTTTTACATATCTTGCTGTATTTTCTTTAAAGTTATATCTTTCTGATGATAGAGTTTTTCCGGTGCTTGCACCTTCATACACATTTGTATAAGTAGTTCCATCAGTCGAAAGAGATATTATAAAATTATATGATCTTGTATTTCCTTTGTACCACGCAATATCTAAACTACAAACAACATTCTTGCCCCCAAGGTCAGTTTGAATCCATGATCCAACAGTTTCGGATGACCATCGAGTGTTAAGGTTATTGTCAAGAATATTTGTTTCTATAGCATCTTGACCCTCACCGTCATCGCCAAAAGATATAATGTCAGATATTATTAGATTTTTGTTACATGTATTCGCATCTGCTATTGTCATTGTTATTGGGTTAGTATTGGCTATGCCAGTCTCTGAAATTGTGAATGTTTTTGTCATTGTTTTAGACTGATTATCATTGGCAGATGGCATGGGAGACAATAAAGGTGCAGTATTATTGGCTGTTTGTATTGGCTGCAACGTTTGATTGTTAGCAGCCGTAATGGTATTATTGGCTGTTTGTATTGGCTGCAACGTTTGATTGTTAGCGGCTACTCCTATGACATTTACACTATAATATCTCGCAATATTGGGAGGATTACTAATGCAAGTTAATTTAGAGGTTAGTTCATTTACTCCTTCTTCAATAAGCTGATAATCTTCTGTGTATGTAAACTGCCATGTTGAATAATCATTAACTCCGCCCGGACCTGTTGCTGTAGCATTTTGCAAAGGCTTTATGTCATTTACATCTACGGAAACTTGGCAATCAGTTGTTGGATTATCTGTGGATGTTCCTGATATTGTAAGTTGACCAACTGGAACTTGTTGACCTGGTATATGAGAAGTAATTCTTATACCGACTAAATTAGATGTTTGTGCATATGTATTAGTAAGGAATGGCAGTATGCTAAATATTATATATGTAATAGCGAACCCTAATATCCAAAACGCTATTTTTTTAGACATTTAAAAATACACATTAATGTAGTATTAAGAAGATATGAATGTATTATTGCTATTTCAATATTCTCCGTGAAGTTATTGATCATTTATGGTAGGCTTTGACAATGGTAACGTTGGAATGTATCCTCTCCCCCCCTCTAAAAAGTATTTCATTTTTTATTTACTATCTAACGGACTACTATAATATGCATGAATATCTTTCTTCCACTAATCTAGTTTATTATGATTGTATTGAGTGTAAGAAGAGAACTCCTCATATATGCATTAGATGTCATTATTGCTACTCATGCCATCCGAAAATTGAAAGAATAGAAAAGGAGATAGAAGTAAAGACGAAATCTAGTTATAAAATACAAAAACCGACATTTCTTATGTATACTAAAAGTGATAACAGACATGTTTAATCAGAATTTAATGAACGAAATCTCTTCCTCCTATCACTAATAGCCGTCAAAATAGTCACAAGATGTACATATATTGTTTCAGAAGCAGACTGAAATTAACCTTTTAAAAGGATATATATACACGCTAAATAATTATGCGTTCAATCAATCAAAGTTAAATCCAAAGTTAGATAGTCTGCAGTTGCATATCTATTATGGGAATAATTCGGATCCTGATGATACAACATCTAGATATAACAGATTGTCACTTACAGCACAACACAATCAAATATACCAGGAAAAAGCTATCACAACAGCAATCACAGACAAGCAGCCTGCGATGATTTCAATTATCTCTCTTCCTTTTCCTCTTCTATTATAGAGATAATTAGTGTCTATGTCTGTGTATCACAGCTTTTTAACTCTATTATCATCATTTATAGGATGCATACCTATCATGAATCAGAACTTGTATGATCTAAAATCGCCTTTGCTTGTTTATAATGAACTGCATCTATCATTTTTCCTTCAAGTTTGACTGCGCCTTTGCCGCTTCCTCTTTCCATTGTCTGACCTAACGCTCCTATCACCTTCTTAGCCCACTCAATTTCATTTTTGGTTGGTATGAAAATCTTATGTACAGGCTCTATCTGACTAGGATGAATAATGCTCTTACCTGAATAACCTAGGCGCTTTGCAACTGTAGCATCCTTTATTAATCCACCAGTATCGTCTACTTTTTGCCAGATCGCATCAATAGCGGCAACTCCAGCAGCTTTTGCATCAACAGGAATTTTTTCGCGAGCAAACATAAATTCAATACCATCATCTTCAGCGTAATCAAGACCCATGTCATAGAGAAAATCAAAAACTCCAAAAATTACTGCGTTTATTCTCTTATTCGCTTTTGCTATAGAATAAGCATTTACTACGCCTTTTGCAGTTTCTATAGATGGCATCAATTTGATACTGTCCTTTTCAATCCCTCTTTCATCTTCAAGGACAGAAATAAATTTAATTACATCGACAACTTCATTTTCATCATTCACCTTCGGTATAACAATGCCATCAACTCCATTCTGAATTATCTCTTTTAAATCTGACAGAGCCATACCAGAATCAGATGAGTTTATCCGAATGTAGACATTTGTTTTATACTCTGCCCTCCTTTTAAGTGTCTCAATAATTATCTGCCTTGCTGCAGCTTTTTCATTTATTGGAACTGAATCCTCCAAATCAAAGCATATTATATCTGCATTCAGCGTCTTGGCTTTATCAATAAAACGTCTGCTGTTGCTTGGGACAAAAATTAGGCTTCTAAACATCTTAACATTAGAAGTACATTTGAGATTAGAGTTTCTGTGGCGTGGTAAGAGTTTTTCCAATTTGTTCAGCATTGGCCATCATGACATGACCTTTTACCATATCATTGAAGGGCAGAGTTGTATATACGAGAGGCTTTATCTTGCCTTTGCCTGTCCAATATATTACTTCTTCGAGCTCTGCTTTAGTTCCCTGCGTAGACCCAAGCCAATTTGTTCCTTTGAAGAATAGATATCTCAAGTCAATAGTTGAATCATACCCTGTCGTAGCACCTGTAGCAACAAGCGTTCCTCCCATTTTCAAAAGACCTACTTCTTGTGCAAATGTGGATTTGCCGATGTGCTCAAAGATAACATCCACGCCTTGTTTTTTTGTAATATCTCTCACTTTTTTGTACCAATCAGCTTCTCTATGATTAACTACGTCATCTGCACCAAGCTCCAAACATTTATCCATTTTTTCCTTATTTCCTGCAGTAGCAATAACGTTACAATTGTATAATTTTGCAATCTGAATCCCAGACATACCTACTCCACTTGTTCCTCCCATGATCAGAACTGTTTGGCCTGGCTTTATCTTGGCTCTGCCTACTAGCATATGCCATGAAGTCATTCCTACCATTGAAATTGCTGCAGCATCATCAAAGGAAATAGTATCCGGTATCTTGACTACATTTACCTCAGGCAAATGAGTGTATTGAGCAAAACCTCCCCATAGCGGACCTGTTTGAAAGCCCCAGACCAATCTATCGTTACAGTCGTATTCTCTGCCAGAGGTACACATATAACATACCCTGCAGCTCAAATTTGAATGAGAAACAACTCTGTCTCCGACCTTCAATTTTGTAACATCCTCACCCACCTCTACTATATTTCCTGCTACATCGCTTCCAGAAATGTGTGGCACTGGGGTCTTGAGAGGTTCACCCCATATAGCCCACAGATCATTATAGTTATACGCTGCTGATTCTACTTTTATCATAACTTCATCAGGTTTCAACTTGGGCATATCAATGTCTTCTATCTTGACAACTTTTGTTGGATCTTTATTATATTCGCGAAATACGGCTGCCTTCATAAAGGTGAAGGATCCTTTATACTTAATATAGTTAACTAGACTAATGTCGCTAAATTAATTGCGCAGATAGATAAATCATCACACTCTCTGACGGCTCTGTACTAGAAGAGCACAAAAAAGTTGAAGAAAAAGTTTATTCAAAACAAGTACTTGTAAATCATTAACGTCTATTTATTTTGAAATCTCTTTTTGGCTGCTGAAGACTGAGCAAAATTTGTTTCAGCTCGTCATCTGTAAGAGCTCTGTTCAATCTTCCTGTTGATGCTGCATTTATTAGATAATTTTCTACAGCCGTAGCAAGCTCTGGTTTTACTATTCTGATATTCATTAGCCTCTGACGAGCTGCAGGATCTAGCAGAACCATTAAAGCACGCTGCCGCATAGCAGCGGCTTCAGCTTCACGTCGCTTTGATTCTTCATCGTTTGGTTGTGGTGATTGAGGGGCCGACATAGTATTCAAAGAGAAAAACTAAGCATATCGTTGCAACTCAGGTTCTGTCTTGATAATCTCATTCTGAATTTCAGTAGCTAATCTATCGATTTTTTTCATCCCATCATCTGACATTAATCTGCCTTTACTTTTTTTAGTTATGTAACCAGCTGACTCCAATTGTTGTAATGCCTTGCGGATAATTGCCCCGCCGGCGTCTTTATGGTGATCCAAATTATATCCAATCCTTTTTCTACCACCATACGCACTCTTCAAGTCTGAAATTCCGATAGGACCGTGCATGTAAACTTTCCTCACTAAAGAAGCGCATCTAATATACCACCAGTCTTTATTCTGAGGAATTTTCTCAGCATGAGGACCAGTCTTGACGAACGCTGCCCAGCTTGGAGGAGCGATTTTTTTATCTTTCTTAAGCTGTTCAGCCAATCTTGAAATGAGATAAGCCGCTGGAATATCATAAGCCTTGGCCATAGTTGTTACTGAATAGTCACGAGGTAGATCCCTTATAAATCCTTATTCTCGTTTAAGAGCATTTTTTTAAAAACATATATCATTATTTTCGAGGCAATAAGATTTTGCGATAGGTGTGATTACATTTCAAACAAGTGATTCTTAATGCTTTTGTATTAGATCTCCCTATTCTTACTCGAGCATTTCTTCCTGGAATAATAAAATATTTACACTTTTTGCAGTATAATTGTCGTATGGGATAGGGAAGCCTCAGCCTGTATCGCATAGCAATTTTCTTTGCAAGCATTGCTTGGTCATATGCAATCTTTTCGTTATCTCTGACTTCAACTAAAGCGTTTGCTATTAAAAGACCAATCCTTTCTTTTGCAATCTCTTTTACAATTTGGTTTTTTTTCAAAATCGGTAGCTAATATGATCTTTTAAATAAACATTATAAATATACACTGGCTTATAATCAAAAACACTATAAAGATTGTATACAGTAATTAAGCTGTTAGACTAATAATATTTAGAAAGTATGCTCGATTTTGACAAAATAGAGGAATTAGCAAAAGAGTATATAGAATTAAAAAAGGGTGAACAAGAATCAAAGTCAAAGAATGCAGCAATTAATCTAATGGATCTTCTATCATCGACGGATTTCGCTTTCCCATTGAAGAAGGAGGTGGCTGAAAGTAATGGAACGGTGACATACCTTTATCTTAATAATAAGACGTATCCGCATCTTTTTGAGTTTATTGCAGAAATATTGCATTTAGAAATACCGATTATTATCAATAATGTAAAGTTTGGACCAGGCGAAATTATAGTTAACAGCGACAATGAAAAAGATGCAAAACAAGAGCTAGATTCTTGCGTTAAAGAATTGCAGAAATTGATTAATGGAAAGAAGAATAAAGTTTTTGCAATATAGATATCTACCATTCTCTCAAAGAACATGAATGGCTAGTAGTTAATTGACATATATCATTGAGTACATTGACTGGTCTTACTTAACCTGCAGAAAAAACTTTGGTATAAATTAATGAGTATTAAACGAATTTGCGATACGATAATTCTCATATCGTTAGTTAAATTATACTATTTCAAATATTATTATAATACCTGCAAGTCATCTAGAAACACTAAATTGGCCATTGAGACAATGAAATACTTCATTATTATTTTTTCTGAATTGGAATATTATAATGTATTCTTTTAACTTTTATTAAATATCTAAAAAACTATTTATTGGTTAAGACATATTTGTCATATTGCTGTCATAACTGTATTCTCTATATTTTATAATAGATCTTGATAGAACTATGAAAGAATATAAACTCCTTATCTATTCTATAAAGCCACGATTGTTGACAAATAGAAAGTTTCAAAATCTTATTGAATTAAAACTATTGTGTTTATCTGTTTTAATTGCAATGTGTTTTTTAGCAGCACTATTATTCTTATTATCTTCTCAAGGTGCAGATGCTGGTCCTTGCATTACCTATGATCCATCTACTAACTTTATTACAGTAACTTGTAATTCTGCAACTCTTACTGATATAGATAATCAACTAAATGATAATACCATTTTAGATAAAGAACAATCTAATAATGGAGTATGGTTATTAAATGCAGGTATTGTAGTAGCTGACAAAGCTACATTATATATTAATTCAACTGATACCTCATGGCTAAAGATTAATGCTGATGGGGATACTGAGCATATAATCGAGGTATATGGCAACTTAAAGATTGATTCAGTAAAGATAACCTCGTGGAATCTAAAAACAAATGATTATGCAGCAATACCGGCCTATGACGAGGATAAAGAACCAGAACTTATACCATATATCATAGTTGAAAGCGAAGCAACAGGAACTACAGATATTACCAATTCAGAGCTTGCTTATCTCAACTACCTTAGCTACTATGGAGGTGATGGAAGCGTACTAAAAGGTAATCATATACACAATCTCTGGTTTGGTTTCTATTCAGATGGAGTAGGAGGCATAATTATCGAAGACAATCATATTCATGACAACACCATTTATGGACTAGATCCTCATACTGAAACACATGATATGATTATTCGCAATAATGTGGTTCATGGCAATGGTGGAATAGGTATAATCTGTTCGCTAGATTGTTACAACATTACAATTGAAGGTAATGAAGCATACAATAACGCAGATGCAGGTATAATGTTTAGTAGAAATATGTATAATTCAGTTGCAAGAAATAACTATGTACATGACGAAGTTAAAGGCATATTTGTTTCAGCATCAAATAACAATGAAATATATAATAATACAGTTTCAGATAGTGGAGATGGAATTTATTTAAAGTCAGAGTCTTCTAAGAATAATATCTATGATAATACCATCATAAATGCTACATCAAATGGTATACTTGTCAATACAGGTGCATCAGATAATACATTTAGTTCTAATACAATAATCAATGCTACTGATTTTGGAATAAATGTTGATGAAGATTCAGTTAATAATAGATTTGAGAATAATAATCTAATTAATTCAAAAGTTGCAGAAGAAGAAGAGCAACCATCAAATACGGTTGGTCAAAGTGATGAAGAAGACGCAGCAGCAGATGAAGAAGAAGATGAAGATGAAGAAGAAGAAGAAGGAGAATGATGTCCCTCCTTAATTGGTATTATTGTAGATGAAAAAGTTCCCTGAATATGTATAGCTATATAGAAGCCAAAAATGAAAATACGCCACTAATTATCAAAGCTGTTATGAAAAAATGACATATCCATAATCAAGTAAATCCAAGAGTAAAACTAATGCAAAGACATAGTCGCTAGGAAAACAATACTCTATCGATATTAAATAAAGGAAGTAAAAGTAAGCAAGATAAGCAGCTAATCAATTTGAAAGACGATGAACTAACCAGAAGTGAGAAAGATTTTGATCTACATTATTGATTTTTTATTACATGCTAGTGAATAAACTTTTAGGCTTGGTTGAGCATTACTTTTCGCTCAAAAACAATCTTCTACATAGTTGTTGGTGTTCTTGCTAATCCATTGATCATTATACTTTGAGAATTGTGAAAGATATACAGTAGTAGGATTCTAATTAGAGACTAACAAAAGATGATAGATACATCAACAAAGTAAACAACAAGCAAGGAAAAACACTGTGTCTTCTCAGTTTATTTGCACACATCACTATATTTAGTCTTTATGAGCTGTATTCTTATCCTTATATCCTTCTATTACCAACAGCGTCTTGCCTCAGCTATAGATAGGTATAGTGTGTATTGCTAATACGAGGCTCTGAAGGGAAAGTGCATATTATCAGAGTATAAAGAATTTAGGAAACTGCGCTAAGCAATGCTTATTTTAGAGAATTCATTAGAAAAAGTAAAAGAAACGCTTGCTATTAATTCTAGACAATTGTAGTAGTGCCATTTACTCTACACAATTTTAGAATCAAGCATTCTACCTAATAGTCGTAGTAGTAAGCTCAGCTGATTGTTGTTGTCTGCTTTGTTTTTGTTTTAAGCCTGGCAAGAAGTTTTCCCAATCTTCTTCATCAGATACCTCATCTTCGAGCAATTCCTCAAATATCTCATGAGTAACAAGGTCTTTCATATGATATTTTTTTGCTAAATTGTTATACTTTTCTATCGCACATCTTTCTCCTTTGAGAACAAGCTCTACAATACTGACAAGATCTGATGTATCCGCTGGTGGCTCAGAAAAACCACAAGTAGAAACATCCATCAGATTAGTAGAAGGTTCGCCACCAAGCTCACGTATCCTCTTTATCAATTCCTTTGCATGGTTCAATTCATCATTTGACTGCTCTTCAAGTTTATTTTTCAGTGTCTCTGCATCTATACCATCTATTACTTGAGCATAAAGAAAATATTGATAATGAGCTAACCATTCATCAGCATATGCCGAGTTAAGATCTTTTATCACTTCATTTACATCTATTTCTACTATTTCTCGTCCTTTTTGTCCCATACTAATAACACTATGGAGATATATGATTTAATAGTTATAGACATTGAAATAATTAAGATTAATAGCGCAATTTTATGGCTTCATTAACTTACTATGATATCTATTATTGCTAATGCGGTTAAATCTATCGACGATAATACTTGTTTTTAATATGGATCCGTTGTTTTTGTCACCATTATTATTGTTTTAGCTTACTTTTTCAGCAATCGTAGACTGCTTAGTTGTATAGCAGTTATATTATGGACCTTATTGGATTCTCCTTCAGAACCCATTTCACAGCCTCAATCCTTCTGAATTTTTTTACTTAAATAATTGGGGAAGCAGGCATGAGATCTAAAGTCAATATCAAATAGTATTATTTTAAAGATAGCTCCAATAATAATATAATAATTAGATAATCGACCGAAGATTTGCAGAGAATGTCGTTGGATCTAACTAATTCTTATAGGTGTAGAAGATAGCATGAAAAATATGCTATTCAAGTTTTTTGATAAATGTCACTCCAACAATGATCAACGGAAGGCACAATTGTCCTGCCGCCGACTAGGAGTCTATCAAGAATAACAAAATAAATAACTAAGACACTATAATGTAAGACAAGATGATATATTATGGAAAGTATAGAACCGGAACAATTTGAAAAATTATTATCATCAGGAGAAAAAACTGTCGCAATGTTTTATGCCGATTGGTGTCCTTTTTGTAAGAGATTTAAACCAGTTTTTGAATCTGCAGAGTCGAAATATAAAAAGATAGAAATTAAACTGAATGAAGACGAGAATCCAATGTGGGATAGGTTTGCAATACCGGCAGTTCCCACTGTAATTGCTTTTGAGGGAAATAAAATTGTTGCAAGAAAAGATGCCAAAATGGGCGTTGGTCTAGACAAATCAGATATTGATTCAATGCTCAAAGAATTAAAATGGAATTGATAAATGCCGGCGCCACCTTCGTTGTGGAACTGAATTTGCTTTTCTTTCTAGAATTCAAGTTCTACTAGGCACTGAATATTTATCATTGACCATCATGGATCGCTTAATGCCAAAATACTGGAAGCATAAAGTATTAAATTTTGCAGTTGTTTTAGCATACATTCATAACAACATATTTTAGATTGTGCCTTGTTGCTTTTGCTGTCAATATACGTGTTCAAAATGAATATTTTTCATATATATTTAACTTCTCTGGCTCGTTATAATCTCTGACGTACAAGTTCTGTCTCGACTTTATTGATTGCCGTTAGAGCAATTCCTTTCGATAACCTATACTTTATTTATTGAAATCAGTAGTTTTTTGGTCATTAGTATAATGCTTCACTAAGAAGAATTGCATTTTCAAAAATAATTAAAAATTTTGATTACTATTATGGATCTATTATATAAATAATAATCTTGAATATTTGTAATCTATTTGTGATTGTACGAGTAAGTAGTGCTCTCATAGCCTTCTGATTTTCGTTCACTGGCATCAAGACCCAGAGTTGGGATATCCATAGAACCTGTTATTGTTTACTTTACTGAGCAGTTGCTCTTTGTTACCCAGATGAGGAAGACATATAATCTGAAAGTTTGGTGTTTTCTTCACCAGGAATCTTTGCAATCTCAAACCTCTCTCTAGGTTTGGTAAGAGTGGCCGTAGCATCAATTCCTACTTTTGCTGTAAGCAAATTCTGCTGATCACTTGAGGGGTCGAGACTCGATCCTTTAGCATTTGAGACTATTAAAAACCCTTTATCTGCCTGACATCTAGTAGACATTGCATATTCTA
>OBLR010000341.1_pt1 | contig 11228 bp, 17 predicted proteins | sample 1519891 | NCBI WGS metagenome assembly OBLR01 (sample SAMEA3113583, study PRJEB22503) | soil metagenome | reverse complement strand
GGCGCGCGCGTGATCCACGTGGACGTGATGGACGGCCACTTCGTGCCGCCGATCTCGATCGGGGCGATGGTGGCTGCCTCGATCCAGGACCTGGTCCACGGGCGGGACGGCATCCTCGACGTCCACCTGATGGTGGAGCGGCCCGAGCAGCGCGTCGACGAGTTCGTGGCCGCCGGGGCCGACACGCTGATCGTCCACTGGGAGGCCACCCCGCACGTGCACTACGCGCTGGGGGCGGTGCGCGACGCCGGCATCAAGGCGGGGCTCGCGATCAACCCGGCCACCGCGCCGGAGTCGGTGATGAGCCTGGCCGGCGCGTTCGACCAGCTGCTCTGCATGACCGTCAACCCCGGCTGGGGCGGCCAGCCGTACATCGAAGCGTCGACGGCGAAGGTGGGCCGGCTGCGCGAGCTGCTCGGTCCCGACGTGCCGATCGAGGTGGACGGCGGGATCGACGCCGCGAGGGCGCGCGAGACGGCCGGCGCGGGGGCCACCCTCTTCGTCGCGGGGTCCTCGATCTTCGGCTCCGGCGACCCGGCCGCGGCCTACCGCGAGATCGCCGCGGCGGCGGGCGCGGTGTAAAGGCCATCCGCGCGCACCCGGCCGAGCCGGGCGCTTGCGGCCCTACGCGACCGGCCCCTCCAGCGGCGGCTCGGCGGGACGGACCCGGCAGCGCACGACGTCGTTGATGCGGGCCGGGTTCACCGGCATGTGGACGTGCGGGTCGAGGGTGTTCTGGTCGGTGTCGGTGAAGGGGAAGGGCTCGTCCGAGCGGGCGACCACCGCCCCGCCCGCGTCCAGGCACTCCACGCTCACGCTCGGGCGGCCGCCGACCCGCTCGGGCTTGTTGTCGTCGGGATCGAGGTAGACGAGCAGCTCCGGCAGGTCGGGGGAGCGCTCGACGCGGAGGCTCGCCTCCTCCTCGTCGTCCCCCCCGCCGCTGCCCAGCACAGCGACGATCGTCAGCGGGATCGCCACGGCGAGGAGCACCACGAGAGCGACCAGACGCGTGCGCGCGGGACCCTCCATGGGGTCGGCCATGCTATTCGCTCGGATGGTGTAGCGTGCCGGGTGGGAGGCGCCCGGGTTGGTCCCGGCGCCTGCAGGGGACGACGAGCTTCACTCCGCCGGTCGGCGCGGCGCACCTGAGGCCTTGGCCGAACGTGCAATGACCCGGCTGGGCCGGCCGGCGGGTCCCCTCAACGCCGCTTGCGCTTGCGCTTGCGCGAGCTCGGCCGGTCCGGAACCGGCTCCGGCTCTGGCGGCGCGCCCGGGCCGCCGCCATTCGCAGCGCTCTCGGCGGCCTCGTCCGGAGGCGCCAGCCCCCGCCGCTCGGCGGCCGTCGGCCAGGGATCGGGCTCGCCGCTGTCCCAGGCGGGTCCACGCCCGCCGGGCCAGTTGCCGAGGAACAGCGCGCCCACGGCCCCGAGCCAGAAGGCCTGGAGGACGATCGGGACGACCGGCACCAGCTGGAGCACGAGCAGGACGCCGGCGATCACGCCGAGGATCGCCATGAAGGGGCTCAAGAGGCCGGCGCGGCGCGCCCGCAGCGGCACCATCACGTACATGAACGCCACCAGCACCGAGCCGACGAGGCTCGGCAGCGCGGCTCCGATGTTGGCGTTCTGCTGGAGCAGCTCCTGGGCGCAGTCGCCGCCGACCTCCCCGCGAATGGCCGGGCACTGCTCCGCCAGCCGCTCCGGGTCGGGATCGTCGAGCGTGTAGTCCTCGGCGGCGAACATCTCGGCCACGTCCACGCGGTCGACGGCGCCGAACACCTGCGCCACGGCGTACAGCATCGGGCCGATGAAGATGAAGTAGACGAACCAGCGCGGGATCTGCGGCACCCGGTGGACTGTCGCGCGGAACAGGTAGTAGAAGACGGGGATCAGGCAGAGCGCGGCCAGCCCCTGCACGACCGCCTGGATGACCAGGGAGCTCGGCGACTCGTCCACGGACAGGAGGAAGTCGGCCAGCGCCTCCACGTTCTCGCGGTCCTCCAGCATCGACTGGAGAAGCACCGTCCCGGCGAGCAGCAGCAGACCGGCGGCGAACGCCGAGAGGGCGGCGGGGCGCGCGAAGCGGGCCTCCCACTGAAGCTGCTCCTCGTTCGTCACCTGCGCTGGGGCGTGGTCTCGGAGCCGCGCGTCACGCGTGGCGGGTAGTACTCGACGTCCTCCCGCTCGACGATGCGCGAGACGCGGTCGCCGACAGCCAGCACCACGTCGAGCGCCGGGGCCATCAGGCGGATCACGCTCTCCACCCGGCGGCGGGTGCGGACCTGGTCGGGGGTCATCGGCGCCACGCCGTCAGCCGCCCCGCTGGTGGAAGTAGAACTCGGGCAGCGCCGCCTTCGCGACCTCGGCCGTGATCTGCTGCGCCTGGTGCAGGTCTCCGGCCCGGACCGCCAGGTCGTCGATGGTGACGATCCCCACCAGCTCCTCGCCGTCGGTGACCGGCAGGCGGCGGATGCGGTGCTGGATCATCAGCGCCACCGCCTCCTCGATGTCCATCTGAACCTCACCCGTCACGAGCGGACGCGAGGCGTGCTCGCCGGCCACGTCCGCGGCATCCACCTGATCCGCCACGACGGCGAGGGCGAGGTCGCGGTCGGTGATGACGCCGACCGGCCGGCCGTTGTCGCAGACGACCACGGAGCCGACGTTCTGGTCCCGCATCAACTCGCCGACGCGGCGCAGGCTGTCGCCGCTCTCGGCGGTCACGACGCCCTGGGTCATCACCTCCGCGATGCGCACGGGCGCGACTGTACTAGCTCGTGCCGAACCCTTCCCGCGCTTCGCGCACCAGGATGACGGCCTCGGGGAACATCAACCGCATCGCCTGAAGCAGGTCGCGCGACTGCTGCTCGGCGTTGCCCTGGAGGTTCATGCGCTGGAGTCCGGCCACCGTCATGTCGACGGCCAGCTTGATCGCGTTGTCCGCCCAGGCGACCCGCTGGGCGCCCTGCATCTGCTCCGCGAACTCCGCCATGCGCCGGCGCAGCTCGTCCGGGTCACCGAAGAGGCCGCCAAATGGGTCTTCCGAGGACATGTGCCTGAGTCTAGGCGGTTCGGGGTTCCGCCCCCTCCGTGGCGCGATCCTCGCGGCCGAGCGCGATCACCTCCTTGAAGCTCCGCACCCGGAAGATGAACACGAGCGCGACGAACCCGATCCCGAACGTGAGCGCTCCGATCGCGATCTGCTGGCCCACCGAGTAGGCGGCGACCGTCGAGCCCGCCGCGGTCCCGCGGAACACCTGCACCAGCAGCGCCTGCTGCACCCCGGCGCCCTGCGGCGTGAAGGGCACGGCGGCCGACACGGCGTTCACGCCCAGGACGAGCAGCACGTTCTTCACCGAGCCGCCGACGTTGAAGGCCTCGAGCAGCGCCCAGAAGGCCGCGAACCTGAACAGCCACCCGCCGAACTGCACGGCGAACACCTCGCGGAAGTAGCGGCGCCGGTCGCGCAGGATCGTGAAGCCCTGCTTGACCCGCTCCCAGAACGCCCTCACCCGCACGCTGAGGAGCGCGAAGCCCGCCAGCGTCGCGACCGCCAGCGCCGTGAGCAGGAAGAGGGTGAAGCGCGGGTGCTGGGCCAGGAACGAGAGGTCGAAGGCGTTCAGGTTCGCGAAGTCGGGCGGCTTGGGGAAGACGCCCTGGGTGAAGGCGAAGATCAGGATCAGCGACCCCATCGCGATGTCGAACCCGAGCTCGGTGACGAAGCTCGCCCCCACGGCCGGGTAGCTCGAGTTCGGGATCGAGGACTTGGTGAGGAAGAGGCGCACCACGTCGCCGCCGCGCGCCGGGATCACGGCGTTGAAGCCGTAGCCGGCGAAGTAGGCGCCCCAGATCTCGCGGAACTGGAAGCGCTCGGTCGGGTAGGCGGCGCGCAGGATGTTGAAGCTGGCCCGCGCCCTCAGCGTCAGATATGCGGTGAACAGCAGGAGCGCCAGGACGAGCGGCACCAGGCGGACCGAGGCCAGGTTGGAGAAGAACTGGTCGACGGCGTCGAAGAACGACTGGAACGAGTCGCCGAGGGTCGCGAGGGGCACGGTAGGAAAGGTACGCATGCCCGGGGATCCGAACCGCCGGGGCCCGCCGCGCTGGGATCCGAACCGCCAGGGCCCGCCGCGCGTATAGCGTTGCTGCATGGCCCCGAGCGATGCCACGCTCGTCGAGCGGCTGCCCCGCGACGACAGCGGCGACGAGCTCCGGGAGCTGTACCGGCGCTACGCCGGCCAGCTGTTCGGGTTCGCATGCAATGCGCTGGGTGATAGGGAACTGGCCGAGGAGGTGGTGCAGGATGTGTTCGCGCGGGCATGGCGCCACGCGCGCGACTACGACCCCAAGCGGGCGAGCGTCCGCACCTGGCTCTACTCGATCGCCCGCAACCGCGTCGTCGACGCGCGGCGCCGGGCCGCGGTGCGCCCCGGCGTGGCCGCGGGCGCGGAGCAGGAGAGCCCGGCGGAGCTCGACCGGACACTCGAGCAGGCCGTGCTGCGCTGGCAGGTGGCGGCAGCGCTGGCGCGGCTCTCCCCGGAGCACCGCGAGGTGATCCGGCTGGCCCACTACGGCGGGTTGACGCTCCGGGAGATCGCGGAGCGGAAGGGCATCCCGCTCGGGACGGTGAAGAGCCGCACCTCCTACGCCCTGCGCAGCCTGCGGCTGATCCTGGACGAGATGGAGGTGGCCGGATGAACGGCTGCCCCACCCACGGCCAGCTGATCGGCGGGTACGCGCTGGGCGCGCTAGAGCCGGAGGAGATGGAGGAGATGCGCCGCCACGTGGCGGTGTGCCCGCAGTGCGGACCGGAGGCCGAGGCGCTGCGTGGGCTGCCCGGGCTGCTCGACCGGATCGAGCCGGCCGACGTGCCGCCGCCGACCCTGTCCCCAGAGGTGGAGGAGGCGGTGCTGGACCAGTTCACCCGCGAGCGGAGGGAGGAGGGCGCGGGCGGAGCGCCGGAGCGCCGAGCCGGCCGCTCGACGCGCCGCCCCGCCCTGTTCGGCCGGCGCCCCGCGCTCCTCGCTCGCCGGTCGCTCGCCCTGGCCGCGGCGTGCTTTGTGGCCCTCGTCGCGGCGCTCGCGCTGATCCTCACCGGCGACGAAGGCGGGCCGCCCGCCTATGCCACGGTGTCGCTCGACCCGAAGGCCCGCGCCTCCGGCTCCGCCACGGCGTGGCTGGACGAGGTCCCGGCGGGCACGCGGATCCGGCTCGAGACGCGCGGGCTTCCGGCGGGAACCGAGTACGAGGTGTGGTGCATCCGCACCGACGGCCGCTGGGTCAGCGGCGGCACCTTCTGGGCCGACCGGGACGGCCGCACCGAGGCGCAGCTGACCGCGGCGGTGCGGGCGGGCGACTACCACCGGATGGTGGTGACCCGCCGCCCCCGGGGAGCGGGCGGGGCCGACCGCGGTCCGACCGTCCTGGGCGGCGAGCTGCGCTACTGAGGACGCCCCGGTACGCTGTCGGACCGCCGGTGGCCGACTACACCCTCCTGAACCTGAAGAGCGACGTCGAGGACTCGGGGGAGCGCTTCGGCTACGCCCCGCACATGGAGGCCCGCTTCGCGCGCAAGCCGCTGAACCTGGAGCAGTCGGGCATCAGCTACTTCAAGCTGGCCCCCCGCTACCGCGTCCCCTTCGGACACCTGCACTCCGAGCAGGAGGAGGTCTACGTCGTGCTCAGCGGCAGCGCGCGAGTGAAGCTCGACGACGAGATCCTCGAGCTGAACCCGATGGACGCCGTGCGCATACCGACCTCCGTAAAGCGCGGGCTCGAGGCCGGTTCCGAGGGCGCCGAGGTCCTCGCCTTCGGCGCCCCCGACACCGACAACAAGGACATCGAGATGGACCAGGGCTTCTGGCCCGCGGACTGACCTACTTCAGCAGCTTCGACAGCCGCCGGTCCTTCAGCACCCGCCCGTTCGTCTGCTCCTCCGGGCAGTAGCACATCACGTAGTCCTTGAAGTGGATCGCCTCGATCTTCGTGCCGCAGCGCGGGCACGGCTCGCCGGCGCGGCGGTGAACCTGGAGCGGCATCGGCAGCTTGTCCGGGATGGTGTCGCCGATCACCTCCTCGTAGTGGTCGAGCGCCCCGCCCAGCACCTCGTCGCACGCCGCGCGCAGGCGCTCGCGGGACTCGTCGTCCAGGTCCGACGCCCGCTGGAACGGCGACAGCCGCGCCGTCCAGAGCAGCTCGTCCACCCACGAGCGCCCGACTCCCGCGATCACCCGCTGGTCGCGCAGCAGCGGGTGCAGGTGCCGCGGCTGGTCGAGCAGCGCCGCGAACTCCTCGGGCGGGGGAGCCGGGAAGGCGTCGGGGCCGAGCGTGGCCACCGCCTCGTCGGCCTCCACGGCCTCCGCCGGCAGCAGCTTCGCCCAGGCGCGCTGCTGCGTGCCGAACTCCCGCAGCCTCAGCTCGCGCCCGCCCTCGAGCCGGATCAGCAGACGCGAGGCGCGGTCCCGCATGGACGCCCGCGCGTCCCAGAGCTGCAGCCGCCCGGCCGACATCAGGTGCACCAGGACCACCAGCTCGCCGGCGTCGATCGCGAGCATCTTCCCGATGCGGCGCACGCCGAGGAGCGTGCGCCCGGCCAGCGCGTCGAGCGGCGGGTCGAACGTCTTCATCGTGACCATGCCGGGGGCCAGCGCCGACTCGATCTCGGCGCCCGCGCTCCCGCGGGACAGGCGCCGCGCGGTGACCTCCACTTCTGGCAGCTCGGGCATCGGGACCAAGGGTAGGCTGCGAGAGGTGAGGATCTCCGTAGCAGCAGACGAGCGCACCGGCGTCGCCGAGGCCGTGGTCGAGGAGCTCCGCCGGCGCGGCCACGAGCCGCTCCTGCACGGTGCGCTGAACGACGACGAGCGCGACGACTGGGCCTGGTGCTCCGAGGCCGCGGCCCGCGACGTCGCCGAGGGCCGGGCCGAGCAGGCCGTGGTGTGCTGCTGGACCGGAACCGGCGCCTCCATCGCGGCGAACAAGGTCCCGGGCGCCCGGGCCGCGCTGTGCGGGGACGCGGAGACGGCGCGCGGCGCGCGGCGGTGGAACGACGCCAACGTGCTCGCGCTGTCCCTCCGCGCCACGAGCCCGGCGGTGCTCGAGGAGATCCTCGACGGCTGGTTTGCCGGGCAGCCCAGCGCCGAACACGACGACGTGGCGAACTACCGCCACGTGGACGAGATCGGTTAGCGGATCACGAACGACTTCTGTGCGGTCGACTTCTTGTCGAAGTCGTCGGAGAGGGCGAGCGTGCCGCGGTAGGCGCCGGCGTCGAGACTCCGAACCGTGAAGCCGTGCCGGCCCTTGCCGAGGCGGCCGCGACGGACCGTCCTGCGCTCGGCACCGCGCAGCTTGAAGCTGACCGTTGCGGGCTCGTTGAGCTCGAACGAGACCCTTACCCGCGAGCCGGCGCGCTTCGTCTTGAAGGCGTCGACCGTGTCGCGCACCTGGTCCGTGCCGACCTGGATCATGCCCCTCATGAAGCCGGCGTGCGGGATGCAGACGTACTGGAAGCGGCCGGGCCGGCTGAAGGTGCGCCGGAACTCCTGGCCGGAGGCCCTTGTGCCGGAATCCCAGCGCTCGGCCTGGCCGCGCCTCGCCGTGGTGGTGTGGCCCCCGGAGTTGAAGCGCCAGATCACGGTGTCCCCGACGGCGATCGCTCGCGTGGCCGGCTGGAAGTCGAAGTCGACGACCCCGACCTCGACCTCCGCCGCGCTCGCCGGAGCGGCCGCGGCAAGGGCGAGGGACATCGCAAGCGGGATTGAGAGCAGGCGGTGGCGTCGCATCGGGCGGGAAGCCTAGTGGTCGCTTCCGAGACCACTTGACGGCGGGTCATACGCAGCCGTCGCGGCCCTGGTTCACGGTTACCATGCCGCCCCCATGAGCTCGCCCGACGTCGTCGACACGCCCCAGGACGCCGCGGAGCTCGAGGTCGCTCCGCTCGTGGTCCGCGAGCCGCTCGAGGCCTTCCTCGACCGGCACGGCATCGGAGAAGGCCGGCTCGAGGCGGAGCGGATCGGCGAGGGGCACTCCAACTTCACGTTCCTGGTGCGCCGGGGAGACGCGCGGGTCGTCCTGCGCCGCCCGCCGCGGCCGCCGCTGCCGCCCTCGGCTCACGACGTGCTGCGCGAGGCGCGCCTGCTGCGGGCACTCGAGTCGACGGACGTGCGGGTGCCCCGCGTGCTCGCCGTCGGCGACGACGAGTCGGTGCTGGGCGTGCCCTTCTACGTCATGGAGGAGATGCAGGGGACGGTCGTCACGAGCGACGTGCCGCCGGCGCTCGACACCGAGGAGGGCCGCCGCCGGCTGTGCGAGGAGCTGGTCGACGCGCTCGTGGAGATCCATGCCGTGGACTGGCGCGCCTGCGGCCTCGAGGGCTACGGCAAGCCGACCGGCTACCTGGAGCGCCAGGTGCGCCGCTTCACCGGCCTGTGGGACTACAACAAGACGCGCGAGGTGCCGGTGGTCGAGGAGGTGCGCGACTGGCTCGCCGACAACCTGCCCGCGTCGCCCGAGTCCACGATCGTCCACGGCGACTACCGCCTCGGCAACGTCATGGTCGCGGACGAGCCGCCGGCGCGGCTGGTGGCGATCTTCGACTGGGAGCTCTCCACCATCGGCGATCCGCTCGCGGACGTGGGCTACCTCACCGTCACCTGGGCCCAGGCGGACGATCCGGCCGACACGACCTTCGCCCGCCTGTCCGCCGCCACCCGCAAGCCCGGCTTCATGACGCGCGAGGAGCTGACCGCGCGCTACGAGGAACGGAGCGGCCGCTCGGTCTCGAGGCTCAACTGGTACCAGGCGCTCGCCATGTGGAAGGCCGCGGTCTTCATGGAGGGCAACTTCAAGCGCTACACGCTCGGGGCGTCCGATGACCCGTATCTCGCGCTCTTCGACGAGGGGGTGCCGGCGCTCGCCGAGAAGGCCCGCGAGGTGGCGTACTCGAATTGAGGGGGCTCTTGGTCGACTACGGCGGCGTCCTCACCACGAACGTGTTCGACTCGTTTCGGGAGTTCTGCGTGGCGGAGGGCCTCGACCCCGACGCGATCATGCGCCTCCTCCGCGAGGACCCGCGGGCGATCGTCCTGGTGCGCGCGCTCGAGACGGGCGAGCTGAGCGAGGACGAGTTCGGGGAGCGTTTCGGCGAGCTGCTCGGAGTCGACGTGCGCGCCGGCCTCGTCGATCGGATGTTCGGAGGCATGCGGCCTGACGAGGAGATGCTGGCCGCGCTCCGCAAGGCCCGCAAGGCGGGCATCCGGACCGGCCTCGTCTCCAACTCGATGGGCGTCGGCCGTTACGACCGCTCCACCTTCCCGGAACTGTTCGACGGCGTGGTCATCTCGGGCGAGGTCGGGATGCACAAGCCCCAGCCGGAGATCTTCCTGCTGGGCGCCGAGCGCGCCGGGGTGGAGCCGGAGCAGTGCGTCTTCGTGGACGACCTGCGCCAGAACTGCGAGGGCGCCGAGGCGGTCGGGATGACGGCGATCCTCCACCGCGGCGCGGACCGCACGCTGCCGGAGCTCGAGCGCCTGCTCGGGGTCGAGCTGCGCTGATGCTGCTCGTGCTCTGGGATGTCGACGGGACGCTCGTGCGCACCGCCGGCCACGGGCGCTTCGCGTTCGAGGACGCCTTCCGGGCGGTGGTCGGCCGCGACCCCGAGCCCGTGCACTTCGCCGGCCGCACCGACAGGCAGATCGTGCAGACCATGCTGGGCGGACGGCCGGGCGACGCGCCGCGGATCCTGGAGGAGCTGGCGGCCGCGCTCGAGCGCAGGAAGGACGCCATGGCGGCCGAGGGCCACGCGTACCCCGGAGTACCCGAGGTGCTCGAAGCGCTCCACCGGCGCGACGACGTCATCAACTCCCTGCTCACCGGCAACATCCAGGCGAACGCGGTGGTCAAGGTGAGCGCGTTCGGCCTGGAGCGCTGGCTCGACTTCGACGTCGGCGCCTACGGCTCCGACCCCCACGAGGAGCGCTCCGACCTGGTCGCCGTCGCGCGCGAGCGCGCGGCCGCCAAGTACGGCGAGCCCACCGGCGCCGTGCTGGTGGGCGACACCCCGCTCGACGTGCGCGCCGCCCAGGAGGCGGGCGCACGGGCCGTGGCGGTGGCGACCGGCTTCGCCGACCCCGAGGCGCTGCGCGCCTCCGGTCCCGACGCCTACCTCGACGACCTCAGCGACACCGCCGCGGCGGTGGCCGCGATCACCGCTTCCACTTGACGCTGCAGCCCACCGGCTCGGTCTCCGGTCGCGTCGGCTCCTCGCCCGCGAGCACCGCGTCGAGCGCGTCGCGCAGCCAGGACGCGCCCTGCCGCTCGTCGCGGTGGTCCTCGTCCGGCGCCCCTCGGTAGCGCAGGACCCCGTCCTCGTCCAGCACGAACACGTCCGGCGTCGTCCGGGCGCCGTACGCGCGGGCCACCTCCTGCGACTCGTCGCGCAGGTACGGATGCGGCCAGCCGCCGTCCGCCTCGACGCGCTTCTTCATCGCGTCGAACGAGTCGGCCGGGTGGGTCTCGGCGTTGTTCGGGTTCACCGCTAGGAAGCGGGCCCGCCCCTCGTAGTCGCGCGCCACCTGCTTCAGGCGCTCGTGCCAGGCCAGCGCGTAGGGGCAGTGGTTGCAGGTGAACACCACCACCGTGACCCCCTCGGGGCCGTACTCGCGGCCGTCGGTGCCCGGCAGGCTGAACGTCGGGGCTTCATCGCCGATCTGCATTGCGCCTCCTTATGGCGTCGCGAAGGTCTTCCGGATCGGGCGTCGGGGATGGCCGGCCGTCCCGTAGCCGGTACACGCGGCAGGTGAGCGAGAAGGGCTGGGACTCGTCGCACGGGAAGATTTCCTCCCCGTCGATCCTGATCGTCGGAGAGCCGGGGAAGCGCTCGGCGCGCGCCTGCTCGTCGGACTGCACCTCGACCATCTCGACCTCGGCGTCCACGCCCTCCTCGGCCAGGCTGCGGCGGAGGTCGGCCAGCGTCTCGGGATACGAGGGACACCCCTCCCACCACAGGAGCTCAACCCGCATGGACCTCCACGCGCTCGATCACCGCGTCCTCGGTCGGCCGGTCCTGCGCGCCGGTCTCGGTCGCCTCGATCGAGTCGACGGCCTCCATCCCCGAGCGGACCTCGCCGAAGACCGTGTGCTTCCCGTCCAGCCAGGGCGCGGCGTCCGTGGTCACGATGAAGAACTGGCTGCCGTTCGTGTTCGGCCCGCGGTTGGCCATCGCCAGCG
>OBLR010000340.1_pt1 | contig 11230 bp, 7 predicted proteins | sample 1519891 | NCBI WGS metagenome assembly OBLR01 (sample SAMEA3113583, study PRJEB22503) | soil metagenome | reverse complement strand
AAAGATCGGCGCCCGCGTCCGAAGACGGCCCGTCCAGCACCGGTTCGTCCGGCGCCGGTTCGTCCGGAAATGGTCCAAGCGGCAGTTGGCCGGTGGTCACCCGGCCGCCGACCCGGTCGAGGACGCCGACCTGGCACATCAGGTCGCGGCGCGACGCCGCCGACCGGACGCCGGGCAGCGCGTCGAACGCGCCGACCAGCGCGAGCCGTTCGGCCACCGGCCTGGACACCTGCGCGCGCCGCCAGAAGTCGCCAAGCGAGACGTACGGCCGGCCGGCCACGATGCGCGCGACCTCGTCCTCGCTTATCCCCTTGACCTCCGACAACGCCACCCTGATCCCCCGGGAGGCGGCGCCCTCGACCGGCTCGACGCGCCAGGCCGCGGCGGAGCGATTGACGTCGAGCGGCAGGATCGGGATCGCGAAGTGCCTGGCGTCGTCGAGGATGGCGCGCTTGGGGTACATCCCGGGATCGTGGGTGAGCACTCCGGCGAAGAACGCCGCCGGATGGTGCCGCTTCAGCCACGCCGACTGATAGGTCGGCAGCGCGAACGAGGCGGCGTGGGCCTTGCAGAACCCAAAGGCGCCGAACGCCGACAGCGCGGACCAGACCCGGTCGATCACGGCCGCGTCGTATCCGTTCCGCCTCGCCTCGTCGCGGAACCACGCCTCGACGTCGTCCTTCGTGTCGTCGTCGCCCAGCCGCCGCCGCTGCCATTCGGCCGTGGACAGGCCACACCCGGTCATCACGTCGATGATCCGCAGGACCTGTTCGTGGAAGACCACCACGCCGTTGCTCTCCGCCAGCGCAGGGGCCAGCGCGGGATGCGGATACTCGACGCGGCGCCGGCCGTGCCTGGCGTCGAGGAACGGGGTGATCATGTCGGAGTTGACCGGGCCCGGCCGGAACAAGGAGATGTCGATGACGAGGTCGGTCATGGTCCTGGGCCCCAGCTTGGCCACCAGCTCGCGCTGCCCTGGCGACTCGATCTGGAAGCACCCCAGCGTGCGCGACGTACGGATCAGCTCGTAGGTCGGCTCGTCGTCGGCCGGGACCTCCTCGAGCTCGACCCGCTCCCCGCCCCCGGACACGCGGGATATCTCCGCGACCGCGTGCGCCATCGCCGACTGCATCCGCACCCCGATGACGTCGAGCTTGAGCAGCCCCATCTCCTCCACGTCGTCTTTGTCGTACTGGCTCATCGGAAAGCCGAGGAGGCTTTTTTCCACCGGCGTACGGTCGCGCAGCGTCACGTCGGACAGCAGCACACCGCACGGGTGCAGCGCGACGTGCCTGGGCAGCCCGTCGAGCCGCTCGGCGATCCTGAAGAGGCCGGCCAGCCGGCCCTCGGCCAGGCGGGCGAGCCCGGAGTCGCGCAGCTCGGGCAGGTCGCGGAGCGCGGCCCCGAGCCGGCGTGCGCGCACGTGCGGGAACGCCTTGGCGATCACGTCGATCTCGGCGGGCGGCAGCCCCACCGCGGCGCCGACATCGCGGATCGCGCTGCGCGCGCGGTAGGTCTCCAGCATGGACACGCACGCCACCCGGTCGTCGCCGTACCTGTCGAAGATCGCGTGGTACGCCTCGAGCCGGCGGGCGGACTCTACGTCGAGGTCGATGTCGGGCAGCCCTTCGCGGCTGTCGGCGAGGAACCGCTCCATGACCAGCTCGTGCCGGAGCGGATCGAGGTCGCCGATGCCGAGCAGGTAGTTGACCAGGCAGCCGGCGCCGGACCCGCGGATCGCGCAGCGGATGCCGTACGACCTGATCAACGCGGCGACATCGGCCACAACAAGGAAGTACGCGGCGAGGCCGCGGCGTTCGATGATGCCGAGCTCGTGCGCGAGCCGGTCCCGCGCCCGCGCGTCGCCGTCGTACCCGCGGCGCACGAGCCCCTCGGCGCACCGTGCCCGCAACATGGCGAACGCGGCGGCGATCGTGGCCGGGCGGCCGCCGCGGCCGCCCGGTGCGTCGACGGTCACTTCGGGCAGATGGGTACGTCCCAGGCCTAGATCGCCTTCCGGGTCGAGTACGCACCGTTCGGCCAGCCGCCGGGTCTGCGCGAACAGGTCGCCGGCAGCGTCGCGGTCGGGGCCGCAGACCAGCTCGGCGACCTGCGCCATCTCCTTGCCGGACTTGAAATACGCCTGGCCGGTCTGGTCCTCCACATGCCGGCGGTGCAGCGGGACGAGCTTGCGGGCGGCGTCGAGCACGTGCGTCACCGGGCTGTCGGCCGGATCGAGGTAGCGGACGGCGTTGCTCAGCACCGCGGGCACCCCCGCCTCCTTGGCGAGGGCGAGCATGCGGGCCGCCCGGTATGACTCCCCCTTGCCCTGGTGGTCGACGATCTCGATGGCCACGTCGCCGGCCCGCTCCCGCCAAGCCGCCAGCCGGGCGGCGGCGAGGTCGGGACGCCGCGCGGCGATCGCCTGCCCCACGTCGGATGCGGGGCCGAGCAGCACGACCAGGCCGGCGGCGTGTGCGGCGATCAGTTCGGGCGTGGTCACCGCCGCCCGAGCCGTTCCCCTGGTAGCGGCGCGCGGCCCGGTCAGGTGGGTGGCGGTCACCAGCCGGCACAGGGACGCCCAGCCGCGCCGCCCCGTGGCCAGCGTCACCACCCTGCCGCCGGCGGCGAGCTCGAGGTCGGCGCCCAGGATCGGCCGGACGTCGTACTTCACACAGGCGATGAGGTGTTTGACGGCGCCGTACAAGCCGTCGCGATCGGTCAGCGCGAGCGCGTCCATGCCGAACTCGGCCGCCTGGCGGACGAGTGCGTCCGGCCGCGCGACGCCGTACCGTAGCGAGTACGCCGAAGCGGTCCGCAGGTGGATGAAGGGGTCCATCCCATCAGTCCCAGGCGCGAGAGAGCATCCATGTGCCGGTGGCCGCGTCGAAGCGCAGCTCGTACACCCCGATCTCGCCGTTCGGAGCGGCCTCGACCCGCCAGAACTCCCGTTCGGTCGCCGTCTCGGCCTCGGGGTGCTGTTCTCGCCACCAGTCACGAGTGGTGACCCAATGTTCGAGGACCTGCCGCACCGAGTAGAGCCGGCCCCGCCACACGAACCTGACCGGGCGGCCCTCGACCGTCCACACATCGATGGCGTCGCCATAGACGCGACTCACAAGCTGCTCCCCTGCCCGACGAAGTCCCTGGAACCGCCAGGGGGAAGGCAGGCGGCGCTCGCAACTCGAACATACGTTCGCCATCAGAAATTCGCAAGTCACCCCAGAAGGTGATCAACGTGGATAAGGTGATCAACCGGAGATCGCCGTATCTGCGCCTGTTAGCGTCGAGGTCATGCTGCCTTGGTCGGCCGAACTCGCCGGACGCATCGACGAACACGTGATCACGAGTGACCTGCTGCGGGGCAACCCGCTCGGCGATCCGCACGAACGCCCGCTGTGGGTTTACGTTCCGCCCGGTTACGACGCCGAGCCGGAGCGCCGCCATCCCTCGGTGTATGTGATCCAGGGGTACACCGGGCACGTCGCGATGTGGCGCAATCGCGCGGCGTTCCGCCAGCCGTTCATCGAGACAGCCGACGCGGTGTTCGCCCGCGGCGACGCGCCGCCCGCGATCGTGGTCTACGTTGACGCCTGGACGGCCTATGGCGGCAGCCAGTTCGTCGACTCTCCCGGCACCGGTCGCTATCACTCCTACCTGTGCGACGAGGTCGTGCCGTGGGTCGACGGCCGTTACCGTACGCTCGCCGACCGCGCGCATCGGGCGATCACCGGCAAGTCGAGCGGCGGCTTCGGCGCGATGATCACGCCGATGCTGCGCCCTGATCTATTCGGCGCGCTGGCCACGCACGCCGGTGACGCGCTTTATGAGTACTGCTATATCCCCGAATTCGCCGACGCCGTCCGTCATCTGCGGCCTTACGACGGCGACATCCTCGCCTGGTGGCGTGACTTTCGCGGCCGGACGTCCTTCACCAAAGACGAAGACCACAACCTGCTCATGTTGCTCGGGGTGACCGCCTGCTTTTCCGCTCGCGACGACGGCACCCCCGAGCTGCCGTTCGATCCGCGGACCGGCGTGCTCCGCCCCGATCTGTGGCAGCGCTGGCTTGATCTCGACCCGGTACGGATGGTGCCGCGGTACGCCGACGCGGTCCGCTCGCTGCGCGCGATCTGGATCGATGGCGGCACCAAGGACGAATGGTACCTCGACCTCGGGGCGCAGGCCTTCCGGCAGGCGCTTGCCGATGCCGGAGTCGCCGCCGACGTCATCCATTTCGAGCTGTTCGAATCCGGGCACATGGCCATTGACTACCGCTATCCGCTGGCCCTCGCCTGGCTTTGTCAGCGCATTTCACCATGACTTGATAGGCGTTCCACCGCCATTTCGCCAGCGGTTCACCAAGGGCGGGGAAAAACGGCCTACCCGGGTTATTCGAGGCATGCGGCGGAAATTCTGAGAACACACGGTCGCATTGTTCTCAGGAGTCCTCGATGGCCACGAGCGTCCCGCCGGATGCCGGCCCGCCGCCGCCCGGTCCCCCGCCGCCCGGTCCCCCATCGTCAGGCCCGCCGGGGCCGCCGGGGCCGCCGCCCGGATATCCGCTGACCTACTCGGTCGATTATCCCGACCGACCGCTGGACCGGCTCACCACCGGGCTGCGCTTCCTGTGGATCATCCCGATCGCCATCGTGCTCGCCAGCGTCAGCGGCGGCTACGTCTCCCTGCCCGGTCGCGCGATGCTGTCCAGCGCGGGCGGCCTGCTGTTCGCCGGGCCGCTGCTGATGATCCTTTTCCGGCGGAAGTACCCGCGCTGGTGGTTCGACTGGAACCTCGAGCTGCTGCGCTTTTCGAACCGCGCGGGGGCCTACTGGCTGTTGCTGCGCGATGAGTATCCGTCGACCGACGAACACCAAAACGTGCACGTCGACGTGCCGTACCCAGACGTGCCGCGCGACCTCAACCGGTGGCTGCCCCTGGTCAAGTGGCTGCTGGCGCTCCCCCACTACATCGTGCTGATCTTCCTCGACCTCGGCGTCTTCGTGGCGGTGGTGATCGCCTGGTTCGCCATCCTGTTCACCGGGACCTACCCGAAGGACCTGTTCGACTTCGTGGTCGCGGTGGTGCGCTGGCACAACCGTGTAATCGCGTACGCGTTCTTGCTGCTCACCGACCAATACCCGCCCTTCAGCCTCGCCCCCTGACCGCCGTTGCCGCGCGTTCCGCGCCCGGCGAGCAAACCTGTGGCACGGAGATCACCAGTTGAATAGCTTGTTGGCCATGCACCCATACAAGATCGTGGATGTGTTCACCGACACTCCCCTCGAGGGGAACCCGGCCGCCGTCTACACCGATGGGCAGGGCATACCCAGTGCGCGAATGCAGCGGATCGCCCGCGAGATGAACCTGTCCGAGACCGTGTTCGTGCTGCCCGCCGAGGCCGGCGGCGACGCGCGGATCCGCATCTTCACCCCGACGAACGAGTTGCCGTTCGCCGGGCACCCGACGCTCGGCACCGCGATCTTGCTCGGCGGGTCGACCCGGCTCGAGACGATCCGCCTGGAGACCGGCGCCGGCGTGGTGCCGGTCGAGTTGGCGCGCCGGGACGGGCGGGTCGTCGCCGGCCGGATGCGACAGCCGATTCCGACCTGGCAGCCCTACGACCGCACCGACGAACTGCTGGCCGCCATCGGCGTCAAGGCGTCCGCGTTGCCGGTCGAGGTCTATCAAAACGGCCCGCGGCACGTCTACGTCGAGTTGGATGACGAGGACGCGGTCGCCGCGCTCGACCCCGACCTCGCCCGGCTCAAGACGCACGACACCGGGGTCAACTGTTTCGCCGGGTCGGGAACGAAGTGGAAGACCCGGATGTTCGGGGCGTCCATGGGCATCCCGGAAGACGCGGCCACCGGCTCGGCCGCCGGGCCGCTGGCGGTGCATCTCGCCCGGCACGGCCGCATCGACTTCGGGCAGGAGATCGAGATCAGGCAGGGCGCGGAGATCGGCCGGCCATCGCGCCTGTACGCGCGGGCCGTCGGGCACGGCGACCAGATCGACGTGGTCGAGGTCGCCGGCTCGGCCGTCATCGTCGCCGAGGGCAGCCTGCACGCCTGACGCCGCCGGCCGGCAGGCCTACGACCCCATCGACGAGCGGGTCTTCATGTGGTCAGGGATCTGTTCAGAATGGTTGGGGGATAAGAGGCCGCGGACGTTCGGAAATTCTTCGCCGAACTGGAGCATGCTGATGGAGCCGTGGCTTTGACATCGCCCCCGGGTCGCTGTCTCGGCGGGTAATCAGGTGCTCTCAGTGAGTATTTGAGAAGTGCCCGCTCTTGGCGCCGTCGCGGGCTTGACCCTCTCGTCCGCGACCACGGCTCAGCGGGGGCTTAGCGCCGCCGATCGAGCTGACCTGCGAATTCCTACCGGCTCTTGGTCACAAGCTATTTCGGGAGGATACTTTCCGGCGAGTTGAGAAATACGATCTGCCTTTGCAACCGAACTTCTCGGGGGTGGAAGTCTGACCAGACAGTTGGCATTTGGGCGTGTTCGTGGAGCGACCGTCTGATGGCAGGGATGACACAATGACGCAGTCTGATCACTTGATCGAGCCGGCGAGGAGCACCTCGCCATGGCAGCGGGATCAACTGACCATAGATCGATCTTCGGGCCTGGTTGGACGCGAAGCCGAGCTGGGCGAGCTGCTGGGCATCCTCGATCAGCTAACTCACGAGGACTCTGCCCCCCGGCTCGCCGAGGTGACCGGCGACGCCGGCATCGGCAAGACGGCGCTGCTGAGCGAGTTCGCCAAGGCGGCCCAGGCCAGGGGCACGGTCGTGTTGGCCAGCTGGGGCCTCTGTAGCCGGCGGGACGTGCCGTACAGCGCGTTCACCGACGCCTTCGACGACCGTCAGCGTCCCTCCCCGACCGACCTCGGCGATGCCGCGAAGGTCCGTGAGGTGCTCGAAAGCATCGCCGTCCTCCCGCTCGTGCTGATCTTAGACGAGCTGCACACCGCCGACCCGCATTCCCTCGACCTGCTGGCGAGCCTGCTGCACCACCCGCCGAAGGCGCCGGTGCTGTTCGTGCTCGGCTACCGCGACCGCCAGTTGAACACAAGGCTCCGGTCGGCCGTCACCGGCTGGTCCCCGCAGATCGCGGTCACCCATCTCCACCTCGGCCCGCTGTCCGAGCAGGAGGTCGAGGAGATCCTGGCCGGACAGGGCATCGCGACCTGGCGGCGGAAGCTCTATGAGGACAGCTGGGGCAACCCCGCCTATCTCAAGGCCCTCATCTCGGAGCGGATCATTGCCCCCGCACGCCCCGGCGGCGGCGCGCGCGGGCTCGCCCGGGCCGCCCGATCCGACCACTACGCGGCGTTCCTCAGTGAACTGGGCGGGGTGACGCCGGCGGTCCGCACCGTCGCCAACGCCGCGGCGGTGATCGGCTGCGAATTCGACGCCGACCTGGTCGCCGGCACGCTGGACTGGCCGGAGGCGGTGACCCTCCAGGCGCTCGGCGTGCTCATCAGCCGCGACCTGATCCACCCCGTGGCCAGAGGGCCCTACTTCGCGTTCCGCCATCCCGTGGTGCACCGCGCGGTCTATGAGGGCTGCGAGCTGAGCACCCGGATGGACTTCCACATCCGGGCCGACCGCATCCTGCGCAGTCGCGGGGCGTCCGCGACCGAGCGGGCGCCGCACGTCGAGCAGTGGGCCAAACACGGAGACCTCAAAGCGGTCGACGTGCTGGACGAGGCGGCGCGGGCCATCTCCGGGACCGAGCCGATCACGGCGGCGTCGTGGCTGACCACCGCGTTGCGCGTGCTGCCGAAGCAGGCCGAGCTCGCCGAGCGCCGGGCCCGGCTGCTGGTGCGGCTCGCCAAGGCCAAGGGCGCGGCGGGAAACCTGCGCGAGTGCCGCGACATCATGCATCAGGCGTTGCGATTCCTGCCCGGGGAGCCCGCCGACCAGCACGCCAAGGCGGTCGCGTTCACCGGGATGGTGCAGCGGCTGCTCGGCGCCCACGCGGAGACCGACGCCTTATTACGAGCCGAGCTCGCCGCCCTCGGCGACGAACATCTCGGGGGGCGGGCCGCCCTGGCGTTCGAGATCGCCGCCCGAGAGCTGAGCGGCGGCGACTGGGCCGCCTGTTGCCGCTGGGCCGAGGAGGCGTTACAGCTCGCGCAGCGCAGCAAGGACAAGTCGCGGCAGATGGCCTGTCACGGCCTGATGGCCAAGGCGAACGTCCGTGCCGGCAACCGCGAAGCCGCCGCCCGGCATCATGCCGAGGCCACCGCGATCCTGGACAGGATGCTCGACGGTGACTTCGCCTACAGCCTGGACGCGGTGGTCTGGATCGGCTGGACCGACTCCCTGCTCGAATGCTGGGACGACGCCCTCCGGCACTTCGACAAGGCGGTCGAATTCGCCACCCGGGCGGGTCGGCTGCTTGCTCTGCCCCACCTGCTGGTCGGCCAGGTCTTCGCTCTCTACAACCGGGGCCTGTTACGCGAGGCGCAGGCCGCCGCCGAGTACGCGGTGTATCTCGCCCACCGGTCCGGCAGTCCCGACCAGATGGCCAGTGCGCACTCGATGCTGGCGTGGACCGACACGATCTTGGGCCGGTTCGACCGGGCCGTGGAGAGCGGCAACCTCGCGGCCGATCACCTGAACGCCACGGTCGCCGGCTTCGCGGCCATCGCCGCGCGGATGCTGGCCGAGGCCAAGCTGATGAGCGGCGACGTCGAGGGTTGCATTGCCCTGGCGAACTCCTCCGGCGCCATCAATGTGCCCGCGGCCGACGCCTGCTTTCGGCTCGCCTGGTACGAACTGCTCACCCGCGCGGAACTGGCTCTCGGCCGGCCGGAGGCCGCGGCCGGCTGGGCGGACTCCGCGATGGCCGCGGCCAAGATCCTCAACCAACCCGGCAACAGTGCGCTCGCGCTGCTGGCCCGCGCCCAGGCGCTGCTCGCGGTGGAGCCGGAGGCCGCGCTGTCGGCCGCCGAACAGGCGGTCCGCGGCCTGACGTCGGCCGGCATGAGGGTCGACGCGCTGCGTGCCAGGGTGACGTTCGGGCTCGCCCTCTGGCATAACGGCAGCTACGACGACGCCGCGCGTGAACTGAAGGACGCGCAGCTGGGGCTGGAACAGCTCGGCGCCACGACCCTGGTGCGATACGCGCGGAAGGAGCGGCGCCGGCTCGCCGCGCGCACTTCGAAGGTCAGCGGCGTCGGCGCCGGCGCCGACGGCACGGTCGCCGGCCTCACCGACCGGGAACGGCAGATCGCGAGCCTGGTCAGCGAAGGGCTCACCAATCGGCTCATCGCCAAGTCGCTGCACATCTCGGAGAAGACCGTGGAGATGCATCTGTCCAAGGTCTTCGCGAAGCTGGGGGTGTCCAACCGGGCGGCGGTCGCCGCGTTCGTCACGCGGGACGGGCCGGAGGGCGCCGAAGGCGCGGACCCCGTGGGCGGCGACCTGTCTTAGCGACACAAGGACGCGGTGGCCTGTCGTACCGGCTGAGCCACGCCGCTGAGCCACGCCGCTGAGCTACGTGGGCCGGAGCGACTCGTAGATGGCCCGGGTCTCCTCCGCCCACGGCGCCTTTTGCAAGGTCTCCTCGTCGAGCCGGATGTGCACCCTGTGCCCCTCGGCGTGCACGACGGCGCGATCGGCGGACACCGCGCGGAAGCCGTACGTCACGCTCGTCGTGCCGATCCGGTCCACCCACAGATGGATGAAGATGTCGCCGGGGCCGATCACGGGCACTTTGTAGCTGATCGAGTACTCGACCACAGCGACGACGGTGTCGGGGTGGGTCGGCACGCCGTTCACGCGGGTGTAGCCACGCTGGTGCCAAAAGGTCGTCAGGGCCCGCTCCACCATGATCGCGTACCGCGCGTTGTGCACCATCCCCATGGAATCGAGATCGTCGAAGTACACGAAGGTCGGGTGCAGGTAGCCGTACTCGACGGCGGCGGTCTGGGGTTGTGCGGTCATGGCGTCTCTCCTCGCCTAAGATCACGACCTTACTCACACGTGCCCTGCAAGTTACTCCCCGAAATGCAGGTGGGTGGAATCCGTCAGCGCGAGGTCAGCGCCTGGTCAGTTCGGCCGGTGAAGATGGCGAGACGCTGTGGCCGTTGCTGACTCCTCCCGGAGATGACCGATGACTTCCATACCGACCGGCCGGACGACAGAAGGAGTCATGGACCGGCAGGGGCTCCAGACGTGGTATCTCCTGGTCGAGGACGCGTTGCCCGCGGCCGACCGGCTGCCGCTTGTCGTCTGCCACGGCGGGCCGGGTCTCACCCATGACTACCTACTGCGGGTGGCGCGGCTGTCCGGCGCCGGGCGGCCGTGCGTGTTCTACGACCAGTTCGGCAACGGACGGTCCGGGCGTCGGCCCGGGGCGCCCGCCGAGTTCTGGACCGTCGAGTTGTTCGTACGGGAGCTTGAGAGCCTCATCGACCATCTCGGGCTCGCCGACGGCTTCCACCTGCTCGGTCACTCCTGGGGCGGAATGCTGGCACTGGAGTTGGCGGTCCGGCGCCCGAGCGGGCTGCGCTCCGTCGTGGTCGCCGACGCCTTCGCTTCGAGCGCCCTCTACCTCGAGGAGGTCGCCGGCCTGGTGGCGGGCCTGCCGGCCGAGGCGCGTACGGCGATCGAACGCCACGAGGCGGCCGGCACGACCGATTCAGCGGAGTACCAGAAGGCGATCCGGGTCTTCTACGGCCGCCACGTCTGCCGGGCCAGGCCGGTGCCCGACGAGGTGATGTCCACCTTGGCGGCGCTCGCGAAGGACTCCACCGTTTACGAGACCATGGCCGGGCCCAGCGAGTTCACCATGACGGGGGTCTTGCGGGACTGGGACATCACTGACCGGCTGCACCAGGTCGAGGTGCCGGTCCTGCTCGTCACCGGACGTCACGACGAGGTGACGCCACGCGCCGCCGAGCCGCTGTGGCGCCGCCTGCCGAACGTGAAGTGGGAGATCTTCGAGGACTCCAGCCATATGCCGCACGTCGAGGAGCACGACCGCTTCGTCGCGTTGGTCGACGAGTTTCTTCGTGCGGCCGACTGAGCAACCCCACGATCACCCCACGATCACCGCGCGAGCAAGGCGCGATCACTGCGGCAGGTTGTCGTGCCGGAACCGCGGCCGCATCGCCCCCGCGAGCGATCGCAGCGCGGCCGCGACGACATGCCGGGTCCGGCCCGGCTCGATGATCTCGTCGACCGACAGCCGCTCCGCCGAGAACGACGCCGCG
>OBLR010000339.1_pt1 | contig 11245 bp, 7 predicted proteins | sample 1519891 | NCBI WGS metagenome assembly OBLR01 (sample SAMEA3113583, study PRJEB22503) | soil metagenome | reverse complement strand
CGAGTTCTTCCTGGAGGAGGTGATGGGCGAGGAGGGCCTCCACGCGTGCCTGTACCTGCTGGCCATCGACATGGAGATGGAGCCCCTCCCGGGATACAAGTACGCGAGCTGGGAGACAGGCTACGGCGACTTCAAGCTGATCCCCGACCTCTCGACGCTCCGGCTGGTCCCGTGGATCGAGAAGACGGCCATGGTCATCTGCGACGTCGTCGACGAGGACACCAACGAGCCGGTAGAGGTGGCCCCCCGCCAGATCCTGAAGCGGCAGGTCGAGAGGGCCAAGGAGGCCGGCTTCACCTTCATGGGGGGGTCGGAGCTCGAGTTCTACCTGTTCAAGGAGAGCTTCGAGGAGGCCGCCCAGAAGCGCTACCAGGAGCTGCGTCCGTCCTCGACCTACATCATGGACTACCACATGCTCCAGACCACCAAGGACGAGTGGATCATCCGGCAGATCCGCAACGGCATGGTGAAGGCCGGGATCCCCATCGAGTTCTCCAAGGGGGAGTTCGGGCGGGGCCAGCAGGAGATCAACATCGTCTACGCCGACGCGCTGGAGACGGCCGACCGTCACGCCCTGTACAAGCACGGGGTGAAGGAGATCGCGGCCATGAACGACGCCGCCATCACGTTCATGGCCAAGTGGACGATGGCCGAGGCCGGCTCGTCATGCCACCTTCACTCCAGCGTGTGGAACGAGGACGGAACCGACTCGTTGATGTGGAACGAGGACGATCCCCACCACATGTCGGAGACCTTCCGCTACTTCCTGGGAGGACTGATGGCCACCGCCCGGGAGATGACCTGGATGTTCGCTCCGTTCGTCAACTCCTACAAGCGCTACCAGCTCGGGTCCTGGGCCCCCACCGCCATCCTGTGGAGCCGCGACAACCGAACCGTGGGCTTCCGCATCGTGGGGGAGCACAAGTCGCTCCGGGCGGAGAACCGGCTCCCGGGAGCCGACATGAATCCCTACCTGGGGTACGCGGCGACCATCGCCGGCGGCCTCTACGGGATCCAGAACAAGATCGAGTGCCCCGAGATCTTCGTGGGGAACGGCTACGAAGCCAAGGACGTCCCTCGGCTGCCCAGCTCCCTCCACGAGGCCATCGACGAGTTCGAAAAGAGCCAAGTAGCCAGGGAGGCCTTCGGCGACTTCGTGTTCGAGCACCTGGTGAACACGGCCCGCCAGGAGCAGGTGATCTTCGACAACACGGTCGTCACCGACTGGGAGCTGGAGCGATACTTCGAGCGAGGCTGAGCGATACACTGGTCGCCATGGAGCCGCTCGTCCTCGTGGCCGGCCGACGTCTTTCTCGTGGCGAAGCCAAGCCCTGGCCGGACCAAGAGGCTCTGGCCGTCCCCACTCCGTACCTGGAGGCCATTCGCCAGGCGGGCGGAGAGCCGGCCGCCCTCCTCCCCCACACCGTTGATCGCTCCGCCGCCGACCGGCTCCTCGACCGGTTCCAGGGTCTGCTGCTGATCGGCGGAAGCGATGTCGACCCGGCCCGGTACGGCCACCCGGAGGACCCGGCGTGTTACGGCATCGACCCGGACCGGGATGCGTTCGAGCTGACCCTGGTCCAGGCCGCGGTCGATCGCGCCCTCCCCACACTGGCCGTCTGCCGGGGGATCCAGGTCGTGAACGTGGCCATGGGCGGCACGCTGGACCAGCACATCACAAACAGGGAAGGGGTGATCGCTCACGGCGTTCCCGCGGGCGGTCACGGTGTCTCTCACCCGGTCGAGCTCGAGCCGGGCACGATGGTGGCCAAGGCGATGGGCATCGACCGGCCGGACTGCTTCTCCCACCATCATCAGGCCATCGAAAGAGTGGGAGACGGGCTCAGGCCCGTCGGGTGGACCGAGGACGGGATCGTGGAGGCGGTCGAGGCGGAGGAGGGTTGGCTGGTCGGCGTGCAGTGGCACCCGGAGGAGACCGCCGACGCGGATCGGGCGCAGCAGGGCCTCTTCGACGCGCTGGTGGAGCAGACCGTCCGGTAGACGCTCAGACGGCTCAGGCGTCCCCAAGCGTGTAGATCCGTCGAGCGTTCCCCGCGGCCGCCAGGTCGGCGATCCGATCGGCCTCGGCCGTGGAGCAGTCGTCGCGTGAGATCCACTCGTCGAGCACGGCCCGCATACCTCTCCGGAACAGGAACGCGCCGAGGTAGTAGAACTCCGCCACCCCGAAGGCGTCGGACGAGTACAGGTGCCGGGTGAACGGCGACAACTCCATAGTCTCGGCCACGATCGATCCTGACGACGCCCCCGTGTAGTGGAGGATCGAGCCGAGGTCCAGGTAGACATTGGGGAACACCGCAGCCAGGTACGCCGCCTCCCGGTGGTACGGGTAGCAGTGCAGGAAGACGACGTCCACCCCCATGTCCCGGAACGTTCGGATCACGTCGGTGAGGAGCGTGGGATTGGCCCGGTGCAGGGTGAGATCCGTGTCGCCGAAGCCGGCGTGCACCTGGATCGGAAGGCCCCGTTGGCGAGCCAGCTCGGCGCCCGTCCACAGCCCGTGGCGAAGCAGCACCGGGTGCTCAACCCGGAACGGCCCCTCCCCCGAGGCCCGCATCCACGATCCCGCCGCCTCGACCACCTCCTCCCTGGTGGGTGGCGACGGATCGACGTCGAAGCCCCAGCGGTACGCAAGGATCGTCTTCAGCCCCACGGCTCCCCGGGCCTCCTCCTCGAGGCGCCGGGCGTAGGCGTCCGGGTAGGAGGCGGCGTCGGACCCCACCGCGGCCACGTCCTCCGCAACCGCCTCCAAACGGGCGATGTCGTACGCCGGCACGCCGGCCAGCGATCCCATTTCCGAGGTGTTCAGGACGTGGCCGGCCCGATACGCTCCGTCGACCAGAAGGGCGCCCACCCCGGCGGCCGCGAGCAGGCGCCGGCCGGCCTCGCCAGCGCCCAGCTCCCGACGCCGTTCGACGTACACGTCGGCCGGAGCGAAGGGCTCGAGGTCCAGGAGCGGAGCGCACCACCGGCGCACCGCGAGGCCCACCGGGGCGTCGAAGTGGCTGGTGCCCGGCGCGGGCGGATCCAGCCCCTCGTTGATCAGCTCCTCGAATGCGCTGCGATCGAGATCGGCTCCCACCACGCCGTGACAGTGATGGTCGACCAGCGCCACGTCCTCAATAGACATCGAGGTACCTCGCGCACGATTCCGTGGGTTCGGCTCCATCGAGCAGGCGGATCTCGGTCCGCTTCATGCTCAGGTAGCACTCGAGCAGGAGCGGGGGCAACCACGAGCGGGCCACCTCGTCGGCCTCGAGGGCATCGAGGGCCTCCTCGAGCGAGCCGGGCAGCCGCCGGACCCCCAGCCGCGCTCGCTCCTCGTCCCTCATCTCCGCGGGGTCGGCGGCGATCAGCGGAGGATCGGGGAGCTTCTCCCGGATCCCCTCCAGACCGGCCAGGACGATGGCCGCCAGCGCCAGGTGGGGACAGGCCGCCGCGTCCGCGGCCCGGTACTCCAGGTTGAACTGACGCTCGGGGTCCGCGCCCGCATAGGTGGGAGCGATCCGCACGGCCGCCTCCCGGTTTCGATCGCCGAACGCGGTGAACCCGGCGCTCCACCGGTGTGGGGTCAGCCGGAGGTACGAGATCACCGACGGAGCGGTCAGGGCCACGAGGGCGGGCAGGTGGCGCAGGATCCCGGCTACGAACTGGCCGCTCGCCTCGCTGACCCGCCCCGGGCGCGCGGGGTCATATCCGGCGGGGCGGCCGTCCTCGTCGAGGAAGCTGAAGTGCACGTGGACGCCGTTCCCCACCCCGTCTGGGTCCACGATCGGGGTGAAGCTGGCCCGGTGACCGAGCCGTCGGGCGGACTCTCGGACGATCTCCCGGACCGACAGCGCACGGTCGGGAGCGGCGATCCCCTCCGCCGGGCGGCAGTTGATCTCGTACTGCCCCGGCCCGTACTCGGGGAGGAACGTCTCCGGCTCCTGGCCGCCCTCCTCCAGGGCCGCCACGAGCATGGGACCGAACGGCTCCACGAGCCGGTGGGCCTCCATCGAGAAGGCCGGTCCACTTCGGCCCGGGCCCGAGAGGTGGAACTCCTGCTCGAAGGCGGCCACCAGGCGAAGGCCGGCGTCACGCTCCAGGGCACTCAGCGCCTCCTTCAGCAGCGCGCGGGGGCACGCCTCCCAGCGCGCCCCATCGGTCTCCACCGCGTCGCAAAGGAAGAAGTGGAGCGCCGAGGCCTCAGGCCACCGGTCGACCCGGACCTCGGTCCGCCGGTCCGGCAGGAGGCGCAGGTCACCCACCGGACCCCATGGGTTCGGATCGGCGATCTCGTCGAAGGGCGTCAAGGCCTGGTCGGCCGGAACCCAGCCCACCCCGCTGTGGAGTCGCTCCGGCAGATCGCGCAGGGGGAACGATCGACCGCGGCTCAGGCCGGTGAGGTCACCGTACAGGAACGTCACCAGCTCCGAGCCGGAAGGCCCCTGCGTCGTCGCGGCGTCGCCTCCGGTGATCATCAGTACTTCAGGAAGTGGCCGCGGTACTGGTCGTCCTCGTCCATGGCGGAGTACGCCTCCCACTCGGAACGACGCACCGCCAGGAAGGACCGGGCCAGGAGGTCCCCCAGCGCGTCCAGCAGGACGTCGTCGCGTTCCAGCGCTGTGATCGCCTCCTGCAGCGTCTCGGGATACCGATGCGCTCCCGCCGCCTCACGTTCGCGGTCCGGAAGCGTGGCCGGGTCGACGTCGATCGGCTCCGGAGGCTGGAGCTCCTGGGCCAGGCCGTCCACGCCGGCGGCGATCAGCGCCCCGAACGCCAGGTACGGATTGCACGACGCGTCGGTCGGCTTCAGCTCGAGGTTGGTGGACCGCTCCTCCATGCCCCAGAACGTGGACGGCACCCGGATCGATGCCTCTCGGTTGTCGGGACCCCAGCAGACGAATGCCGAGGACCAGTGCTGGGGGAGGAGCCGCCGGTACGAGTTGAACGACGGCGCGGTGATCGCCAGAAGCGCAGGGAGGTGGGCCAGGATCCCGGCGATGAACCGCTCGGCCGTGGTGGACAGGCCGAACCGCCCTGTGGGGTCGTGGAGCACGTTCCGCTCCCCGGCCGAGTCCCACAGGCTGAAGTGGATGTGCCCTCCGTTCCCGGCGGCATCCGGCCACGGCTTGGGAGCCAGGGACGCCACCAGTCCTCGCCCCGCCGCCACGCCGCGGATCGTCTCCCGGACCAGGATTTGGATGTCGGCGGCCTGGACCGCGGGCCGGGGGGCCACCGAGAGCTCCTGTTGCCCGTGACCGAGCTCGGGGTAGTACTGCTCGACATCGATCCCTTGCTGCTCCAGTGCGGCCACCAGGTCATCGGTGGCCCCCGCCGTCGCCGTGAACCCCACGGTGGAGAAGCACAGGCTCTCGTCGACCGGCACGTACCGGCCGTCCTCCACCAGCGCCTGGCTCCACTCGTTCTCCACCGCGCACGAGAAGACCATCCCCCGCTCGGCCATACGGTCACTCATCCGGCGAAGGAAGTTCCGTGGGCCCGCCTCGTACGGCTCGCCGTCGAGGCGGACGTGGTCGACCAGCATGGCCCCCGTGTCCGGGGCGTACGGGAGGATCGTGAAGGTGTCCGGATCGGGAACCAGCCGGATCTCCCCCACCGGACCCATCCCGTCGACGGGCTGGAGCTGGTCCAGCGAGTTCATGGCCTGCATGGCCACCGTGAGGCCGATCCCCGTCCGCATCCGGTCGACCAACCGGTCGACGTGCGCGGCCTTCCCCCTGATGATTCCGCCGTTGTCGCAGTAGAGGAAGCGCACCAGGCGGATGCCGCGCTCCCGGCAGACGGCCTCGACCTCCTCGGGCGTCATCCGGTCACCCGCCGACGATGGGCTCCTATGTCGTCGGCCGCTCAGCCTCTGGGGTCACGCCGGCCGCAGCCGCCTCCGCTGCCAGCTCCTCCTCGGTCTTGCCCCGGCGGCTCGTCGCCTCGGAGATGAAGTAGATGGCCACGCCGACCGTGACCGAGACGACGGTGATCACGATCATCCAGGTGTTCCATTCGGCCAGGGTTGGCCACAAGTCCGGGTACCACTGACCGACGAAGATGAAGAGCACCGCCAGGATGTTGGCGATGAAGCCGACCGCTCCGCACAGGTATAGGAACCCTACCGGGACCCGCCGGGCTTCTTCGAATCTCCGGGGGTTCGCCCGCTTGGCGAAGAAGATGTCCAGGAAGAGCAAGGCCGTCGAGATGCACCACACGATGGTGACCCCGGCCAGCAGGCCGAGGTACGGCTTGTTCGGATCGAGCTCCGTGAACGTCCCGATGATGAAGAACACCACGATCGTGATCAGTGTGGAGATGACCGTCTGGAGGATGACCGCGTTGGCCGGGACCTGGTTCCTGTTGACCTGACCGATCTGGTGAGGAAGCCGGCGCTCCAGGCCCGACACGAACAGCAGCCTGGCGAAGGAATAGTTGTAGACCATGGAGCTGGTCAGGAAGAACCACATCAGGATCAGGGCCACGATGATGCCGAGGCCCTCGTTCATGGCGAGGCCCACTGCCTGGGCCCCTCCCGTCGTGGCGTTGTTCTCGTCCAGGGGTACCGCGACCATGTTTCCGAAGCTTGTCCACAGGTACGCGACCATCACGAAGACGCAGCCCCAGAGAAGGTACTTGCGGATGGCGTCGGCGCTCTTCACCTCCACGCCCATGTTCAGCGGGACCTCGATGCCGAGGAGCGCCAGGACGCAGAAAGAGAAGGCCGTCAGGAGGGCAGGGATGCCCAGTACCAGGGCCTCACCGCCAAACGGGTTCCAATTCTCGGCGGCGAACGAGTTGGCGGGTTCGTTCCCGCTCAGGAGCCACACCAGCCCGGCCAGGCCCATGACGAAGATGGCCGCCGCGTAGAACACGAACTGGATGTTGGCGTAGGTCTGGGTCACCCGCAGCCGCAGGAGCGACATGGCGGCCCCGAACCAGAGCACGGCGAGGACGACCAGCCCCACCTGCCAGCTCTCCGTGAGGATCTCGGCGTCCAGGAACGTTCCGATCTGCTGGGCGAAAGTGGCCACCAGGATCCCGGCCAGGACCATCACGATCGGGCCCGGCCACCAGGCCACGAACCCGGCGAAGAACCCCCAGAACGGTCCGAGGGCCTTGTGGGTCCACACGTAGAGGGAGCCCTCTTCGGGGAACATCCGGCCCAGGTGGGCGGTGACGAAGGCCCCGGTGATCAGGAAGGTCAGGAAGGCGACGACCCAGTAGATGAACAGCGACGGGCCCGCGAACTGCAGCGACGCGGAGTTGACGATGAACAGAACGATGCCGACGAAGATGACGACCAGATCGAAGGCGCCCAGGGTCCTGGCCACCAGAACGGGCGCAACCTGCTCGGAGACCATGACCCGCTCTTCGCGCGCGGTTGCCATCGCACCACCTCCCCTCTCCAGGTCAGGGGCGGCGCCAGGGGCAGCCTCCCCCGAACGGCCGATGCTAGCGGGAGTCTAGGCCCGCTCGCCCCAGGAGTCCACTCGGGTATTTCCGCACCAGGGCGTCAGGGCAACGAAGCAGCGCTAGTACATCTCGAGGTATTCCTCGGTCTCCCAGTCCGAGACGTGGTCGTGGAACCGGGAGAGCTCGTACCGCCGCATGGTGGTGTAGGCGGAGAGGAACTCCTCGCCGAAAAACTCCTTGCACATCGGCTCCGATTCCAGCTCCGACAGCGACTCTTCCAGCGAGGTGGGCAGCGGATCCAGGGCCGGATCCTCCTCCGCGGGTTCCCCCGGTTTCGAGGGTGGCGGCGGGGACGTCCCCTCCTCCCCCCCTCTGAACCCGGCGGCCAGCATGGCCGCGCCCACGAGGTAGGGGTTCGACATCGCCGTGGGAGCCCTGTTCTCCACATGCTTGCTCTCCGGGCTCCCGCCCTTGACCCGAAGAAGGGCGGACCGATCCTCGAATCCCCACGAGATGTTGGTCGGGCTGAACGTGTGCTTGCGCCGGCGGCGGAGGCAGTTGACGGTCGGCGCCATCAGGGCATCGGTGGCCTTGGCGTAGTGGAGGAGGCCGCCGATGAATCGCCTCCCTACGTCGCTCAGCCCTTGCGGGTCGTCGGGATCGCCGAAGACATTCTTCCCGTCGTCCGCGTCGACCAGGGACATGTGGGTGTGGCACCCGTTCCCGGACTGGCCGGTGAAGGGCTTGGACATGAAGGTGGCCAGGTAGCCGTCCTGCTTGGCGATCTCCTTGACCCCGTTCTTGAAGGTGTACGCGTCGTCTGGCCCGGCCAGGGACCGACCCGGCTCGAAGTTGATCTCCCACTGGGAGCCGCCGTACTCGCAGTTGGCGGTGATGATGTCCACCCCGATCTGTGGCATCAGGTCGACGATCCGCTCGATGGTGGGGACCCACGTGTTCCGAACGGTGTTGAAGATGTGGTAGCCGGAGAAGAGCTGCTCCTTGGTCTCCGCATCGAGCAGGTAGAACTCGAACTCCGAGCCCATCACCGGCTCGAACCCCATGGACCGGCACCGGTCCAGGACGCGACGGAACACCGCTCGGGGCGTCGCCTCCAGCGATCGACCGTCGTACCAGCGAGCGTCGCAGATGAACCTCCCGGTGGCCTCCGCCCACGGCACCACCGCGGCCGTCTCCGGGTCGGGGAACAGGAGCTGGTCCCCGTACCCGACCTCCTCGTTGTACAGGGTGCCCCCGACCACGTCGGAGCGGGTGTCCAGCACGCTGGCGCCGCCGTACATGTTCACCCCGCGCTCCGCATACCCATGCGCATGCTCGATCGGGATGAGCTTGGATCGGGACGTCCCGTGCATGTCCGGGAGCTCGAACCGAACCCGCTTGATCCCTTTCCCGGTCCACTCCTCCAGGATCCCGCCGATCTGTGCCATGGCCCCTCCTGTTCGACGGCCAGCATTCTGCCACGGGCGCGCCGGCTGCCCGAAGCGTCGAGGCAGCGGCTACGCCACCCGGAGAACCACCTTCCCGAAGTGCTGCCGGTCCTCGATCATCCGGTGAGCCCGAGCGACGTCCTCCAGCGGCACCACGGCGCCGACCACCGGACGGAGGAGGCCCCGGCGGGCCATGCCCAGGACCTCGTGGAACTCGGCCACGCCCCCGAGGTAGACGCCGGCGATCCGCCGCTCACCGAGGAAGAGCCAGGGAAGGTCCAGGGGCACGGTCGACCCCGCGGTGTCCCCGGCGGAGGCGATCAGCCCGCCGGGACGGAGGACCCGCCGGGTGGCCTCCCACACGCCTCCCCCCAGCGGATCGACCACGACGTCGACGCCGCCGATGTCACCCAGGACCCGGCCGGCCACCTCCTCCGGGGTTCCTGCGTACACGTCCGTGGGGCCCACCGCCTCGAGCCGGTCGGCCTTCGCCGGATCGGACGTCGCCGCAGCCACCCGGGCCCCCAGGGCTCTGGCCACCTGCACCGCGGCCACGCCGAGCCCGCCGGTGGCTCCCCAAACCAGCACGTCGGTGGCGGGAGAGACCGCCCCGGCCAGGCCGTGCCACGCCGTCACGAACGTGAGGGGGAAAGCCGCGGCCTCCTCGTCCGACCATCCCTCGGGGACATCGAAGAGGTTTCCCTCCGGGACGGCCACGAGCTCGGCATAGCCCCCCTGGATCTCGACGCCGAGGACCTTGTGGCCGGGGCAGATGCTGTCTCGCCCGGACCGGCACCGGTGGCACCGGCCGCAGGAGATCCCGGGGTGGACCAGCACGCGGCGGCCCGTGTCCGCGACCGTGCCGGCCACGTCGGAGCCGCACACGTGGGGGAATGGCCCGGCCCGGTCCAGGCCCTTGCGGACCCACACGTCGAGGTAGTTGATCGCGCACGCCGCCACACGGACGAGCACCTCGCCGGGAGCCGGAACCGGGTCGGGGAAGTCCGGGTCGACCCGCAGCTCAGCCCCCGGCTGGTCGAGGACCACGGCCCGCATGCGGGGCTACTCGGTGGACATGAACACGTTCTTCAGCTCGGTGTAGTGCCGCAGCACCTCATGGCCGAGCTCCCGGCCCATCCCCGACTGCTTGAATCCGCCGAATGGTGTGGTGACCCGAACCGACGTGTTTGAGTTGATGGAGATCGTCCCGGTCTCGACTGCTCGGGCGACGCGGAGGGCACGGGCGCCGTCGCGGGTCCAGATCGATCCCGACAGACCGTAGATCGTGTCGTTGGCGATCCGGATCGCTTCCGCCTCGTCCTCGAACGGAATGACCGCGGCCACCGGACCGAAGATCTCCTCGCGCGCCGCCCGGTCGTCGTTGGAGACGGGCGACAGCACCGTCGGCGGGAACCAGAACCCGGGACCCTCGGGAGCCGAGCCCCGGAACGCCACCGGGGCACCGTCCTCGACGTAGGAAGCGACCTTGTCCCGCTGATCCGCCGAGATGAGCGGTCCCATCTGCGTGTCGTCGGCCAGCGGGTCGCCCACCTGCAACGCCCCGACCGCCTTCTCGAAGGCTTCCATGAACCGATCCACCGCCGACCGCTCGACCAGGATGCGGGACCGGGCGCAGCAATCCTGTCCTGCGTTGCCGAACACCGCCAGGGGGGCAGAGAGAGCGGCCTGTTCGATGTCGGCGTCGGCGAAGATGACGTTCGCGGACTTGCCGCCCAGCTCGAGGGTCACCCGCTTGATCGACGCCGAGGCGAGCTCGCCGATCCGCCTTCCCACCTCCGTGGAACCGGTGAAGGCGACCTTGGCGATATCCGGATGCCGCACCATCCGCTCGCCCACGATCCGGCCCGGGCCCACCACCACGTTGAGCACACCTTCGGGAAGGGCGGCTTCCCCGGCGATGCGTTCCAGCTCCAGTGCCGTCAGCGGCGTCAGCTCCGCCGGCTTCAACACCGCCGTGTTCCCTGCCGCCAGCGCGGGGGCCACCTTCCACGAGGCCAGCATGAGCGGGAAGTTCCACGGAACGATGAGCCCCACCACCCCCAACGGCTCGCGGAACGTCATGTCGACGCCTCCGGCCACCGGGATCGTCTCTCCATAGAGACGTTCTGGAGCCCCCGCGTAGTACTGGAATGCCTGGACGACCATCCCGATCTCGCCCCGGGCGTCGCCGATCGGCTTGCCCACGTTCCTGGCCTCGAGCCTGGCCAGATCGTCGGCGCGCTCCTCTATCGACGTCGCCAGCCGGCGCAACATCGCCGCTCGCTCGGCGGGCGGGAGCGCCCGCCAGCCGGGGAACGCAGCCCTGGCCCTGGCGATGGCTTCGTCGGCGTCCTCCACTCCGGCCTTCGGCACCT
>OBLR010000338.1_pt1 | contig 11251 bp, 10 predicted proteins | sample 1519891 | NCBI WGS metagenome assembly OBLR01 (sample SAMEA3113583, study PRJEB22503) | soil metagenome | reverse complement strand
GCCCGTGATCGACGCCCGCGGCGCGCTCGCCGACGACGCGCCCGTCATCCGCGACGACCTCGAAGGGCGGACGAACAACCACATCTTCGACTGGGAGTCCGGCGACGCCGCGGCCGCCGACCGGGCGTTCGCCGACGCCGAGGTGACGGTCGCCCAGGACATGCTCTACCCGCGCTCGCATCCGGCCCCGCTGGAGACCTGCGGCGTGGTCGCCGACATGGACAAGGTCACCGGCAAGCTCACCGTCTACACGACGACCCAGGCCCCGCACGCCCACCGCACGCTGTACGCGCTGGTGGCCGGGCTGCCCGAGCACAAGATCCGGGTTGTCGCGCCGGACATCGGCGGCGGGTTCGGCAACAAAGTCGGCATCTACCCGGGATACGTGTGCGCGATCGTCGGCTCGATCGTCGCGGGAAAGCCGGTCAAGTGGGTCGAGGACCGCTCCGAGAACCTCATGAGCACCTCCTTCGCCCGCGATTACCACATGCACGGTGAGATCGCCGCGACCCGCGACGGCAAGATCCTCGGGCTGCGGGTCAAGGTGCTCGCCGACCATGGGGCCTTCAACGGCACCGCCCAGCCGACGGCCTTCCCCGCCGGGTTCTTCCACGTGTTCACCGGCTCGTACGACCTTGCGGCCGCGCACTGCGCGGTGACCGGGGTCTATACCAACAAGGCCCCGGGCGGCGTGGCGTACGCCTGCTCGTTCCGGGTCACCGAGGCCGTCTACCTCGTCGAGCGCATGGTCGACGTGCTCGCCGCCGAGCTCGGCATGGACCCGGCCGAACTGCGGCTGGCGAACCTGCTGCGCCCCGAGCAGTTCCCGTACGCCAGCGCGACCGGCTGGGAGTACGACTCCGGCGACTATCCGCGGGCGCTCCGGCACGCGATGGAGATCGCCGGGTACGACGAGCTGCGCGCCGAGCAGGCCGAGCGGCGCGAGCGGGGCGCCGGCTCCCTCATGGGCATCGGCATCAGCTTCTTCACCGAGGCCGTCGGCGCCGGACCGCGCAAGCACATGGACATCCTCGGCCTCGGCATGGCCGACGGCGCCGAGCTGCGCGTCCATCCGACCGGCAAGGCGGTGCTGCGGATCTCCGTGCAGACCCAGGGGCAGGGGCATGAGACGACGTTCGCCCAGATCGTCGCCCAAGAGCTCGGCATCCCGGCCGACGACGTCGAGGTCGTGCACGGCGACACCGACCAGACGCCGTTCGGCCTCGGCACCTACGGCTCCCGATCCACGCCCGTGTCCGGCGCCGCCGCCGCCGTGGTGGCGCGCAAGGTGCGGGAACGGGCCAAGATCGTGGCGGGCGCGATGCTGGAGGTGGCGCCGGAGGACCTGGAGTGGGAGGCCGGCCGCTGGTTCGTACGCGGTGAGCCGGGCTCCGGTGCGACGATGCAGGAGATCGCGATGGCCGCGCACGGCAACGTCGAGCTGCCCGAAGGCGTCGAAGGGCACCTGGACGCGACGTGCGTCTACAATCCGCCGAACCTGACCTTCCCGTTCGGGGCCTACATCTGCGTCGTGGACGTCGACCCCGGCACGGGCAAGGTGTCGGTGCGGCGGTTCATCGCGGTCGACGACTGCGGGGTGCGGATCAACCCGATGATCGTGGAAGGCCAGATCCACGGCGGGCTCGCCGACGGGGTCGGCATGGCGCTCATGCAGGTGATGGCCTTCGACGAGGAGGGCAACCACCTGGGCGCCTCGTTCATGGACTACCTGCTGCCCACGTCGCTCGAATGCCCGTCGTGGGAGCTGGGCGAGACCGTGACGCCCTCGCCGCACCATCCGATCGGGGCGAAGGGGGTCGGCGAGTCGGCCACGGTCGGTTCACCGGCCGCCGTCGTCAACGCCGTCGTCGACGCGCTGCGCCCGCACGACGTGCGGCACATCGACATGCCGCTCACTCCGGCGAACGTGTGGCGGGGCATCCAGGGCCGGCCCTTCCGCACCGACCTCGCCATTCCCTAAGCCCTGGCCCTGGCCCTGGCTCACTCTCGTTCCGTTGGGTGGACGACGTGCATGATCTGTTGTCTCGAACCGAGGAGCTCCGCTCGGGCCGGACGCCGTACGTGTTGGCGACGGTCGTACGGGCCGAGCGGCCGACGAGCGCCAAGGCGGGCGACCGCGCGCTCGTGCTGCCCGACGGAACGCTGGAGGGCTTCGTCGGCGGCACCTGTGCCGAGTCGACCGTACGGCTCCAGGGGCTGCGGCTCCTGGAGACCGGCGACTCAACGCTGTTGCGCATAACGCCGACGGAGTCGCCGGAGACGACCGCGCAGGGCGTGATCACGGTAGGCAACCCGTGCCTGTCGGGCGGGACGCTGGACATCTTCTTGGAGGCCGTGCTCCCGCCCGTGCTCGTGCACGTCTTCGGCGACGCGCCGATCGCCCGCGCGCTGGCCCGGGTCGGCGCCGCCGTCGGGTACGACATCACGGCGGCGACCGATCCGGCCGCGTCGATCGCGCCGGACACGACGGCCGTGGTCGTGGCCTCGCACGGCCGTGACGAGGAGGCCGTGCTGGCGGCGGCGCTGCGAGCGGGCGTGCCCTACATCGGCCTGATCGCCAGCCGGCGCCGGGGCGCCGCGGTCGTCGCCGAACTGGATCCGCCGGACGCGACCCGGGTGCACACGCCCGCGGGCCTGGACATCGGCGCCAGGACGGCGCCGGAGGTGGCGCTGTCGGTGCTGGCCGAGATCATGTCCGCGCGTCCGGCGGCGGAGTCTCCGGCGGCCGAGGGCCAGGCGACGGAATCTCCGGCGGCCGAGCGTCCTGGCGCGGCGGCGCCTCCCGAGGCCCCTCCCGCGGCGCGCGAGGCGATCGACCCCGTGTGCGGCATGCGCGTGGCCATCGCCGAGGTGACGCCGCGGCACGAGCGCGGGGGCGAGACGTGGTTTTTCTGCGGGCCTGGTTGCCGCGACGCCTTCGCCGCCGACCCCGCCGCCTACTCGTGAAATGCCTGGTTACGCCCGCCGAACAGAGATCAGAAGTGCACGCCGGCATCGTTATCCTACTTCTGGTAGTACACTTTTTCTATGATGGTCAGTGATCGCGACACTGAGGCCGATGTCGCTGGGAAGCGGGAGGAGCGGCGCGCCCGCCCGACCCTGAGCGGTCGCGAAGGCACAACGGTGAAGAAGTCGGTGACCCTCAGCGAGACCGTGGTCCAAGAGATCGAGGCTCGCACCGGCACGCGCGGATTCTCACGATTTCTGGACGCTGCCGCCGAGCGATACCTCGCCCTGCTCAAGGCGCAGGAGATGGTCGACGACCATACGACGCGGCATGGGCAGTTCACCGACCAGGAGTTGGCGGAGGCGGAGGCCGCGTGGCGCGGCGAGTAAGTCATCCGGGCACGCTGGCTGGGCCCGTTTTCGTCCTGGACGCTCAAGGATTGTCGCTGCTGGCCGATCATGATCGCCGCATGATGGCACGGCTCCAGGTCGCTACGCGTGAGGCGTTCATACCGACGATCAGCACGGTCACGATCGTCGAGCGACGTCGCGAGGGCAAGGCCGGGCAACGCCTTGCATATGTGCGTTCTCAGCTGACGGTTGTTCCCGTCACCGAGGACATCGCCGACGCCGCTGCGGCCCTGTTGGGGGCCACCGGATTGTCCGGCCACCAATGTGTGGTGGACGCCGTGGTGGTGGCCACAGCGGCGAGCGCCGCCGGACCGGCAAAGGTGGTCTCCAGCGACGGCTCTCATATTCCCGCGTTGTGCAAGAGCGCGAGCGCCAACCGCACCTCCCCGGTGGAATGGGTGCGGGTGTGATCTGTTCGGACACACCACTGGCGTAGCCCACGCCCCTCACCGGGCACCCGTGAAGGGGCGGTGGGCCATGCGTAGGACGGGACGACCGGGTGCTCCGGTCAGCGCAGGCGACCGTACCAACCGCGCGCCGAAGCGGCCCCTAAAGGCCGAAGACGCGTTCGGCGTTGGTCTGGTAGAGGGCCTTTCGTTCGGCGAAGCCGATGGGCAGGTCGTCGTGCACCCGCACCTCGTCGAGCTCGTACTCGTACGGATAGTCCATCGCGTACAGGACATGGTCGGCGCCGAGCACCTCGCGGCAGAACATGATGGCCGGGGCCCAGGCCATACCGCTCGTCGTCACCCAGACGTTCTCGCGCAGGTAGTCGCTGGGCCGCTTGGCCAGCGGCCGCATGGCGTCGTAGCGCTTGGCGGCCACGGTCGCGGCGTGCATGTAGTCGAGCCGGTAGAGCCAGAACGGCAACGCCTCGCCGAGGTGGCCGACGACCAGCTTGAGGCCGGGGAACCGGTCGAAGACCCCGGCGACGATGATCCGGAGCAGATGGGTGCCGGTCTCGACGGCGAACCCGAAGATGGCGCCGTCGATGCCGGCGTTCATCAACGGCTGGATGAGCCCGCGCGACGGCCCGGTGGGATGCAGATAGATAGGCGTATCCAGCGACTCGGCGGCCTCGAAGATGGGCCAGAACTTCGGATCGTCCAGGTATTCGTCGTGCGTGTGCGAGTTGATGATCACGCCCTTGAATCCCAGCTCGCGTGCTCCGCGCTCGATCTCCTTGGCGGCGTGCTCCGGGTCTTGCGGCGCGATGGCGGTGAGCCCGACGAAGCGGTCGGGTGCCGCCCGCAGGCGTCCGCGAGCCGGTCGTTCGCCAGCGTCGCCATCGCCACGCCGAGGTCGCGGTCGAAGACCTGCGTGCCAGGCGCGGTGAGGGAGATGATCTGCTTGTCGATGCCGGTGGCGTCCATGTCGGCCAGCCTGCGCTCACCGAGATCCTGCAGCCGTTCGAGGACGGCCGTGGCCCGCGCGCTCGAGCTCCCCACGTAGAACCCGCTCAGGCTCTGAAAGCCGGGATTGTCGACCCCGCTGCTCAGCAGCTTGCGCCACTGTTCGATCAACTCCGGTGGCGCGAAGGCCTCCTCGGTGGCGATCCGCAGGTAGCCGGCGTCCCCGCCGACGGAAGGTGCGTACGGACTGGCCATGGACTGCTCCGTTTCCGTGAACGAACGGCGACCATCGGAGAGCTCGAACCTGGCACGGCACTCTCCGTAATGAGCGTTGCATGGGCCGGCGGCCCGTCGGCCCAGTAATTCCGGCTAACTACCAGTGCCGTCCAACGATGTATCTATCGGCATGTGTCGTTGCGCGGCAGGCCGCGATCACGGCTTCCACTAGGGTCGGTCACGTGCTGTTGCTCACGACGCTGGAGGCATGGCAGACCGCGCCGGACGCGCCGTTCGTGCTCGGCGACGCCGGGGCCGCCTGGGCGCCGGCCGACGACGTTCTCGCCATCGCCGACGACGCCTTTCCCGTGGGCCAGGTCATCGCGATCACGCTCGCCCCGGAACCCGTCCGGGTGCCGCTGCCCGGCGTGATCGACCGCTCGTCCGCCGTTCACATCCGGTACGCCCGGCGTGGTCCGGCCGGCCGGCACGTCGCCCTGCTGGAGCGTCCGGCGGTCGCCGCCGCGCTCGACCTGGTTCCGCATCCGGAGGGCGGCTGGTTTCGGGAGACGTGGAAGACCTCGGTCCGCTTCCGCCCCGAGGGCCATCGCGGCGATCGGGCCAGCGCGACCGGCATCTATTTCCTGCTCCCGCCGGGCGAGGAGTCGCTCTGGCATGTCGTCGCCTCCGACGAACTGTGGCTGTGGCACCGCGGCGGGCCGCTCAACCTGATCTTCGGCGGCACCGGCGAGCACCCGGCCACGCCGTGGACGCTCACTCTCGGCCCCGGCATCGAGGGCGGCCAGCATCCGCAGGCCCTGGTCCCGGCCGGCCACTGGCAGTCCGCCAAGCCCGCCACCAGCGAAGCGGCCCTGGTCAGCTGCGTCGTCTCGCCCGGCTTCGACTTCGCCGACTTCCGCACCCTGTAACGAGAATCCGGGGTCATCCAGCCGGGCGATGGCCGAGCCGCTCTGCGGCACGGATGTCATGTCGGTGCCATGGCATCATCGACCCGGCTCGGCGGTACCGCTGTTGACCTCGGGCAATAAGGGAAGGCTTAACAGGGCTTCGGCGGAGGGGCACACTGGCGGAGTGACGCTTACCCAGTTAGGGGCCTTTGTCCTGGTGGCCCGGCTCGGTTCGGTGAAGGCGGCGGCGAGCGCGCTTGACGTGAGCGAGCCGGCCGTCTCGCAGGCGCTGGCCGCCCTGCGGCAGCACCTGGGCGATCCGCTGATCGAGCGCGGGCCGAACGGGATGACGCCGACCCCCGGCGGCGCCAGGTTGCTGTCCATCGCCTCGCAGATGGTCGCGCTCGGCGCGGAGGCCGAGGCCGCGGTGCGGGCGGCGCAGGGGGCGCCCGAGCCGCTGCGCGTGGTCGCCACCAGCACGATCGCCGAGTTCGTCACCGCGCCGCTGCTCGACGCGTTCAGCCGCCGGGCGGGCCGTGAGGTGGACGGGTCCTCCGGAGTGGCCGGCATCAACGAGATGTCCGCGCTGGTGGCGGGCCGGCTCACCGACCTGGCGCTGGGGCCGCACCTGGGCGGAGACCCCGAACTGGTGAGCGAGCCGGTGTTCCGGGCCCGGCTGGTGGTGGTCGGCGGTCCGCGGTCGTCGCCCGCCACCTGGCTGGTCGACCCGTCAGGCGCCGACCCGGACAGCGACACGGGCCGGCTGCTGCGGCGGCTTCGGGTATCGGAGAACCGGGTCAGGGTCTTCCCCAATCAGACCGCGGCCTGGGAGGCGGCGGCCGAGGGCGCGGGGGTCGCCCCCGCCTTCGCCCATCTCGTTGCCCATCAGATCCGTCGTGGTGAACTGTCTGTAATCCCCACACCGGCCACACCGGCCGAGGTCCGCTGGCACGCGACCACGCTGGGTGTTGATCGCCGTCCACCTCTGGCCGGTGCCTTTCGGCGCTTCCTGGGTACGCCAGAGGCCATGCACCTCATGCGTAAGCCGGGCGCCGGGATCCCGCCGTCGCGTTTCCGGCCGCCGGTCTACGTAACGATATGGAGCTGATATTCCGGCGATGAATGATCTATCGCGGGTAAACTACACATATCTGCTACGGCCGTGATCGGCCGAAGGAGGGCGGCATTGGTCGCGTGTGCTCGGGGGCAGGCTCCTGTTGGGGGGTCGGAAGAATTGTGCGTACGGTGGGGGGCTGGGTCCCTGCCAGAGAAGCGGGATGAACGCGCGCGCCACTACGGCTGATCGCGACGCCGTACCGGACCGCTGGCGATCGGGACTGCACGAAGTCTCGGTCGGGTTGGCGGTTTTTGCCGTTTATTTGGTGTGTACGCATAGTTTCGCGGAATCCCGCCGGATCACCGACGCCAATGGCATGCTGCTGCTGCGGTTTGAGCGGTGGACGGGCATCGACGTCGAGCGGCCGCTGAATGAGTTCCTGAGCCGGCACCACACGCTTGGCGCGCTCGCCGCCTGGGAGTACGCCACCACCTACGTGGTCGGCACGTTCGGCGTGCTCGTCGTGCTGTGGTGGCGGCGCAGCCCGATCTACCCCTGGGCCAGGAACACCCTGATCTTCACCACGCTGATCGCGATCGTCTGCTTCGCGATGTGGCCGACCACCCCGCCGCGGCTGCTGCCCGGCGAGGGCTACACCGACATCGTCGCGATCCACCACCCGCCGATGACCTGGGGCACCGGAGTCGTCAGCGCGGGAGCCGACCAGTTCGCCGCGATGCCGAGCCTGCACATGGCCTGGATCGCCTGGATGGGCGTGGTGGCCTTCCGGGCCGGGTGCCGGACCTCGGTCAAGGTGCTGTGCGTGCTCGACCTCGTGGTCACGGGCTACGTCGTCGTGGCCACCGCCACCCACTACCTGATCGACATCGCCGGCGGCCTGCTGCTCATCCCCGTGGCCATGTTCCTCGAACGGGTACGGGTCAACGAGCGCGCCAAGATGGCCAGGCGTGCGAAGGCCAGGGAGGCGGCGCGCCGCAGCCGCGAGCGCCGGCCCATCTCGCTGCGGCCCATCTCGCTGCGGCCCATCTCGCTGCGGCCCATCTCGCTGCGGCAGGGCACGCTGCGGCCGGGCTCGCTCGGGCCCGTCTTGCTGCGGCCGGGGGTCCGGCGGCCCGGCACTCTCGGTCCGGACGCGCCCCGGGACGCGGCCGGACGCCGGCCCGCCGTCTTGCGGCGCCGCCCCCCGCGCGTGGCGGCCGCGGACGCGTTCTTCCTCTACGTCGAAAGCGCCGAGGTGCCGCAGCAGGTCGGCGGCATCGGGGTGCTCGACCTACGCGACGGCGCGCCCGCCATCGCCGACGTACGGGCGCTGATGGCCGAGCGGCTGCCCCGGCTGCCCCGCCTCACGCAGCGGATCAGCCCGCCCGGCGCGTTCCGCCGCCCGCGCTGGGTGGACGACCCCGACATCGACCTGACCTGGCATGTGCGGACGACCACGCTGCCCGCTCCGGGCGGCCGCCGCGCCCTTGAGGAGTTCGTGGCGGGGCTGGCCGGCAGCCGCCTCGACCAGAACCGGCCGCTCTGGCAGCTGTGGCTTGTACACGGGGTCGGACCCGGTGAGGGCGCCGTCGTCGTGCTGCTGCATCACGTGATCGCCGACGGCCTTGGGGTCGTCGACATCCTGCGCAACATCCTGGAGCCCCAGCTGCCGCTCCCCGCCGGCGACCTGCCCAAGGGGCCGGGCCCGCTCGCCCGTTCCGTCTTCGGCGCCGTTGGTCTCGTCCAGCTCGCCCTTGACGGTACGGCCCCGGCCACCTCGATCACCGGGCGGATGGCGGCCGACCGCACCTTCCGTACGGTCTCGTTGCCGCTCGACCGGGTACGGGCGCTGGCCAAGCGAGCCGGGGTAAGGGTCACCGACGTGATGCTCACGCTGATCGGCGAGGTGATCGGCGAGGTGCTGGTGCTCCGCGGCGAGGAGACCGCGGGCAAGGCACTGCGAGCGGCCGTCCCGCTGACCCTGCGTCCACCCGCGCCACCCGGCCACGGCCGGTCGGCGGTCGCCGGCAACCGTACCGCCGCGCTGCGTCTCGACGTGCCGGTCGGACCGCTGCCGGCGCGCGACCGGCTCCTGGCTGTGCACCGCTCGGCCGAGCATCGCCGGCGATCCGGCCGCGGTCTCGCCAGCACGGCCGTACTGCGCGGCATGGGCCTGTTCCCGGTGCCGATGCAGGCGTGGGCCGCCCGCGGCACCTACCGCGCCAGGTTCTTCGGCGCGATCGTGTCGAACATGCCGGGCCCTTCGGTGGAGATGTCGTTCGCCGGCGTGCCGCTGCGCGAGGTGTATCCACTGTTGCCGCTCGCCGACGGGGTGCCGTTGGGGGTCGGCGCGTTGAGCTGGTCCGGCCGGCTCTACCTGTCCATCACCGCCGAGCCGCACCTGATGCCGGAGGCGCGCGACTTCGACATCCGGCTGCGGCAGGCCTTCGAACGACTGGAGTCCGATGTCCGCCGCCATCGCGCTGAGCGTCATCGCGGCACTGTTGTTCGCGATCGCCGCCGCCTGCCAGCAGCGCGCCGCCAGTCGCCTAGAGCGTGAGAGCCCGGTCAGGCTCTCGGCGTTCGGGCTGTTCGGCGGCCTGGTGCGAGACCGCCTGTGGCTCGCGGGCTGGGCCGCGAACCTGAGCGGCTTCATGGCGCAGGCGACGGCGCTGCATTTCGGGTCCATCGCCGTCGTCCAGGCGTTGCTGGTCACCCAACTGCTGTTCGCCATCGTCTTGGGCACGATTGGAACCGGGCGCTCGGTGACCGCGCGCGACGTGATCGGCGGGATCAGCGTGTCGGGCGGTCTCGCCGTGCTGCTGTCGGTGCGCGGGGCCGCGCCGGGCACCGGCTCGCCGGACCGCGGCCGGCTGCTGCTCGCCTTCTTGGCCGGGGCGGTGGTGATCTTCTTCCTGGTGTCGGCCGCAGCGATGCGCGGCCCGGTGGCCCGCGCCGCGCTGCTCGGCGCCGCCTCGGGCTTGTGTTTCGCGGCGACCGCCGTACTGATCAAGCTGACGACCGACAACCTCCTGAACCGCGGGGTCGCGGCGACCGCCGTGGACTGGCCCGGCTACGGCCTGGCGGTGACGGCGGCGACCGGCCTGCTGCTGGGCCAGCAGGCATTCGCGGCCGGACCGCTGCCGGCGGCGCTGACCGCGATGAACATGACCAATCCCGTCGTCTCCTATCTGTTCGCCGTCCTCGCCTTCCACGCCGCGGTGCCGGCCTCGCCCGCGGTGCTGGCAGCGGTCGCCGGCACCTGCGTGCTGATGGCGGTCGGCGTGACCGTGCTGGCCCACTCGCCCTCCGTACGGCTGGCGGCGGTGCCGGGGCGGCCCGACGAGACCGGCGCCGAGACTGACGCCGAGACTGACGCCGAGGCAGGGGCCGCGACCGGCGCCGCGACCGGCGCCGAGGTTCCGGTCTGGTCGCGGCCTCGGATGGCTTTCTCTCGCATGTGGAGATGAGTTACGATACATCTCGACTTGCGGAGCTCCTCGACGGGCGGGGGACCGGGACCTTCGGGCGCGGTGACCCTCGACTCGACAGCTTCGGGATAGGGAGGCGCGGCGTGGAATCGCAGCATGACAAGCCGGCGCCGGCGGTTCCGGCCATCCGCGCCTCTGACCAGGAGCGCGACCAGGCCGTCCAACGCCTGCAGACCGCGTTCGCCGAGGGACGGCTCGACGACCGAGAGTTCGACGAGCGCATGCGCACCGCCCTCGCCGCGCGCACCAGGGCCGACCTGGAACCACTGTTCGCCGATCTGCCCGGCGCGCCCGCTGGCGCCATGTCGCCCGCCGCGGTGCCCGCCGCGCGCGCGGCCACGGTCGCGGCCCGCGCCGCCGAAGAGCCCGCACCCGGCCGGCGCCAGATCGCCTACAAGAGCCACGTACGACGCAGCGGCCGCTGGCGTGTGCCGCACACATACACGAGTGCGATCTACAAGGGCGGCGGCGTGCTCGACCTGCGCGCGGCTGAGCTGGAGAGCCCGGTCACCACCATTCGAGCGGTGGCCTACAAGTCGACCATCGAGATCATCGTCCCGCCGGGAGTGCGGGTCGAGATGGGGGGCGTCGGGGTGTCGAGCGAACTCGACGACGCGCCCGGCCCCGATGTCGCCGTCATCCACGTCCGCGGCTTCGCCTATAAGGGCCTGATCGTGGCCCGCGGGATGCCGTCCGCCCGCGCGCAGTCGTGATCATGCACTGGGCGGGCAGCGCATGATCACGACAGCGGGAGCGGGGCCGGTGGAACTCCTTTCTTCACCGGTGGGGGCTTGTCGCCAGGTGGGCTGAGGCGGTGTCGGCGGTCGCCAGGCGGGGGGCAGGCGGGGG
>OBLR010000337.1_pt1 | contig 11268 bp, 8 predicted proteins | sample 1519891 | NCBI WGS metagenome assembly OBLR01 (sample SAMEA3113583, study PRJEB22503) | soil metagenome | reverse complement strand
GTGAACATCGCCCCCGGGATGTTCAACCGCCCCGAGGCGAAGTACAGCATGTCGGTGGTGGCCAGGCCGATGTCGAGCACATCCGCCCCCCGGGCCGTGGCGCCTTCGGCGAACGCTGCAGCCAGCGCCGGCGACGACAGCCGGCTGTCCCGCCCAAGCACGATGCGAGGGGCTCTCGTGTACACGGCGAAGGCGTCGCCGATGCGTCGACTGACCTCTTCGTCGATCTGTTCGGGGACGGTGCCCCGGACGTCGTAGGCCTTGAAGATCGGCGCCAGGGGCTTCACGCCGCGGATTCTATCCCGCGGGGGGTCGCCCCCCTCGGGCGGCCCGGAGGGAGGGCGGCTAGCGACGAGGCAGGTGGGCCAGAGCCGCGTCCCGATTCATCGGGGCGCCCCCACGCTCCCAGCTCGTGGCCTCACACATCAAGCAGGTCCAGAAGCGGACCGGACCATCGGCCATGGTGAACGCCACCGACAGCAGCTCGGAGGAGCCGCAGGCGGTGCAACCGCTTTGGGTGCGGGTGCTCATGTCTCTTGATTCGGCATCCGGCCCACGACCGGAACATGGCCCAGGAGTGCCATCTACCCTGGTCAGGATGGACTAGTTACCCCCGCCCCCGGGGGTCGGAGGATCACCCGTTTCAATCCGGCAGGCGCTTCCCGATGTACCGGGACCGGAGCCGCCCGCCCTCTCGCCAGTAGGCATACCAGTAAGGCCCGTGGGGACACCGCGAGCACCCGTGGCGCCCGCACCGGACGTGCTCCTGCCGGTAGGTGACCTTGCCCCGGCGGTCCGGCTCGTCTCTCTCGACGCCGTGCCGGGCTACCAGGAGGCCCCGGGCGAAGATCAGGAGCCTGCGGAGGTCGTGCTCATCGAGCAGTCGGATGCGGCGGAGGAGATCATGATCGAGGGTCATCTTGGGTACGAGCGTACCCAAGACCGTCCCCCCGTGGGATCAGGCTCCTCCGGGGGCCGCGGGAACGGCCGGCGTTCGCCCGTCGACTCGCCGCCACCCGTAGGGCGCGGTCGTTCGAGCGGCGTGGCCCAGGCACAGGTCGAACAGGTTCGGGTCGCGAGCGGGAAGGAGATCCCCGATCCACAGGACCCGGTCCCGATAACGCAGGGCGGCGGTGGCCGCCGCCGGCTCACCGCATCCGAGCTTCGCGCAGATCCTCACGATGCGCTCACCCTAAATGACACCCCTGTCATTCGCAAGATGGTCCGGTGGATCAAGGACCAGAGTCTGGACGCCGGGTCCTTGGGTAGCACTTTCGTTACCTAAGAACCCAATCCAGCTCCAAATGTCGGGCGAAAACGCAAATGAGGAGGCCGCCATAGGGGCCTCCTCGCCCGCAAGTAGGAGACGAAAAGCGTACTCCGAAGTGGCCTTCCGGGTCGCCCCTTCGTGCCTCTTCGGAGTACCAAACCATCATATGCCCTGCCGCTCCGGCGCGCAAGCACAGCGCGGATTCTTGTCACTCTTTCCGCAGCGGGGAAACGTCTACGGAACGACGTGGACCGTCGTTCCCACGGGGACGATCTCGTACAGCTCCTCGACGTCTTCCATGAACATCCGGATGCACCCGTGAGAGGCGTAGCTCCCGATCGAGTAGGAGGCCGAGGTGCCGTGGATCCGGATCCCCGGGGCATCGAGGTACAGGGCGCGGGTTCCCAGGGGGTTGCCGGGACCACCCGAGATCGTCGCCGGAAGGCTCGCTCCCCAGCCGTCGGGAGCGGGGTTCACCCAAACGGGGTTCTCCACCTTCTGCCAGATCGTCCACTCGCCCTGCGGGGTGGGATAGGTCGGCGAACCGGCGGCCACTGGGTAGCTCTTGACCTCCCGGAGGCCGTCGTACAGATGGAGCTGGAGCTCGGAGAGATCGACCACGATGGTGTGGCCCAGGTCGCCCTTCCCGACCTCGGGCTCCAACCGATCGAGGGCCAGTTCTACGGTGGCGGCCTGGCCGGTGATCGCTTGACGGAGGATCCTGCGGGCGTCGGTCTCCGGGAGCGACCATCCCATCTCCGGCCGGCGGAGCACGAGCTCCCCGTTCTCATAATCCACCGACGCGTTCGACGGGCTGACACTGACCTCCTCGGCCACTCCGTCGATGAAGACCTTCAGGCTCTCCCCGTCTCGGCGCACCCGGAGCTCGGTCGAGTAGTCGACGGGCCGATCGAACACGCGGCGGAATACCCGCTCAGGCCAGGTGTAGTCCTCGTTGAGGGCCAGAGCCCGGTCGACCAGCACCTCGGCGTTGGCCGTGGCGCTCAGCTCCCGAGGGGTGATGGTCCAGGTCTGTCCCCGGGCCACCACCTGGATCTGCCGGTCCAGCTCGGCGTCGACCTGGCCGTCCAGCGCCGACAGCGCCTCCTGGCGGGCCATGCCCCCTACCTCGATGCCGGCGATCCGGACGCCGGGCAGCAGCCGATCGGCCGTGGCCGCGTCGTACCGGTACGCCGCGTACGCTCCTCCACCCAGGAGGAGGACCGCCCCGAGCACGATGGGAACCGTTACCCGAGCGCTTCCGAGTATCCGTGTTCGCCGGGGCCGCGCGTGTCGCCTGTGCCTGCTCACACTCTTGACGGAATGTTACCCAGTATGACGATTCAGTCAATGGGACGGTTCGGGGACACTCTGGACCGGGACGCCGACCGCTATCGCGTACGTTCGATGTCCGAGCGCGGCCGCGGCCGGCACCACGAGGCCCCGGGTGGCTCGAACGGTCGCCGCCGCAGGTTGGGGAAGATCAAGCCGGGCCGTCGTTCGGGGAGCGACCGTGACGGTCTGCACCTGGCCGGGCCCCTCGGGACCCAGCGCGGTGACCTCGACCTGGGCCGGGGCGGCCTCCGGATTCTGGATCAGCAGGATCGCGGGGCCACCGTCCGGTGGGACCGGCGGCAGGACGACCCACGCCCCGGCGGGGGCCGGCGCTCCCTCCGTGGCGGCGACGTCGGGCGGGACCGGGGGCGGCGGCGCCTCCTCGTTCTGTCCTCCTCGAGCCTGCCGGCCACCCTTCCGGCGGTCCGGCCGGGGAGGTTCGGGAGGCGGCAGGGCGAACAGCCGCCGGGACGAGACGAACGGCGCCGGACCGTCGGCCTGCACGGCGACCCCGGCTTCCCGAACCTCTTCGTCGAGGACCAACGTCGTCCCGGCGGGGACGGTCTCCAGGTCGACCAGGGCGGCCTCGGCCTCCGCGGTCTGGGCTCGAGCATGGATCGGCGCGGGAGCATCGGCCGTCGCCGTCACGCTCAGGAAGCCCGAACCATCGCCACCTCCGGGGAGGATCCACCGGCGAGACGGGGCCGGGACCCCGATCGTCGAACGAATCCCGCCCGAGGAGGCCACCACCCCCGACACGACGACCCGGCCCAGCGGGGCGGTGACCGTCGCCGACAGGGATTCCTCGCCGAGGGCGAACCGACCCAGGTCCAGGGCTCGGACCTGACCCGGCCGCATCACGATCCCCTTCAGCCTGCCCGGGCGCAGCGTCCTCTCCCTGGTGGCCAGCCCGACGTCGAAGACCGCGTCGGTGGAGAACGGGTTGTGGACGACCAGCTGGGCGGCCTCCCCTCGAAGCGTGCTTCCTTCCGGCACCCACCACCGGGTGCCGGCCCGACCGGCACACGGCTCCGCCGCCACGCCTCCGCCTTCACCTTCCGGCCGGACGACGATCATCCCGGCGACCGCCTCCGCGCCGAGGAACTCGACCACGGTGGCGGCCACCATCTCGGTGGCGGGAACCTCGAGGGTTCGGAGCGTCTGCGGAGGCAGGATCTCGCGGGCCCGCTGAGCCGAGGGCCCGCTCCCTGAGGTCAGCCGGACCTCCGCCGTCTCGGCCGTTGGATTGACCGCCGCGACCCAGGCTCGCCATCCCTCTCCCCCGCCGTGGGGGCAGAACCAGGCACCGGACACCTCCGCCCCGAGCGAGGCCACTTCTGGCCCCCGGAGGCCGATCCGCCGGTCGAGGGCCAGCCCACCGAGGACCACCGCCGCCGAGGTCAGAACGGCGATCGCCAGACGCCCTCGCACGCCCATCAGGCGCCGGCCGTCCCACCAGGCTGGACGGCCAGCACGGGTGGCGGGGATTCCGACCGGTGGCCGGCCGCCTCCTCTCGATCCTCCCTGCGGACGAACCAGAGGGCCAGCGCCCACAACGCCGCCAGGGTGACCAGTTCCACCGGTCGGCGGACGTCCCGCTCCAGCGCGGCCCGGACCGCGCCCTGGCCCGCCTCGAACCCGAGGGCCCAACCGAACGCCGGGAACGGCCTGGCCTGGCCGGCCTGCCATCGAGGGTCGAATCGATCGCCCACCACGACGAGCGAGGGAGTCTCCGCGACGGGTCCGGACCACGTGGCCCCGTCCTGCTGGGTGAGCGGCTCGGCGGAAGCGGCATCCAGCGACAGTGGGGCGAGGAGGGAGGCGGTCCGAGCCGCGTCGACGGCCTCCCCGCCCGCAAACGCGGCCGCCTTGACGGGAAGCCGAGCGTTCCGATAGATGGACAGGCCACCGGCCCGCTGGACCAGGTCGATGTCCAGTTGGTCGCCGAGTGCCCCGACCACGGGCGGCGGCAACCTTCCCTCCCCGGCCACCAGGTACCGGATGCCGAAGGGGGCGAGCAATGACCCGCCGTGACGGATCCGGGAAGAGAGGATCTCGGCCAGGACGATCTCGAGGCGCCGGTACGGCGGACCCTCCGAGGGCAGCGCCGTGGCTGCGATCGTCGTGCCCCGCCGCCCGGTCACGCCGTAGGCCACGGCGACGCCCTCCTCGGTAGCCACCCGCCCTTCGGGATCGCCGCCCGGTGGTGGAAACCGACCGCCGTCGTCGCCCCCCAGCCACAGCACCCGGAAGGACGCCCCGGGCTCGGCCGACGCCACCACCGGCCATGCCGGCGGAAGGCGGTCCTCGCCGACCGCCCAGGCGCCGACGGCGGCCTGGAACGCCTGGGCCGCCCACCCCACCACGATCACCGTCACCAGAGCGGCGCCCAGGAGCTGGGGCAGACCGAACGCCGCCCGACGAACCGTCGGCCCGAGGCTTCCGGCCCCCAGTCCCGCCAGGAAGGCCAGGGACACCGCGGCCACGGAGAGGAACGCCACGGGATTGGACACCGGCTCGGGCAGCCGGTGGGCGGCGGCCAGCCAGGCCAGGGGGAGCGCAGTCGCGGCGACCAGGAACGAGCGCCACGCGGTTCGCCGGATCCCTCCCTCGGCCAGCACGAACCCGACCACTCCGGCGAGTGGAAGGAAGGACGCGCCGGGCCCGGCCCCGGGGGCCTCGCCCGGGGACAGACGGAGGATCGACAGGACGTCGGCGTGAACTGCCGACTCGGCCGCTCCGCCGCCCGATGCCGACAGGACCACTGCGAGCGGGAACACCAGCGCGGCGGCCACGGCGCCGGCCGAGACGGTGAGCAGGGCTCCCCGGACCCGGCTCCCGCCTGGTTCCGGAAGGAGCACCAGGGCCACGAGGGCGAGCCCAGGGAGAGACGGACCGCAGGGAAGAACGATAGGACCAGGGCGAGGGCCATGCCGGTGCCCACCACCCATCGCAGGGGTCGACGAGGACCCCCCCGGGCGAATGCCATCGGCAGGCGAGCCACCAGCCACGGCAACGTGACCAGCAGCACGCTCACGGAGATCCGCCCCTCGGACGCGGCCCATAGGACCAGTGCGGAGACCGCGTAGGACACGGCCCCCACCACGGAAGAACCGGGTGTGGCCCCCAGGCGGCGGAGGGCGAGATGGCAGACCACCCCCGCCGCCACCGGGGTCAGGGAGACCAGCAGCCGGGCAAGCAGATCGGGGTCTCCCAGGGTGAGGAAGCTGGCCACCCCGAGCGGGATCATCGCCGGAGAAGGAGCTTCCGGACCTCCAAACCCGGTCGATCGCCACGGAGCGGTCATCGCCCGGAAGAAATCCCCCGGGCCCTGGGGAAACGCCGGGAGGGCGCCGCCTTCGATCCCAGGGACGAACAGCACGCCCCGGAAGGCGACGAGCGTGAGGATCACGGCCGCGATCGAGGCCACCGCCACCGGATGGGCGGACACGACCGAGGCCACCCGGCGGGGCAGGGGCGGGGCCTCCAGCTCCTCTCCCTCCTCGACCCTGGCCGTCCTCCGACCCAGAAGGAGCGCCGACGCCTGCTGGGCCGATCCGGTGAGCCGGGCCGTGGCCGGCGACAGGAACCGACTCACCTCGCGATCGGGGACCCGGCGCACCGACTGGGCCCGGACCCGCCGCCGGAGGGTGCCCGGAAGGTGGGCGAGGTTCCATCCCCACGCGGCCATCACCTCCCCGGCCTGATCGAAACGCCTCGACACCAGGTACAGAAGCAACCGGCCGATGCCCTGGATGGCGTAGAGCGGAAGAACCCAGAGGAGCGTGACCAGTCCGCAATTGGTCAGCAGGGCGGCCAGCGCGGCCCGTTCGATGCGGTACCGACCGCGGAGGGGAGCGGCCCCCGCCCGAACCCCCGCCCCGCCGCGATGATGAGCGACGGCACCGGGGGCGACCATCACCCGGAACCCGGCCAGCCGCATCCGCCAGCCGTAGTCGAGGTCTCCATCGTCCGGAGCCAGGCGCTCGTCGGGGAAGCCTGCCCGGGACCATGCCGCCCGGGAGAGGAGCATGGCCGCCGAGGACACGAACAGAACCTCCCGCGGTGCGTCGTACTGACCCTGGTCGAGCTCCCCCTCCTCGAGCGGCGACTGCGGGTACCCGAACCGGTCAGCGCTGAACCCGATCTCGCGGAGCACTCGGGGCCGGTCCCAGTCAAGGACCTTCGGGCCGACGAGTCCGACGTCCTCGACCCGACGAGCCGCTCCGACCATTCGCTCCACCGCATGAGGTTCCAGGGCCACGTCGTCGTGAAGAAGGAGCACGAAGTCGGCCTCGCCCGCGGCCGGCAGTTCGAGGGCCCGGCGGACCGCCCCGGGGACACCGTGGTCGCGATCCAGCCGAAGGACGCGGCGGCGCCCAAGCATCCGCTCCAGCACGTCGGCCGATCCATCGGACGAGGCGTTGTCGACGGCCAGGACCCCGACGCGGGGGTAGGTCTGGCGGGCCAGAGAGGAGAGGACGCGGCGGAGCCATGGGGCGCCGTTCCTCGCCACGAGAACGGCGAGGACGCTGGGATGGTCGTTGGTCTGCTGCATGCGGCCGGGGATGTAGCCTAAGCCGCCGCCCCGGTTACCCTCAAACGAATGATGCGCGGAGGGGGGCCGACGTGGCCCCCCTCCGTCGATGAACAGACCCGCGGGGCTACTTGCGCCTCGCGGTGGTACGCCTGGTCGAGGACTTCCGAGCGGTGGTCCGCTTCCTCGGCCTGCGGGCCGCCGTGGTTCGCTTGGCGGTGGTCCGCTTGCGCGACGTGGACTTCCGGGTCGTCCGTTTCCGGGCTCCGGTCGTCCGCTTGCGCGCTGTGGACTTGCGCGACGTTCCCTTCCGCTTGCGCGTCGCCGCTGCCTTCTTGGCGGCGCGCGACCTCGCGGTCGTCTTCCGCTTCCGCGTCGCAGCCGCCTTCTTGGCCGCCGTCGAACGCTTCCGCGACGACGTCTTGCGGGCGGTCGACTTCCGCGTCGTCCGCTTGCGCGTCGTCCTCTTTCGCGCTGTGGCCATGAGTCACCTCCCTTCCACGCTCAGGACGCCATGCGCTTCAGGCGTCGTCGTTCCCGCTCGCTCATGCCTCCCCACACGCCGTACCGCTCGTCGCGTCGAAGCGCGTAGTTGAGGCACTCGATCCGGACCGTGCACTCGGCGCAGATGCGCTTCGCCTCGCGCGACGATCCGCCCTTCTCGGGGAAGAAGATCTCCGGGTCAAACTCCCGGCACCTCGCCCTCTCCTGCCACGGGATGAAGTGGTGCATGTCGCCCGCTCCCCGTCGGTGGAACTACATTCGTGTAATTCTGGAGCAGACGCACCACGTTTGTCCAGACCCAATGATGAACTTTTTGTTTCGAGGTTTGAAGGGGTTGTGGATAACTTTCGCGCGTCGCCGGGCGTCAGCTCGACGATGCTCGCGTTACGCGCTCGTATGTGGTAGTGCGCTGAACGGGCACACGTTCGATGTCGCGGATCGCCGCTTCGAGCTCGTGTGGTTCCTTGCGGATCCCCCACTCCGCTCCTGCCATGCGCGAGATGGTCTCTTCCATCAGCGTGCCACCGAGATCGTTCGCGCCGCCGCGCAGGATCACCTGGCAGGCGTCGAGCCCCAGCTTCACCCACGACACCTGCACGTTGTCGATGCGCCCGTCGAGCAGGATCCGGGCCACGGCGTGCAGGCGTCGATTGTCCTCGAACGTCGCCGACGGCCTGGCCTTCCCGGCGAGGTAGATGGGCGCGTTCTGGTGCACGAACGGCAAGGGCACGATCTCCGTGAACCCCCCGGTCGCATCCTGGATCCTCCCGAGCCGACGGAGGTGCGCCACCCAATGCGGCGGCGCGTCGACGTGCCCGTACATGATCGTCGAGGACGACCGGATGCCCAGCCGGTGGGCCGTGGTCACGATCTCCTCCCACGTGTCCGCGGGAAGCTTGCCTTTGGTCAGGACCCATCGCACCTCGTCGTCCAGAATCTCGGCGGCCGTTCCGGGGATCGTTCCCAGACCTCGTCGCCGGCATTCTTCGAGGAACTCCCGGAATGAGATGCCCAGCCGCGTGGCACCGTTCAGCACCTCCATCGGGCTGAACGCGTGAAGGTGGATGTTCGGCACCCGACCTTTCACCGCGTCGATCAGGTCGAAGTAGAAGGATCCGGGGAGGTCGGGATGGATGCCGCCCTGGATGCATACCTCCGTGGCCCCGGCGGCCCAGGCCTCCTCGGCCCTGTCCGCCACCTCGTGGAGCGTCAGCGTGTAGGACTCGGGATCGACCTCCCGCTGGGCGAAGGCGCAGAACCGGCAGCCCACGTAGCAGACGTTGGTGAAGTTGATGTTCCGATTGACGACGTAGGAGACCTCGTCTCCGGCGGCCTCCCGGCGGAGCTCGTCCGCGGTCCGGCACAGGGCCTCGAGCGCTCCTCCCTCCACCTCGAACAACGCCAGCGCCTCATCGTCCGTGATGTCGTCGGGACGGCGGCCCTCCGCCTTGCGAAGGGCCGCCTTCACCCGGCTATCGATCCGGATCGGATCTCTCCGACGGACGGCCCACGCCCGGGTGGCCTCGACCTCGAGACCGTCCAGATCCCCGTAGACCGTGTCGGCATCCTCGCGGAGCCCGGCGTCCGGTCTCTTGGCGAAGGCCAGGTCGATCGTCCGCGGCTTCCACTGGATATCGGGGTCCTGCCAGGGGATCGGCTCGGCACGATGGTCCGGGCGGGCCAGTCCGTCATCCCCCAGGAGCGCCGCCACCGGTGCCCGCATCTTCCCGGCGAGCCAGGGATCGGGCCGGCCGGCGTACTCGGGATACACGCACAACCGTTCGCGAAGCTCGAAGCCGCGCGCGGCGGTGTTCCGGCGAAGCGCTTCGAGCTTCGGCCACGGCGCCTCGGGGTTGACGTGATCGGGCGTCACCGGCGACACCCCGCCCCAATCGTTGATCCCTGCGTCGAGGAGCCGCGGATAGTGGGGATCCGTCAGGTTCGGTGGGGCCTGGACCGTCATGCGGGGACCGAGGATCACCCGGGCCGTGGCCGCTGCCGCCAGGAACTCCTCCTCCTCCGGTTCGGGATGGGCGTGCATGCGCGTTCCGGGCTTGGCCCGGAAGTTCTGGACGATGACCTCCTGGACGTGGTGGTAACGCCGGTGAAGATCGCGGATGGCGAAGAGCGAGGCGGCCCGCTCGTCCGGGGTCTCGCCGATCCCCACCAGGATGCCAGTGGTGAAGGGGATGGCCAGCCGGCCGGCGTCCTCGATGGTCCGCAGCCGGACGGCGGGCACCTTGTCCGGGGAACCGTGATGGGGCATGCCTCTTTCCAGCAGGCGTTCGGTCGACTGCTCCAGCATCAGTCCCATCGACGGCGCCACGTGCTTCAGCCGAGCCAGGTCCTCGTAGCTCATGACCCCCGGGTTCAGGTGGGGCAGCAGCCCGGTCTCCTCGATCACTCGGATCGACACGGCCCGCAGGTAGTCGAGGGTCGACCGGTACCCGCGGGACTCGAGCCACTCCCGGGCCACCGGGTAGCGCTCCTCGGGGCTGTCGCCCAGCGTGAACAGCGCCTCCTTGCAACCGGCCTTCCGCCCCGCATCGGCGATGGCCACCACCTCCTCCGGCGTGAGGAAGGGACGGTCGAGCTTCGCCGGGGGCTTGGCGAACGTGCAGTAGTGGCACACGTCGCGGCAGAGCATCGTCAGGGGGATGAACACCTTTGGCGAGTAGGTGACGGTGCGGCCGTGTCCGAGGTCGCGCAGCGACGCGGCGATCCCGAGGAGCTCCTCCAGCGCCGAGCCGCGGGCGGTCATCAGCGCACCGGCTTCGTCCACCGACAGCGACCGGCCCCCGGACGCGCGACGGATCGCCCGGCGGACGGCGTGTTCGGTGGCCACAACCATCGGCACCGGAGCCTAGCACCCGTCCGACGGTAGGCTGGCCAGCATGAAGGTCGCGGCCCTGGCGGGGGGCGTCGGCGCCGGGAAGTTCCTCCGAGGGCTGGTCCGGGTGATCCCGGCCGAAGACGTCGCCGTCGTGGTCAACACTGCGGACGACTTCGAGCTGCATGGTCTCCACATCTCTCCGGACCTCGATTCGGTGACGTACTGGCTGGCCGGGCTGGCCGACCGGGAACGCGGATGGGGACGGCGGGCTGAGTCGTTCCGGGCCCTCGAGGAGGTGCGGCGGCTCGGCGGCCAGGGATGGTTTTCCCTGGGCGACCTCGATCTGGCCACGCATTTGGTTCGGACGCAGTGGCTCCACGAGGGTGTCTCGCTCTCGGAGGTCACCGACCGGATCCGCCGCGCGCTCGGCGTCGGGCCCCGGATCGTCCCCATGTCCGATCAGCCGGTTCGGACGTGGATCGAGGGTCTCTCGCCGGACGGCGAGGCGATCTCCCACCCCTTCCAGGTCTACTGGGTCGGCCGCGGCGCTCGCGACGAGGTCAAGGCGATCCGGTTCGAGGGCGCGGGGGCCGCCGCTCCGGCCCCCGGGGCGCTGAACGCCGTGGCGGGCGCCGACGTCCTCCTGGTCTGTCCGTCCAACCCGGTGGTCAGCATCGGCCCGATCCTGGCCGTCCCCGGGATGACGGAGGCGATCCGGAACCGGGCAGGGCCCGCGGCGGGCGTGTCGCCGATCGTGGCCGGTGCTCCGGTGGCCGGGATGGCCGACCG
>OBLR010000336.1_pt1 | contig 11283 bp, 6 predicted proteins | sample 1519891 | NCBI WGS metagenome assembly OBLR01 (sample SAMEA3113583, study PRJEB22503) | soil metagenome | reverse complement strand
CCAAGGAACTGATCCAGACCTACGACTCCTTGATCCAGCGAAACGCGCTCGCGTATTACCCCGACTGGCCGGTGCCGGGCTTCTACGACACGCTCGTGTCGCAGACCCAGAAGCTGATCAACGGCAGCGCCTCCCCCGACACGGTCCTGTCCGACCTGCAGAAGGCCTACGACAACGGCCTGCCCAAGTGACCCACATGACCCACGTGCCGCGCGTGAAGGTCAGGGCGCACGGCCGGCTGGCCTACCTGCCGTACCTGCTCCCCGGTCTTGTGCTGTTCGCCGGCGTCATCGCGATCCCTTTCGCGATGAACGTCGGGATCAGCTTCACCCGGTGGGCAGGGGTCGGCACACCGGACTGGGCCGGCCTGCACAACTACCGGGAGCTGGCCAAGGACGGTGAGTTCTGGGCGTCGTTCCGGCACCAGTTCGGGCTGGTCGTCGCGATGTCACTCATCCCGGCGGCCATCGGTCTCGTGCTCGCGGCGGCGCTGAGCGACGTCATCGCCCGGCGGTTCGGCCCGCGCACCGCCAGCGTGCTCCGCGCCTGCATCTACCTGCCGCAGCTGCTGCCCATCGTGGTCGCCGGCATCGTGTGGAGCTGGATCATGGCACCGGAGGACGGCGCCGCCAACCGGCTGCTGGCCGCCGTCGGCCTGGACTCGCTGGCGCACGACTGGCTCGGCGATCCCAAGACCGCCATGTGGAGCGTGATGGTGGTCATGGTCTGGTTCCAGATCGGGTTCCCGCTGGTCATCTTCATGTCCGGGATGCAACGGGTCGACCCGTCCCTGTACGAGGCGGCCGAACTCGACGGCGCGTCGTGGTGGCGCAGGTTCTGGCACATCACGGTCACGCAGATCCGCCCGGAGATCTTCGTGGTGCTGCTGATCACCACGATCTACTCGCTCAAGTCGTTCCCGCAGATCTACGTGCTCACCAAGGGCGGACCGGGCGGCGCCACCAACGTGCCCTCCTACTACTCGTACCAGAACTTCTTCGAAAAGACCGAGGTCGGGTACGGGGCGTCGATCGCCAGCGTGCTGACCATCATCACCATCGTGCTCGCCATCGGCTTCATCCGCGTACAGGCACGAAGCCAGGAGGAGGCACAGTGAGCGCTAAGCGGGGCAACCGGTGACCCTGCTCCAGGCTCCGCCGCGCCGGGCCGTCGCCAGGCCGCGCCCGACGCCGTCGCGGCGCCGCCGCCGGAACCCGTCGAGCTACGCGGTGCTCGCCGCGCTGACCGTGCTCGCCGTGGTGATGCTGGTCCCGTTCGTCATCGTCGTGTTCAACGCGCTGAAGACGCCGCAGGAGTACTCGGCTGAGGGACCGCTCGCGGTCCCCAACGGCGTGTATCTGGAAGGTATCAAGGACTTCTGGGACCGGGTCGACTACGGCGACAAGCTTCTCAACAGCATCATCATCAGCGGCGTCGTGGCCATCGCCGGCGTGATCATCTCGGTGCTGAACGCGTACGCGCTGGGCATCGGCAAGGTCCCCGGCCGGATGTGGCTTCTGGTCATGGTGCTGATGGCCAACATGCTGCCGCAGGAGTCGCTGGTTTACCCGCTGTACTACCTGTTCAAGCAGGTGGGCCTGTACGACACCCGATACAGCGTGATCATCGTGTTCACGGTCATCCAGAGCGCGTTCGGCACCTACCTGTTGTCGTCCGTGCTGGCCGCTTTCCCACGGCCGCTGCTGGAGGCGGCGCGCATCGACGGGGCCAGCCGGTGGCAGGTGCTATGGCGGATCGTCGTGCCGATCAGCCGGCCGACCATCATCGTGCTGCTGGTGTTCTACTTCATCTGGACCTGGAACGAGTTCCTGATCCCGCTGGTGATGTTGATCTCCAACGACAACCAGACGGTCTCCGTCGCGCTCGGCGTACTGCAGGGCCAGCGGCTCATGGACGCCACGATGTCGAGCGCGTCCGCGCTGCTCGGCATCATCCCCACCCTCGTCTTCTTCCTGATCTTCCAACGGACGCTGTCGCGCGGCCTCACCGTCGGCGCGATCAAGTAGCCGCTAGATTCCATCGCCACGAAAGGCAAAGGCAGCCGATGAAGTTCACCGATGGGTACTGGAGGATGCGTCCCGGCGTGCATGCCATGCATCCGGTCGAGGTCCGCGACGTGGCCGAAGAGCCGGGCAAGCTAACGGTCTACGCGCCGACCCGGCGGATCCGGCACCGCGGCGACACCCTCCTCGGCCCGCTCGCCACGATCACGTACTCGTCGCCGCTGCCGGACGTCATCGGGGTCAAGATCACGCATTTCGCCGGCGAGGTGCCGCGCCGCCCCGGCTTCGAGCTGCAGGACGCCGGCCTGCCGGACCCGGTGCCGCCGGAGATCGAGGTGTCGGTGGCCGAGTCCGTCGCCCGGCTCACCTCGGGTGCGCTGTCGGTACGCGTCGGGCGCGGCGAGGGCTGGCACGTCGACTTCGTGGCCGGCGCCCCAGCCGACGGCGCCCCAGCCGACGGGAGGCCGGCGCTGACCACTGTCTTGCCCAAGGCCACCGCGTTCATCGAGACCGACGGGGGCAGGCACTACGTGCGCGAGCAACTCGAAATCGGCATCGACACCTGCGTCTACGGGCTCGGTGAACGGTTCGGCCCGCTCGTCAAGAACGGCCAGACCGTCGACATCTGGAACTCCGACGGCGGCACCGCGAGCGAGCAGGCGTACAAGAACGTTCCGTTCTTCCTCACGAACGCCGGCTTCGGCGTCTTCGTCAACCACCCCGGCCTCGTGTCGTTCGAGGTGGCGGCGGAGGCGGTGTCCAGGGTGCAGTTCAGCGTCGAGGGTCAGTCGCTGGAGTACTTCGTCATCTACGGCCCGACCCCGAGGGAGATCCTGCGCAAGTACACCGCGCTGACCGGGCGGCCGCCGCGCGTGCCCGCGTGGTCGTACGGTCTGTGGCTGTCCACCTCGTTCACGACGTCGTACGACGAGGCGACGGTGACGAGCTTCATCGACGAGATGAACGAACGAAACCTGCCGCTGTCGGTGTTCCACTTCGACTGCTTTTGGATGCGCGAGTACAACTGGTGCGACTTCGAGTGGGACCCACGGGTCTTCCCCGACCCGCGCGGCATGCTGGCCCGGCTCAAGGACAAGGGCCTGCGGATCTGCGTGTGGATCAACCCGTACATCGGGCAGCGGTCTCCGCTGTTCGCCGAGGGCCAGGCCCGCGGCTACCTGCTGAAGCGGCCCAGCGGCGACGTGTGGCAGTGGGACCTGTGGCAGCCGGGATGCTCCGTGGTCGATTTCACCAATCCCGAGGCGCGGGAGTGGTGGGCGGCGAAACTCGACGCGCTGCTCGACATGGGCGTCGACTGCTTCAAGTCCGACTTCGGCGAGCGCATCCCGGCCGAGGACGTGGCGTACTTCGACGGCTCAGATCCGGAACGGATGCACAACTACTACACGTACCTGTACAACGAGACCGTCTTCGAGTTGCTGCGCAAGCGACGCGGCGAGGGCGAGGCGATCGTGTTCGCCCGGTCGGCCACCGCGGGCAACCAGCGCTTCCCGGTCCACTGGAGCGGCGACAGCGAGTCCACGTTCGAGGCGATGGCCGCGAACCTGCGCGGTGGGCTCTCGCTCGGCATGTCGGGGTTCGGCTATTGGAGCCATGACATCGGCGGCTTCGAGGGCACCCCGGACGCGGCGCTGTTCAAGCGGTGGATCGCCTTCGGGCTGCTGTCTTCGCACAGCCGGCTGCACGGCAACGAGTCCTACCGGGTGCCGTGGCTGTTCGACGAGGAATCCGTCGACGTGCTGCGGACGTTCACCCGGCTGAAGATGCGGCTGATGCCCTACCTCGCCGGCGCGGCCCGCCAGGTCTACACCGAAGGCATCCCGATCATGCGCGCGATGATCGTGGAGTTTCCCGGCGACCCGGCCTGCACGCACCTGGAGCGACAGTACATGCTGGGCGACGACCTGCTGGTCGCGCCCGTCTTCTCGCCCGCCGGGGACGTGTCGTACTACGTACCGGCGGGGACGTGGACGCACTACCTGACGGGGCGGCGGGTGTGCGGCCCCGGCTGGGTGCGGGAGCACCACTCCGTGCTGAGCGTGCCGCTGCTGGTCCGGCCGGGCGCGGTGATCCCCGAGGGCGCGGTCGTGGACCGCCCCGACTACGACTACGCGGACGGGGTGACGCTGCGGGCGTACGAGCTTGCCGACGGCGCCCGCGTCACCACCGTCGTGCCCGCCGCGAGCGGCGACGCGGCCGCCACGTTCGTGACGACCCGTGAAAACTGCGTGATACGGGTGGAAGCGGCGGGCACCGGGCCTACCTGGCGTTTCCTGCTCGTGGGCGTTCCGCGTATCGCCGACGTCCGGGGCGGTACGGCCGCCAGGTGCGACGATGGGACGGTCGTCCAGGCCGGCGCTGACACGCTGGTCATCACGCTCGAGGAGGCCCTTTGATGTCCAACGGCGCCAGCACTGAGTTTCCCGCCGGGTTCATGTGGGGCTCGGCCACCGCGGCGTACCAGATCGAGGGCGCGGCCGACGAGGACGGCCGCGAGCCGTCGATCTGGGACACCTTCAGCCACACGCCGGGCAAGGTCCTCGCGGGCGACACGGGCGACGTGGCCGACGACCACTACCACCGCTGGACGGCGGACGTCGCGGCGATGGCGGCGCTCGGCCTGCGCGGCTATCGGTTCTCCATCTCCTGGCCCCGAGTGCTGCCCGGCGGACGGCTCAGTCAACAAGGCGCCGACTTTTATTCCAGGCTCGTAGACGCGCTCTTGGAACGTGACATCGCGCCCGTCGCCACGCTCTACCACTGGGATCTGCCGCAGCGCCTCGAGGACGCCGGCGGCTGGCCGGTCCGCGACACGGCGCTGCGCTTCGCCGAGTACGCCGAGCAGATCGGCCGGGTGCTCGGCGATCGCGTACACATGTGGATCACGCTCAACGAGCCGTGGTGCGCGGCTTTCCTCGGCTACGCCGCCGGCGTGCACGCGCCCGGCCGCAGCGATCCGGCCGCGGCGCTCGCCGCTGCCCACCACCTCAACCTCGCGCATGGCCTGGCCGTTCAGGCGCTGCGCGGCGTGGTCTCCGACGACGCGCGGCTCTCGGTCACCCTCAACCTGCACCAGGTACGCGGCGACGCGGAGGCGGTACGGCAGGTCGACGCGGTCGCCAACCGCATCTTCCTGGGACCGATGCTCGGTACCGGATATCCGGACGACCTGCTCTCCGACACCGCCGGGGTCACCGACTGGTCCTTCGTACGGGACGGCGACGAGGCCACGGCCGCCGAGCCGCTCGACGTCCTCGGCCTGAACTACTACGCCCCCGTGCGCGTACGGCAGTGGGCCGGCAGCGGGACGCGTTCAACGGCGGACGGGCACGGCTCCGGCCCCGGCTCGCCCTGGGTGGCCTGCGACAACGTCGAGTTCCTGCCGCTGCCCGGCCCGTACACCGAGATGGGCTGGCCCATCGACGCCACCGGGTTGACCGAGCTGCTGGGGCGGCTGCACCGCGACCACCCCGGGCTGCCGATCATCATCACCGAGAACGGGGCGGCCTTCGACGACAAGGTGGAGGCCGACGGACGAGTGCACGACGAAGCGCGCATCGGCTACCTGCGCGACCACATCGCGGCGGTCGGCGCGGCTATCGCCGCCGGCGTCGACGTCCGTGGCTATTTCGCCTGGTCGCTGCTCGACAACTTCGAGTGGTCGTACGGCTATTCCAAGCGATTCGGCCTGATCCACGTCGACTACGAGACCCAGGAACGCACCTGGAAGGACAGCGCCTACTGGTACCGCGACCTCATCGCCGCGAACGCCCTCCCCTGACCGAGCCCCTCCCCGGCGCCACCCACCCCGGCGATGTGGATCCGGTTGCGTGACCACGTCGGAGTGGGCGAAGCGGGGCTTGGCCGGAGCGACCACGCGGCGCCTCCCCCGGTGCCACGGGGGCCGCATCGCGGCGGCTTGGCGGTGGGGGCGCCGGCGCTTGGCGCCTTCTGCAATGGGACCACGGAGAACCCGTTGTGGCCGCCGAGCCCAACCGGTCATCTGCGAGTTTGTTGGTGTCTTGCTTGGCACGGCCAGATCCGACGATCGGGACCGGCTCCACCAGCCGCCCAGTGCTGATGACCAGGCGGCTGATGATGAAGCTCCTCCCCTTCAGAACGTTGGTTCAGAACGGGACGGGTTCGCTCGGGTCGGGTGGTTGTGGTGGTGATCGCTCCGGTTTGGTGGGCGACACGGCCGGCTCCCGCCACATGGGGTTCTCTTCGCGATCTTCGGGCTGGCGTGAAGGTACCCCTTCGCGTGGAACCGGATCGGGGAATGGCTGGATGATCAGCGGCGACGCTACTCGATAGTGGATGCCGAGCCGGGATATCCAGACCAGCTGACCGGAGACCGGCTGGATAACGCGCCATCCGCCTTCGTGCTTGAGCCGGTGGTCGTGGCGGCAGGCCGAGCCGATGTTGGTCTCGTGAGTCGCGCCGCCGCGCGCCCACTCCTGGATATGGTCGCCGTCGGTGCCGTGCGCGGGAGCCCGGCAGCGGGGATGCGTGCAGGTACGGTCGCGGATCTCGGTACGGCGACGCAGCGGCCTTCCCGGAGTGCGCGGCCCACGCTCCTCGTCCGGCTTCCGCTCTTGGGCGGCCGTACGATCGCGCCACCCACCGCCGTGCCGTTGGCCATAACGTCCAGCGCCAGCCCGCCCATCCTGGCCGACCTGTCCTTGCTCGTCTGTCCGTTCGCACCGTTCACGTTGCTGGTCGAGTTGCTCCCAGTGCTCAGCACGCCTGTGGTCGACCTGACCGCACAGGTCAGCGTGCATACCCTGGCCAGCCCGCACGCACCGTTCACGTTGCTCGTCCTGGTCGAGATGCTCGCACTGCTCGGCACGCCTGTAGTCGAACTGCTCGGACCGGTCGGCCTGCTCACTCTGGCTAACCTGGTCAGGCTGATTGGCACGCTCACGCTGGTCACTGGGCTCACCCTGGTCAGCCCGCTCGGACCGTTCGTGCTGATCGGCCTGGCGGATCAAGTCAGCGATGACGTTGGCCCATCCGCCGAGCCGGACTGGTCGGGCGGCCAACTGGCGGAGCACGGCGACGCGCACCTGCAGCTCAACGATGCCGCCACGGCATGGTGATGCCGAGCGGGACGGGTAACCGGCTGGTCGGCGCCGCGTAATTCCCTCATACCGCAGGTGGCCGTCGTCATCGGTGAGCGCGTATCGCCACTCGGCGGCGGTCTGGTCATGGATCAGCCGCCGCGCCACGTCAGCGTGCACCGGCCCCGACCCAGGCAACTCGCCGGGATGATCATCTAGACCCAGCAACGTCGTGAGCTCGACCCGGATCTCCACACCCGCCCGCCGCGCCGTTCGAGTGCCGTGCTCGGCGGCCCGGTCAATGCCGCCACCCATGTCCGCGGCATCGTCGACCTGGCCGCTTTGCTTGGGTGACGTCGCTACCGGTGGCCCATCGAGGCGGCGCTCATGATCGGGCTGGTCGAGCCCGGCTTCCGCAGAGGTAGCGATGATGTGGGCGAGGATGTCGGGTTCGGACCAGCCCGTGTAGGAGCCGTCCAGCATGGCCAGGTACAGATCTGCGCGGACGCTGTCGATCGGGCGGCCGTCTCCGGCACGCTTGATCTTCTTGGCGAGGGCGTCGAGATTGGCGCACGCGGCCGCGGCGCGGTCGGCGGGCAACTGGTAGCCGCACAGGTTGGCCGAACCGTCCTCATTGCGGTAGCCGACCACCTTACGCTCGCGGACCGCCTCCACATACCGGCGGCGGGCCCAGTCAGGATCGATGGCGATCGCCAGCTTTTTGATCTGCTCGGTCAACTGCCCCGTGGTCAACTCCGGCGCCGCCGGCAGCAACGCCTCGCAGACCTGCCGGGCCTGGTCGTCGGTCAGGCCGCTGGTCCAGTCGGAAAACACCTTGGCCTTGGGCACGTCAATGACACCGCGCTCCAGCGAGGCGAACACCTGGGGCAACCGGCACCGCAGATCCCAGGCGAGCGACAACTGCGCGGTGGCGGCCGCGCGGGTCCACACCAGCGCACCACGGATCTCATCAGCGGAAAACTCATCCGGGGCATCCATGCGGGGCAGCGCGTCGTCGGGACCGATGCCGCAGACCGCGACCTCCACCATCGCCGCCATCAACCGCGCCTGCTCATGCGAAGCCTGACGATGTTGAGCCTGCATGACAGTGACACAGTCGAGGCCGCCCAAACGACTCAAGTCGATATCGGCCAGCACGGCCGCCAACTCCGGCCCCGGCGGCATAATCGCCAGGCCCGCCGGAATCGGCAGCCGTGTCTTTTCCACGAGACCAACGCTAACAAGGGGCACCGACAAAACTCGGATGGCGAGGTCTCCCAGAACCCCTTATACAGCCTTCTTCTCGGGATTCCGAATGTCCATTAAGTGGAGATGATTAGAAAACGTTACCTTTTTGGTCCGGTGCGTCAGATCACCTGCCTCGTCCGCAGCCGGCGTGCTCTCCAGTGGTCGGGCGTGTTGCGCGAACGTCACCTTGATCAGCCGCAGATTGGGGTGGGTGTCCCGCGCAACGGCTACCTCGTAGGCCGCCCTGCCCGGCGATCTGGCACCCACTGCCCAGCACGAACGTCACCATGAAGCGGTTTCCCGCCTTCGTAAGCTCTTGGGCCGGATCGGAATGCTCCATAGCCGCGACGGGGCAACCGAGGCGGCCGCGCATCGCTATTCCCCCGGAGATGGACTCCTCGCGAGAAACATGGATGAGTTCGACTAGGGAGCGACGCCGAAGTGCAGCGTCCTGACTTTCAAGCCATGATCACATCTCGCCGTCGATTATGCGGACACCGCCGCCAAGCTCAGCGACATCGTAGATCCCCAATAAGGAGAGCGCCCGAAATCTCGCCAGAAGGATGTCCATATTTGACAATCAGGTCGTTTTTACACTGAGATGCGGTGATCTCCTTCGTGCTCGTGTTGGCTGGATTCTGTCGGTCGGCAAGAATTAGGGGACGGGGTAGATGAGTCGCCTCAAGGTGATCGCAAGGATCGTGACCGGGGCGGCGAGTACGGTCGCGCTATCGGTCGTCACGAGTCAGGTGCTGACCGACGGCGAACTGCACCCGAGTTGGCTGTATCTGTCGGCAGCGGTGGCGGTCATGTCCGCGCTGTATGCCGAGGTGTTCAGCCCGGACGCGTCGGTGGGTCAACGACCCGGCACCACCGGAGTTCGGCTCCCCGCACGGGGGCGGCGCAGCGTCTACCTGCGTCAACTACGGGACAGTGTCCGGACGATGGAGACGGTCGGGGTCGCCACTCAGGCCGAGTTCGTGCTGGGCATGAGGCAGATCTATGTGGATGTGAGTCTGGCGCCGCAACCAGCGCACCATGCCGCGAGCGAGCCGTATGTCGGCCAGGCGGTCACGCCTCCGGGAGAACGGCGAACGCTGTCATCCTTTCTGAACGGCGACCATCAGGTGTTCGCGGTGATCGGTGGTCCCGGGTCCGGCAAGACGACCCTGATGCGCAGTACCGCCCTGGCGCTCTGTCAGCGCGGCCTGCGACGCAGGCGGCTGCCGGTACTGCTGTATCTGCGCGATCACGCCGAGGGCATTTTGCCCGACACCCCCGGCACGCTGGCCGAGGTCGCGGCCACGGCCGGATGGGTGGACGGTAAGACGCCGGCATCGTGGCTCGACCACCGCCTCGACAAGGGCGGCTGCCTGGTGATGCTGGACGGCCTGGACGAGGTCGCCGACGAAACGGACCGGGTCAAGGTCGTCGCCTGGATCAGGCGGCAGATCCAGCGCTACCCGCGCAACGCCTACCTCGTCACCTCCCGCCCGCACGGCTACCTGGCCAACCCGTTGCCCAACGCCGACGTCCTGCAGGTGCGTCGATTCACCGGCGAGCAGATAAGGCAATTCCTGCACAACTGGTATTACGCGATCGAGTGCCGCGCTCTTGGCGCCAGCGGCAGGCCGGTGCGGGTCCAGGCAACGGTCAAGGCCGATGATCTACTCCGCCGACTGCGCTCCAGGCCGGGGCTGTACGATCTGGCCGCCAACCCGCTTCTGCTGACAATGATCGCGAACGTGCATCGGTACCGCGACGCCCTGCCTGGGAGCCGTGCCGCCCTGTACGGAGAGATGTGCCAGGTACTGGTGCACAGGAGGCGGGAGGCCAAGGGTCTGGCCGACCGGATGGGGCTTCGCGGGCCACAGAAGGAACACATCATGCAGGGGCTCGCCCTGACGATGATGTGCGAGCGAATCCGCGACATCCCCATCGCCGCCGCCTGCGACGCCATCGCATCCGACCTTCGCGGTGCCGCGACGGAAGTGACCCCAGCCGACTTCCTCGACGAGGTGCGCAAGAGCGGTCTGCTGATCGAACGCGAGCACGGCCGCTACGCCTTCGCACACCTCACCCTGCAGGAATACTTGGCCGCCGCCCAGATCGGAGATAAAGATCTCGACCGTCTCATCGGCGGTGTCGACGACCCCTGGTGGCGCGAGACCACCCTTCTGTGGGCCGCGAACGCCGACGCCACCCCTGTCGTCACCGCCTGCCTGAACACCGGCACCGTCCGGGCTCTGTCGCTGGCTTTCGACTGCGCCGAGGAAGCCCGCACCCTTGACCCGGCCATCCGGGCGCAGCTCGAAGCGCTGCTCACCAGTCGCCCTGACGACGATTCAGCTCGCCATCGCTTGATCGCTGGCGTGAAGGCGGCTCGGAGCCTACGCGAAGTGATTTGGCTGAACGAGGACATCGCGATGTGTGCCCACCCCGTCTCCCGCGATCTGTACGCCGCGTTCGCTCGCGATGAGCAGGCGGCAGGCAGTCCCATGCCCGCCGAGGCAATACGCGACGCTGCATCGCCCGCCGCCGACGCTGCGGCAACCGGCATGTGGGCGAGCGACGTCACACGTTTCGTCACCTGGCTCAACAATCTGTTCGACGACGGGACCTGTTATCGACTGCCGACGGCGACCGAGATTGAGGATTGGCGATAGATCTGGTCATCGAACCCCGCTGCCACACGATCTGGACTCAACCAGGTGCGGCTCCTCGTCTGCACCAGCCACCCGGCGCGGTCTGGCCTTACTCATCACATCTAACGGGACTTGGCTACACCTGGCGCGACCTATACGGAGCCCTCCCCTACCTGGACATGGCAGTCCGCCCCCCCGGCACTGCAAGAGTCCGCGCACTCATCAGCCTCTTCGCGGTCGCCTTGGCGCGAACTAGTGACTCAGACAGCGCACTCCATATCGTCA
>OBLR010000335.1_pt1 | contig 11285 bp, 11 predicted proteins | sample 1519891 | NCBI WGS metagenome assembly OBLR01 (sample SAMEA3113583, study PRJEB22503) | soil metagenome | reverse complement strand
TGTAGGTTTATTGTCCTTTATCCAGTTACTGCTGAAGCTTGTCATAGCAACTAGCAAGCGATAATAGCGTTAAATAGAAATGTCATAATTGAATAACCATCCGGTTATAATTTGTAGACAAAGTTAAGTTGTTTGCACAACTAGGTTGGAAAAGCTATTAAATGCAAAGGATATACGCTAGACTAGCATTATGGGAAGGACAAAGGTCACAAAGAGCGACGATAGCTCACAGGAAGAGGGACTTCCCAAATGGGCAGAAGATGAGATAAGATCTGCCCAATTTGGTCAGCCCGAAGTAATAACAAGGACAGGCTACTTCCTTGATATTTACGAAAATAATTACAAGGTCGATATCCAGGTCTACGAACAGATGCCGGATGGCAGAACAATCGTTGAGGGTCTTGATGTGCCCAAATCAATGAAGATTTCAGATTTTATGAAGGGCTTTGTATATGAGTATAAGATCAAAGTGTTCATGGCTAGCTTGGATGCCAAAGTAGTCGAACTCCTTAAGACGAAGTTTGGCCTCGATATGAAAGCAATATATCGTTTTGAGCTACTGGAGCTCCAACTTATGGATGTCGAATCCGATCTACCTACTGCATCCTCAACTCCAGGAGAAGCAGAGAACGACGAGGAATAACCATTGCAGACGCTGGCACTATATAACGATCCCACTTGCTTCCCTCACGTACAGCAACAATTACTTATTACCACAGGCAAGTCAATGATGAATGAAGTGGACTCTATTATATTCTTAGTAATGAGGGTATTGCAAGCCTACGTCATACCTCAATTTTGTTTGTAAGATGAGGGCTAGCTCAAATAGTTTCTTTTGATACCTTTGATAGGAGAATGAATATAATTAGATGAAGTTTATTTTGTTAAATCTAAAGCAATTTGCCTAATAAGACCGTAGGAAGATTTTGCAAGGTTGTTGTGTTGCAAATAAAAAACCGCATGCATTGCTTCCTTATGCCTAAGCCCTTATCGGGTGACGCTGCTATTATCACTGTCCGGTTTTTTGGCTTCATGTCCTGTGAGTGGGTGTCGGATGTTTTGAGCCGACCTGGTATACAGTAATCTTCATGAGAGCGATCCATGCAAGGACAAGCGGCACGTGGTAACTAGCTATCCTCCATGCAATTATTACATTCAATTGAGAATCCTTGATGACGTCGTCAAGGTTTGGTATGCCACTGAGATTTGCAAGATAGGCCCAAATGCCAAGTTCGGCAAGGCCTGAGCCCCCAATTGTAATGGGCAGGTTTGCCACTGCCGTTGACGCTGACGTTGCCATCAAAGAGTCAAATAAGCCGATTCGGGGTTCAACTGCATTAGCAAGCACCATGAAGGAAATTCCCTGAAAGACGAACGCAATGACAGTTATTGCTATTCCAACTGCAAATGTACGGATCGATTTTTTGGAGTTAAATATTTCCCGGCTCATATTACATAGGTCTGCAATAGCAGTATTCGCTGAATTTATGAGGTTCTCTGACCTTTTCTTTGACAGGAACTTTTCCACTAGCTTCTGAGAGAATGACGGAAGCCGCAGAGTACGCTTAGCAGAAAGGAGGACAAGCCCTAACCAGATGGCTAAGGTTGGGATGGTTACTAGAATTACAGCCAATCCAATTACGCTTCCGCCGCGGTAAATTGCAAAGGCGCCAGCGATAAAAGCTAGCACTGCCCCTACAAACACATCCGCAATTATCTCCATGCTCGTTACCCACGCAGCCCTGCCTGGCGGAACGCCATTTCTTGATAGCCATGCTATCCTGACTAATTCTCCACCCACATAAGACGGCGTAGTCTGAGTAACAAATTCGCCAGCTAGCCTAGCTGCGACAGTCTTGCCTGTAGACGCAACATCGTAACCAAGAAAATGCCGGATAAAATACTTGAATCGCAGCGCCTGCAACAGCATTTTGATGATTGCAGCAGCTGCGGCGGCTAGAAATGGCACAAGCCCTACAGCAAGAATATCCTGAGGTGAGACGTTGGCAGTAAAGATCAGGATAATGAACGGTACCACGCTTGCAGGGATGGCAACAAGTCGCCAGTTCACTACTATAACTCTGTCTTTGGTACAAAGTACTACTATAATAAGGAATGTATAATCCTGGGCTATTCGTGCATAATTTTATTGTATCAGACAGTCATCAATCACTTTTTGTGATAATAGAACTAGTTATTTTAGATACTGCGTGTGTCTAGCCACAGTTAATCTGGACTTAAAATATAGGTATAGGACACGCATGAGAGGCTATGAGATGTTCTCGTTCTAAAGGTCAGCATGCTGTGACGGCAAGTGGAAGAAAATAAAAGAAAGGAAGGTTCGTATCGGAGAAGGAAAAAAAGTCATTTCATGTATATACGGAGTGAGGACCTATCGCTACTCGGCCTCCTCTACAGCAGAAGTTTTTGTAGCAGCATTAGTAGCACCAGTAGGCGTGTTGTCTCGTATTGCGAAGGTTCACTGGTGTACCAAAAGATTGTTGACGACTAGCGATGCTTACTCAGTATTCAATTCGCCGCCAGAACCACCGTTTATATCCATTCTTATTCATAAAAGGTAGATATATCCAACACAATGTTTCCTTGATGGCAATGAAGGCGATATTTATAGCAGGAACTGCAGGGTCTGGAAAATCGCTACTTACCTCTAGGCTGCTCCAGTGGTACAAAGACAATAGTGCTTACCCCATAACGCTCAATCTTGACCCAGGAGTAATCAACCTGCCTTATGAGCCGGATGTTGATGTACGCAATTACATTGACATTGCCACGCTGATGGAGAGCTACGGACTTGGCCCCAATGGTTCGCTCATAATGGCAAGTGATATGATAGCAACAAAGTTGGATGAGATCCAGAAGGAGGTAGATGAGCTGAACCCGGATTACCTCATAGTTGACACTCCGGGCCAGGTAGAGCTCTTCGCCTTTCGAGCAAGCGGTCCATATTTTGCTATAAATTTTCATGCGGATGAAAAAGCTACGATATTTGCCTTTGATGGGATGTTAGTATCATCCCCGATTAACTTTGTATCTATATCACTCCTTGCATTATCTGTCAGACTGCGATTGAAAATGGCTCAGATAAATGTGCTTACAAAACGCGACCTTGTGATAGACAATCTAAAAAATATTATGGAGTGGGCGGGCTCAAGTATGGCCCTTGAACATACTCTCAACAGCGAAAAAGATGCCGAGTATTCTCTCTTAACTAAGGATCTGGCTCGCAGCATAAGCAAAGGAGGTTTCGGCCAGAGTCTAATAGCTGTTTCTAGCATCACTATGAGTGGCATGGTCAACTTAGCTGCTGCCCTTGCTCGAACCCTTAATCAGGGAGAGGACATTTAGGTGATTGCAGAATCATGTATCGCAGCCGCACCATGCTCAACTGCAAACCTGGGGCCAGGCTATGACGTATTTGGTCTTGCGCTTGATGCACTTGAGGACAAAGTCAAGATAAGCAAGATATCTCCGGGCGATGGTGGAAAAATAAGTATCAGGAACAGTGATCAATCAATTCCATCAATGGTTGAATCAAATTCTGCCGGCTTGGTTGTAAAAAAGATGATGCAGGATTTTGAGATCAGCGATAGCACAGAGATCGAGATCATAAAAGGTGTGCCGCCAGGCTATGGTATTGGCAGCAGTGCTGCTTCGGCAGCAGCTGCTGCAATAGCATTTAACTCACTTTATGACTTAGAGATTGACAAAAGCAAGCTCGTAGAATATGCCGCAGAGGGCGAGTTGGCAAGCGCTGGCATAAAACACTACGATAATGTCTCTGCTTCTTTGCTGGGTGGCTTTGTGATATGCAGTATTGCAAGAGATAGTCTGCAATTTATTAGACTAGAGCCCCCCCAGGATCTCGTCCTCGTTATTGCAGTTCCATCGCTAGAGGTGCCAAAGAAAAAAACAGAGGTAGCAAGGAGCGTCCTTCCAATTATGGTACCGCTCAAAGACGTCGTTCACAATATTTCTGGAGCATCTACAATAGTTGCAGGGTTTGCGGCAAAGGATGTAGAAACCATAGCAAGAGGAATAGACGATGTCATTATCGAGTCAGCAAGAAAGCATTTGATACCAGGCTATGATAATGTCAAGCAGAACGCTACTTCTGCAGGTGCCCTTGCAGTTACAATAAGCGGTGCGGGACCTTCTATTATAGCATTTTTGAAAACACATAAAAATGCAGAAGCAATAGCTGCCGCCATGGCTAATGGGTTCGAAAATACAGGTGTAAAGAGCAAGACATATGTTTGCCGGGCCAGCGAGGGTGCTCGACTTTTGACATAGCAGACTATACTACTTTTTGCTCTTGTTGAGGAAAGCGGACATCATTTTCTGTCTATCTTCGTGAGCAAAGCAGAGCGCCCAACCATAGATCTCAAGCCTAAGTCCTGTCTCTAGATCCGTGTCCATTCCCCTGTTTATCAGCTTCTTGCTAACCTTGACGGCCGTGAAACTGTTCTTTGCTATTTCCTTTGCTAGTGCAAGGGATTCGTCCATCAACTTCCTATTTAGTGTCTTGGCGATTTCGCTAGCCCTTTCCTTTTCCTTCGCTGCGTCACCTTTGGGTGCTTCGGGGGGAATTTTATCATCAGATCCTAGGTTGATTACCGTGTTAACGAGCCCCATTTGATAAGCCTCATCTGCCGTTATCATTTTGCCAGTGAATATTAGCTCCTTCGCCTTTGCTGGACCTACAAGCCGCATAAGACGCTGTGTTCCACCCCATCCTGGGGGTATGCCTATCGTCACTTCTGGTTGCCCGATCTTGGCATTGCTTGAAGCGATACGGATATCACAAGCCATTGCTAGCTCGCAGCCTCCACCAAGGGCAAAGCCGTTTACTGCAGCAATCACTGGCTTTTCCAGCCGGTCTACTTTGTTTATTACATCTTGAGCAGAAGTAGCATACTTTTCTGCCTGCATTGGGTCGATATTGACCATATAAGAAATGTCTGCGCCGGCACAGAATGAGCGCTCGCCCGCACCAGTAATAACAACTGCTTTAATGCTTTCATCAGCTGCAATAATATCAATCATTTTTGAAAGCTCTGATATGACATCTAGGTTCATGGCGTTGAGTGCTTCAGGTCTATTTATCCTCAGAATTGCAATGTCACCTTGCGGTTCAAGCTGAATGTACTTCATGGTAGACATATTGTAAGAGTAGGCAGCATTCCTTTTCAATAAAATCTTATTGGTCTCGACGAGCAGGCATGGTTAAAAAACAGGTCAAAGATTATTGTTATAATGGTTAGGCTTTACCGCTCAAACGCTGGCACCATGAAAGATGTAGATATTGTTGTAATAGGCGTCCCAGATGAATCCAATTCGCACGCTAAGCGTAAGGGAACAAGCAGAGCACCCGATGCATTGAGAATAGCATCAAATGACTCAGAATTTTTTGAACGTGGCGGAAGGCTTATCCCTACTTGTCCAATGAGAGGAACTCTTAATCGAAAGTCTATATTTGATGCAGGTAATATACCAGACAAGCATAAGCTCCGCGAATTGGTGACTGACATTACTTTACATGGTAAGCTGCCAATTATGATTGGAGGAGATCATTCTCTAAGTACTGAAGCTATACAGGGGGTCTCTAATGCGATTGGAGAAAAACTATCACTTTTGTACTTTGATGCCCATCCTGACTTTGTTTCTTCAACTACGGATTATTATGGTTCCGTGCTTACTGACTCGACACAATCGCTCAACTTTAGAAAAAGTATGTTGATAGGTACACGAGCTGCTGAGCCAGAAGAGCTTGAAAATGCAAAAAAGGTAGGCCTAAGGATCATAAACCCCTTAGAAATTGTTGAGTTAGGAGTAAAAAGAGTGGCTCAAATGATAAGAGCACGAACAAGAGGATCCAAGGTGTATATTTCAGTGGACCTCGACTGCCTAGATCCAGCATTTGCTCCAGGCGTATCAGTACCTTCGCCCGGAGGTCTATCATCCACAGATCTCATCTACCTACTCAACAAGACAATTAGTACTGGAAATATTGTAGCTATCGACATAGTGGAACTTGCTCCAGATTATGACATCAATAATACTACTGCAATGCTTGCTGCCAGAATAATGTCAGAATGTATTGCATCAGTCTAGGCCATCATAGAGGCACCAGTATCTCAATAGATATTGCTGCCCAGTACGTTATTCAAAGAGAAAAGATATCAATCTGTTTTGTAGCACTACCGATGATTTGGCGACAATCTTTTCTGTTGAGGATAACGAGGCAAGAATTGGCTGTCAGCACAATTTTTGCCTTTTACAAGAATTATAAAATACAGATAAGTTCAGTCCTATAGAAGATAAAATCAAGAAAAAAAAGATAAGAGAAATTTACATTACTTACGCAGTTTTATCGTAATCTCTTCTCCCATTCCTATTGGCACGGTGACTGACTGGATATTGGGCTTGCTATGCACATGGCGAGCATACTTTCTCATAGTGACCCTAAAATGGTAAGGATAAAGCATATTATCTGCAGCTATTATCCCTCCGATTCTTACCATCGGTAGTACAAGGTCAAAATATCTTACGATATTTTCTTTATCGGCATCAAGGAAGACAAAATCAAATTTGCCTCTTAGATTGTGTAACAGGTCAAGCGCAAGGCCTTGTTTTATCTCTATCATCTTATCAACACCAGCTTCTTTGAAATTTTTCAATGCCCGCTCTACTTTTTGCGGGTTCATTTCTATCGTTATTACCTTCGTGTTGCGGTTCTTCCCTATTGCGTCAGCGAACCACAGTGTAGAAAACCCAGCAGATGTGCCTACTTCTAATATACGTCTTGCCTTGATTGCCTTGAGAAGTAATGAAAAGAATATGCCAGTATCAGCCGTTATAGCAAGCATCTCTTGATCAGGTTCAACTTTTACTCTGCCGTTTCTTTCCCGATTTGCTTGTTTATTAAGCCGAGATATTACCTTTAGAACCTCGCTGTCCACGTCTGCGACAATGCGTACATATGATATTTTTGTTTTCAATCGTCCTTCCGCTTCAAAAGTGATAAAATATTCACTTTTTCTGCCGCGTAGTTAATCCGAGTTACTGATTCTCGCTGTCTAAGCAGTTGGTCTTTGCGAGCCTTCCATCCTTCAATCGCAACCTCATAAGCGTCTGACATTCAAGTCCTCCCTGACAAGGTAAAGCAGGAAGGCTATACCCGGCTTTTAATTGTTGCAGGAATCAAACTACTAACTTTTTTATTGTGGGCTGTCAAGAGAAAGTGCGATGGAATTTGTAAACATTGAGGAGCCCGATGTAAACAAGCCAATAATGATTGCTGCCATGCAGGACATGGGAAACGTCGGCAGTATCGCCATCGATTTTATTAACAAGAGCCTTGACAGCAGGTTGTTTAGGTATGTCTTAACACCTTATCCAAATTATGTTGTTGATAAAGGAGGTCATATTGACTATCATCAGGAAAGGTGGGAATATCGCTATATCAATAGCATCGTCGTTTTTGGAGGTGGCATTGGTCAGCCTCAGACCAATCAGGAGCTTTATGAATTGTGCCAAGATGTTATTAATATTGCAAAGATGTATTCGGTGCAATTAATTTATACACTAGGCGCATTCCACACTGACCGAAACTATGGCAAGGACCCAAAGACACTTGTCACAACGACCTCACATGAGTTAACAGACCAAATAGTGAAAATAGGTCACAATACTACTCCAGGCTCGTCTCTGATAACAGGTTTCAATGGCATGATTCTGGGCTATGCTAAGAGGAATAACATTCAAGGCATTGGGTTGTTTGCAGAGATCAATGACCCCCAAATGTTGCAATATCGATCAGCAAAGAGCTTGCTAGTATCGCTTGAAAAGTTGACGTATCAGAAGTTCAAAGGCATAGAGGAGTTGGACCAAATGGCGGGCGCAGTTGAACGGGAGTTGGACAGGATGAAAAGGATGGGCGGCGATTCATTATATCGTCCATAAGAGTAATCCTAGTTTAGTAGAACATATCGAGCTTGTACATTTTTTCAGACAACATTACCCCCCTGTCTGTAATATTCTTACTTCCATAAACGTACAGGGTGTTAAACTTCTTTATAGCTATCCTCCAGATGCGCCTTTACGCCTGAGTTGCCAACTACCTTCAACTGCCTCTTGTACGCAGTAACTATCTCATCAGTAGTCGTGGCATCTTCTGGCTTTTTATCATCCCTTATCTTTCCTGTGAACTTTGGAAAGCGTAGAGCAAGACCATACCCTCCTCTTATTGTATTCTTGGCAGTAGTATGAGAGGGACTCAAGGTGATTTCCGACGCAATAACTTCAATGACGATTTTGGGCTCAAACCAGATATCCATGTCCATGCCGGTATCGACTCTTGCGTGCCGCTGACTCACTATATGTTTCTCGAGCTCCTTGTAAAATTGCTCGATATGCAAGTCAGTAAAGCCAGTCCCTACCTTCGTCACGCTTCGAAACATGTCAGCATTATGATCATAAGCAGCTAAAAGCAATGCTCCATATTTTCCTGCGCGCCTTCCGCGACCATGCAGCGCGCCAACAATGACGAGGTCTAGCGTATCTGCAAAGTCGCTTGTATATTCACGTTTGAGCTTGACCCAAGCATATTCTCTTGCACCTGCACGGTATGTACTTGAAAGATGCTTTATCATGACACCCTCACAGCCATTCTCAATTGCAGTCGCCATGAACCTATCAATCTCATATGGCTCTGCTGCAATAGTCTGACTGATCAAGCTTAACTTGTTATTTTGGATCCTATCAATTATCTTCTTTAGCAGCTTTCTCCTTTCTAGATATGGCATATCTGTTCTGCTCTTCCCGTCCAAGTAGAGTACATCAAAAAAATTCATAACAACAGGATAGCTCTCCATTGCCTCCTCTACGCCATATTTTCGTCGCCTATGCATCAGTTCCTGAAAGGGAAGATACTCCTCTGTCTCTAAGTTTATGGCTACTACTTCTCCCTCCAGTATCACTTCTGATTTTATGGACTTTAATGCATTGGCAACATCTGGATAGTGGCTCGTAATCTTTTCGAGCCTCCTTGAAAACAATTCTACCCTGTCCTTGCTCTTGTGCACTTGCACGCGCTCGCCATCCAATTTATATTCTACTGCTGCCCTTTTTCCCATACGCTCAAGTGCTTCTTCTGCAGTCCGGATACGCTCTGCAAGCATTGGCCGGATAGGCTTGAACAGTGTTATCTTGATTGAACTTACTGCTTCGAGCCCTTCCGTTGCTAGCAGCCTTGCCACTGTGCCCAGGTCGCTTGAGACGTTATAGGCATTTTCAAGCACTTGCCTGTTTGACTTCTTCCCAGTGAATGCGATCGCAAGAGCATCAAGCACAGTATAATCTGCAATGCCAAGCCGCAGCTGTCCCATGACGAACTTGATTATATAGCAGCCCTCGGTAGCCATTGCATCATTTAGCAAGCTGCTTATCAGACGCAGCTTGACCTCCTGTGAACCAGCGCCAGTTGTACGCGCAACTTTGTCAAAAGTAGAGTATACACGCTCGACTGTCATAGGCTCTGAAAACAGAGTTGATTGGCTCTTTGACTTCATGACTTCCAATGTTGCCTCTCCAAGGTCGCCTGTCTTTTGATATATTCTCCCTATCTCTGATACGTCTTTACCAGATGAGCTTGCAATTGCCCTCAGAACCATTTTTTCTGCGACTCCCATCTCTACTCCCTCATAGTCGGGGTAAAGTTTGCCCTGAATTAGATAAGTCACCTTGTCAATAACATTAGCTGGTGTCTTTTTGAGAAGCGTAACAAGGTGGCCCGTAAGGGCAATTCTGCTCGAGGTCTGTTCCATCTGCTCAAATGTCTCCACTAAAGAATTGAAATCCAAACCACTTCGACTCTATACATCTTGAATGAATATTAATCTATGATATGCGTTAAGTGAGACAGTGTGTCGAAATATGAATCTCCAACGAGTATCAAGATCCTGCAAGAGCAATTCAAGCTTACAAGGTCGTGAGATACTACTAAACCCAGTCATATAAGAGCAGGATGCGCATAATGCAGCGACAACTGTAGACGAGTTTGTAAAATAAGAATTAATAAGAATTAAGTAATAATCTGCCAAAATACAGTGGACAGTATATCAGAATAAAATATAGACTAATGGATGAAGGAACTAACACTTATTGAGAGAATATACAACAAAACAAAATCATGAAGCCTAGTATATTGTTGCTAACATTATTAAAGGGCGGCGGGCACGTAGTAAAATAATGGGAGGCAATAAGAAAAAGCCAGCCAGTGGTTCGGACAAGAACACTCAAACAGCGCCAGGACAAACTGAGACCAAGTCCACTGGAGAGAAGAAAACAAGCTCTAAGCCTCAGCAGAAGCAGAAGCTTGCTGTGACAATTGAGGAACCTCAAGGCATCAAGGCAATTCAAGGCATGAAGGCGATAACAACTCAGAGTGTGGCAAGAAACATCGGCGTCAAGATTTCAGTCGCCAACGCTTTCATCAAGTCACTGGAAACCAAGGGCATAGTTAAGGCCGAAGGCGGCTATAGCGGCCATAGAGTCTACCATCTCATCAGACGCTAACTTGTTTAACTATCATTACATCGCCAGGTCGACTTGACTCGATAACCTCAAGATTAGATGTGACTGTACCCAGCATATTCATCGGCTGGACTTTAGCATCATGAACGAAGACACAAAATGAGCTGTTTGAAGTAAGGTAAGCGATATCACCTCGGCGAAATTCTGTTTTATGTTTTTCGGATCCTATCTTAAGCCTGGTTTCAATATATGCGAATTTGTCTGCATACCTGTGCACTCGATCTTCCAGAGGAAGGCTTTTTAGCAACGCTCCAATAGTCAGAGGGGCAAGATGACGCACAAGCTCAGCTAGCGCAGTGCCTTTATCTTGTATTTCGACTGCAATTTTAAATCTAGATACCGACCCAGCACTTCCGGGGTGCATCCGTGCGGCCAATGATGCCCGATGTAATGAAAATGTTTCGATATTATTATTGAAATAAAGTTGTTGCTTTAATGTAACGTCAGGTCAGAGCGAAACTGCAAAGGGAATAATAAGCTCTCCAAGTAACGTAAAAAACAACCTGAATAAATTGCAGATAAGCCCAAACTCAGTGTCAAACCCGCAGCGAAAATATAAATATAAGATACCTCCTCTGTTAGTTAGATAATATAGCTCCAGTGTTAATTTTGGACGATTACGGCAAAACATTTAATTAGATATCCATTATCCTTTGGATTATTCTTGGTAG
>OBLR010000334.1_pt1 | contig 11297 bp, 11 predicted proteins | sample 1519891 | NCBI WGS metagenome assembly OBLR01 (sample SAMEA3113583, study PRJEB22503) | soil metagenome | reverse complement strand
AGCTCCAGGAGCGGCTCTCCGTCCACCTCGAGCACGTCGAACGCGTAGAAGACGAGCGGGCCCGATCCCTGCTGCATGACGGAGAAGCTCGAGCGTCCGCGGTCGTCGAGGGCGCAGACCTCGCCGTCGAGCACGCAGTCGGGGGACTTCGTCGTCCGGCTGATGGCCCTAGCGACCTCCGGGAAGCGACCCGTGAGGTCGTTCCCCCGCCGGCTGGTGAGGGTCGCGTCGCCGCCCGCCACTCGGGCGATTGCGCGATACCCGTCCCACTTCACCTCGAAGAGCCACCCGCTTCCGCTCGGAACCTCGGAGGCCAACGTCGCCAGCATCGGGACGTAGTCCGGCGTGCGCCCCTTGGGAGCCGCGACGGATCCGTCTCGCTTCCGCATCAGCAGCCAGTTCTTCGGGTTCCCGTCCAGCTTGGCGGGAACGAGCGCCCACGTGCCCCGGAGGCGCTCCCCGGCGAGCCGCACGGTCAGGCCGCCATCCTTCTTCTCCTCGAGGAGCTCGTAGCTCCCGCGGTCCCAGATCTCGACGGTCCCGGCGCCGTACTGGCCGGCCGGGATCTCACCCTCGAAGGTCGCGTACTCGAGCGGATGGTCTTCGACGTGGACGGCAAGGTGGCGCTGGCCAGGCTCGAGCGGGATGCCCTTCGGAACGGCCCAGCTCGCCAGGGCGCCGTCGCGCTCGAGCCGGAAGTCGTAGTGGAGCCGGCGGGCGTCGTGGCGCTGGACGACGAAGATCGGCTCCGTGCGGCGTCCTCGTCCCCGACCGAAGGGCTCGGGCGTCGCCTTGCGATCGCGCTTCCGCTCGTACTCCCTCAGCTTTGCCACACGAGTAAGGATGCCTTTCCGGGGAGCGTTCGTGGTTCGAGGTTTAGCCGCACGAGTCCCGGGTAGAAGCCGCCCTGAACTTCTCTGCCGACCGGGGGGGTTGGCACTTGAGGCCGGTGTCTCACCGGCCTCAAGGCTTTTTCGAGGCCGGTGGAAAGGTCGCGGAGGCGCGGGGGATAACCCTGTGGACGCTGTGGATTGCCAAACCCGGAACCTCTACTCGAGGTAGAGGCCCATCCCGCGGAACTTGCGGTGCCGCTCGTGCCGGCGCTCGTCGGAGTCCTGTCCGTCGAGCTCCACGAGAACCGTCTCGAGGTGGTCGCCGAGGAGGCGGGCGGCCTCGTCGGGATCGGCATGTGCTCCCCCGGCGGGCTCCGGCACGATCCCGTCGATGACGCCGAGCTCGAGACAGTGGGCCGCGTCGGGCTTGAGCGCGGCCGCGGCCCGCTTCGCCTCGCCCGCGTCCCGCCAGAGGATCGCGGCGCAGCCCTCCGGCGTGATCACCGAGTAGATCGCGTTCTCCTGCATGAGCACCCGGTCGGCGACTGCGAGCGCGACGGCACCTCCCGAGCCGCCCTCGCCGATGATGTAGGCGACGGACGGCGAGCGGAGTCGTGCCATCGCGAGCTGGCAGCGCGCGAGCCAGCCACCCTGGCCCCGCTGCTCGGCGGTCACGCCGGGAAAGGCCCCGAGCGTGTCGACGAGAGTGAGGAGGGGGAAGCCGTGCCGGTCCGCGAGCTCCATCGCGCGCATCGCCTTGCGGTAGCCCTCCGGGTGGGCCATTCCGTGGTTGCGGTCGACGCGCTCGCGGATCTCCCGGCCCTTCTGATGGCCGGCGACTGCGATCGTGCGACCGCGAAAGCGCGCGAGGCCGGCGACGATCGCCCCGTCGTCGGACACCGAGCGGTCGCCGTGCAGCTCGATGAAGTCGTCGCAGAGCCGCTCGACGTAGTCGAGCGTGTAGGGGCGGTCCGGGTGGCGGGCGAGCTCGACCGCGCGCCAGACCTCGTCCGCGCTCGGCTCCGCCTCGATCCGCTCGAGCTGGCGCTCGAGGCGGCGCACCTCCCCGGAGACGCCGACGCCCCGAAGGAGCGGCAGGTCGCGCAGCTTCGTCAGGCGCTCGCGTAGGCGCAGCTGCTCGGCCTGGCTGGGAGTACCCTCAGTGGCCATCGTGCGAGAAGAGGGCCAGCAGGCGGCCGATGAAGGGACGCAGCTCGGCGCGAGGGACGATCGCGTCGACATGGCCGAAGCGGGCGTTGGACTCGGCGAGCCCGAAGTCCTCGGGCAGCTTCTCGCGGATCGTCTGCTGTACGACCCTCGGGCCCGTGAAGGCGAGGAGCGCGCCCGGCTCCGACACGATGAAGTCGCCCAGGCTGGCGAAGCTCGCCATCACGCCGGCCGTCGTGGGATGCGTCATGACCGAGATGAGCGGCGAGCCTGCCCCCCGCAGCTCGTCCACGGCGCAGACGGTCTTCGGAAGCTGCATGAGCGAGAGAATCCCCTCCTGCATGCGCGCGCCTCCCGAGGCGGTCACGGACACGAGCGGCACGTGCCGGGCCGCGGCGCGCTCGCAGGCGCGCGCGAACTTCTCTCCCACCGTGCTCCCCATCGACCCGCCCATGAAGGCGAAATCCATCACGGCCAGCTCGCACGGGCGCCGCTCGATCGCGGCCGCACCGGCGATGACAGCGTCGCCGAGCCCGGTCGCGACCTCGGCCTCCGCGAGGCGCTCCGTGTAGGCCCGCAGGTCGAAGAACGCAAGGGGGTCGGCCGAGCGCAGGCCCGCGTCCTCCTCGACGAACGTGCCTCCGTCGGCGAGCTGCCCGACGCGTTCTCGCGCCCGCACCGGGAAGTGGTACCCGCACTGGGGACAGACGCGCAGAGTCGCCGCGAGCTCGTCGTCCCGGTAGTGCGAGTGACAGCGCGGGCAGGTGTTCGGGTGCTTCTTGCCCTCGCCCTCCGGCTCGGCCGGACCCCGGTTCTCGATGGAGACGTCGATCCGGCTCGTCATGACCGGCCTATCTTAAGCGTCTCGTCTAGAGACCGAGAGCAGCGGTGAGACGGGCGAGCGGCGGTGAGTTCCCCGGGGCGGGGGCGAGACCGCTCAGGCCGGCGCCGGCCACGGGGCGGGAGGCGGCCACCTGCTCGAGGATGGAGGCCGCTTCGAGGAGGGTGAGCCCGCCCGGCTCCGGCATGAAGGACCGAACGTCGTCGTCCGGGTCGAGCACGTCGCAGTCCAGCGCGACGTAGACGGCGTCGACCTGCTCGAGCGCCTCTCTCAGGCCGTCCTCCCCCGTCCGAAGTCCGCTCGCCGCGATGAACTCCTTCTCGGGCGGATCGAGGTTGCGCGCGCCGACGAGGGCGACGTCGGCAGGGTGCACCGTCCCCGAGTCGAGGAGCATCCGCAGGGGCATCCCCCACAGGTTCCCGCTCGGCGAGGTCTCGGGCGTGTTGAGGTCGCCGTGGGCGTCGAGCCAGACGACGCCGAGGCGTTCGTGGCGCGTCGCAAGACCCTCGACGGTGCCGACGTGGGCGCAGCAGCAACCACCGAGGATCAGCGGGCGCTCGGGAAGAGCCGACGCGAGGGCGAGGTTCTGCTCGGTGAGAGTCTCCTCGTCGACGACCGCCGCCTCGGGATAAGGGAGCGGCAGGAACGCGGCCTCGGCCATGCACTCGCCTCCCTCACCCCAGGCGCGCGGCACTCGCACGAGCCCGGCCCTCCAGGAGCGACCGCACGAGTGGCACTCGTACTCGCCGTCGAGCGCGACCGCCGTCAGGGTGCGGCAGTCGGGGCAGCGGGCACGGAGCCGCGACACGCCTCAGAGGGTACCGGCCGGAACCAAGCCGTCCAGGACGTCGGGGAGCCCGTCGAGATCCGGCAGCTCGGCCGCGCGCGGAAGCTCGCTCTCCTCCGCGAGTCGGTTGATCCAGACGGCCGCCAGGCCGAGCTCGACCGCCGGCGCCAGGTCGTGGTACGGGCTCGCGCCAACGTGAACGTGCCGCGCCGGCTCGGCGTCGGTGTCGGCCCGGAAGCGGTCCCAGTGACCGTGGGCCGGCTTGTAGGAGCGAGCCTCCGCCGCGGTGATCGCGACGTCGAAGGGAACGCCGATGGCGGCCAGCGAGCTGGAGAGGAGATCCGGGTCGGTGTTCGAGAGCACGCCGAGCCGCCACCCGCGCTCCCGTAGCTCGCCGAGCGCGCCCGGCACCTCCGGGAAGACCGGCCAGCCGGGCAGCGACGTGGCGAGCGCGTACTCCTCGTCGCCCGCGAGGTCGAGGCCCTCGTGACCGGCGAGGAGCCGCAGCGACTCCCGCAGGACCTCGCGGTAGGGAAGCGCACGCCCCATCTGCACGCGCGGCTCCACCTCGTGGTAGCGCCCGAGCAGCTCGGCAGCCCCCGCCTCCGGCCAGAGGCGGGCGAGCTCGCCAGAGTGCCGTAGCAGTCGAATGTCGCCCACCTCGTCATCGAGAAGCGGAGCGTCAGCGAAACTTCTTGATGACTAAGCAGGCGTTGTGGCCGCCGAAGCCGAAGTTGTTCGAGAGAGCGACGTCGGTCTTCCACTCGCGCGCCTCGTTCGGGATGTAGTCGAGGTCGCACTCCGGATCGGGCACCTCGTAGTTGATCGTCGGAGGCACGACGTCCCGCTGGACGGCGAGCGTGGAGATGATCGCCTCGATCGCGCCCGAGGCGCCGAGAGTGTGCCCGGTCGCGCCCTTGGTCGAGGAGATCGGCGTCTTGCGCGCCTTCTCGTCGCCGAGCGCGATCTTGATCACGCGCGTCTCGCTCGCGTCGCCAAGCGGCGTCGAGGTCCCGTGCGCGTTGATGTAGTCGATGTCGTCGGGAGAGACGTCCGCGTCGGCGAGCGCCATTTCCATCGCGCGCGCGGGATGCCGTCCGGTCGGGTCGGGCTCGGTGATGTGCTGGGCGTCCGAGGAGAGCCCGTACCCGGCGAGCTCGGCGTAGATCTTCGCGCCCCGCTTCTTCGCGTGCTCGAGCTCCTCGAGGACGACGATCGCACCCGCCTCGCCCATAACGAATCCGTCCCGCTCGGCGTCGAAGGGGCGGCTCGCTTTCTCCGGATCCTTGTTCCGCCGGGACAGCGCCCTCATGGCGCCGAAGCCGCCGATCCCGACCTTGGTGATCCCCGCCTCCGTCCCGCCTGCGAGCATCACGTCCGCGCGGCCGAGCCGGATCGAGTCGAGCGCGCCGCCGATCGCCATATTGGACGCCGCGCAGGCCGTGCACTCCGAGCTCAGCGGGCCGCGCGTCCCGAGCTCCATCGAGACCCAGGCGGCGCCCATGTTGGGGATGATCGCCGGGATCGAGAGCGGGTTGATCCGGTCCGGCCCGCGCTCGAGGAGCTGGTTGTAGCAGTCCTGGAAGCTCTTCAGACCGCCGATCCCGGTCGCCACCGAGACGCCGGTCCGCTCGGTCTCCCCCTCGATGTCGATGCCCGAGTCCTCCTCCGCCATGCGGGCGGCAGCAAGGATCATCTGGGCGAAGCGGTCCATCCGGCGAGCCTTGCGGTGCTCGATCCACTTGGTCGGGTCGAAGTCCTTCAGCTCGCAGGCGAAGCTGACCGCGAACCCGTCCGGGTCGAACTGCGTGATCGGGGCCGCGCCCCCCTCTCCGGCGACGAGGTGCTCCCAGAACGTCTCGGCGTCGTTCCCGAGAGGCGTGACCGCGCCCATCCCGGTGATCACGACCCGCCTACGTCCATTCTGCGAGCTCATGTCACATCCCCAGTCCGCCGTCGACGAGCAGGACCTCGCCCGTCACGAACGAGGCCTCGTCAGAGCAGAGGAAGCGTACCGCACGGGCGACGTCCTCCGGCTCGCCGAGCCGCGCGAGCGGGGTGTTGGCGAGGATCGCCTCCCGGGCCTTCTCCGGCAACCCCTGGGTCAGCTCCGTGTCGATGTAGCCCGGGGCGACGGCGTTGACGCGCACGCCGCGCGTGCCCAGCTCGCGCGCCAGCGCCTTCGTCAGTCCGACGACGCCGGCCTTGGAGGAGACGTAGTTGGCCTGGCCCGGGTTTCCGCGCAGACCGACGACGCTGGTCACGTTCACGATCGCGCCCGAGCGGCGGCGGAGCATCTTGCGGACGACTGCCCGGCAGGTGTTGAAGCTCCCCCGCAGGTTCGTGTCGAGGACGAGCTCCCAGTCCTCGTCGCTCATGCGCGCGATGAGGGTGTCGCGCGTGACGCCCGCGTTGTTGACGAGGAGGTCGACGTCGCCGAGCTCGGACTCCACGCGCTCGATCAGGGACTGCGCCTCGGCCGGGTCGGCGACGTCCCCCTGCAGGACAACGCCTCCGATCTCACCGGCGACCTCTTCGGCGCCCTCCTTGCCGGATCGGTAGTTGACCGCCACCCGTGCTCCGGCCTGGCCGAGCTCGCGGCAGATCGCAGCGCCGATCCCCTTCGACCCTCCGGTGACGAGCGCGACCTTGCCCTCGAGGGACGCGAAGTCAGGCAGCGGAGAGCGTCTCCCCGAGCCTGGAGAGGGAGTCCGGATCGCCCACGGAGATCGTGCGGAGCGAGCGGTCGCAACGGCGCAGGAGCCCCGAGAGCACCTGACCGGGGCCGATCTCGACGAAGACGCCCACCCCGTCGCGCACGAGCCCGCGAACCGCCTGGGTGAAGCGCACGGGGCCCGTCAGCTGGTCGACGAGGAGCGCCGCGAGGCGCTGGGCGTCCTCGAGGCGGGCCGTCACCGTCGACATGAAGGGCGGCGACGGATCGCTCCACGAGGCGCGCGCCAGGGCCGGCTCCAGACGCTCGGCCGCCCGGGCCACGAGCGGACTGTGGAAGGCGCCGCTCACGCGCAGCTTGACCGTCTTGCGCGCCCCGCGCGCCGCCGCTTCGGCGATCAGGCGGTCGACGGCCGCGTTCTCCCCCGAGACGACGATCTGGCCGGGGCAGTTGTAGTTCGCCGGCCAGACGCCGTCGATGCCCGAGCAGAGCTCCTCGACGACGCCGTCCTCGAGGCCGAGGACGGCCGCCATGGCGCCGGGCTTCTCGCGGGCGGCCTCCGCCATGGCCTCGCCCCGTTCCCGGACGAGCGCCACGGCGTCGAGCGTCGAGAGCGCGCCGGAGGCCGCGAGCGCCGAGTACTCGCCCACCGAGTGCCCGATCACGAAGTCCGGACGAGCGCCGACCGTCTCCACAGCCCGCAGGCAGGCGATCGAGGTGGCGACGAGCGCCGGCTGCTGGAGCTCGGTGCGGGTCAGGTCCTCGAGCGAGCCCTCGAAGCAGAGCCGCGCGACGTCGAAGCCCACGGCCTCGGACGCCTCGTCGTAGACGGCCCGAGCCTCGGGGAAGCGGTCGGCGATCGCCTGCCCCATGCCGACGCCCTGAGACCCCTGACCCGGAAAGCAGAATGCGACCTTCATCGGCTCGCCCTCCCGTTCGTCCATGTCATGTAGGCCGAGCCCCAGGTCAGCCCGGCCCCGACTGCGCTCATGAGGACCCGTGTGCCGTCGTCCAGGAGCCCCTGATCTCGTGCCTCGGCCAGGCAGAGGGGGATCGACGCGGAAGACGTGTTCCCGTAACGGTCGATGTTCATGAACACCCGCTCGGAGGCGAGGCCGAGGTTCTTGACGGCGTGGTCGATGATCCGCTTGTTCGCCTGGTGGGGGACGTAGAGGTCGACGTCGTCGACGCCCGCACCGCACTCGGCGAGGAGCTCCTCGGCCGAGGTGACCATGACCCGAGTGGCGAAGCGGAAGACCTCCTGGCCGCGCATCTTGATGAACTGGAGCTCCTGATCGAGCGCGTCGGCGGTGACCGGCGTGCGCGAGCCTCCCGCGGGGATGCACAGGTCGGAGCCGCCCGAGCCGTCCGCGCCCAGCTCGAAGCCCAGGATCCCGCCCTCGGAGACGGGCTCGACGACGGCCGCGCCCGCTCCGTCCCCGAAGAGGATGCACGTGGAGCGGTCCTGCCAGTTCGTGATCTTGGAGAGCGTCTCCGTGCCGACGACCAGCGCCTTCCCCGAGAGGCCGGTGGCGATCGCACCGTAGGCCTGGGAGAGCGCGTACACGAAACCGGTGCAGCCGGCGAGCAGGTCGTAGGCCGCCGCCCGCTTCGCGCCCAGCTCGTCGGCGAGGACGGCGGCGGTCGCGGGGAAGAGCATGTCGGGCGTCGCCGTGGCCACCACGAGCAGGTCGAGATCCCGGGCGGCCACCCCCGCTTCCTCCAGCGCCTCCCGCGCAGCCGGCAGTGCGAGGTCGCTCGCGGCCTGCTCCGGTTCCGCGATGTGCCGCTCCCGGATCCCGGTCCGGGTCACGATCCACTCGTCGGAGGTGTCCACCATGCGCTCGAGATCGGCGTTCGTGAGCACGCGCTCGGGTGCGTACGCCCCGATGCCCGTGATGCCGACGGCGATGCCGTTCCCTGAGACGTTCGCGATCACGCGCTCTCGGTGTCCGCGACCGCGAAGGTGAGCGTCCCGCGTACCGCGAGCTCGCCGCCCACCGTCGCCGTCGCCTTTCCGCGGCCGACCGGACCGCGCATGCGCTCGAGCTCGCAGGTGAGCTCCAACTCGTCTCCGGGCTCTACGATCCGCTTGAAGCGGACGTCGTCGATCCCCGCGAAGAGCGCGAGCTTCCCGCGGTTCGCCCCGTCGGAGAGCACGGCGACGGCGCCGGTCTGCGCCATCGCCTCCACCATGAGAACGCCGGGCATGATGGGGCGTCCGGGGAAATGGCCCGCCAGGTACCACTCGTCCTCGCGGACGCGCTTGCGGGCGACGACCCGCACCCCCGGCTCGAGCTCGGTCACCTCGTCGAGGAGAAGGAATGGGTCGCGGTGCGGGAGGATCTCCTCGATCTCCCGCCGTCCGAGCGGAGGCGCGAGGTTCACGCCCTCGGGTTCTCCTCGAGGGCGACGCGCAATAGTGCACGCCCCCGATGCACGTAGCACTTGGCCGTTCCGACCGGCATGCGCGCGATGCGCGCGATCTCCTCGTACGTGAAGCCGAAGGAATCCCGGAGGACGACCGCTACACGCTGCTTCGCCGACAGGCGGGCGAGCGCCTCGGCCACGTCTCGACGCACATCCGTGAGGAGAGCCGCGCGAGAGGGATCTGTCTCCTCTCCCGCCGGCTCATCCTCGAGCGCGAGGGGCTCCGTCTGGCGCACGCGTTGGCGCGCGATGCGGTCCCGGCAGGTGTTGACCACCAGCCGATGGAGCCAGGTGGCGAACTGCGCCTCGCCGCGGAACTGGCGCAGGCGCGTGCAGAGCTTGACGAGCGACTCCTGGGCCGCGTCGCGCGCCTCCTCGAGATCGCCCATGAGCTGCGAGGCGATCCGCTGGACGCGTGGGGCGTAGCGCTCGACGAGCGCGTCGAGCGCGCGTCCGTCGCCGTTCCGCGCCTTCGTGACCAGGTCCACGTCGCTCAGCTTCCTGTATGCCTGCGAGAGCAGGGGCAGAGGCTCCTTCTCGGTCTGACGCACGGGCGCGGCGGCGGGTTGCACGGCGGCGGTAGTCTAGCCGCGCCGGTGCCCGACTCCCTCGCTCCCGAAGCGGTCGAGCCCCTTCTGGGCGGCCGCTTCGGTCGTCCCTACCTCTACGAGGAGCGCTGCGAATCGACGCAACGGCTGCTCGAGCCCGGAGTTCCCGAGGGTGCGGTGGCCGTCTGCGACGTCCAGACGGGTGGTCGCGGCCGACTGGGACGGGGATGGGAGGCGCCCGCGGGGACTGCCGTCCTCTGCTCGACCCTGCTCCGTCCGCCGGCGGGGCGGAGGACCGCCGAGCTCCCGCTCGTGGGCGGCCTCGCGGCCGCCGAGGCGGTCGAGCGCGCGACCGGGCTCGCTGCCCAGATCAAGTGGCCGAACGACGTCATGCTCAACCGCCGCAAGGTGGCCGGAGTGCTCGCGGAGGCAGTTGAGGACGCCGTGGTCCTCGGGATCGGCCTCAACCTGAACCAGACTCGGGACGAACTCCCCGCAGAAGCGGCGACGGCTCCCGGGTCTCTTCGCACCGCGGACGGCGTCGTCCGCGAGCGGGCCCCCGTGCTGGCCGACCTCCTGGCCGCGCTCGAGCGCCACTACGACAGCTGGCGCGAGGACGGCCTGGAGGCTCTCTACGAGGGACTCGGCTCGCGCGACTTCCTCCGTGGGCGCAGAATCTCAGTCGACGGGGAAGAGGGATACGGCGTCGCGATCCACAGGAGCGGAGGGCTCGAGGTGGAAGTCGCCGGCGCCCGCCGGCTCGTCGAGAGCGGCGAGGTGCTGTTCGAGCGCTAGGCGGCCGCTACCCGCGTACCCGAGCGACGTCGGCTCGACTCCGGTTCCGGGCCGCATCCCAAGCAACCACGCGCACGACATTGGCAGGGATCGCCCGCGCGACCCCGGGCCTTCCGGCGCGCCGCGCCACCTCGATCGACCGGCCGTCGCGCCAGGTCCGCAGCCCGTACCAGATGCGCAGGTGGGACGACTCGCTGAGCGAAAGGCGCAACCGCGTGCCTCCGCCGCGGCCCCGCTGGGCCGAGCGAATCCGCACCATGGGCCGCGTGGTGTCGACCGAGAAACGCCGGCTGAGCCCGCGCCTGCCGAGCGTGGTCGTCGCCCGCACGTAGACGTCGTACAGACCGTCGGGCTGACGCCTCCCGCCGAGACGCCCGTTCCAGACGAGGCGGTGCCTTCCCGCCGGCAACGAGCCCGAGGCGATGGTGCCGAGAGCGCGGCCTCCTCGGAGGATCTGGACGCGCACGTCGGCCCGCCTCGCCAGCTCGTAGGTGAAGGCGATCTTCTCGCGGTGGCCGTCGCCGTTCGGCGAGAACGCGTCCGGCTCGGTCCGGAGATGGCCGAGCGTACGGTCGACGACGACCTGGCGGGAGCGAACGATGTGCTCGGAGCCAGCGTCGGCCTCGATCTGGATCTCGTAGCGGCCGTCGGAGACCGGCACGCCGCCGTCGTCCCTCGCTCCCCAGAGGAGAACAGCCGGACCGGCAGGCAGCCTTCGGTCGTCCAGGAGCTTGTTCACGCGGGCTCCAGACTCGAGAACTGTCACGGTGACGTCGGCAGTCTTCGTGAGCGAGAACGTGATACGCGTGCGCTCCCCGTTCCCGTCGCGGTTCGGGGTGATGGCCCGCGGGCGAACCTCGAGCCGGTAGGTCTCGAGGGGCGGCGGGCTCGGCACCGCGCCCTGCGCCGGGCGGACCGCGGCGCCGGAATGGATCACGTACGAGTACTTGCCGAACGGCACCGCGGACGAGTCCCAGGTCCAGTCGATCGCCCTTCCCCGTCCCCGGCCCTCGGCGACCACGGCCCCCTCTCCGTCCTTCACGGTCACGGCCCAACCCCGTGAGTGCGAGAGCCGCGCCGTGAAGCGGACGTCCCCGCCCACCGCGCCGCTCACCTCAGGCTCGTAGAGCTTCGGGAGCCCGAGCGCCGACACCTCGCGCGCGATGGCGTCGAGAGCCCCGTAGAGGCTGGAGCCGGGGCAGCTCGTGGAGCCGGTGTCGCG
>OBLR010000333.1_pt1 | contig 11298 bp, 9 predicted proteins | sample 1519891 | NCBI WGS metagenome assembly OBLR01 (sample SAMEA3113583, study PRJEB22503) | soil metagenome | reverse complement strand
GGCAGTCGTCGGGTAGCGGATCACCGCCCGTTCCCGCGCCCTTCAACCAGTACGTCACGGACAGGGATCGTAAGCATTGGAGAGCGCGTCGCATCACGTCGAACGCGGTTGACCCCATGATCGAGCGCGCTGCGTTCTCGGAGTACGCGGTTTTCAGGCGCGCGAAACAGCAGTGAACTGCTACCGGACGACGCAGCTGCTCGGCGGCGAGTCGCGGTTCGTGCTCTCGACGAGCGGCCACGTGGCCGCGCTGGTCAATCCGCCGGGCAACCCGAAGGCGACCTACCGCACGGCGACGCCGAGAACCCGCCCCGGGCCGAGTCGTGGCTCGAGCGCGCCCGTACGCAGGCCGGCACGTGGCGGGCCGACTGGGACGGCTGGCTCGCCGATCGCTCGGGGCCGGCGCGTCGGGCGCCCACTTCGCCGGGCGACGACAGCCACCCGGCGGCCGAGCCGGCGCCCGGGGAAGTACGTGTTCGCCGGAGCCCGGGGCGGCGCGGGGCGTCGGCGGGGCCGGGGCGACCACGCGTCGGCCGCGGCGCCGCCCCCTACGCCCCGGGCCGCGGCGCCGCCCGCTTACGCTTCGTCGGCCGTGGCGCCCCTATGCTCCGTCGGCCGCGGCCACCTTGTCCGGGTTTAGGAGGCCGGCGGGGTCGAGCGCCCGCTTTAGCGCCCGCATGACGTCTATCGCCGGTCCCGCCTCGTCGGCGAGTCGGCGCCGCTTGCCGAGCCCGACCCCGTGCTCGCCGGTGCAGGTGCCGCCGGCCCGAAGCGCGCGCTCCACCAGCCGGTCGTAGACCGCCTCGGCCGCGCGCCGCTCCTCGGCATCGTCCGGGTCGATCAGGAGCAGCAGATGGAAGTTCCCGTCGGCCACGTGCCCGAGCAGCGGCGCCGGGAAGGGCAGTTCCTGGACGTCCGCGATCGTCCGCTCGATGCAGGATGCGAGCTCCGAGACCGGGACGCACACGTCCGTGGTGAGCGCCCGACAGCCGGGACGCAGGCCCAGCGCGGCGAAGTACGCGTTGTGCCGCGCCCGCCACAGCCGGTTGCGGTCCTCGGTGCGCGACGCCCAGGCGAAGTCCCCCCCGCCCCGTTCGCGGGCCAGCTCGGCCACGTAGCGCGCGTCCTCCTCCACGCCGGCCGGCGTGCCCTGGAACTCCAAGAACAGGGTCGGAGCCTCCCGATGATCGAGCCCCGAGTGCTCGTTGACGGCGCGCATCATCGTGGCGTCGAGGAGCTCGCAGCGCGCGATCGGGACGCCGGCCTGAACCGTGGCGATCGCCGTCGCCACGGCCGCGTCGACGCTCGGCAGCGAGCACGCGGCCGACGAGACGGCCTCCGGGATCGCCCGCACGCGCAGGGTCAGCTCCGTGATGATCCCGAGGGTGCCCTCGGAGCCGATGAAGAGGTGGGTGAGGTCGTAGCCGGCCGAGGACTTGCGGGCCCGCGTGCCGGTGTGGACGACCCGACCGTCCGCCAGCACCACCTCCATGTCGAGCACGTTCTCGCGCATGGTCCCGTACCGCACCGTATTCGTCCCCGACGCCCCGGTCGCCGCCATGCCGCCGAGCGAGGCGTCGGCGCCCGGGTCGACGCTGAAGAACAGGCCCTCCCGGCCGAGCCGCTGCTCGAGCGCCAGCCGGCGCACGCCGGGCTGGACCGTGGCGTCGAGGTCCGCGACGCTCAGGCGACCGATCGAGTCGAGCAGCTGGGTGTCGACGCTCACCCCGCCCCGGGTCGCGATCACGTGACCCTCCAGCGACGAGCCGGCACCGAAGGGGATGATCGGCGTGGCGTGACGGGCGCAGATCTCGACGATCGCCGCCACCTCCGCGGTGGTCGCCGGGAAGGCGACCGCGTCCGGCGGCGACGGCGGCAACGAGGACTCGTCGCGGCCGTGCAGCTCGCGGGCCGAAGGGGCGGTCGACAGCCGGTCGCCGAGCAGCTCGCGCAGCGCCGCGATCGCCGGCTCGCGCTCGCGCCGCGCCTCCGACCCTTCCTCGGCCGCCCGCATGAGCGGTGCCATGCTACCAGTCGACACGACCGCCGCTCGCGCGCCCCGACGTTGCCGGCGCACGTCAGAGATCCGGGTGCCGCCGTCCGGCCGCAGCGCGCGCCGCCGCAGGCGATTGCGAACGATAGGGCAGCGTCGCGAGACCGCGTGAGCGGAGCATCCAACGGCGGGAGCCAGCCGGGTGAAACGGTCGGCCCCATCTCCGGGAGCGGGCTCCTTTAAGTTCGAGCGGCTGCAGGAGTTCATCGAGACGAGCTTCGAGCCGGGGCGCTCGTTGGCGAACCAGCTCGACTTCCAGCTGCAGCTCGACGACTGTTCGCCACGCGGGCGAACCTTCGCCTGCACCGCGGGTTGCGATGCCGCTCGGTCGGCCGCCTCGTCGAGGAGCATCAGGCGATGCTGCCGCTGCCAGCCGCCCCGCTCGTCACCGACCGGCGCTTCGTGACGCGCGTGCCCGCCGATCCGCACGAGCTGGTACGGCCGGCGGGTGAGCGACTCGAACTCCACGTCCACCAGCACGGCCGAGCTGGTGGGATCGGCGACGTAGGTCTTCGTGATCCGCCAACGCCCCGAGCGGGACGTCGTCACCTGGCGGTAGCTGAGGCTGCGCGGGTCGGTGAGCGCGATCGTGCTCGTCGCGTGCTCACGCTCGCGCTCGGCGAAGCTGCGGCCGTCCGAGACCGCGAATTGGAGGTCGCGCACGCTCGAGGTGCCGAGGTCGGGGGCGTAGACCTCGGTCATGACGCCGTCGTCGAGCGTGAAGAGCACCCCGCTGGACGCCCTCGTCGAGCTGCCGATCCCGTCCTTGTCGCCGTCGGTCCAGGTCGCCACGTGGCCGGGGGCGCATCAGCAGCCGCCCGGCGGGTCGTCCGCCGCGTCGGAGGCGCAGGTGTCGCGCCCCTCGCCGCCCTCGGCGTGGTCGGCGCCCGCCTCTCCGGTGACGACATCGTCGCCCGGGCCGGCCGACAGCACGTCGTCGCCGTCCCCGCCGCGAAGCTCGTCTTCGCCCTCTCCGCCGTAGGCGGTGTCGTCGCCGGCGCCGCCCGCGAGGCTGTCCTCCCCGACGTCGCCGAAGAGCGCGTCGGGGCCGGCGCGGCCGTCGATCCGGTCTTCGCCGCGCAAGCCGCAGATCACGTCGTCGCCTGCCGTGCCCGTGAGCAGGTCGTCGCCACGCGTGCCCGTGATTGTGCAGGGTCGCGGGAAGACGTTGAACTCCTCGACGCCGATGACCGGCCGCAGTGCGCGGCGCGTTTCCGGCGTCGAGAACGCCTTGCGCAGCAAGTCGTCGCCAAGCTCGTTGCCGAGCGCGGCCATGATCATCCCCTGGTCGAGCGAGAGGTAGTTGCCGGACACGTGCTCGGTATCCACATTCACGGAGTCGGCGAAGCCCCACTGCCCGAACATCCCGGGGACCTTCTCGAGCGCTGCCAGGTTCGCCATCGTCTCGCGCGGGCGGTAGCGCAGCGCCAGGAAGGCGGCGTGGGGCGTCACGACGCCGTTCGTGTACGCGCGGGCCGGCGGGTCGGGCACCGGCGCACGGCCCGGGCAGCCCGGAAAGCCGCGGTCCACGAGCGTACGGTCCTTGTTCGAGGGGTAGCCGTCCGGATTCATACCGAGGGCGTCGACGCCCCAGGCGTCGTAGCCGCCCTCCGGCACGTTCGCCGGCGAGAAGCCCCAGTAGCCGTAGTTCGCCGCCACGAGCCCGTGGTCGATCTGGGCGTCGACGGTGAGCGGGTGGTTCTGCCGCCAAGACCCCGGCCCCCAGCTCTCCTCGGGCACGAACAGCGCCGGCATGAGCGCCTCGAACATGGAGCCGCCCCAGCTCGGGGTCACCCGTGTGGCGCCGTACGGGTAGCTGCCTTCGAAGACCGGGACGCCGTCGTAGCTCCGGTGAAAGCCCGACGGCCGCGTCTCCTGCCAGGACCAGTCGCAGGAGTCCGGGAAGCTGCGCCAGCGGCCGTAATACGTCTTTCGCGGCAGCTCGCCCTTCGCTGTCCCGATGTAGTCGGCGATGCGGCTCTCGGAAACGAGCGTGTCGTAGCAGCACGGCCCCGTGCCGGTGGATGGCACGTAGTGGAACAGGATCCGGTTGCGGTCCGCCACGTAGTAGAAGCCGAAGTCGATCGAGTCATACAGCGCGCCGGCGCGCGCCGAGACCTCGGGCACGGTGCTCTCGACGATCTTCAACCCCGTGGCGAGCCAGCCGTTGTCGACCGAGGACAGGATCGGCGTAAGCGGCTGGCCGGTCGGCGGCCAGGTGGTGAGCTTGTCGCCGGTCTGGTGGTCGTACCAGTTGTAGTACTGGCCCTCGAAGCGCTCCATCCGCTCCAGCGTTGAGAGGGTCCGGTCGAGCCGGGCGACCAGCTCGCCGTGGCCGATGATCCCGAGCCGCTCGGCGGCGACGGCGCTCCACATGTAGGCGCCGATGTTGGTGGTGGAGGTCTGCACCGCGCGACTGCCGTCAGCGTGCAGGAGGTCGGTCGGGAGGCCGCTTTCCTCGTCGGTCATTGCGACGAAGGACGCCCAGGTCGCCTCCGCGTAGCGCTCGAGGGCCGCGCGATCCGCCTGGGCGGGCGGCGCGAGAAGCAGCGCGACGACAAGTAGGACCGCTGCCGGAATCCAGCGCACGGCCGGGCCTTACCCGAATCAACAAGTTTCAATCGGCACGTGGCCGGGTAGGGCCCCTTTTCCGACTACAGGTCCGGACCAGAGGGGGAAGCATGCGGAGGCTCAGGCTCAGGGCGTCGATCGCCGCGGCTCTCGTCGCGCTCGGGGTGGCGGCGGCCGGTGGCGTAGTGGCGCAGACGCAACGGTCGGATGACGAGCAAGCGCTCGAGCCCACGCGGCAGCCGGCCGACAAGAGCATCGAGGCGAAGGTCACCGAGCTGCTCAACAAGATGACCCTCGAGGAGAAGCTCCAGCAGATCCAGTTGCTGCCTGACTTCATGGTCGCCGGGCCGGAGGGCGAGGCCCTGGTACGACAAGGTCTCGGGTCCGTCCTGAGCCTGACCGATCCCGTAAGGATCAGGGAGTTGCAGCGCATCGCCGTCGAGGAGACCCGGCTGAAGATCCCCCTGCTGTTCGCCTTCGACACGATCCACGGCTTCCGCACGGTCTTCCCGATCCCGCTGGGCACCGGGGCGAGCTTCGATCCGGACATGGCACGGGCCGACGCCGATTTCGGCGCGCGTGAGTCGACCGCCGTGGGTCTCAAGCAGACCTACGCCCCGATGGTGGACGTCTCGCACGAGCCGCGCTGGGGCCGCATCGCCGAGGCCGCCGGCGAGGACCCGTACCTGAACTCCGTCATGGCCGCCGCCCGCGTGAAGGGCACCCAGGGACGAAACTACAGCGTGCCGCACAAGCTGATCGCGAGCCCGAAGCACCTGGCGGCCTACGGGCAGCCGGAGAGCGGCCGCGACTACAACACGACGGACATGTCGCTACAGCGGCTGTGGAACTTCTACCTGCCGCCCTTCAAGGCCGCGATCGACGCCGGCGCCGACACGGCCATGTGCTCGTTCAACGCGATCAACGGCGTGCCGGGGTGCGGCAACCGTTACCTGATGAGGGACATCCTCAAGGGCGAGTGGCGCTTCGACGGATTCGTGGAGAGCGACTGGACCGCCGTTGCCGAGATGCGCGCCTGCCCGCCGGTCAATCCGGACCGTGGCGAGTGCGGGCACGGCGTGGCGGCCGACGGGCCGGGCGCCGCGGCGCTCGCGCTCAACTCCGGCGTCGACTCCGAGATGACCAGCACGCTGATCCGCGACCACGGCGCGCAGCTGCTCGCCGACGGCCGCATCTCGATGAACCGGATCGACGACGCGGTGCGCCGGATCCTGCGGATCAAGTTCCGCGCCGGACTGTTCCAGGACCCGTACTCGCAGTACCCGCCGGAGGTCGGAGGGTCGGTGTACGACCCTGAAACCAATCCGGACGGGCAGCAGCTGCGACCGGACGCGCTGGAGGCCGCGCGGAAGGCCGCCGCCCGCTCGATGGTGCTGCTGAAGAACGAGGGGCAGACGCCCACCCTGCCGCTCGACGCCTCCAGGAAGACGGCCGTGATCGGCCCGCTGGCGGACAACCAGCACGACATGCTGGGCCCGTGGTGGGGCCGCGGCGACGACAACGACGTCGTGACCGTGCTCGAGGGCATCCGTGAGCAGAGCCCGGACCCCACGCACGCCGCGGGCTGCCAGCTCTCGAACGGCGAAGTGCCCTTCGACCAGGATCCGGACCCGAAGGACCGAGACCCCGAGGGCTGCACATCGATCGACACCGCGGCGGTGAACAGCGCCATCGGGGATGCCCAGCAGATCGTGGTGGCCGTGGGCGAGACCCGTGAGATGAGCGGCGAGGCGAACGCGCGCAGCACGCTCGACCTGCCGGGCAGGCAGGAGGAGCTGATCGCGGCGGCCAAGGCGAGCGGCAAGCCGTACGCGGTCGTGCTGTTCAACGGCCGCCCGCTGGCGCTCGAGAACATCGTGGCCGATACGCCCGCCCTGCTCGAGGCCTGGTTCCCGGGCGTGCAGGCGGGACCCGCAGTCGCCGACGTCGTGTTCGGCAAGGTCCACCCTGGCGGCAAGCTGCCGGTTTCGTTCCCATACCGCGTCGGCCAGGTGCCCATCTACTACAACCACGAGCGCACTGGGCGTCCGTGCAACAAGGGGGTTAAGTGGAACTCGCAGCACCGCGACATCCCGAGCTGCGACCCGCTGTTCGTGTTCGGGCACGGGCTCAGCTACACGACCTTCGACATCTCGAACCTGAGGCTCAGCTCCACATCCGTGTCGCCGACCGGGAGCACCAGGGCCTCGGTCGACGTCACCAACACCGGAGGTCGCACCGGGGACGAGGTCGTCCAGCTCTACATCCATGACCCCGTGGCGAGCATCTCCCAGCCGGTGCGCCGCCTGCGCGGCTTCCAACGCGTAACGCTGGAGCCGGGCCAGACGCGCAGGGTGATGTTCACGCTCGACAGGAGCGACTTCGGCTTCTACGACAACCGCGGCAAGTTCGTCGTGGAGCCGGGGCCGATCGACGTGTATGCGGGCAACAGCTCGAGCGCGAGCTTGAAGCAGTCGTTCACCGTGACGCCATAGCCGACGCGCCCATCAGCACGCCCCCGCGGGGACACCGCGGGCGGCCCCGAGCTGAGAAAGCCGCCGGCCACGCCCAGCGCGTGGCCGGCGGCTTCGATTCGAGGCCGGCTCCTTCGCTTCCTGCTCAGCGGAGCGAGATCGCGACCTGCTCCAGGAGGTCCATCCCCTCCTGCATGCCGCCTTCCATGCCTGAGTTGATGATCGCGTCGCGGACCTCCTTGCTCGGGGTCTGCACGAGAAGCGTGAGGGTCGTGCGCCCGTCCGCCTCGGTGAAGCTGACGATGTTCACCACGTCCTCTTCGGGCTGCTGGCCCTCGGGCAGGCCCTCGTAGACCTCGGTCGTGACGATTCGCTCGTTCGGGACGATCTCGCGGTACTCGCCGTGGAAGGCGACCTCGAATCCGTTGTTCGCCACCATCACATAGCGCCACGTCCCGCCGACCCGCAGGTCGATCTCGCACGACGTCATCTCGCCGCGCTGGCCGCTCCACCAGCGCTTGACCAGCTCGGGCTTGGTGTACGCCTTGTACACAAGGTCCTTGGGCGCGTCGAACTCGCGCGTGATGAGGATCTGGTCATCCGTCGGGAGCGTCACCTTCGCCGTTCCAGTGCTCGCCACTGCCATCTCCTTACTCCTTCCTTGAGTCATGCCTTGGCATCACTGCCACCATCGCCTTCGTCCTTCTTCTTGAGGTCGTCGAGCACGACATCCAGCTCGTCGAACCGCTCCGACCACGCGCGCTCGTAGTTCTTCACCCAGTCGTGGATGGGCTTGAGCGCGTGCCCGTTCAGCCGGTACAGCCGCTGTCGTCCTTCGTCACGCACGTCAACCGCTCCCACCTCTCGGAGCACCCGCAGGTGCTTGGACACCTGTGGCTGGGCCAGCCCAAGCCGGCGCACCAGGTCGTTCACGGGGCGCTCGCCGCCGACGAGTAGGTCCAGGATCTGCCGCCGCCGGGGCTCGGCCACCGCGTTGAACGCGTCCGCTGTCGTCGCTGCTCTCGCCACGCGAGAGATCATATACCCATATGGGAATATGTCAACGCGGGGCGGATCGCGGAGCTCGAGCCGGCGGCGAAAGGTCTCTACCGCGCGCTTGGCTAGCGCGGCGGAACGAGCTCGTCGAGCACGGCGCCCAGCCCGGCGAGATCGGAGAGCTCTCGCGTCGGCGCCGGCTCTCCCTGCTCCCGGAGGCGGTTGATCCAGATCGAGCGGATGCCGAGCTCGCTTGCGGGAGCGATGTCGTGGAAGTGGCTCTGGGCCACGTGCACGTGGCGCGCCCGATCGGCGTCCGACCACTCGTAGAAGGCTCGCCAGTGGCCGTGCGCCGGCTTGTACGAGCCGACCTCCGAGGCGACGATCGCGCCGTCGAATGAGACGCCGATCGTGCGCAACGAGGCTTCGATCAGGTCGCGGTCGGTGTTCGAGAGGGCGACGAGCTTCCACCCGCGCCGCTTGGCGTCGGCAAGGGCGTCCGGCACCTCGGGGAACACCGGCCAGTCGGGAAGCGAGCGGCCGAGCGCGTCCCGCTCCTCCTCCGTGAGCTCGGCGCCGGCCTCGGAGGCGAGCTCGGCAAGCGCCAAGGCCATCACGTCGCGGTAGCTCGAGGTCGGTTGCTCGCGCTGGATGCGCGGCTCGATCGCGTGATAGGAGCCCAGGAGCTCTTCCGCCCTCGACTCGCCGAACAGGCGGCCGAGCTCGGTGCGGATGCCGCGGTTCCAATCGACGAGCGTTCCGTAGCAGTCGAACGTCGCCCAGCGTGGAGAAGGCTCGGCCACGCCCGGCAGGATACGGGCCGCTACCGAACCACCGGGCGCGGGTCGCCGATCCAGTAGCGCGGTCCGGGCCCGCCGGCGGCCGCACGATCGCCGGGGTTGGCCAGGCGACAGCGATCGAGCGAGAGGCAGCCGCATCCGATGCAGTCGGTCAGGCCGGCCTTGAGGCGCTCGAGCTCGGCGATCCGCTCGTCGATTCGGGCGCTCCACGCGCGCGAGAGCCGCGACCAATCCCGCCGGTTCGGCACGCGGTCCGCGGGCAGCTTGGCCAGCTCGCCGTGGATCTCGTCGAGGCTCAGGCCGACGCGCTGCGCGAACACGATGAATGCCACGCGCCTGATCACCGGGCGCGCGAAACGGCGATGGCCCGCCGAGCTCCGCTCCGAGCTGATCAGGCCCCGCTCTTCGTAGAAGCGAAGGGCGGAGGCCGCCACGCCGCTGCGCCGCGCGACTTCTCCGATGGTCAGCAGCTCGGCCATGATCACGTACTTCACCACGCGCGACGGCCGCATCGCGCGCCAGGAGAACTACGACTGCTTTCATCCCGAGCCGGCCGGCATCGACGACGAAGGAGGTACGGGTGGAACGGACGCAGGAGGAGAAGGCGGCGGACTTCCGTGAGCTGCACGAGGGCGAGCCGTTCATCATTCCGAACCCGTGGGACGCCGGATCGGCCAGGGTGCTGCAGGCGCTCGGGTTCAGGGCGCTCGCGACCACCAGCTCCGGCTTCGCGTTCACGCTCGGGCGCCTGGACGGCGGCGCCGGTCCCGACGAGGTGATGGAGCACGTCCGGATGCTCGCCCGCTCCTCGACACTGCCGGTGTCGGTGGATCTGGAGAACGGCTACGGGCCCGATCCGAAGGACGCAGGGTCGGCCATCACCCGGGCGGCCGAGGCGGGCGCCGTCGGCGGCTCGATCGAGGATTACGATCCCAGCGGCGAGATCTACGGGCGCGAGCACGCGGCGGAGCGGGTGGCCGCGGCGAGCGAGGCGGCCGGGCGTCTGGGCTTCGGGTTCACGCTTACGGCCCGAGCCGAGAATCACATCCGCGGCAACCCGGACCTCGATGACACCATCGAGCGCCTGCAGGCCTACGAGCGGGCAGGCGCCGACGTTCTGTATGCCCCCGGACTCCGTAACGGGGACGAGATCCGAGCGGTGGCGGAGGCCACTTCGAAGCCTCTCAACGTGCTGGCGCATCCGGGCCTTTCGATGGGGGAGATCGCCGACGCGGGCGGTCAGCGGATCAGCGTCGGAGGCGCGCTGACCTTCGTCGCAGTCGCCGCGATGGCGGACGCCGCTGAGAGGATCCGCGACACCGGCGACTTCTCGCCCCTCGCGGCGCGCGTAAGGCTCAAGGAGTGGCTGGCGGACTGAGGCAGATCGACTGCCGTATACCGCGATCGCCCGCGGTTAGGCCTCGTTCCCGGCATTCAACACCGAGTCGACCAGGCCGGGAAAGCGCCGATCGAGCTCCTCGCGGCGAAGGCGGATGAACTTGCGCGTGCCCTCCTCCCGCTCGGTCGTGATACCCGCGGATGACAAGGTCTTGAGGTGGTGGCTGGCCGTGGACTTCCCGACCGGGAGCTCGATCTGCCCGCACGCCAGCTCGCCGGGAGCGCTGTTCTCACATCCCGCCAGCTGACGCACGATCTCGAGCCGCACGGGATCCGCCAGCGCCTGCAGCACCGTCACGACGTCGACCGTGGCGAAGTCGGGCGGGAGTGACTTTTCTGAGATCATTGTTTGACACACGTCGAACAACGAAGTACGATGCTCATCGAACAATAGCTCAACGGGGTGGCGGCTGCCACCCCCTCTTGTTTCCCCGTAAGGAGCGATTCGTGTCTTCAGCTCTTTCCTCCCTCGACGACGGTACCGGCCGCCTGAGCAAGGCCGCCTGGGGCGCGCTGCTCGTGCTCTGCGGCGCCCTCTTCCTCGATGCCATGGACGTGTCCAGCACCGGCGTCGCCCTCCCCTCGATCCGCGACGACCTCGATATGTCCACGAGCTCGCTGCAGTGGGTTGTGAGCGCCTACGTGCTCGGTTATGGCGGCTTCCTCCTGCTCGGGGGACGAGCCGCCGACCTCCTCGGCCGGCGGCGGATGTTCCTGATCTCGCTCGGCGTGTTCGTCGTCGCCTCGGGACTCGGTGCGCTGGCGAACGACGGCGCCCTCCTGATCGCCACCCGGTTCATCAAGGGCATCAGCGCCGGGTTCACGGCGCCCGCCGGGCTGTCGATCATTACGACCAGCTTCGCCGAGGGCCCGGCCCGCAACAAGGCGCTCGCGATCTACACCGCGACCGGTGCGACCGGCTTCTCCCTGGGGCTCGTCTTCAGCGGACTCCTGACCGAGATCGGCTGGCGCTGGGTGTTCCTGTTCCCCGCGCCGCACGCCCTGC
>OBLR010000332.1_pt1 | contig 11326 bp, 10 predicted proteins | sample 1519891 | NCBI WGS metagenome assembly OBLR01 (sample SAMEA3113583, study PRJEB22503) | soil metagenome | reverse complement strand
ACTTAGAAGCTGCGCCAGGGATACTTCCAGTTGTGCCCTCGATGGCAGCAGAAGACGTGTGACGCTCCTCGCGCATTGCGATAGCGGCGCAGACATCGCGCCCGCTCCTGTCTGGACGACATGCAGGCCTCGATCGGCGATCGGTCGGCTCCGGCGTCGCTCCTGGTTCTGTGCACGAGCAGCTTCGCCTCTCCGTATGTCTCGCAATCAGTGGGCCCTTGAAGGGATGGACCGGTGCCCCAGAGCGCAACGAGGTCATGTCGGCGGCGGGCTCGGGACGCCGCGAACTCGGGCGGTGGCGTTTACCCCCGAAGCGTCGTTTTCGGGGGGCAAACTCCCGGCAATCGCCGGTGATCGCTGCGCATTCTGACTGGCCCGTGTCCGGCGAGACCCGAGCGAAAGCCCTGCAAATCAGTACTATTCGAGTCCAGCGCGCGCCCGAATCGCACCCAGGAGGTCGCCGGTTCGAGTCCGGCTAGCTCCATTTCGGAAGTCGCTGCACTTGGGCAGTCTCTCTGAGACGCGAATCGGCGCAGATCGCCGACAATCGCGCTCCATTTCAGGCACTAGTGCCTGAAACCGCGCCGATCCCCATGGGCCGCGGGGCTACGGCGGACCGAGCGTGGCCCGGTAGGCGCGGGCGCGCACGGCGTCGATCCGGCCTGGCAGCTCCTGCTCCACGCTGGCGGCGGCGGCCGCCATTCCGGCGAGGACCGCCGCGGGGAGGGGCTCGCCGTGCTCGAGCGCGCAAGCGAGGCCCGCAACGAGCGCGTCGCCCGCGCCGATCGGGTTCCTGACCTCCGCCTGCGGAGCGGGCAGCCAGCGCTCCTCCCCGCCCGCCGCCAAGGCGAGGCCGGCGGCGCCGGCGGTCACGAGCGCGGCGCCCGCTCCGCGCGCAAGGAGCTCGCGGGCGCACCCCCGCGCGCGCCGCTCCAACCCCACGCCGGCGGAATGAACGCCGTGGTCCCCGCTGCCGAGGATGAGCTCCTCCGCCTCGGCCAGGTTCGGGGTGACGACGTGCGCGCCAGCCGCGATCGCCTCCCCGAGCGTGGGCCCGGTGGCGTCGACGATTGCGATGGCACCCGCCGCGGCGGCGAGCCGCACGAGGCGGGCGTAGGCGTCGGCGGGACTCGCCGGCGGCGTGCTGCCCGAGCACACCAGCACGCGCCGTCCGGCCAGGCGCGCCTGCACGGACCCGACGTATGCGCGCCATGCCTCTTCGTCGGCGGGCGGACCGGGCTCGTTCAGCACCGTGGTGCGCCCGCTGGCCTCGAGCATGATCGCGGCGGAGCGGACCTCGCCGGGGACGGGGACGGCGTGGAGGGCGACACCCGCATCGGCGAGCCAGGCGCCCACGGCCTCGCCGCTCCAGCCGCGGGGCAGGAACGCCACGAGCTTGGCCGGGCATCCCAGCGCCTCGGCCGTTCGCGCGACGTTGACCCCTTTGCCGCCCGGCCCGGAGTCGGCCTCGCGCGCCCGCAGCACCTCGCCGGGTCGGAGCTCGTCGAGCCGGATCGTCCGGTCGATGGTTAGGTTGGGCCCGGCGATCAGCACCCGTCTTCACCGCAGCCCGCGAGCCGGCGGCGCCAACCGGCGCCGCCGGCCCGGAGCAGGAGGGACGGGGTCAGCAGCTGGGCTTGTACAGCGCTTCCCTGACCTCGGGGTCGTCCAGCTGGTCCTTCTCGACGGTCACGTAGCCGGTCGTGATCTCCTCCTTCACCGGGTTTCCCTCGAGAGCGTTTACGGCCTGCTCGACGCCCTGGCGTCCGATGTCGGCCGGCTTCTGGGCGATGAGCGCCTGCACGAGGCCCTCCTCGAGCTGCTCGACTTGGGCGGGGCCGGCGTCGAAGCCGACCATCTTGACCTCGCCCAGCTTCCCGGCCTCGCGCAGCCCGTTGGCCGAGCCCTCGGCCGAGAACAGGTTGGCCGCGAAGATTCCCTTCAGGTCCGGGTCCTTCGCCAGCTGGGCCTTGACCTGCGCCGCGGCCTTGTCCGGCCGGTCGTCGTTGAACTGCGTGCCGAGATATTCGACCCCCGGCTTCCCCTCGATCGCCTGCTCAAAGCCCTGCTGGCGCTGGTCGGTCGTCGAGATGCCCGGCTTCACGTTCTCGACCATGACCTTCCCGCTACCGCCGATCAGCTCGAGCAGCTGCTCGCCGGCCATGCGGCCGCCCAGGACGTTGTCGGACGCGATCTGCGACTCGGCGACGTCCGGGTTTTCGAGCGTGGTGTCCACGAGGATGATCTTGATGCCGGCCTGAGCCGCCTGCTGGATCGGCGCGAACATGGCCTTGCTGTCCGTCGGCGCGATCAGGATCGCGTCCGGCTGCTTCGCAACGACCGCGTTCAGCACTGGGGTCTGCGCATCCGCGGCGAACTCGTCCGGACCAGTGATCTCGAGATCGACGCCAAGCCTCTGCGCGGCCTCCTGCGCCCCGCATCCCATCGTGATGTAGAACTCGTCACCCTTCACGCCCTGGACGAGCGTGATGCTCCTGCGCTCGCCGCCACCGCCGCCTTCGTCATCGTCGTCACCACAGGCGGCGACGATGAGGGCCAGGAGGACGAGGCAGGGCAGGAGCGCGATTCTGAGTCTCCTCATCTTTGCCCCCTCTCTATGGTCACGTGACAAGGACGGTCTTGGCCCATGGGCAGTCTCCTCTCTACTCGCGGAAGCGGGCACGTCGTCTGAGCTGGTCGAGGTACACGGCGAGGATCAGGACCCCCCCGACCGCTACCTCCTGCCAGAACGGCTGAACTCCCTGGATCACGAAGCCGTTCTCCAGCACTGCCGGGATGAAGACGCCGGCCACGGTCCCCGCCATGGTGCCGATGCCGCCGAACAGGCTCGTGCCGCCGATCACCACGGCGGCGATCGCTTGGAGATTGTCGGTCGAGTGGCCGGCGATGGTGGTCGTCGCGAAGCGGGCTAGCGACATGAAGCCGGCGAGTCCCGAAAGTGTCCCAGCGAGGGCGTAGATCTTGATCAGGTGAAGGTCGACGTTGATGCCCGCGCGACGCGCTGCCTCCTCGTTGGAGCCCACGGCGTAGGTGTGGCGGCCGAAGCGCGTCAGCGCCAGCACGATGGCGAAGAAGAGGGCCACGCCGCCGGCGATCAGCACCAGGTACGGGATCTGGTCGAACAGGAGCCCGGTGCCGACGGACTCGACCAGGGGGAACGGAACGTCGCGCACGTCGACCCCGTCGGTGATCAGCTGCGCGAAGCCCAGTGCCGCGCCGAACGAGCCGAGCGTGACGATCAGCGCGGGGACCTTCAGCTTGGCAATGACGACGCCGTTGAACAGCCCCCAGGCGAAGCCTGAGCCGAGAGCCGCGACGAGGCCGAGCAGTATCACGCCCGTGCTCTCGCCGCCGACGGCCTCCATGAGCTTGGCCGAAACGACGCCCGAGAAAACGAGCACCGAGCCCACCGAGAGGTCGATGCCCGCGGTGATGATGACGAACGTGCTGCCGACGGCCAGCACCAGCAGCACGGCGGCGTCCACGGTGATGTTGCGGATGTTCGACGTCGAGGCGAAGGCGTCGAAGCTGAGGAGCGCGAAGACGAGGCAGATTCCGCCGAGGATGAGGAAGATCCAGACGTTCGAGCCGGCCAGGCGCCGCAGCCAGGCGCGCCCCTCCTGGGGTTGCTCCTCCTCGGCAAACTCCGGCTCTCCTGCCCGCGCCGGAGCTTCTTCTGCGCGCTTCATCGCCCCTCTCCCTGAGGCGGCGCCGGGTTCTCACGGGCGCCGTTGGAAAGGTGGCCGAGCGCGCCGGTCATCGCCGCGACGACATCCTCCATGGACACCTCGGCGGCTCTGAAGCTCGCCACCCGCTCACCGAGGCGCAGGACCTCGATTCGGTCGGCGACCTCGAAGACCTCGGGCATGTTGTGGCTGATGAGGACGACTGACAGCCCCGAGTCTCGAACCCGGCGGATCAGCTCGAGGACCTTGCGCGTCTGAACGACGCCGAGGGCCGCGGTCGGCTCGTCCATGATCACGATCTTGCTGGCCCAAGTCACCGCGCGGCTGACCGCGACTCCCTGGCGCTGGCCGCCCGACAAGGTGGCCACGGGCACGTCGGTGCTCTGCAGGCCGACCCCGAGCGAGGCGAACGCCTCGCTCGTCCTGCGACGCATCGCCCGCTTGTCCAGGACGCCGAGCCAACCGAGGGGTCCGGGGCGGAGGATCTCGCGCCCCAGGTAGAGGTTGGCCGCCGGGTCGAGGTCGGGGGCAAGCGCCAGGTCCTGGTAGACGGTCTCGATGCCAAGCTCGCGCGCCGCCTCCGGTGTGGGCACGCTGACCGGCTCCTGCTCGAAGCGAATCTCGCCCGCGTCGGCGGCATGGATTCCCGACAGCACCTTGATCAAGGTGCTCTTGCCGGCGCCGTTGTCGCCGACCAGCGCCACGACCTCGCCCCGGCCTACCTCGAAGTCCGCCCCGCGCAGGGCGCGCACGCGGCCGAAGCTCTTGTGGATCCCGCGCGCCTCCAGAAGAGCGCCGTTGGTCGGGGGCTTCCCTGCCGGCGCCTGATCCGTCACGAGTAGGCCTCCATCGCCGCCGACTCGGGCGCCGGCAGCTCGCCGATGCCCGCGAAGACCCCCGCCGCGCAGCCGGCGAGCAGCGCGGCGCCGCGGGCGCCGGCCTCCTCCACCGGTGGTCGCTCGAACGGTCCGAGCACCGAGCGCTTGATCGCCAGCATGGCCTCGCTGCGGGCGCCGCCGCCGGTCACGACGATGCGGCTCGTGGGGCCGGCCAGCTCCTCGATCGTGCGCAGTATCGCCTCCCCGCCGGCGGCCAGCACCTCGAGCGCGGCGCGCCAGAGCTCCGCGCGGCTTGCGTCGTAGGGGAGGCCGGCCGGGCTCTGGGGCAGGCCGGCGAGGTCCCTCAGCGTCAGGCCGCCCGTCCCGGCCGGCACGGTGAGCGCCTCGGCGTCGAGCTCATTCGGGTCCTCGACCCCCAGGAACCGCCTGACGCGCTCCAGGGCGAGCCCCGACTCCAACGCGCCGAGCAGCGCCAGGCGGTCCGGAAGCGCATGCCAGCCGACGGTCACACCGCCGGCAACGGCCCGCAGGCGCCGCTCGGCGGGCAGCGGCGGCTCGACCGAGCGCACGAACGCCTCGGCGGTGCCGCAGGAGTCGAACATGTCGCCGTCGCAGACCGCGCCGGCACCGACGGCGGCGCAGAGGTGGTCGTGTCCCGCCACGGAGAGAACGGCGCCGCGCGCCCGCTCGAGGCCCCGCGTCACACGACCGGCAGGGGCACCGGACGGTGCCGGCGGGGGCAGCAGGCCAGCCGGCGCGTCCGCCCACTCGAGCGCCTCGGACCACGAGGCGCGGCGGTCGAGCTCGAGCATGCCGGTGCGAGAGGCGAGCGAGAGATCGCCCACCTCATCCCCACCGAGGCTGCGCACGATCCACTCGGCGACGTTCAGCCAGCGCACGCCGCGCTCGCTGCCGTCGTGGTGGGAGCGCAGCCAGCGGTACTTGGAGAGCGTGCAGAGCGGGCTCGCGGGCAGGCCCGTCGTCGCCGTGAAACGCCCCCTGCCGATGTCACGTTCGAGCGCGTCGGCCTCCTTCGCCCCGCGCTCGTCGTGCCAGGCGATGGCGGGGGCCACAGGCACACCGTCCGCGTCGAGGAGCGCGCCGGTCTCGGCCATGCTCGTCACTCCCAAGGCGTCGATGCGGCCCGCCGGCGACCGCTCGAGCGCCCGCTGCGCCGCGCCCAGGGCGGCCTGCACGAGCCGCTCCGGCTCGACCTCGGCGCCGGTCGCCACCCGCCGCCAAGGAGTGAAGACGCGGCCGTGGGCGCGAGCCGCTCCGTCGCCGTCCACGACGGCCGCCTTGCAGTACGTCGTGCCTACGTCGATGCCGACCAGGAAGCCGGGCATCATACGCTCGCCTCCGGTGGCAGGCAGCGCAGGACGTCGAGCTCTCCCTCCAGCGAGCCGACCCCGGCGGCGTGAGGGACCAGTACTGTGAGGCCGCGCCGCAGCTCGAGCTCCCCGCCGTCGGTCACGAGCCGGCCCTCGCCGCCGAGCACGACGAGGATGGAGAACTCCCGCGGCAGGGGCGACGAGGGGCGCGGGCGGATTCGCTCCGCGCGGAAGAAGCCGTCGGCCTCGGGTGGCAGGAGCCGCTCCACGCCCGGGCGCTCGCCGTCGCTCCGCCGCGCGGTGAGCCGCTCGACGCCGAAGGGCGCGAGCCTGGAATGGTCGGCGGCCTGCAGGGCCAGCTCGAAGCCGAGTCCGAGGTGCCCCTCGGCGCGCCCGTCGATCTCGAAGCCCTCCCACTCGAGGAGCACCGAGAGATCGCTCGGCTCCTGGAGCTCGACCAAGAGGATCCCCTCGTCGATCGTGTGCAGCAGTCCGGCCGGCACGAAGATCACGTCGCCGGGACGGACGGGCAGGCGGACCATCGCGGACAGCATCGCCGCAACGTCCTGTCGCTCGACCCAGCCGGCGAGCGTCGCCGGTCCGACCTCCTCGCGAAGCCCGAGGTGCACGGCGGGGTCGCTGCCCTCGGCGGAGACGATCACCCAGGCCTCGGTCTTGCCGTGCGGGCTGCCCAGATGCTCGCGCGCGAACGCGGCCCCGGGATGGAAGTGCACGGGCAGCCGCTCGCCGGCGTCGAGCAGCTTGACGAGCAGCCGCGGGTCGGGCCCGTAGCGGGCTACGTGCGCGGCGCCGAGGAACGATTCGGGGTCCGCGGCCACGGCGTCGGCGAGCGTGCGGCCGTCGTTCAGCCGGGTCAGGCCGTCGCGCGCCGAGCCGAAGGCGGTGGTGACCGAGCCGATCCAGTCCTCGGGCGTGCGCTCCGTGGCGGGGGTGCCGCGCAGCGCGGCGATCCGCTCGCCGCCGCGGTAGAAGCGCGGGAAGGCATTGGGGGGGAGCGCCAGCGGCCTCATCGTCGCACCTCGCCGGAGCCGCGCACAACGAGCTCGGTGTCGAGGACGATCCGCTGCGGCGGGCGATCGTCGCCCGCCAGCCGGGCGAAGAGCAGCTCGGCCGCACGCCGTCCCATCTCGATGGGGTCGTGGCGCACGACCGTGACGGGCACGGGGAGCATGTCGGCCAGCTCGAAGTCGTCGAAGCCGACGAGAGCGACACGGGCGCGCGCCGGGCTGATGGCGCGTACCGCACCCACGCTGGCCCGGTTGTTGGCGGCGAAGAGCGCCGTTGGCGGGTCGGACAGCTCGAGCAGCTCGCGCGTCGAGCGCTCGGCCTGGCCCACCAGGTGGGCGTCCAGCCGGATCAGCGACTCGTCCACGGGGACGCCCCAGGCCTCGAGCGCCGCGCGGTAGCCCGCGACACGCTCGGCGACCGTGTAGACGGGCGGCGGGTCGCCCAGCAGCCCAATTCGGCGGTGCCCCTGGGCGAGCAGGTGCTCGACTCCGGCGCGGGCGCCGCCGGCGTTGTCGAGCAGCACGACGTCCGCGTCGATGCCGCCGGGCGGACGGTCGAGGAACACGACCTCCGTGCCGAGCGAGAGCTCGGGTCGCAGATAGTCGTGGTCCTTGGCGGCGGGGACGAGCAGGAGGCCCTCCACCTGCCGGCTGATCAGCGTCGCCACCAGCTCCCGCTCGCGCTCCGGGCTCTCCTCCGAGCTCGCGGTGATTACCACGTACCCCTGGCGCCGCGCCATGTCCTCCACGGCGCGCGCGATCGCCGAGTAGAAGGGGTTGGCCAGGTCCTCGATGATCAGCCCGAGGGTGGCCGAGGAGCGACGCAGACTGCGCGCAAGGTCGTTGCGGCGGAACCCGAGCCGGACGATGGACTGGGTCACGCGCCTCGCCGTCTCCGCGCCCACGCCGGGCTCCCCGTTCACGACGCGAGAGACGGTCTTCAGGCTGACGCCGGCGGCGTGCGCGACGTCTTTCATCGTCGGTCGACTCGACGAACCCGGCGGCCGAGCCTTGCGTTTCAAGCCGGCGCTGTCCGTGGTCGCTGTCACCGCCGCTCCATCTGGAGTCTCAACCTTGGCCAGCCGGCCGCCCCAGCCCTCCGGCGGCGGGCGCATATTTGACAACGTTGTCTTGCCCCTCCGGCAGCGTTGTCAAACACCGAGCGGTCACCGCCGCGATCCCGGTTGACAACGATGTCGGGTGGCACCTACCGTTGGGCGCGCGTGACCGCGTACCGCCTCAATCGCTTGTTCGACGCCCGCTCGCGCCGCTGCCTCGACGTCGCGGTGGATCATGGCTTCGTCGGGGAGCCTGCCTTTCTACGCGGGATCGAGGACATGCGGGCGGCCGTCGAGCGGCTGGTCGACGCGGCGCCGGACGCGATCCAGCTGACCGCGGGGCAGGCGGAGCTGCTGCAGTCACGGCCGGGCCGAGACAAGCCCTCGCTCGTGCTGCGCACCGATCTGGCGAACGTGTACGGCAGTGAGTTGCCGGAGCTGCTCTACAGCCGGATGATCGAAGACGCGGTGGGCCAGGCGGTGCGTCTCGACGCCGCCTGCGTCGTCGTCAACCTGCTCGACGTGCCGGGCCACCCCGAGGTTCGTCGCGACTGCGTCGAGAACGTGCTCCGGCTGAAGCCGCAGTGCGACCGCGCGGGGATGCCGATGATGGTGGAGCCGCTCGTCTTGCGTCCGGAGGGCGGTGCGTATGGGGTCGATGGCGACGTCGAGCGCATCCTCGGCGTGGTGCGCCAAGCGGTGGAGCTCGGCGCCGACGTGATCAAGGCCGACCCCAGCGACGATCTCTTGCAGTACCACCGAGTGGTGGAGGCGGCGCGTGTCCCTGTGCTGGTGCGCGGCGGTGGGCTGGTCCCCGACACCGTGCTGGTCGAGCGCACTCGGGCTGTGCTCGATCAAGGCGCCGCGGGAATCGTGTACGGCCGAAACATCATCCAGCACGCCTCGCCGCGCGGGATCACGCGGGCACTGATGGCGATGGTCCACGAAGACGTAGGGGTGGAGCGGGCGCTCGGCATGCTCGAGTCCGAGGCGGTCCGATAGCCGGGACCGTCCGCGTCGGGCTGATCGGCGGCGGCTTGATAGGCCGCGAGGCGGCCGCCGCAATCGCGCGCTGGCTGGCGCTAGATGACCATCCCGTGCGGCCCGTGCTGGTCGGCGTCTGCGACACCGACCCCGAGCGCCTCGCCTGGTTCGAGCGCATCGACACGGCCGCTCGGCTGACGGCCGACCACCGCGAGCTGCTCGCCGCCGACGAGATCGACGTCGTCTACATCGCCGTCCCTCATCACATGCACGAGCGGCTCTATCTCGACGCCGCTGCCGCCGGGAAGGACTTCCTGGCCGAGAAGCCGTTCGGGATCGACCTCGCCGCGGCGGAGCGCATCGTGGCCGCGATCGAACGGGCGGGCGTATTCGTGCGCTGCTCCAGCGAGATGCCCTTCTTCCCCGGCGCCCAGCTTGCGATCAACGAGATCCGCTCCGGCGCGCTCGGCCGACCGATCGAAGCGCGGGCGAGCTTCCTCCATTCGAGCGACCTCGATCCGCGGAAACCGATCAACTGGAAGCGTCAGACACGCTATTGCGGCGAGCTTGGCGTGATGGGTGACCTCGGCGTCCACGCCTTGCACGTGCCCCTGCGGCTCGGCTGGCTACCGCGCACGGTGTATGCGGCCACCCAGGACATCGTGCGGGAACGCCCCGGCCCTGACGGCCGGCTCGTGCCCTGCGACACGATTGACAACGCGACGCTAATCGCCGCCGTCGAGGATGGGGATCGGGACTTCCCGCTCACCGTCGAGACCAAGCGGATCGCCCCGGGCGAGGCCAACACCTGGATCCTGCGCGCCGTCGGGATGAACGGGGGCGTGGAGTTCTCCACGCGGTCGCCGAAGACCGTGCGGCGCTTCGTTCTCGAGGACGGCCGGCAGGCTTGGCAAGAGCTGCAGGTGGGAAGCCAATCGGTGTTCCCCACGGTTACCGGCGCGATCTTCGAGTTCGGCTTCGCCGACGCCATCCTGCAGATGTGGGCCGCCTTCCTCGCCGAGCGCGCCGGCGCGCTCGGCGCTCGCTTCGGCTGCCTGACCCCGCAGGAGGCGCTCGACGCCCATCGAGTGTTCGCAGCCGCGCTGCGATCGTCGCAGTCGGGTCGGGCGGAGCCGATCCGAGCTGTCGTGCCCGGCGCCAAGTCCGCCTAGCCCCACCGTCACCGGGCGAAGCGCGGTTGGCAGGACTTGCGGCTCATCTACGCCTTGCAGGAGCGCGAGATGTTCCAGTCGTCGGCCATCTCGTGGTCGTTGAGCACCATCGCCGTCGAGATCGTTGAGAAGAGCCAGCGGATCGTCGGGTCGCCCCAGGACTCGTGGTAGAGCCACGTTTATTCCTCGAAACCGGCAATCTCCTGGCCGGGCGGCTCACCGACGTTGGGAGTGGCTCGGATGCGCTCCCGCACCGCCCGGCGAGCCCTCGTCGACGTACCCCTAGTCGCCCAGCATCAGCAGCAGGTCGGGGCGCGCGGCCGCCCGAGGAGCTCCCGCGCCAGCCTGTGGAGCGCGTCGAATTCGCGACCCTCGGGATCCCCGCGGCCGTCGACGCGCACGTCGTAGGGATGAACCTCGCGCGGCCTTAGGTTCTCGATGCGGACGAGCGCGTAGTGGTGGCCCGCGACCGTGAACGTCCGCTCGCCATGGCCGAGCACCTCGACCTCGCGGGGTGCATCGGTCTCCACCCAGACGGTGGCGTCGTCAGTTCCTACGTGACGGAGGACGGGCCCGAGGATGAGGTCGGGCATCGGTTGGATAGTCGCAGCACTGGGCGGACGACCAGTGAATCTCGTCGCCGTACTTTATGTCACCGAGGAGGTGGGCTGAGCGCACTCGACGGGGTGTTGCGGTCTCTCCGAGCTAGACCCGCTCCTCCAGCCCGACGGGACTACGGAGATCGTCGACGCGTGCCTTGTATTCGTCGGGCCTGCGATAGGTCCTGGCTCGGCGGCCGCTCTCTGGCGAGGAGTAACGTCGGCCCCGTAAGGAGGAAGGTATGGCCCAGTTCAGCGAGACGGTCGGTATCAAGCGGCCTCCCGAGGAGGTCTGGAGGGTGCTCGGCGAGCCGGAGCGCTGGTTCGAGGGGTACCTTGAGACCCGCTCTCGCTCGCCGGAATACCCGGCGTCGGACACTCGGAACGACCACCTCTACCGCACGCGCATGAGGGAGGAAGTGGAGGTGAGGGTGACTCGCTGCGAGGCGCCCACGCTGCTCGAGGAGACCCAGCAGGGCAGGACCTTCGCCCGCAGGGTGCGCTACGGCCTGAGCCCAGCTCCCGATGGGACGCTCCTGCGGGTGGAGGACAACATCGTGTTCAAGGGCCTCGGCAAGCTCGCCGCGCCGATCGCCTCGCGCGACGTC
>OBLR010000331.1_pt1 | contig 11330 bp, 10 predicted proteins | sample 1519891 | NCBI WGS metagenome assembly OBLR01 (sample SAMEA3113583, study PRJEB22503) | soil metagenome | reverse complement strand
CGGGATGAGGCGCTCGTCGCGGGATGGGAGCCTGCCCGCGACTTCCTCGCCGCCTCGCCCGCGCTCGGCGGGTTGCGCCGGCTGCGCATCGTCCGCCGGGCCGAGGAGCGCCGGCTGGCCAAGGAGTACGTCGAACGACTGCGGATCCGTACCCCGTCCATCGAGCACGAGATCCGCAGGCTGTCGGGCGGCAACCAGCAGAAGGTGGTGCTGGCCCGGTGGCTGGCCCGCCGGCCCCAGGTGATCATCCTCGACGAGCCGACCCGCGGCATCGACGTGGGCGCCAAGGCCGAGATCTACGCCATCATCGCGGAACTGGCCCGGGACGGCGTCGCGGTGCTGTTCATCTCCTCCGAGCTCCCCGAGGTGCTCGGCCTGGCCGACCGCATCGTCGTCATGCAGGGCGGCCGGGTGACCGGTGAGCTCAACCGAGACACGGCCTCCGAGGAGGCGGTCCTGGCCCTGGCGATGGCGGATGACCTGACCGGCGCACCGCCCGACGGGACCGCGCCCATTGACGGGACCGCGCCCCACGACGGGACGGCACCACCACATGGAGGACCCGCATGACCCAGACCAGCGCACCCCCTGAGGGGGCGAGGCGGGCGGACGTGCGGCAGGGCACCCGGCTGCGCCAGGCCGTCGGCACGATCGGCGGCCAGAACCTCAGCCTGGTGATCGCGCTCGTCGCCGTGCTGGCCTTGTTCGGCTCTCTCAACAGCGACTATCTCGGCTGGTCCAACATCCAGGTGATGGCGCAGAGCGCGACGGTGGTCGGGCTGCTCGCCTTGGTGCAGACCGTGGTCATCGTCTGCGGCGCCCTGGACATCTCCACCGGCTCGCAGGCGGGGCTGACCTCGGTCGTCAGCGCCATGGCGTTCACCTCCGCGGGCGGCAACGCCATGGCCGGCATCGGCGCGGCCCTGGCCGTGGGCGTCGCCTGCGGAGTCGTCAACGGCCTCATCATCGTCTACGGCAGGGTCAACCCGGTTATCGCGACCCTGGCGACCTTGGCCGCGTTCAAGGGCGTCGCGCAGCTCATCTCCGACGGCAGCGCCCAGGGGTACGTGCTGGGCGACGACATCTTCATCTTCATCGGCCGCGGCAAGATCGCCGGGGTGCCGGTCTTGATGTGGATCCTGCTGGCCGTGGCGATCGCCGTACACATCTTGCTGAAGTACACCGACGTCGGCCGCAACATCTACGCGATCGGCGGAAACGACACCGCCGCCCGGCTCGCCGGCATCGACATCAACAAATACCTGATCTCGGTGTACGCGCTGGCCGGCCTGGTCGCCGCGGTGGCCGGCATCATCTTGACCGCGCGGACAGGGTCCGGCCAGCCCACGTCCGGCAGCGAGGGACTCGAGCTCAAGGCGATCACCGCGGCCGCGCTGGGCGGCTGCGCGCTCAAAGGCGGCAGAGGCGGGGTCGGCGGTACGCTGCTTGCCGTGGCCCTGCTGGGTGCTCTCGACAACGGACTGACCGTGCAGGGCGTCAACTCGTTCTGGCAGAACGTGGCCCAGGGCACCCTGCTCGTCTGCGCCGTCGTCATTCAGCAGCGGCGCAGCGGTGAGCGCCCCGTCGGGTTGCCGACATGACCGCCAAGCCGTTCGACGGCAAGTGCGCCGTGGTGACGGGCGCCGCGTCGGGCATCGGCGCCGCGATCGTCGACCGGTTCGTGCGCGATGGCGCCACCGTGATCGCGGTCGACATCGCCGCCGGCCCGTTGCGCGACGTCGCCGCCGACCGCCCGGCGGTGCTGCCGGTGTCGGGCGACGTGTCCTTGGCCGGCACCTGGGCGCGGGTGGCCGGCCTGGTTCGCGCCGAGATCGGCCACCTGGACGTACTGTGCTCCAACGCCAGCGTGATCGTCCGCGCGCCCGCACACGAACTCGCCGAGGAGGACTGGGACCGGCAGCTCGCCGTCAACCTCAAGGCCACCTACCTCGGGGTCAGGGCCTGCGTCGGGCTGCTGGCCGCCGCCGGGGACAAGGGCTCACGCGCACGCGCGGGGACGGGCGCGGGCGCGGTCGTGCTGACGTCTTCGGTGCACGCCACGGCGGGGCTGCCGGGTCATCCCGCTTACGCGGCCGCCAAGGGCGGACTGTGCGCGCTGGCCCGCCAGCTCGCGGTGGAGTACGGACCGCGCGTACGGGTCAACACCGTCGTTCCCGGACCGATCTTGACCCCCGCCTGGGATGGCATCGACGAGACGGCACGACGCCGCAGCGCCGCGGCCACCGCGGCGGGCCGCTTCGGCCGGCCCGACGAGGTGGCCGCAGCGGTGGCCTTCCTCGGTTCGGCCGAAAGCTCCTACATCACCGGGGCGAGTTTGCTCGTCGACGGGGGCTGGAGCGCCAAGAAGGACTCCGCTTGACGACACTCCCGGGACAGAAGGACGGTGGCCAGTGACCGGATATCCCGACCGCGGACTGCACGGCCAGGTCGTGCAGGAAGTCGGCCGGCGCATCGTGAGCGGCGCGGAGCCACCGGGCTCGATCCTCGACATCGAACACCTCGAGGCCACCTTCGACGTGAGCAAGACCGTCGTCCGCGAGGCCCTGAAGGTCCTGGCGGCCAAGGGCCTGGTGGACGCGCGACCCAAACGCGGGACGTTCGTCCGGCCGCGCGCCGACTGGAGCCTGCTCGACCCCGACCTGCTGCGCTGGCAGTTCGAGAGTTCGGCCAGAGACCAGTTCCTGACCAACCTGCATGAGGTGCGCCTCATCGTCGAGCCGGCCGGCGCCCGGCTGGCCGCCGTCCGCAGGACCGACGACGACCTGGCCGCGCTGGAGGGCACGCTGACTCTCGTACCGGCGGAGGCCAGCCCGGAGGAGATCGTCGAGGCCGATCTGGCCTTCCACCGGACCTTGCTGGCCGCGTCCCACAACGAGTTGCTCGCCCGAATGGAGCACATCATCGAGATCGGGTTGCGCGCCCGCGACCTGCTGGTGCACGCCGCGGGACACCGCGAGGACTTCCTGCCCCCGCACCAGGCCGTGCTGGCGGCCGTACGGTCCGGCGATCCAGACGCGGCCGAGCGGGCCATGCGCGGGCTGCTCGACCAGGCCGCCCGCGACCAGGCGGAGCTGGGCGGAGCGCCATGAAGATCACCAGGGTGGAGACGTTCCTCGTCCCGCCGCGCTGGCTGTTTTGCCGGATCGAGACCGACGACGGCCTGGTCGGGTGGGGCGAGCCGGTGGTGGAGGGCCGGGCCGAGGTGGTCCGCGCGGCGGTGGACGTACTGGCCGAGCAACTCGTGGGACGCGATCCGCTTCGCATCGAGGACCACTGGCAGGTGCTCGCCAAGGGCGGCTTCTACCGGGGCGGGCCGGTGTTGTCGAGCGCGCTGGCCGGTCTTGACCAGGCGCTGTGGGACATCGCCGGCAAGGCCTATGGCGTCCCGGTGCACGCGCTGCTGGGCGGGCCCGTACGCGACCGGGTCCGGATGTACGCCTGGGTCGGCGGCGACGAGCCCGCGGCGCTGGCCGACGGCATCGCTGCCCGGGTGGCCGAGGGGTTCACCGCCGTCAAGATGAACGCTTCGGGACGGATGCCGCCGCTGGCCGGCAGCGCCGACGTGGCCGCGGTTGTCGATCGGGTCGCCGCGGCGCGCGAGGCGCTCGGCCCGGGACGGGACGTGGCGGTCGACTTCCATGGCCGTATCGCGCCGGCCGACTCTCGGCGACTGCTGCCGCTGCTCGCGGACTTGCACCCACTGTTCGCCGAGGAGCCGGTGCTGCCCGACAGCCCGCATCTGCTCCGCGACGTCGTCACCGCGAGCAACGTGCCCATCGCCGTCGGCGAACGGCTCTACTCGCGGTGGGACTTCCTGCCCGTGCTGCAGGCGGGGGTCGCGGTCGTGCAGCCCGACATCTCACACGCCGGGGGGATCTCCGAGACCCGGCGGATCGCCGCGCTCGCCGAAGTCTGGGGAGCCCATGTGGCGCCGCATTGCCCGCTGGGCCCGCTCGCGCTCGCCGCCAGCCTGCAGGTCGCCTTCGCCACCCCGAACTTCCTGATCCAGGAGCACTCGATCGGCATCCACTACAACACCGATGCCGACCTGCTCGACTACGTGCTCGATCCAGCGATCTTCCAGTTCACCGCCGGTCATGCCCTGCCGCCGCCAGGTCCCGGGCTCGGCGTGCAGGTCGATGAGGCGGCCGTACGGCGCGGCGACAAGTCAGGGCATGCGTGGCGCAACCCGATCTGGCGCCACGACGACGGCGCCTTCGCCGAATGGTGACGGTTCCGCGCGCATCGGCCCGAGCGACCGCTTACGGCAGACGGAGCTCGGCGACCGTCTAGCCGCTGCCCTCCATCCGCCGGCGACACGGTGAGGAACTCGCACCGGAGGCATCCGCCCGGTGTTGTGTCAAGCTAGTGAGGCGGACACACATCAGCGCCGCGGACGATGTGGAGGGCACCGAACATGCGGCAGCCGACGCGCCGTGTACCCCGATCGATCTTTGATCCCCGTTCTGATCGTCGGCCCCGCCGCCGTGCTCGGCGGCCTCGTTTCGTCCGGAGACCGTTGTTGTGAACCGCGCCGCCGCGGTGCGCGCCGTACTCGCGCTTGCCATTCTCGCCCTATCCGCCTTCTTCGTCCTCACCAAGACGCCTCGCCTGGGTCTTGACCTGCGCGGCGGCACTCAGATCGTGCTGGAAACCAGCGATTCGCCCACCACCAAGGCCAACGCCGAATCCACCGACCGGGCGTTGGAGGTGTTGCGCCGCAGGGTCGACGCGCTCGGCGTGGCCGAACCGGCCCTGGCTCGCTCCGGCGAACGCCGCATCGTCGTGGAACTGCCGGATGTGCAGGACCCGCGGCAGGCGGCCGCGGTCATCGGCCGCACCGCGCAGCTGACCTTCCACCCCGTGCTCGGCATCGCATCACCCGATCAGGCCCCCACCACGAGCCCAACGGAAAGTCCGACTTCGACGCCGCGGCCGTCCCCGACCGGGCAGGCCACCACTGCCACTCCCACGCCGGCGCCGTCGCCGGGTCAACCGGGCCGGTCGACGGTGATCGATCCTCGCCGGGAGAACGTGCTGGCCGATGAGGAAGGACAGCGGCTTCGGCTCGGCCCGGCCGTACTCACCGGGGAAGGGGTCAGCGGCGCCGACGCCCGCACCGACCCGCAACAGCCCGCCATGGGCTGGTTCGTCACCATCGACTTCCGCGGCGGGGGCGGCCGAGCCTGGGAGCGGGTCACCGGGGACGCGGCGTGCCGGCCGCCCGGTGACCCCCAACGCCGGGTCGCCATCGTGCTGGACAACCAGATCATCTCCTCCCCCCAAGTGGAGGAGACGGTGCGCTGCAGGGTGGGGATCGTGGGCGGCTCCACCCAGATCACCGGCCAGTTCAGTCCGCAGGAGGCGCAAGACCTGGCGTTGCTGATCAAAGGCGGCGCGCTACCCGTGCCCGTCGAGATCATCGAACAGCGCACGGTGGGTCCAAGCCTCGGGCAGGCCGCGATCGAGGCCAGCAGCAAGGCCGCCGTCATCGGCGTCGCCCTCACCGGGCTGTTCATCATCGCCGTCTATCGACTGCTGGGCGGTATGGCCACCGTCGCCCTCGCCGGATACGGGCTGATCTCTTATGCGGCGCTCCTCGCGCTCGGCGCCACCCTCACGCTGCCCGGCCTCGCCGGATTCGTCCTCGCCATCGGCATGGCCGTGGACGCCAACGTGCTGGTGTTCGAACGCGCCCGCGAGGAGTACGCCGCCGATGGCGCGAGCGCCCGCAGGAGCCTGCGTAGGTCCCTCATCCGCGGGTTCAAAGGTGCTTTGTCGGCCATCGCCGACTCCAACATCACCACTCTGCTCGCCGCCGGGTTGTTGTTCTTCCTCGCCTCCGGGCCGGTCCGCGGGTTCGGCGTCACCCTGTCCATCGGCGTGCTCGCCTCCATGCTGTCCGCCCTCATCGTCACCCGGGTCCTGACCGAATGGGCGGTCAACCGGCGCCTCATCCGGCGCCACCCGGCCGTCACCGGCATGAGCGGGCTCGGGCGCGTCCGGACCTGGCTCACCGACCACCGACCGAACCTGATGCGCCACCGGCGCACCTGGCTTGCCATCTCCGCCCTCGCGGTCGCCGTCGCCGTCAGCGGGATCTTCGTACGCGGGCTGAACTTCGGAGTGGAGTTCACCGGCGGCCGGCTGGTCGAATACTCCACCTCCCGCGCCGTCGACGTCGACCAGGCCCGCCAGCGCGTTGCCGCGGCCGGGTTCCCCCGCGCCGTCGTGCAGGCCTCCGATCAAAACAACATCACCGTCCGCGCCGAACGGCTCACCGGCGACGAACAAGAACGTATCCGCGCCGCCCTGTCCCGCGACGGCGGCCAGGCCACCAAGCTGCGCGATGAGTTCATCGGACCCAGCCTCGGCGACGAACTACGCCGCAACGCCCTCATCGCGCTCGCCATCGCGCTCGCCGCCCAACTCGCCTACCTGGCCATCAGATTCCGATGGACCTTCGGCGCCGCCGCGGTCACCGCCATGGCCCACGACGTGGCCATCCTCATCGGCGTCTTCGCGTGGCTCGGCAAGCCCATCGACGGGGTCTTCCTCGCCGCCCTGCTCACCGTCATCGGCTATTCCGTCAACGACTCCGTCGTCGTCTTCGACCGCATCCGCGAACACTGGCACGCCCGCGTCCGCACGCCCTTCGCCGATCTCGCCAACGACGCCATACTCCAAACCGTCCCCCGCACCATCAACACCGGCCTCGGCGCGGTGTTCATCCTCGCCGCACTGCTCTTCCTCGGCGGCGACTCGCTTGCCGACTTCGCCCTCGCCCTGCTGATCGGCATCGCCGTCGGCACCTACTCCTCCATGTTCACCGCGACCCCGCTCGCCATCGAACTCCACAACAAAGGCGCCACACCCCCACCCCGCGGCCGAACCAGCCGCACGACCAGTAGAACACCGGCCAAGACCACGCGTCCCCCAGGCGATTCCGGCGCCGTGATCTAGGGCTTCCGGCGTTTCGTCCGCCGGATGACGGCGGCCGCCGGAGCAGCGTGCTCCCGCCCATTCCGGTGCTTCGGGCCAGGAGGGGAACCGATGGCAGACAAGGTCGTCAAGGACAAGGCGCTCTGCTACATCGTCCGTGACTGGAGGCTCCTGGTCTTCCGGCAGATAAGAGCAAAGAAGAATCTCGCTCAACCGTAGATCATCTTTAAACATCGCGGGTTACGAGCTCAGCAGGGTGTCACCTGGTGGCACGGGGTTGGATCGCCACCGCTGGGGCTGATGATGAGTTTAATGGAGGCTGATATGCGCCGCGAGGATCTCCCGGCACCGGATACCGGGCTATTGCTCACGCACTTTATTACGGTGGCCGACGTGTCTCGCTCTCGGGCCTTCTACGCCGATGTCCTGGGCGGACGGGTGGTGCTGGAGGAGAATCCCTGCATCGTGAATCTGGCCAACAGCTGGATAATCATGAACCCAGGTGGCGGTCCAACCCCAGACAAGCCCGACGTCAGGTTGCATCCCCCTACCGACTTGAGCACGGCTACGAGTTTTCTCAACATTCGGGTGGCCGACATTTGGGCCTGTTACCAGGAATGGAGCCGTAAGGGGGCTATGTTCCTCACCCCGCCCATCGACCGCAAAGCCGAACTGCGGTGCTACATGCGCGACCCAGATGGCTACCTCATCGAGGTCGGCCAGGCGACGGGGCTGCTCGAGGGCATTCTGGCCGACCCCCCGGTCGATACCGGCTGACCCCGCCCGAAACGGCTTCCCACGGCAAGGTTGTCTTGCGGCTCTGAACGATCGACAAGGAGGTGGCGGCTCGTGGTGGAGTTGTTTCCGGCGATGCCATTGGCGGACTGGCGGGAGACCAAAGAGACGCTTCATCGGTTCGAGCAGATCGTGGGCAAGATCCGGCTCGCCGCCAGCGTGCGCCGTAATCACTGGTGGAACGTGCCGTTCCACATCACCGGCCGCGGATTGACCACCCGGCCGATGGGCCCGCTCGACCAGCTTTTCTGTATCGACTTCGACCTGGTACGGCATCTCCTGAGGGTGGACCGGCTGGACGGGCGCAGCGAGCAGTTCTCGTTGTCTGACCAGTCGGTCTCCTCGTTTTACCGGAACCTGTTCGAAACCATCGCCGGCCTCGGTATCCAGGTCGAGATCAAGGCCACGCCCTTCGACCTGGCCGACGAGACGCCCTTCGCCGAGGACGTCGGGCACGCCACCTACGACCCGGCGATGGTCACCCGGTATTGGCAGATCCTGTCCCAGGTCGGCCAGGTGCTGGAACGATTCGCCGCCGACTTCTCCGGCAAAACCAGCCCGGTCCACCATTTTTGGCACACATTCGACCTGGCCCTCACCCGCTTCACTGGCCGCCGGTCGCCCATGTCCGCGGAGGCGGATGCGGTCACGCGAGAGGCCTACAGCCATGAGGTGATCAGCTTCGGGTTCTGGTTCGGCGACGACGAGTGGCCATCGCCGATGTTCTACGCCTATACCGCACCCGAGCCGCTCGGTCTGACGCACGAGCCGCTGACGCCAACCGAGGCCTTCTGGTCGCCGGCGCGCGGAAACCATCTGGCTCTGCTTCGCTACGACGACGCCCGCGCCGCCGACGATCCGGCCGCCGTGGTCCTGGCCTTCTACGACAGTGCCTACCGCGCCGGAGCCAAGCTGATCGGCTGCGACATAGACGGCCTGTCCTGCCCGGGCGGGATCACCGGCCGGAGCCCGCCACGGTGAACCGGACCGACGGCGTTTCGACGCTCTGCCCCCGGCCAGGGAGCCCCGCGTGCGCGGGAAGCACCCGCGTTCGTTGGCGAGCCACTGCCGGGATCGCCAGCGCCCACCGGCCAATCGGCGTGACACCCACAGATGGTGCGGCAAACCGCCCACGCAACTGTCGGCAAATTGACCAAGCGATCCCCTCTTCCTGGGATAACGTCTGTGGTGTGGAAGGTAAGCATCTCTATGCTCGACGAGCCGAGACCATGGCACTGGAGGCCTTGTCAGATACCCGGGTGGTCGTGGTGAACGGGGCCCGGCAGGTCGGCAAGAGCACCCTCGCCAAGTTGCTCGTCGAGGGTAAGGCCGGGGCGCGGGAGCTGTATCTGGATGATCTGACCGTACGAGCGGCGGCAGAAGAGGACCCGGGCGCGTTCGTCCGCCATGACGGGTTGTTGCTGATCGATGAGATCCAACGAGTGCCTGAGCTGCTGCTACCGATCAAACGGGAAGTGGACCGAGACCCCCGCCCAGGCCGATACCTGCTGACCGGCTCTGCCCGGCTGCTTGGTCTGCGGGATCTGCCGGACGCGTTGCCGGGCCGCAGCGAGACGATCGAGTTGTGGCCGTTGTCGCAGGGAGAGATTGAGGGCGAACCCGACCGGTTTGTCGACGCGGTGTTCAGCACCGATGGTCCGGTGACGGTGCCGCCCTGCGGGCTGACCAAACGCGACTACGTCGCCCGTGCGTTGCGTGGTGGCTACCCCGAAGCGGTCCGGCGCGATCCGGGTCGCCGACGGGCTCGGTTCTTCGACTCCTACGTCACCGACCTGATCACTAGGGATGTGCGCCAGATCTCCGACATCGAGCGGCCCGCGCAGATGCGCCGCCTGCTGAGCGTGGTAGCGGCTCGAATGGGAACCTTGGCCGTGGTCCAGTCAATCGCCGCCGACGTTCAGCTACCCCGGATGACGCTGTCGCGCTACCTGGACCTGCTCGAGCTAATCTTCGTGATCCGGCGAATCCCGGCCTGGTCGTCGAACCTGACCACTCGCGCGATCTCCACTCCCAAACTGATCATCACCGACTCCGGCATCGGCGGCCGACTCATTGGACTGTCTGAGGAACGAGCGAAGGACCCGACCGCGCCCGTGGGGCCGCTGCTGGAAAACTTCGCCATCGGCGAGATCGCCCGCCAGCTCACCTGGACTGAGGAACCCGTCCAGCTGTTCCACTACCGCGACCGCGACAAGGTCGAGGTCGACATGATCCTCGAACACGCCTCAGGCCACATCATCGGCATCGAAATCAAGGCAGCCGAAACAGTACGCCGCGACGACTTCCGCGGTCTGCGTCACCTCGCCACCCGGCTGGGCGATCGCTTCCACGCCGGATATGTCTTGTACGCCGGCGAGCAATCCCTGCCCTTCGGGGACCGCCTCACGGCTCTGCCGATGGCCGCACTCTGGACCCTGGGCTCACAGTGACCGGGGTAACCGTCCCGCAACGGCAACTGCTCTACGTCGCGATCGCTCGCCACAGTTGCCATGCTCATCCTTCGGCGCGACATTGCCGTCCGTTGGGGCGTCCGCCAGCTTTTCGGGAGACGGGACCTTCGGTCCGGGGCGCTAGCGTCTGTCGACGCTTCCATCGTCCCTGGTCAACAGCTAGATTTTAGAGCGGTGGAGGTGGGATTTGAACCCACGGATGAGTTGCCCCATCACACGCTTTCGAGGCGTGCGCCCTCGGCCACTAGGCGACTCCACCGCGAGCAGCCTACCTGACCCGGCGTCGGGCGAAGAACTCGGTTAGCAGGGCGCCGCACTCATCCGCCAGCACCGGCGCGATGACCTCTGGGCGGTGGTTGAGGCGACGGTCGCGTACGACGTCCCACAGCGAGCCGACCGCTCCCGCCTTAGGGTCGATCGCGCCGTAGACGATCCGCTCCACGCGCGCCAGTACGGCGGCGCCCGCGCACATGGTGCACGGTTCGAGGGTGACGACCAAGGTGCAGCCGGACAGCCGCCAGGTGCCGAGATGGGCCGCCGCCGCGCGGATCGCGAGGATCTCGGCGTGTGCCGTGGGGTCGCCGGCCTGTTCGCGCCGGTTGTGGGCGGCGGCGATGACCTTGCCGACGGGGTCGATGACGACGGCGCCGACGGGAACGTCGTCGCCCGCGGCGCCGGCCTCGGCCAGCGCGAGCCGCATGGCCTCCTCGAAGGAGATCACCGCAGCCGATCGAATTCGTCCACGAACCCGGCCTGCTCGGCCACGATCGTGAGGGCGTCGCCGGGCAGGACCCGTTCGCTGAGCTCGACCAGCCGGTCGGGGTCGGTGCCTAGGTCGTCGAGGAGGGTCAGATCGCCCGCAGGCCCGGTTTCGGACAACTCGCCCATCGGCTCGGCGAGCATCGCCGCGACCTTGCTGGTACGACTGGACTCGAGGTCGGAGACGAAGAGGCGGGGTTCATCGTCGCCGTCCAACCGGGCCACCGCGAACCAGGTGTCGTCTTCCTCGACGAGCATCAGGACAAGGTCGCCGATCGCCTCGACGGCTGTTTCGCGCATCAGGTCGGTGACGTCGTCAAGGCTCATGATCTCACTGAGGTC
>OBLR010000330.1_pt1 | contig 11335 bp, 17 predicted proteins | sample 1519891 | NCBI WGS metagenome assembly OBLR01 (sample SAMEA3113583, study PRJEB22503) | soil metagenome | reverse complement strand
GTGAGGGCCACCACCCCCACCACGGCCGTCGACATGCGCTGCTGGATCTGCTGGGACGAGTAGATGCCAACCCTCGCCCCGATGAAAGCTCGCACCGCGCCGCGGTGGGCGGGCTGGGAACGGCGCACCGGCGGCGTCGTGGCAGTGCCCACGTCCGGCTCTGTGGTCCCGGCGAACCTGACGCTGGCGCCGAAGGTGTGGCTGTTCATCGACGGCGAGTGGGTCGACATCTCCTCCTACGTGCTGTACGAGTCCGGCATCAACGTCGAGCGGGGCCGGCAGTCCGAATCGGATTCGATCGACCACTCCAAGCTCACGTTGACGCTGAAGAACTTCGATCCGCACCCATGGACGCCGCGCCTGCCCACCTCCCCGTATTTCGGGTTGCTGGACCGCAACACCCCGATCAGGGTGTCGCGCGGCCCGATCGACTACACCACCACCTCGTATCTGTATCTGCCGGGCACTGCTGGGACGTGGGTGCTCACCCCGGACTCTTCCTCGCTGTCGATCACCGGCGACATCGAACTGATCCTCGACATCGCGCTGGATTCGTGGCGGGACGCCCAAGACATCGCCAGCAAGTACACCGTCGACGGGAACGACCGGGCGTGGGCGGTCAACATCGACGAAGACGGCATCTTGCAGTGGGTGTGGTCGGCCGACGGCACCAACACCACGGCGGCGTTCTCCACGATCCCGGTGCCGGCGGCCGACGGTGAACGGCTCGCCATCAAAATCACGTTCGACGTGAACAACGGCGCGGCGGGCAACGACACCCGCTTCTACATCTCCGCGAACTCCGACCAGTTGAGCGACGGGCCCTGGCAGCAGCTCGGCGCCACCGTCACAGGCTCCGGCACCACCAGCATTTTCGACTCCGACTCTGATGTGGTGCTCGGCGACATCCCCACCTCCGGGAACGCGCCGATGGCCGGGAAGTGGTACCGGTTCGTGCTGCGGCAGGGGATCGGCGGCACGATCCGCGCGAGACCCGAATTTACCGAGCAGGACGAGGAAACCGACTCCTTCGACGATTCGGCGGGGAACACCTGGCAGCTGGCCGGCGCGGCCCAGTTCGTCGAGCAGGTCACCGGGCCGTTCCGGTTCCACGGCGAGGTGTCCGAATGGCCGGTCGTCTCCGATGTCACCGGCAACTTCGTCACGGTCACGATCGAGGCGGCCGGGATCTGGCGGCGCCTGTCGCAGAACGAACAGCCCGTCAACTCGGCGATGTTCCGCGCCCACACCCACCCGTCCCTGACCAGGGTGAAGGCGTACTGGTCGTGTGAGGTGGGCGCGGAGGCCACCGAGATCGCCTCCAACGCCACCCAGGTGGCGGGGTTCCCGATGCGGATCAGCGGCACACCGCAGCTGGCCTCCTACTCGGAGTGGACCGGCTCCGACGCGTTGCCGGTGATGACCGGCGCGTCGTTCTACGGCCGCGTCCCCAGTTGGACGCCGACCGGCAGCGCATCGGCCTACATGTTCTGTTTCGTCGATGAGGCCGTGGCGGCGGAGACGTCGCTGCTGCATGTCACGACGTCAGGCACGGCGAAGACCTTCGACATCAGGCTGCTGGCGAACGGCAATCTGCGGTTGAAGGCGTACGACGACGACGGCGTGGCGATCGACGACGGCGCCGGCAACTTGGACGCGGAACTCAACTTCGACCTCAACCCGCGCGGGTTCTTGATGCTCGGGCTGCACTTGTTGCAGTCCGGCACGTCGATCAAGTGGTTCTTGGCGATCAACGACTTCACCAACACTGATCTGGCGACCGGCACCGGCATCACCGCGTCCTACCTGTCCGGCACGATCACCACGAAGACGTTCAACACGATCACCTCGGTCACGGTCGGCAGAGAGGGCGGCCTCGCTCAGGTGGTGATCGGCCACATCTGCGTGTCCGACCGCACCACGGTGCGGCTCGACGATGTGGGGGATGCGGTCAACGCCTTCAACGGCGAGAACCCCGCCACCAGGTTGTTGCGGCTGGGCGGCGAGGACCAGATCCCCATCGACATCGCCGCGGACAAGGCGAAGATCACCGGCAACTCGGTGGTGATGGGCGACCAGACGATCAAGACCGAGACGGAGCTGCTCACCGAGGTCGAAACCACCGACCTGGGGCTGCTCGCCGAGTCCCGCGACCGGTTCGCCCTGCGGTACCGGACCCGCCTGTCGATGGCTAACCAGGACCCGGCGTTCACCTTGTCGCACGCCGCGCACGAGCTCGCCGAAACCCTCCGCCCGGTCGACGATGACCGGCTGACCGTCAACGAGCAGTACGTCATCCGCGACCGTGGGATCAAGGCGTACAAGTCGAAGACGTCGGGAAAGCTGTCGAACCTGCGGCCACGGCTCGGTGGGGTCGGCCGCTACCCGGACGAGAAAACGATCTCGGTTGCCTACGATCAGCAGGTCGCCGATCAGGCCGGGTTCCGGCTGCTGCTCGGCACGGTCGACGGCGCCCGCTACCCGCAGATCGTCATCAACCTGCATCACCCGTCGATCGCGGCCGACCTGGACTTGCTCGCCTCGATCCTGGCGATGGACATCGGCGACCGGGTGGTGATCACCGACCTGCCCGACTATCTGCCGCCGGACGACATCTCGGTGATCGTGCGCGGCTACACCGAACGAATCGACCAGTTCACCCACACCATGACGTTGACCTGCGTGCCGGAGGCGCCGTGGCAGTGGGCGACCGCCGACGACCAGGTGAAACGGGTGGGCGCCACCACCGCGGAAACCACCGCCGACAGCCACACCATCGCGTTCGTCGACGACGCGGCGACGCTGAACAGCGCCGGCACCACCTCGGTCACCGTCAACGTCCCGGCCGGCACCGCCGACGGGCACCTGCTGGTCACGGTCATCGGCATCATCGGGCAGGAGACGATCACGGCCCCGGCCGGGTGGACCCTGATCGGCACGCAGGACGCCGGCGCGAACGTCCGCACCGCCGCGTACTGGCGGGTGGCCTCGTCCGAGCCCGCCTCCTACAACTGGTCGTGGACGAGTTCGTTCAAAAACTCGGGGTGGATCGGCGCCTACTCCGGCGTCTACACCACCGACCCGATCGACGACTTCGACTCCGACGGGACCGCCACACCGGGCACAGGTTTCGCCGCGGCGGCCACCGTGGGCGACCCGGCCGGGTTCCTTATCACCTCGGCGTTTGAGCGGCACGCCTTCACCGGCGCGGCCACCACCTGGACCAGCAGCGACACATCCGATGGGGAGCGGGTCGACCAGGGCAGCAACGCCGGCTCCGGATTCGACATCTCCCACGCCGTCTACGACTCCGGCCGGCGGCTCAACCCCGGCGCCGCGACCCGGACGCTGACCGCCTCCCAGGCCACCGGGCAGACCGCGACGTGGGCGATCGCGCTCACCCCGGCATGGGGGCTGACGGTCGCGACCACCTCGGGCCCCGTCGCGATCAACTCGGCCGACCATCCCGGCGACTTCCCTTTCCGGATCCGGGTCGCCGGGGTGGTCCTCGAGGTCACCGCCGTGTCCGGCGCGACGAGCCCGCAGACGTTCACCGTCACGCAGACGCCCCTGAATGGGGTTGTGAAGACGATTCCGTCCGGGTCGTCGGTGCAGGTCGCCGACCCTGCATACATAGGGCTGGTGTGAGATGACGACCTATCCGGACTGGGTGGCCGGCGACGCGATCACCGCCGCACTACTTAACGGCGGGCAGGCCCACATGATCGTCAAGGCGGCAAATCAGGATGTCACGGACTCCACCACGTTCGTGGACGACACCGAACTGGTGGTGCCACTGGAGGCCAACGCCTCCTATCACCTGATCTGGTGCCTGGCCATCGGCGCGGTCGACAACGGCGGCGGGTCCGAGCCGCACATCAACACCGAATACACCTGGCCGGACGGCGCCACCGGCTTCAAGTTCGCGCAGGGGCCCGCATATCCCGGCACCGCCACCTCCGACCGGGAGAACACCACCATGGTGTCGGCGGTGCACAACCCCGGCACCGACCGCCGCTACGGCACGATCTCGCTCACCTCGGCGGCCGCGGTGATCGAGCACCACCACATCACCACCTCCTCGACGGCGGGGGACGCCACCCTGCGGTTCGCGCTGGGCAACAACCCGGCCGGGGCGGGCGACACCTGCCGGATCCTCGCGGGGTCGTTCGTCGTGTGGAACAGGACGGCGTGACCCATGGCGACGCTGATCTATCCGGACTGGCGGTGGGGGATGAAACTCACCCCCGACCGGCTCACCGCCCGCCAACCCGGCTCGGTCGTCAAACAGACGCTGGAGTCCGTTACCTCCTCGACGACCTACCAGGACGACAACGAGCTGGCCTTCCCGGCCGAGGCGAACGCCCACTACTTCGTGATGGCGGTTCTCGGGGTGGACGGGGCGACCGGCGGCGACATCAAGACCCGCTGGTCGGTGCCGGCCTCGGCGACCGGGTTCCGGTGGTGCATGGGGCCGCCGGCAGGCTCGGCGGACCGCGAGAACACAAACCTGGTCAGCGCTGTGCACGGCTTCACCACCGACCGGGCGTACGGGACGGTGGCGGCGTCCGGCGCGTCGATCGCGGCCCGGGAGTACCTGCGGGTCCTGACCGCCGGCACGGCCGGAGCCGTGACGTTGCAGTGGGCACAGAACACCTCCTCGGCGACCGCGACCGCCGTGATCGACGGGTCCTACCTGATCTGGTGGAGGGTCGCATGAGCTACCGGCTGGACCTGATCGGCGTCGACGACGTGACCGCCGTCGAGGAGCACGAGGACGTGCAGGCCACCGAGGTCGGTGTGTACATCCGCGACGGCAAAACCGAGACCTGGATCCCCTGGCATCGGGTCCAGGTCGCCTCCATCACAGACCTGGCCCCCGAACCCGATGTGCGGCAACCCGAGGTGCGTGTCGTGCGGCCGCGCCCGCCCGCCCGCCGCAGAGCCCGATGACCGTCTACATCGAAGGAGATGTCCAATGGCTGAGTATCTGAACACCGACTGGCTCGGGTCGGACCTATTGGTGGACCGGTCGGTGCGGCTCCCGCTGGTCACCGCCTACACGACGTTCCGTTTCGACCGTGACATCTCCGATTCGGCTGGGATGCATGACGCCGACGGCCCGGACGACGCCTCCATCGGCAACGGACAGGCCAGGTTCTTCACGGGGATGTTGGATTACCAGCTGCTCGGCGGCGCCATGTCCGGGGAGGTGCACATCCGCACCGTCGAGGTCGACGGCGGCGGCAACATCGTCGAGACCCACAAGCCGCACGAGTTCTATCTGGCGTCGACCCCGCCGCCGACCGACCCCGACACCGGCGAATACCTGTACCCCAAGAGCACGCACCAGCGCTACCCGATCTTCTCCAACATCAACTCCGGGCACCGGCTCCGCGTTCAGGTGACGCATTGGACGCAGGACGGCCCGGACCTTTACATCGGGCAGGCCCAGCTCGTCGGCCGGTTCGAGACATGACCATGAGGCGGCCGCGATGAGCGAAAGGAGGCCTGGTGGCCGATGACGTTGCGAACTGGGAACTACGCGCGATCAAACACCTCATCGAGCGCAACCACGCCGACACCCGTGAGGACATCCTCGACCTCAAAACACAGCAGGCCCAGTTCATGGCGCAGATCAACAGCCAGCTCGATCGGTACCTGCCCCGCGAGGTGCACCAGGTCAAAGAGGACGCCCAGGACCAGCGGATCAAGGCGCTGGAAGACGAGCGGGCCGACACCCGGCGCGCCAGCCGCACGGCGTCCCTATCCGCCGTCGTCGCGATCGTCGCCGCGATCGCCACGGTGGTGCTCGACAAGATCCAGGGGTGAGCGATGGGTGAGGTGACGAGGCTCAGCGTGCTCGGCGCCGGTGTTGCCGCGGCGGTGGTGGGCGCGTCGGTGTTGGCCGGCTATGTGGTGGATGTGCGGGCGGAGGTAGTGGATGTGCGGGCGGAGCGGGACCGGTTCCGCTCCGAGGCGGCCGCTCTGCGGGCCCGCCCGCCGTCCGTGGTGACGACCACCCCTGCACCGCCGGTGCCGCCGGTGCCGCCGCGGGCGCAGTCCCCATCTCCGTCTGCCTCGCCCTCGACGTCGCCGTCGGTGGTTGCCATCAGCGTGGACCCGCCGACCGGCGCGGCGCCCGGGGATCCCCCCGCCGGTGACGGTTCTGCCGGCCGGGGTTCCCCCGCCTGGCCCGGTGCGCCCGCCTGGTGGGGCGCCGCCGGGTGGTGAGGTGCCGCCCGGCGGCGGCGGGCCGGGCCGGGACTGCCCCAGCGGCCGGATCATCACGCTCAACCTGCCGGTGGGCGTGCTGCCATGTGACGCCGCCGTGATCGGCGGCGCCGGAGATCAGGAGGGCTGATGAGCGAACCGATCGAGCCAGACGACGCCGGCTGCGCCGACGACACCGACGCTGTGCTGGCAGCCGACGAATCCGACGAGGAAGACACGCCGGACGTCATCGAAGACGCCGCAGACGACACCGCGGAGGACGCCCCGTGAAGCTGATCACCCACGCCGCGTGGGGCGCCCGGTACGGCAAGGGCCCAACGAACATCACCCCGTCCGGCGGCGTCGCCGTGCACTACGTCGGCGTCGGGAGGCTCGCCACCATCCCGCACTCCAAGTGCGCGGCCCGCGTGCGGAGCATCGAATCCCAGCACGTGGGCGGCAACGGGTGGGCGGCCATCGCCTACAACTTCCTGGTCTGCCATCACGGCTATGTGTTCGAGGGCCGCGGGCTCGGCCACCGCTCGGCCGCACAGGGCACCAACTCCGGCAACCAGTACTGGTACGCCGTGTGCGCCTTGGTCGGCGACGGCGACACCATCATCCCGCCCGCGCTGCTCGCCGCGGTGCGGGACGCCATCGATTACATGCGGGCCCGCGGCGCCGGTCGGGGCATCAAGGGTCACCGTGACTTCCATTCCACCTCGTGCCCGGGCGGCCCGCTGTATGTGTGGGTCCGCAAGGGCGCGCCGAGACCGTCCAAGCAGGAGGACGACATGCCATTCACCGAGGCACAGCTGAGGAAGATCGTTCGAGAAGAGGCCGAGAAGGTCATGACGGCCGACGCCGTCCCCGCGCCGGGCAGCAACCCGGCCGACGGGTTCGACCCGGACGGCAACCCTGGGTTCGACCCGGCCAAGAACCCCACGTGGGGCCGCGACTCGGTGCGCAAGCAAACCATCCAGGGTCTGATCGTGGTGGACAAGAAGGTCGACCAGTTGGCGGCCGACGTCAGGGCCGAGCTCGCCGAGGTCAAGGCGCTACTCGCGGCAAAGGAGGACTGACCCATGATGCCTACCATCGGGCGCACCGTCCTGTACAAGCTCACCGACCAGGACGCCAAGGCGATCAACGTCCGGCGCGCCGACTTCCAGGCGTTCCAGCGCAGCCACGCGCATCCGCACGAGCCAGGCCAGCCCGGCGCCACCGGGCACGTCGCGCACGTCGGCAACCACGCCGAGGGAGGCCAGGTCTACCCCGCTGTCGTGGTACGGGTCTTCAGCCCGTCCGATCCGTACGTGAACCTTCAGGTGTCCCTGGACGGCAACGACGCCTACTGGGCGACGTCGCGTGTCGAGGGCGACGAGAACGGCCAGTGGTCCTGGCCCGAGCGGGTCGAGTAACCCCCCTATTCGTGGCGCTCGCGTGTGCGGCGCCCTGTCGCATGCCAAAGGAGGTCTGCGATGAATCACCTCAAGTTCGAACCGGCCGTGGTGGTGTACGCGGTCAACGTGGCGGTGGCGCTGCTCGTGGCCTACGGCCTGCCCCTCACGGCGGACATGACCGGCGCCCTCACCACCCTGGCCACCGCCTTCGTCACCGTCTGGACAGCCGCGACGACCCGCCCGGTCGTGGTGCCGGCCATCACCGGCGCGGTGGGTACCGCGCTGGCGGCTGTGGCAGCGTTCGGGTTGGATCTGTCGGCGGATCAGATCGGCGCGACGGTGGCCGCAGTGAGCATTGTGTTGGCGCTGCTGTTGAGGCAGAACGTCACCCCGGCCGCGAAGGTGGCCCCGCCGGTGCGGATGTAGCCTGGCCTGGTACCCAGCGCGAGCGGTGTCGTCCGCCGAACACGAGCGGGCCCGCTCTCTTCCACGGGGAGAGCGGGCCGGTTCTTTTGCGTCTAGGCCTCAACGTTAGGCGTGGGCCATCAGCAGCCGGTGATGCGGAAGATGTGTCGGGGATCCGTCGTGTACGGCAGCGGCGGCCACTGGGGCGCGAGCCACTCGATCCGCATCGGCTTGTTCAGCTCGCGCAGGAGGGCCTCGTGGTTCGCCGCGTCCATGGCGTTGACGTCCACCATGAACAACTTGTCGTCGGGCATGGCCCGGTCCGCAACAACGGTGGTGATGTCGCCGATGCCGAGGTCGCCGACCATGGTCTTGATGCGGGATTCGTACTCTGGCGAGCAGAAGATCGTTCGCTCCGAGTCCTTGATGATCTGAAGCGCGAACCGCAGGTCGTCCATTGCGTCGCTCACGGCGTGTCCTCGGTGACCTTTGCCTGCTTGGTGCGGTAAGCGGGATGCTCGGCCTCGGGGTCGCCGTACTTCCTGGACAGGAAACCGGGCCCGATGACGGGCTCGTGTAGGGCGCCGCACGGGACGCACTGCGCTCGCCTTGTCCAGCCTCCGTCGAGCGACACGGACACCCACCTTGGGGAGTTGCAACGAGGACATAGCGGCGCGGTGGCCTGCTCACTCGTGGGCTGCTCCGTCACGACCGCTCCTCGGCTGGCTCGGGGCTCTCGACGGTCCTCGATGACGCCCGCGTATTCGGAAGCGGACGCGCCGGCCTCGATCCCAGCCAGCCGGCGCGCCCGCCCGACCTGACCACCCCACCTGACCGGGCGGGCGGCCTGACCTCCGACGGTAAGACCAGACGTCTATATACGTCTACCTACGTATACCAATGTAGATCTACGATCCTCCGTGGTTACGGTGACCGCCGTGACCGTGGATCATGACTCCGACCAGCCGGTGTACCAGCAAATCGCCGACATCATCCGGCAGCGGATCCTGGCCGGCGAACTGCCGCCCCGGCGCCGCATCCCCAGCGAGCAGGAGATGGTCCAAGAGTTCGGCGTCGCCCGCACCACGGCGCGGCGGGCGGTGGCGTGGATGCGGGATCAGGGGTGGGTGTACACGGTGCCGCAGCGTGGCACCTACGTCACTCCGCCCGACCAGCCCGGTCACGATTGAGCCTTCAGGTGGGCCGCGTCCAGCGCACGCAGGTACGCCCGCAGCCGCAGCACATCACCCATCACCGAGGCCACGGACTCCGGTGCGTCCTCGGGCTTGAGCGTCATCGCCTGGACGACCGCCTGCCCGGCCCGAACCAGCCCATCCGGCCCCCACACATCCGGATGAGAGCACATCAGACTCAGCTGCTCCAGCTCGACCGGCACATCGATCCCCAGCAGGGCCTGCTGGTCGTGGGTGAGGCGAGCGGCCGAGGCGTTGAGGACGTAGATCGCCTTGTGTACATGGTTCCTGGTGTGCGCGACGGGCATGGGGCCGAGGAAGGCTGTGGCCGGGGCCTCCTCAGCGGACGCCGCGGCGTAGTCTTCCCACAACTCGAACGCGTCGACCAATGCTTCGATGACCAGGTCCGCGTCGATGCGGTGGGCGTTTTCTCGCGCGGACTCGAACACGCCGTGCACCATGTTGCCTTCTTTGTTGGCTTCGACGGCGGCGAGCCCAGCCTTGGTGGCGCGGCCGCGGATTTTCTCGACGGCGTCGATGACGAGTTCGTACGCCTTGCGATACATCTCGGGGCTGGCGCCGTCGGGCGGCCGGGGTGTGAAGGCGGTCATCGGGTCACCGCCCCGGACGGTGTTGTGTCGCACCCCACGGCGTGGTTGTAGGCGCGGGCGAGCGCCATCCGCCGGGCCATCCGCCGTCGTGACCGTGGCTGCCCGCACGGGCACCACCAGGTATAGCGCCGCCACCATCCGGGGTGTCGGTGGACGAGGGTGACGCCGCCGCCCGCGGTTCGGTACCGCTTGACGATGACGATGTTGTCGGCATGTTTCACGACCTTTCCTTTCTCAGAGGTGTTGGAGTGGGCGCTACCGGTGCCGGCCGCAGGACCGGCAGCGGCCGCAATGACCGCAGCGGCTCGGCCGCCGCAACGCGATGAGGGACAGCACGATGAAAGCGGCGAACAGCAGGCCGCCGACGGCGGCCGAGGGCTCGAAGACGTGGGCCGAGAGGATCACAGCCCGGCCCCCCTCGCGCAGCGGGGGCACAGCGTCCGCCTGCCGGCGATGACCCACCCGCCTGCCAGGGAGGCGGTCTCCTCGGCGGCCCGCCGGTCGCCGAATACCTGGATGTACCAGCCGGTGCGGGTCAGCCACCCGACTCCCCGGTCGACCGCGCGCCGGATCGAGGACCACATCGCTCAGCCCTCGTCGTAGACGCCGCGCAGCCGGTTGGGGAACTTGCTGAGTACGTTGAGCGCAGACATCCAAATCCCTCCAGACAGGGGAAATCCGAGGTCCGGGGCGGACCCTCGAAACCAGAAACCACGCAGGTCAGAAGCGGGTTTAGCCGATACCACCCCCGAAACCGGTTTCGCCTTGATCGAAACCATCAGGCGTCCTCCAACTCGGGCTCGTCGGCCCGTTCGGCGGCCTCAATGTCGACGAAGCGAAGACCCTTCGCGGACCCTCCCGCGCCCCGCTTATTGATCTGCCGCGTCTGGATCCCGAACGGCTTGACCGCCGTCGCGAGCATCGTCGACCGCAACGTCCGCAGCTCCCGAAGCGCCGCCTCGTCCATCTCCGACTCGGGCACGTCCGTGGCGATCCACGGCCCGTACTCGTCCGGGCGGTAGGCGGCCAGCGCCTCGACGAGCTTGTGCGAATGCATCGTGTCCTCACCCGCCGGCCACACCGCGCGCAGGTGGTCCCGGATGTCCTCATCGGGCTCGACGGACTCCAGCCCTCGCTGCTCGGGCATCGTCCCGGCGGCGATCCGCAGCGCCTTGGCGCGCTGCCCGATGGCGTGCGCCTCGGCTTGAGTGATGAATGCGGCCCGCACGATCTGCGCGTTCAACGCGGACCGGGCCAGCCAGCCGGTGCCTGCGTCGTGCTGCGGGTCGAACATCGTCGCCCGTACACCACGCGCGTACGCGCCGGTGCCCAGGATCAGGTTGTTCGCCAGGTGCCCGGTGACCGCGAGGCAGAACCGCAGGATCGCGTTGTCGCTGATCGGCTTCGGGACGGAGTTCTTGTCGGGCCGCTGCGTGGTGAGGATCAGGATGATCCCGTACGCGCGGGCCTTGCGGATCAGGTCGGCACCGTCTTTCGCGGCGGGCGGCCC
>OBLR010000329.1_pt1 | contig 11350 bp, 11 predicted proteins | sample 1519891 | NCBI WGS metagenome assembly OBLR01 (sample SAMEA3113583, study PRJEB22503) | soil metagenome | reverse complement strand
TACCGGTGGGCACCTCGTTCGACCTCGACGGCGACACGGTCGTCGCGAAGGTGCTCCGCACGGGCGCGGCCGAGCGCGTGGAGAGCTATGACGAGGCCGGCGGGAGCCTTGCCGAGACTCTGCGCGGCTCCGGGTACCGGGCCGCGGTGGCGGCTCCGGTCACCGTGGCGGGAGGGTTGTGGGGGGCGCTCGTGGCGGCCACCACCTCGGACGAGCCGCTGCCGGACGGCCTCGAGCAGCGTGTCTGCGACTTCGCCGACCTCGTCGGGCAGGCGCTGGCCAACGCCGACGCCCGTGAGAGGCTGGCCGCCTCGCGTGCCGAGCTCGTGGCCGTCGGCGACGCCGAGCGCCGCCGCTTCGAGCGCAATCTCCACGACGGCGCCCAGCAGCGTCTCGTCTCCGTCGCCTTGGAGCTCGGCATGGTCGGCGCGAAGCTCGACGAGGATCCGAAGACCGCCCGTGAGCTGCTCTCCACGGCACAGGACGATCTCGCGCGGGGGCTCGAGGAGCTGCGCGAGCTGGCGCGCGGACTACACCCGGTGCTGCTCACCGAGCGCGGCCTCGGTCCCGCGCTCGACGCGCTGCTGGCGCGCGCGGTCGTGCCGGTCGAGATCGCCGAGCTGCCCGAGGAACGCCTCGACGCGTCGGTCGAGGCCGCGGCGTACTACGTCGTCGCGGAGGCGATCACGAACGTGGCCAAGTACGCGCGGGCGTCTCACGCCACGGTGAGCATCACCAAGGCGAACGGCCGCGTCACGGTCACGGTGCGCGACGACGGCGTCGGCGGCGCCGACCCCGCCGCCGGCTCGGGCCTGCGCGGCCTCGCCGCCCGCGTCGAGGCCCTGGGCGGTCGCCTCGACGTGAACAGCCCTCCCGAGCAGGGCACCCTTGTCAAGGCCGAGATCCCCACCGCCTCGTCGTAATCGATCCGGCGCTTGGATCGAAGCTCACGCCTCCGCGACCGCGTCGGCCAGCAGCCGGATCGCCTGCAGCAGCGCCGGTTCGGGCAGGGCCGCGTACCCGGCCAGCAGGCCGCCTCGGCTGCCATCGGCTGAGCGGTGCCACGACAGGCCCTCCAGGCCGACGCCGCGCCTGGCCGCGGCGGCGAGGAGGCTCGACTCGTCCATGCCCGGCGGCAGGTCGAGTACCTCGAACACGCCGGCTGGGTCCTCGCGCGGGCGGATCGCCGGGACCAGTTCGGGCAACGCCGTCAGGAGCGCCCGCCGGCGCTTCGCGTAGCGCAGCCGCATCCGTCGAAGGTGCCGGTCGAGCTCGCCCCGCTCGATGAAGTCGGCCAGAGCCAGCTGGCCGAGGACGTCGGTCGCGCTGTCCTCGATCGACTTGGCGGACACCAGTCCCCACGTCAGCCAGGAGGGCAGGAGCATCCATCCGAGTCGCAGCCCGGGCGCGAGCCGCTTGCTCGCCGAGCCGATGTACAGCACCCGCTCCGGCGCGAGCCCCTGAAGAGCGCCGACCGGCGCGCCTTCGAACCGCAGCTCGGTGTCGTAGTCGTCCTCGACGATGAGCCGATCGTGGCGCTCGGCCCAGTCGAGCAACGCCGTGCGTCGCTCACCTGTGAGCGCGGCTCCGCACGGAAACTGATGGGCGGGCGTGACGACCACGGCGACCGCATCGGACGCTTCCAGCGCCCCGACATCGAGACCGCCGTCGTCAACCGGAACCGGCACCACGTCGAGGCCCGCGTGTGCCGCGATCAGGCGGTGCTGGTGCCAGCCGGGATCCTCCACCGCGATCCGCTCGACGCCCTGGCTCCGCAGCCACCGGCAGACGAGCGACAGCCCCTGCGAGAAGCCGGCGCAGACGAGCATCAGCTCCGGATCGGCGACCGTCCCTCGGACTCGGTCCAGATACGCCGCCAGGGCGTCGCGCAGCGCGGGGACGCCGCGCGGGTCGGGGTCCCCGAGCTCGGAGGCCGGGGACAGGCGCCACGCGTCGCGCAGTGAGCGCTGCCAGGCGTGGCGGGGGAAGCCGGCCACGTCCGGCCCCGGGCGCAGGTCGTATGCGAATGGGGCCACGAGCGAGCGCGCAGCCGGTCGGATCGGAGCGCCGCGGATCGCGTCGCTTACCCGTACCGGCGCCCCCTGGCGCATGACGAGATAGCCCTCGGCGGCCAGTTGGCCGTACGCCCCGGAGACGACTCCCCGCGAGATGCCGAGCTGCGCGCTCAGGCCGCGCGTCGACGGCAACCGCGAGCCGGCAGCCAGCCGCCCCGAGCGGATCGCGGAGCGGAGCGCCTGCTCGAGCTGCTCGTGCAGCGGGCGCGGGCCGGCGCGGTCAACCCCGAGCAGAACATCTCCAACTGGACCTTCGTGAACGCCGATGACTGGAACTGTACGACGAGCCAGTTCGCCCGTACAGTCCCCTGACGCATCGGGAAGGAGACGGATCGATGGAGCAGCAGATCACGGTGATCGGCGGCGGGCTGGCCGGCTTGACGGCGGCACTCACGGCGGCCGAGGGCGGCGCGCGCGTGCGCCTGCTCGAGGCACACGACACGCTCGGCGGCCGGGCGCGGAGCAGCGACGGACCGTACAAGGCGAACCTCGGCCCGCACGTCCTCTACAAGGACGGTCCGCTGTGGGGCTGGTTGCGGGAGAAGGACCTCTTGCCCGCCGCGGCCAACACTCCGCTGGGCGGCATCCGCGTGCGCTTCGAGGGGGCCATCCGCCGCACGCCGCCGCTCGCCGCGATCCCTGCCGTGCTGCGCCTGCGAGCCCGCGAGGCCCCGGTCGAACGCGCATTCCGCGACTGGGTCCGCGACCACGCCGACGAGTCGGCCGCCGAGATGCTCTCCGCCGCGGCCGGCGTCTACACGTTCCACCACGACCCCGGCGAGCTCTCCGCCGCCTTCGTGTGGCCGCGCACCGTTCGGGCGCTGCTGAACCCGCCACCGGTCGCCCGCTACGTCATCGGCGGTTGGACCTCGCTCGTGAACAGCCTCGAGCGGCGGGCCCGTGCGCTGGGCGTCACGATCGAGACCGGCCACCGCGTCGACGCGCTGCCCGATCCGCCGGTAATCGTCGCCACCGAGCTCGCGGACGCCAGGCGCCTGCTCGACGACGACCGGCTCGCGTGGAAGAGCGGTCACACCCTCTGCCTCGATCTCGGGCTGCGGACCCGGCGCGGCGACCCGTTCGTGGTGTGCGACCTCGACGAGGCGGGCTGGGTCGAGCGCTTCACCGCCCCGGACCCGTCCCTGGCGCCCGACGGTGAGGAGCTCGTACAGGCGCAGATGCCGGTCCGTCCCGGGGAGTCGCCTGACGCCGCCTCGACACGGGTGGAGGCCCTACTCGACCTCTCGCTGCCCGAGCGCCGCGAGCGCGAGACCTGGCGGCGGCGCCAGGTGATGGACGGACGAACCGGCGCGCTCGATCTCCCAGGCAAGACTTGGCGCGACCGCCCGTCGATCGACCGGGGCGACGGCGTCTTCCTCGCCGGCGACATGGTCGCGGCGCCGGGCCTGCTCTCCGAGGTCGCATGGGCGAGCGGTGTCGAGGCGGCGCGTGGGGCGCTCGCGCTCGCCGGCCGCCGCGCCGGCAGGGTGTCCGCGGGACATATGTAATGACCTCTATGGGTCTGGGCGTACATTTGATCGCAAATTAATATCAGCGCGGCTAGCGTCGCCTGGACCGATGACGGTCGCGGGCCCCCAGAGCACGATTGCGCCACCCCCGCCGGTTGCCGCGCTGCGACTCCGAATCGCCGACCTCGAACCGCTTGCGCTCGAGGCCACCCGCGCCGCGGCGCTCGCCTGCCTGCCCCACGTCGGCAGGGGCGACCGCAAGGCCGCCGACGCCGCCGCCACCGAGGCCATGCGCGCGGTCTTGGCGGGCGGCCCGGCCCAAGGGGTCGTGGTGATCGGCGAGGGGGAGAAGGACGACGCACCCATGCTCCACAACGGCGAGCGGCTCGGCGTGGGCGGCCCGGAGTTCGACATCGCCGTCGACCCGCTCGAGTGCACGACGCTCTGCGCGAAGGGCCTACCCGGCTCGCTCGCCACGATCGCCTTCGCCGAGGCAGGCGCGCTCTACTCGCCGGGGCCGGCCTTCTACATGGACAAGCTCGTCGTGCCGCCTGCGGCGCGGGCCGTGGTCGACCTTGACCAGGCCCCGGAGACGAATCTCGCGCGCGTGGCGCAGGCGCTCGGCAAGCCCGTCGCCGATCTGCGCGTCGTCGTGCTCGACAAGCCTCGCCACGAGCGCCTGATCGCCCGCATTCACCGGACCGGGGCTCGCGTGAGCTCACCGCCCGACGGAGATGTCGCCGGCGCGCTGGAGGCGCTTCTGCCGGACGGCGCGGCCGACCTGTTGATGGGCGTCGGCGGCACCCCGGAGGGCGTCATGACCGCGTGCGCCGTCCGCGCGCTCGGCGGCGGGATGCAGGCTCGGCTCGCCCCGCAGAGTGAGCCCGAGGCGGAGGCGGTCGCCAGGGCCGGGCTCGAGCTCGACCGCGTGCTGGAGCTCGACGATCTCGCTTCGGGCGACACGCTCTTCTGCGCGAGCGGGGTCACCGGCGGGTCGCTGGTGGGCGCGCCTAGGCGCGTCGGCGGATCGCTGTTCGTCGAGTCGATCGTGATCGGCGGCGGCGCGGTCAGGAGGATCGTCGACGGCCGCGGGGGCGTGGCCCGGCCGAGAGGAGTGAGCGATGAGCGTTAGCGAGATCGAGGCTATCGCGGCCGCGATGGTCGCTCCCGGGAAGGGAATCCTGGCCGCCGATGAGAGCACGGGCACGATGGACAAGCGGCTCCAGGCCGCCGGGGTCGAGCCGAGCGAGGAGGCGCGCCGCTCGTTCCGCGAGCTGCTGTTCACCGCGGACGGCATGGCCGAGCACGTGAGCGGAGTGATCATGTTCGACGAGACGCTGCGCCAGTCCACCGGCTCCGGCACGCCTTTCCCGGAGTACCTCGCCGCGCGCGAGGTCCTCCCCGGCATCAAGGTCGACACCGGTGCGAAGCCGCTTGCGGGCGCGCCCGGCGAGACGGTCACAGAGGGACTCGACGGCCTCCGAGGGCGCTTGGCGGAGTACAGCGAGCTCGGGGCGCGCTTCGCCAAGTGGCGAGCGGTGATCGCGATCGCGGGCGAGTCCCTGCCGTCCCGGCGCGCCATCGAGGTGAACGCGCACGCCCTGGCGCGCTACGCGGCGCTCTGCCAGGAGGCCGGCGTCGTCCCGATCGTCGAGCCCGAGGTGCTGATGGACGGCGACCATCCGATCGAGCGCTCGGAGGAAGTCACGGGGCGCGTGCTGCACGAGGTCTTCGATGCGCTGTTCGAGCAGGGCGTCCGGCTCGAGGGCATCGTGCTGAAGCCGAACATGGTCCTGTCCGGGTACTCCTGCCCGGAGCAGGCGACGGTGGAGGAGGTGGCCGAGCGCACGCTCGCCTGCCTGCGCCGGGTCGTTCCCGCCGCGGTACCGGGGATCGCTTTCCTCTCGGGTGGCCAGAGCGATGAGCTCGCCACCCGCCATCTCGACGCGATGAACCGGATCGGCGGGCAGCCGTGGGAGCTGACGTTCTCCTACGGCAGGGGGCTTCAGGCCACGGCGCTGGGGGCGTGGGCGGGCGAGGACGCGAACGTGAGCGAGGCGCAACAGATCTTCCTCCAGCGCGCGCGCTGCAACGGAGCTGCCCGGGACGGCCGCTGGTCCGCGGCGCTGGAAGAGGCGCTCGTTGCCTGAGCTCACTCAGGCGCGCCCGGGGCGGCGGCTCTGGGGGGAGCGGCGCGAACGCACGAGTCTCCCCAGCGTGCCGGTCGCCGCGGTCGACGTGGCGTTCACACCCGCGGACCTGCCGGCCGCCGAGGTCGCCGTGGTCATCGACGTGCTGCGCGCGACCTCGACCGTCGCTCAGGCCATTGCCGGCGGATACCAGCGGGTGCACTGCTGCGAGACGCTCGACGAGGCCCGTGCCTTGGGGGGCCCCGGCCGGGTCCTGGCCGGCGAGCGCCACTGCGTCAAGCCCGCCGACTTCGCGCACGGCAACTCGCCGATGGACCTCGCCCGCGGCCGACCGCTGGGCGAGGAGCTCGTGCTCGCCACGACGAACGGCACGCCTGCGATCGCCGCCGCCGTCCGCAACGCACCGCGCCTCGTCCTGCTGGGCTCGCTGCTGAACCTCGACGCGATCCTGCGTGCGATTCCGCCTCACAGCGACGTGGCGGTCGTCTGTTCCGGGACGGACGGCAGGCCCGCCCTCGAGGATGTGTACGTGGCGGGCAAGATCGTCGGCCGCCTCCGCGGAGAGCGATCGGACGCGGCCCAGATCGCGCTCGCATGCGCGCAGGCGTGGCCGGCGCCGATCGAGCCGCTGTCTGCGAGCGCCGACGCGGCGCGCCTTCGAGCGACGGGCCAGGAGCGCGACATCGCGTGGTGTTCGCGGGAGTCCGTGCTCGATGTCGTGCCCGTGGCGACGGGGGTCTCAGGGGGCGTCGTGGCCGCGGACCTTCGGCCGCCAGAAGGCGATCTCGCCGCCGCACGGGGTGACGACGACGCTTCGCCACCCCGCCGGGCCCTCTCGGGGCGCCAGTAGGACGGACGCCCCCAGCTTGCGCGCCCGGCCGGTCGCCTCGGGGACGTCGGAGACCTCGACGTAGGGCAGCCAGACCGGCCGTTCGATGCCGCACTCGACGATGCCGCCCCCGAACCCGTCGCCGAGCTCCAGGGACAGGTAGGAGCCGGCTCGCGTCTCGATCCATTCCGGGCGCCAGCCGCAGAGCTCCGCGTAGAGGGCGCGGGCCTGCGGCAGGTCACCCGTGTGGAGCTCGAGATGGACGACCGGGTGGGAGCCGAGCGGCGTCATGCGATCAGCTTCCGCCCTCGCCCTCCAAGGCCGGGACCGGGGCGACGGAGGCAGGTTCCGCCGCCCGCCGGCGGCCGGGAAGCGCGAGCGCGACGATCGCGCCGGCTAGCGAGAGGGCGGCGACCACCCCGATCGCGGGGGCGAACCCGTCGAGGAAGGCCTCGGGTGACGCGAAGCTGCCGGCACCGCCGAACACCGCCACCGCGACCGCTATTCCGAAGACGCCGCCGAGCTCGCGCATCATGCTGTTGGCCCCGGCCGCCTTGCCGACATCTTCGTCAGCGACCGAGCCGACCACCGAGTTCTGCGCCGAGGGAATCGCCATCGAGACCCCGACGCCGGCGACGACCGACGGCAGCACGAACTCCCAGTAGGTGAGGCCCGGGTCCGCGATCAGCGCGATCCAGCCCATCCCGAGCGCCTGCAGGAACAGCCCGGCCACCATGAACGGGCGCTCGCCGAAGCGGTCCACCAGGCTGCCGACGACCGGAGCAACGGTGATGAACGTGACGGTCCACGGCATCAGGCGCAGGCCGGCATCGAGGGGCCCGTAGCCGAGCGCCGTCTGCAGCATCTGCGCGAAGAAGAAGACGGCGCCGAACAGGGAGGCGAGGGTGAAGAAGATCGCCGCGTTGCCGGCCGAGAATGCGCGTGAGCGGAAGAAGCGCATCGGAAGCATCGGCTCGGGCGCTCGCAGCTCCCGGGCGATGAACGCCCCCACCAGCAGCAGCCCGGCCGCGAGCGCGCCGACCACCTCGAGGCTGCCCCAGCCGGCGGAGTTCCCGCGCACGAGTCCCCAGACGATCCCGAAAGCGGCCGCACTGATGAGCGCCAGGCCCGGGAGGTCGAGTCCGGTGTCGCCGCCGAAGCTCTCCTCGATCCGGCTGAGGACGAGCGGGATGGCGGCCAGGCCGATCGGCACGTTGAGCCAGAAGATCCACTCCCAGGCGATGCCCTCGGCGATTGCGCCGCCCACCAAGGGGCCGCTGGCGACCGCGATCCCGGTGACCGCGCTGAACAGGCCGATTGCCGCGCCTCGGCGCTCGGGCGGGAACGCCACGCTGAGGAGCGCCAGGCCCAGCGTCAGCACGAGCGCCGCGCCGGCCCCCTGGACTGCCCGGGCCGCGATCAGGAAACCGACGCTGGGCGCCAGCGCGCTCGCCGCCGACGCCGCGGCGAACAGGCCCAACCCGATGGCGTAGAAGGCGCGGCGCCCGTAGCGGTCGCCGAGCGCAGCGGCGGTGATCAGCAACACCGCGAAGCTCAGGTTGTACGCGTTGAGCGTCCACTCGAGCTGCTCGATCGAGGCGCCCAGGTCGAGCCTGATCGCACTCAGAGAGGTCGAGACGACGAGGGTGTCCAGGGCGGCCATGAGCGAGCCGATGGCGGTCAGGGCGACCACCCATCCGCTCGCCGCCCGCTTGCTCGTCTGAGTGGATCTCGATTTCATCTCGCTCCTCGTCGATTCGGTCGTTCGGCGGCGGAGATCGCCGCTCTGTCAGTAGTGATCCGTCGGGGCTTCCGAATCCATCGCTCGGCCCGGCTCCCGAGCGATCACGCGCGGTCCTCGTACGCGTCGTGGTAGTTCCACCACTGGTACGGCGGGGTCTGCGGATAGCCCTCCGGCGAGTCCTCCCACTCCTCCTGTCGCCCGAGCGCCGTGATGTCGAGGTAGTTCCAGGTGTTCCCCATCTGCTCGTCACCTCGGCCGTTGATGAGGTAGGTGCGGAAGATCCGGTCGCCCTCGCGGATGAAGGCGTTGGTCCCGTGCCAGTCGCGGACGCCGAAGTCGGCGTCGAAGTCGTCGGTGATCGTGTACCAGGGGATGTCGCCCCATCCCATGCGCTCCTTCAAGCCCTGGATCTCGGCTTGGGGGGCGCGCGAGGCGAACGCGAGCGTCGTGTCCCGCGCGTTCAGGTGGGCGGGGTGCGCGACCTGGTCGGCGACCATGGAGCAGCCCACGCAGGCCCGCTCCGGGTACGAGCCGCCCGCCTCCGGGGTGGTGGTGACGTCCGGCGCGTAGAAGGCGCGGTAGACGACCAGCTGGCGGCGCCCCTCGAACAGGTCGAGCAGGCTCGCCGGGCCGTCCGGGCCCTCGAAGCGGTAGTCCTTCTCCACGGCCATCCACGGCATGCGGCGCCGTTCGGCGGCCAGCGCGTCGCCGGCGCGGGTGTGCTCCTTCTCCTTCACCAGCATGTGCTCCCAAGCGGCTTGCCACTCCTGTGGCGACACGACCGGCGGCATGTTCATTGCGTTGTTTTGGTTCATGTCTGTTCAGACACCGGGGGCGGCGAGAACGGACCGGCCGATCCGTTCCGGGAGGAACTGGTGTCCTTACCTGTGATGAAGGCCACGCTCGAAAGGGCCCGCGCCGGGGACGAGGACGCGTTTCGAGAGCTCACCGATCCTCACCGGCGTGAGCTGCAGGTCCACTGCTACCGGATCCTCGGATCCGTTCAGGACGCCGAGGACCTCGTTCAGGAGACGCTGCTGGCGGCCTGGCGGGCGCTCGAGTCCTTCGAGGGCCGATCCTCGGTGCGCGCCTGGCTGTACCGGATCGCCACGAACCGCTGCCTGAACGTGCTGCGCGATAGAACGCGCCGCCCGCGGGAGGTACAAGCCATGGCCCCACCGCCGCCGGAGCCCACCCGCCGCACCGAACCGATCTGGCTCGAGCCCTACCCGGACGTCCTCCTCGAGGACATCCCGGACCGCTCCCCCGGGCCGGCGGCGCGCTACGAGACGAGGGAGGCGGTCGAGCTGGCGTTCATCGGCGCCCTTCAGAACCTGCCGCCCCGCCAGCGCGCCGCGCTCGTGCTGCGCGACGTGCTCGGCTTCCGCACGGCCGAGGTCGCCGAGATGCTCGACACCGGCGAGGTCTCGGTAAAGGGCGCCCTCCAGCGGGCGCGAGCGACGCTCGAAGCGCGGCTGCCGGCCGCCGACCGCGCTCCGCGACCGAACTCCACCCGCGAGCGCAGGCTGGTCGGGCGCTTTGCCGACGCCGTGCAGGGCGGCGATATCGACGACGTCGTCACGCTGCTCACCGACGACGCCCTGCTCACGATGCCGCCGCAGCCGCTCGAGTACCAGGGACACGAGGCGATCGCCGCCTTCCTCCGCCACCGCGCGGAACTGCGCGGCGCGGCGCTACGTGCAGTGCCGACCCGCGCCAACACCCAGCCGGCGTTCGGCTGCTACCTGCCGGACGCGCAGGCGGCGATCGCCCGCCCCTACGGCCTACTCGTGCTGACGCTCGACGAGGACGCGATCGCGGCGATCACCTGGTTCGCGGACACCGGCCTCTTCCGCCACTTCGGGCTGCCTCGAACGCTGCCGGACCCCTGAGGGCCCCACCGGCCACCAGAGCCCCTGGAACCGCGATGGCCGCGAACCTTCCTCGACGACGGCGGCCCGCCCGCGGTCGCGGTCGAGCGACTCGCTGTTCGGCTCCAGACCACGAAGGGCAGCTTCTACTGGCACTTCAAGGACCGCAAGGAGCTCATCACCGAGGCGCTCGCGACCTGGGAGCGGAAGGCGACCGACGCGCTGATCGAGGAGATGCAGCAGATCGCCGACCCCGTCGAGCGCCTCCACCGGCTGCTGATCGCGGCCACCGAGCTCGAGGAGGAGGAGCATCCCGACGTCCGCCTGCTCCCCTCCGCCTCCGACCCCGTGGTCGGCGAGGTGGTCAAGCGCGTGCAGCGCAAGCGCCTCGACTTCCTCGCCCGCGCCTTCCGCGACGCAGGGTTCCCACCGGCCGAGTCGCGACTGCGGGCACGCCTGGCATACAGCCTCTACCTGGGCTGGTTCGGGCGTCTACCCGCCCTCGAGCAGGTACTCGGCCAGCGCCTGCACCTGCTCGTCGCTCAGGCGGCCCTCGTAGGAGGGCATCACGCCGGGTTGGAAGCCCTCGGCGACCACGGCGTCCGGGTCGAGCAGCGACTCGCGCACGTAGTCCTCGGGTGAGCCGTCCGCCTCGCCCGCGGCGGCGGCCAGGTCGTCCAGGCTCGGCCCGATGGTGCCCGTCGCGTTCGCCTTGGCGAGCGTGTGGCACCCGGCGCAGCCGCCTGCAGTGAAGATCTGCTCGCCGCTCGTGGCGTTTGCGAGACCTGCCTGCGCCAGCGCCCCCTCGTCCTGGCCCCGGCGGGCGGCCGCGAAGCCGACGTACGCCGCCACGTCGCGGGCGTCGTCGCCGGTGACGAGCTCGGGCGGCATCACGCTGTTCTTGCGCGGGTTCAGGATCTGCTTGTGCACCACGCCCTCGACCGTCTCCCGGTCCATGCCGTCGGCGAGCGCGGCGCGGAAGGCGGCGTCGAGATCCGGGCCTGTCGGGCCGGCCGTGCCCGCGCGGCCCAGGACGTGGCACGAGCCGCACCGCTCCACGAACAGCGCCTTGCCGTTCGACAGGTCGGCTTCGTCGCGCCCGCAAGCGGCCAGCGACAGCGCGGCGGCTGCAGCGACCAGCGCCACGAGGAGTGACTTTGCCGTGTTCCGGGCGAGGCTCACGGGGGCGGAACATTATCCCCTTGCGCGGCC
>OBLR010000327.1_pt1 | contig 11356 bp, 5 predicted proteins | sample 1519891 | NCBI WGS metagenome assembly OBLR01 (sample SAMEA3113583, study PRJEB22503) | soil metagenome | reverse complement strand
CCCGGACCTCGGGATCGGGGTCGGCCAGTCCTCGCTCGAGCACCGCCGCCGAATCGGCCTCCGCGTCCGCCAGGATCTCCATCGAGACCCGTCGCACTCCCGGGTCGGGGTCCGACGCTCCCCGCTCCACGGCGGCGTAGGCTCCGGCGTCGCGAGCGAATCCACCGAACGGCTCCTCGCCTGGCCGAAAGACATCAGGATTCCCGGTTCGCAGCGCCTCGATCAACGCTCCGCCGTAGGCCCGGCGGGCTCGCCACATCGCCACCGTGGCCAGCGCCGCCGCGGCCACCCCGACCACGTACAGGGCCCGTGGCCCGATGACTCGATCGGCCAGGATCAGGAGCACACCCGACAGGACGATGCCCGCCTGGAGCGGGCCGCCGTCCATGAACGTCCTCGTCCGAGCTCGACGCTCCTCCGGCACAACGTTGAACAGCGCCTGCCATCCGGTGGCCCACACGCCGTTCACCCAGACCATCTGGACGAACCGGAAGGCGAGCAGGACGCCGAACGCGGCGCTGACGGCCAGCACACCGAACCCCACCAGGTAGATGGCCGCCAGCACCAGGACCATGGACACCACCCCGAACCGGGCGAAGAGCCGATTCGCCACCAGCAGCGAGACCAGTAGCGCCGCTCCGTTGCTGGCTCCCATGAACAGGCCGAGGAACCCGGCCAGCTGGTCAGTCTGAGGGAACCGGTCCGTGGCCGCCCTGGCGAACAGGAGCGCCAGGGTGAAGTACAGGATGGCGAACAGCACCAGGCTGACCGACATCCACCGCAGCAGCGGCCAGGTCGCCAGGTCGCGGAACCCCTCGACCATCTGCCGGCCCAGGCCGACCCGGTGCCGGGCAGGGCGACGCCTTCGGCGTGTTGTCGCTCGAGTCCCCACGACCATCCTGGCCAGGACGAACGTCACCACCAGCGCCCCGGCCCAGACAACGAGGAGGTTCTCCGCGCCGAGCAGGTTCGCCAGGGGCCCCGTGGCCAGCCCCCCGATGACGGCGCCCGTGATCAGGCCCGCGCCGTACAGCGGGAACAGTCGCTTCGCCTGCCGGGTGTCGCTGACCGCTCCGGCCAGCCCCCAGGACCCCATGACCAGCGAGGTCCACATGACCATCATCACCAGCCACAGCGCCGGATAGAGCCAGCCGATATCCAGCTCCAGCAGGGCCCTGGAGGCGACGGCGACGAGGGCCAGGATCAGCGGCAGCCGCACCAAGAACCGGGTGGCCTCCGTGGCGACCAGTGCGCCGATCCCGACCATGACCGCGAAGGTCACCGGGCCCAGCATCACGTACAGGTAGGGCAGGAACCCCGGTCCGAACCGGGAGAAGAACAGGGACTCCACCCCGTTGGCGCCCACGGCGGCGCCGGCCATGGCCACGAACATCAGGGCTAGGAGGCGGAACGCGGTCCGTTCCTCGCCCGGCCGGATCCGCAGCGCCGACGTCAGCCGTCTCATGTGCCGGGATCCTCGAGGGCCAGGGCTGCGGCTTGCTCGAGGTCCAGGAGTCGGCCCTCCTTCCACAGGGCTTCGATCCGCTGCGGCGGCATCTTCCCCCTGAGCATCTCCAGCGGATCGTCGATACCGACGAGCGACGGAGGAGCTTCTCCGCCGGCGATCTCCCTGAACCGATCCGCAGCACCCGCAAGTCGCAACCCTCGCTCACGGTCTCCCTCCAGGATCGACACCACCGCCAGGCCCTGGATGGCCACGGCGGTCCAAGCTCGAGCACCCATCGCCATGCCCGTCTCGAGCGAACGCGCGGCCTCCGTGCGAGCGGTGTCCAGATCGCCCTGTCTGAGGGCGACGCTGGAGAGCAGTCCCGAGGTCAGGACGACCCCCCACATGTCCCCGGTTGCGACGAACGCCCTCCGAGCCTCTTCGACCCGGGTTGCAGCCTCCACAAAATCCCCCTTCTCCGCCGCCACGTGGCCGAGGGCCGACGTTGCATGGGCCCTTCCAACTGGGTCGTCGATCGTGCGGTAGAGCTCCTGGGCCCGGAGGAAAAGCTCCGTGCCGCCGCGATCGTCGCGAAGGAGCAATCGGGCCCAGCCCAGGTTGTAGGCTGCGTCGGCCTCCCCCTTCGGATCGCCGAGCTCCCGGAAGATGGCCAGGCTCCCCTCGTACGGCCCCGCGACGTGCTCGGGGTCACGCAGGTAGTACGCCAGGCTCCCCAGGGCGCCGAGGGCCCTGGCTCGAGCCGCCGTGCGCCGCGCTGCCGTCGGGAGCGACAGGAGGGACTCCGTCCACTGGCGGCCCTCCGCAAGGTGGTTGCGGAGCTGCCAGAACCGCCACAACGATCCCGCGATACGGAGGCCGACCTCGGCCTCGCCGGTGTCGATCGACCAGCGGAGCGCCGCCCGGATGTTGTCGTGCTCGGCTTCCACCCGGTCCAGCTGTGCTGGGTCCCTGAGGAGGTGGGGCTCGGCGGCCTCGGCCATCTCCGCGACCTCCCGGGCGTGCCGGCGCCGCACGTCCTCCTCCTCACCGGACGCCGAGAGCCCTTCGGCGGCGAACTCCCGGATCGTCTCCAGCATCCGGAACCGCACCGGGTCGCGGGAGCCCCGTCGGATCAGGCTGTGATCGACCAGCTCGGTCAGGCCGTCCAGGACATCGATCCCCAGTCCCGGCGCGCACACGGTCTCTGCCGCCGGAAGCGTCCACCCACCGGCGAAGACCCCCAGCCGGGCGAACAGCCGCCGGACGTCCGGCTCCAGAAGGTCGTGGCTCCACTCGATCGTGGCCCGGAGGGTCCGGTGGCGTAGAGGGGCGTCGTGGGCGCCGCCGGTCAGGAGGGGGAGGCGTCGGTCCAGCCGGTCCAGAAGCTCGGCCGGCGGCAGGACCTTGACCCGGTTGGCGGCGAGCTCGATGGCCAGGGGCAGGCCGTCCAGCCGCGCCGTGATCCTGGCCACCGCCGTGGCGGTGTCCCGGTCCAGGGCAAAGCCGGGCCGGACACCGGCGGCCCGCTCCACGAACAGCATCACGGCCTCGCAGGCGCTCAGCGCCCTCACGTCGTTCACCTGATCTGCCGTCGGCAGCGCAAGTGGACGGAGGGGGTACTCCTGCTCGCCGGAGATCCGCAGGGGGATCCGGCTGGTGGCCAGGATGCGCAGGTCCGGCGCGGCATCCAGCAGTCGATCCACCACCGAGGCCGCCTCGACGATCTGCTCCATGTTGTCCATCACCAGCAGCAGCCGGCGGTCTCGGAGCTGGTCGGCTAGCGTGTCGGTCAGCTTCCGGCCGGGCTCCTCCCGGACGGCCAGCGTCGTGGCGATGGCCGAGGGGACCAGCTCAGGGTCGACGACGGCACCGAGATCGACGAGGAACACGCCGTCCTCGAACCCGTCGACCTGTCGCTCGGCAACGTGGAACGCCAACCTGGTCTTGCCGCTACCGCCCGGACCGGTCAGCGTCACCAGCCTGGTGGTCGCCAGCAGGTCGGTGATCTCGGCGACCTCACGTCCCCGCCCGACGAACGAGGTTCGCTGGGGCAGCAGGTTCGTGGGTCTCGACGAATCGAGGGATCGGATCGGCGGGAAGTCCGCCGGCAGCCCGGCGATCACCAGATCGTGGATGCGTTCGGGATGCTCGAGGTCCTTCAGGCGGTGGCTCCCGAGCTCGCGGACCGTCACCCCCTCGGGGAGCGAGTGGTCGCCCGGGGCCCGGGTGGCGGCGGAGAGCAGGACCTGCCCGCCGTGGCCCGCCGCGGCTATCCGGGCGGCCCGGTTGACGTCGATGCCGATGTAGTCGCCCCCGCCGAGTACGCCTTCGCCGGTGTGCATACCCATCCGGACCCGGAGCGAGCGGCCGTGAGGCCAGTCTGCCCCCGCCAGCTCCCGCTGGGCGGCCACCGCGGCCCGAACCGCCTGGGCCGGGGTCTGGAACACCGCGAACAGCGAGTCGCCCTCCGTCCGGACCTCCACGCCGCCCTCCGCGGCGACGGCGGCTCGGAGGATCTCCCCGTGCCGGTCCTGCACGGCCCGATACCCCTCGCCGAGCTCCTGGAGCAGACGGGTGGAGCCCTCGATGTCGGTGAACAGGAACGTCACCGTTCCCGTGGGGAGATCGACGTCAGGTGTCACCGGGCGTCCCGCTCGACGATCTCCCGTACGTAGGCGCGGGCCTGGTCCTGAGTCATGGCGTGGCCCTCGGCGTGGGCTCGTGCGAACGCCTCGTCACCAAGCGACGTCCGCACGATCTCCTCGGGGTTGCCGAAGAACCGATCCAGTACGAACGCGGGAGGGGCACCGCTCCCATCGTCCTTGAGCCGGCTCGCGATCCCAAGAAGTCTGGCCCCCCGGACGCGGTCGCCCTCGAAGAGGGCCTCCAGCATGGCAAGCGAGGCCACGGCCATGCCCAGCAAGGTCCCGCTGTCGGGCTCGGCCAGGATCGCCACGGCTTCGAGCAGCCCCCGCCGGGCCGCTTCGGGATCGCCTGCGAGCAGCTGCACGCCAGCCCTCGTCATGATGTTCTCGGCGGTGAGCACCCGGTCGCCGAGCTCCCGGTGGATCGTGATCGCCTCCTCGATGGCCTCGAGGGCTTCGGCCGATTGCCCCTCCCGGAACACCCGGTTCATCCCGAGTCCCGTGAGGAGCTGGGCAACGAGCGCCCGATCCTCCGGGTCCGCCTCGGCCCTGGCCTCGTCGAGGAGCTCCTCCTGTCGCTCGAAATCCTGCGTGGTAACCATCGGCACGAACGAGAGATCGAACAGGGCACGCGACAGCAGCCTTCGATCCCCGAGCTCCCGGGCGACGTCCACGGCCTCCTGGTACACGGGCCCGATGGCCGCATATTCGCCCAGCCAGTACCGAATGCCGCCGAGGGCTCCCAGGGCGCGAGCCCGGGGAGCGCCGCGCGCCGAGGCGCCGGGCATGGCCAGGATGCGCTCGAGCTGGCCCCGCCCCTCGGGGAGATGACCCCGGAGCTGCCAGAAGCGCCACATCGCCGCAGCCGTTCGGAGCGCGTGGTCGGTCTCACCTGCCGCCTCCGACCAGTCGAGGGCCGCCCGCACATTGTCGTGCTCCCGCTCGAGGCGTTCCAGCCAAAGGCCCTGAGCCTCCCTCATGAGATTCGGCTCGGCCTCCTCCACCAGGTCGCGCACGTGCTCCGCGTGCCGACGTCGGACCTCCCCTTGCTCACCGGACGAGGCCAGCCGCTCCGTGGCGAACTCGTGGATCGTTTCCAGCATCCGGAACCGGACCTCGCCCTCGCCGGTCTCCTGTTGCCGAACGAGGCTCTTGTCCACCAACGACGCCATCCCGTCGATGACGCTCATCGTCAGCCCCGGTCCACAGACCTCCTCGGCCGCGTCCAGCGTCCAGCCTCCACGGAAGGCCGCCAGGCGCGCGAAGAGCCGCTGTTCCTCGGGCTCGAGCAGATCATGGCTCCACTCGATCGCGCTTCGGAGCGTGCGCTGCCGCTCGGGGAGGTCGCGGGCGCCGCCGGTGAGGAGTGGGAGCCGGCGTTGGAGCCGCTCGAGCAGCGCCGGGGGACTGAGCAGCTTGATCCGGCTGGCGGCCAGCTCGATGGCCAGCGGCAGGCCGTCCACCCGCCGCGTGATCTCGGCGACGGCGCCCGCGTTCTCCTCGGTGATGGCGAACCCGCTGCGGACAGCCGCCGCGCGGTCAGCGAACAGCATCACCGACTCGCAAGTCGACAGGGCCTCCAGCTCCGGCCGCGCGGGGTCCGGGAGCGGCAGTGGACGGACGAGGTACTCGTGCTCGCCGGAGACATGGAGGGGGATCCGGCTGGTGGCCAGGATCTTGAGCCTCGGGGCGGCATCGAGCAGCCGTCCGATGTCCGGAGCGGCCTCGACGACCTGTTCGACGTTGTCCAGCACCACCAGGAGGCGGCGCTCGCGGAGCTCTGCGGCGAGCGATTCGAACACGTCACCGGTCGGGTCGGGGCGGACCCCGAGCGCTCCGGCCACCGCCGGCAGGACCAGGATTGGGTCCACCACGGCGGACAGGTCGACCAGGACCACTCCGTCCTCGAAGCGGTCGATCTCATCGGCCGCGGCGCGGATAGCCAGCCGGGTCTTCCCACTTCCACCGGGGCCCGTGAGCGTCAGCAGGCGGGTCCGTACGAGGAGGTCGCGGATGTCGTCGAGCTCGCGTTCCCGGCCAACGAACGACGTTCGGGGAGCCGGCAGCTGGACGCGCCGAGGCCCGCCGGCCGACCGGATCGGCGGAAAATCGGAGGGAAGGCCGTCGATGGCCAGATCGAACAGCCGCCGTGCAGCGTCGAAATCCTTCAGTTCGTGTTCGCCGAGGTCCCGCGCCCGGACGCCCGCGGGAAGCGCATCGTCCACGTGCCCCCGGGTTGCGTCGGACAGGAGGACCTGGCCGCCGTGGCCGGCCGCCGCGATCCGGGCGGCCCGGTTGACGTCGATGCCGATGTAGTCGCCGCCGCCGAGCTCGCCATCGCCGGTGTGCATGCCCATCCGGACCAGGAGGGGCCGGCCGTGCGGCCAGTCCGCGGCGGCCAGCTCCTGCTGGGCCGTAACCGCGGCTCGCAGGGCCTGAGCCGGACGTCGGAACACCACGAAGAACGAGTCGCCCTCGGTGCGGATCTCCACTCCGTCCTCGGCCGCGATGGCGGCACGCAGGATCTCCTGATGGCGGTCCTGCACGGCCCGATAGGCATCGCCGAGCTCCTGGAGCAGCCGGGTGGAGCCCTCGATATCGGTGAACAGGAACGTGACCGTCCCCGTGGGCAGGTCGGACACTACTGAAACCCCCTTCCGGTCGAGCCAGATTCTAGTGGCTGACCCTCAGGGCGCTCTCCGAGCGTACGCCACGGTCTGTTCGATGGACATGGCCCGCCCCTCGTTCCAGGCCGCGGCGATCGCCGCATCGCTCAGGGCCTGACGAGCTTGCTCTCGAAGGTCGGGAAGGTCGAGGAACTGCGGGGGCGCCTGCGCGCCGGCCGCCTCCTTCATGGCCTCCGAGGCCCCACCGAGCCGCAGCGCTCGGAGGTGGTCCCCCTCGATACGAGCCTTGGCGGCCAGGTTGTCCAGGATCACGCCCATGCCAGTCCTGTTGCCGACCGCCGCGTCATTAGCCAGGGCCTCCCGGAAGCACGCCTCGGCGACATCAAGGTCGCCCTGTTCCAGCGCCGTCCGGCCGAGCGCGTACAGGGCGACGGTGGCCCCGAACCGGTCGCCGATCTCCCGGTGGATCCGGAGGCTGTCCTCCTCTAGGGCCCTGGACTGGTCGAGGTCGCCACCGATGCGGGCCGCGATCCCGAGGATCCACTGGCAGTCGGCAACGCCTCGACGATTCCCCAGCGCCTCGAACAGGGCCCGGCTCCGGTGGATCAGGGCCAGCATTCCCTCGAAGTCCTTCTCCAAGGCGTGGGCGAAGGACAGGTTGTAGGTCTGCTCGGCCACCTCGGCCGTATCTCGGAGATCCGTGGCGATGGCCAACGCCTCCTCGTACGCGCGGCGGAACGCGGGGACATCCTGCTGCCAGTACGTCACCCCGCCGAGGGCGGTCAGGCCCTGGATCCGCTCCCGGGTGCGGCCGGCGGCCCCGGGGAGGGCCAGTACCTCCTCGGCCCACCGGCGTCCGTCGGCGAGGTGGCTGTGGAGATGCCAGAAACGCCACACCGCCCTGATCAGCCGAAGGGCCGTGGCGGCGGCGCCGGCGTCGATGGCCCATCGGAGGGCGGCCCGGATGTTGTCGTGCTCGACCTCGAGGAGGTCGAGCCAGCGCTTCTGGTCCACGCTTCGGAGATGTGGTTCGGCCTCCTCCGCCAGAGCGAGGAAGAAGGCCGCGTGGCGGTCCCGGGTGGTTGGGGCATCACCGGCGGCCTCGAGCCGCTCGAGCCCGAACTCCCGGATTGTCTCGAGCATGGTGAACCGAACGTCATCCTGGTTGGTTGAGGCCCTCACGACGAGGCTCTTGTCCACCAGGGAGCTCAGGACGCCCAGGGGATCCGCCACCAGTGTGCCTCCCGGGTCTGCCACGGCCTCGAGAGCGGGAAGGGTCCATCCGCCGGCGAATACCGACAGTCGTCGGAACACCGTCCGATCCACGTCGTCGAGAAGCTCGTGGCTCCAGTCGATGGCCTCCCGCAAGGTGCGCTGTCGGGCGGGGAGGTCGACCGGCCCGCCGGTGAGGAGCTCCAGCCGGCGCTCCAGTCGTTCCAGCATGGCCGTCGGAGAGAGCACCTTGACCCGAGACGCGGCCAGCTCGATGGCCAGGGGAAGCCCATCGAGCCGGCGGCACAGCTCGGCCACGGCCGCCGCGTTGTTCTCAGTCAGGCGGAACGAGGGATCCACCGCCGCGGCTCGCTGGACGAAGAGGGCGACGGCCTCGGACCCGGTCAGGGCGCCGGGTGGGTCTGTGCGCTCGGGCAGGCTGAGGGGCGGGACGGCGAGCTCCTGCTCGCCGCTGAGGTGCAGTCGCTCGCGGCTGGTCGCCAGGAGGCGGAGCCGCGGGGCCGCGTCGAGAAGCTCGCCAAGCGCCGGGGCCGCCGCCAGGACCTGCTCGAAGTTGTCCACGACCAGGAGGATCTCCCGGTCGCGGACGTGGTCCCGGAGGGTGTCGAGGAGCGTGCGCTGGCCCTCCGCCCGGGCCCCCACCGCGTCCGCGATGGTGGAGACCACCAGGCGGGGGTCGGTGATCGGCGCCAGTTCGGCCAGGAACACACCGTCCCGGTAGTCATCGAGGAGGGCCCGGGCGGCCTGGAGGGCCAGCCGGGTCTTCCCGCTCCCGCCTGCTCCGGTGAGAGTGAGGAGGCCCGCGCCTCGGAGGAGGTCCTTCACCCGGGCCACCTCCCCCTCCCGCCCGACGAAGCTGGTCCGCTCGGCCGGCAGGTTCGTTGGGGTCTCCAACGACCGGATCGGGGGGAATTCGTCGGGCAGCCCCTCCACGGTGAGCTGGTAGATGCGCTCCGGGCGGGCCAGGTCCTTCAGCCGGTGAGGGCCGAGGTCGCGGATCGCCACGCCGTCCGGCAGGTCGTCACGGAGGAGCCCCACCGTGGTCGAGGAGGCCAGCATCTGGCCGCCGTGGCCGGTGGCGGCGATGCGGGCGGCCCGGTGGACGTCGAGGCCGACATAGTCGTCGCCCCCGACGGCGCCCTCGCCCGTGTGCATCCCCATACGAACCCGTATGGGGGCCTCCGGCGGCCACGGGTGAGCGGCCAGGCCTCGCTGGGCCGCGGCCGCCGCGGCCACAGCCGCCGGGGCGCTCCGGAACACGGCGAAGAACGCGTCGCCCTCGGTTCGGAGGTCGATACCTTCGGCCTCCCGGATGGCCCCCCGGAGGAGGCGGTTGTGGTCCTCGAGGATCGTCTGCCACCGGTCGCCGAGTGCCTGGAGCAGCCGGGTGGAGCCTTCGATGTCGGTGAACAGGAACGTGACGGTGCCCGTGGGCAGCTCTGTCATGAGTGGGGTGTCTCGAGTCGTTCCATAGTTGCCTCGCTGCGGAAGCCTACCTTCCGCGGACCCCTTCCCAGGCTGAGCGGGTGATCTCAGTCCAGGGCCCGGCGTACCCGGGGGATCACGTCGCGGCCCAGCCGGTCGATCTGCTCGTCCTGTCCCGGTCCAGTCGGCATGAAGTTGAACGCGGCGAAGCCGATTCCGGCGAACCCGATGAGCTGCTCGGCCACGGCCTCGGCGGAACCCGACACCATCGAGGGATCCGGCTCGGCCCGCTCGTCGACCCGGACCACGATGTTGTAGGCGCAGGTGATGTCATCCGGATCCCGCCCCGCCTCCCGGGCCGCGGCTAGGACGCGCTCTCGCATCACCCGGACCTCGTCGGGAGGAGCGAGCCCCAGGGAAGGGATCCAGCCATCGGCCAGCCGCCCGGTCAGGGTCAGCGCTCGGGGTCCGTACGTCCCCACCCAGATGGGGATCCGCCGACCCGGCCTGGGCTCAACCCGCGCCCCGGCCGTCCGGTACAGCCGTCCCTCGAAGGAGAAGGACTCGTCGGACCACAGCCCTCGGATGATGCGGATCGCTTCCCCCAGGCCGTCGATCTTGTCCCGTGGGGATGGAACGCGAAGGCCGAACGCCCGGAACTCATCGTCCACGTAGCCGCCCCCCAGGCCGAGGATGAGTCGTCCTCCTGACAACCGGTCGAGCGTCTCGGCCATCTTGGCCACGACGGGGGGAGGCCGGTACGGAACGGCCATCACCCGGGTGGCCACCTGAAGCCGCGTCGTCGAGGCGGCGATCATCGCCAGAAGGGTCCACGGGTCGTTCGTCGGCGCCTCGCCGTGGAGGTGGTCCGATGCCGAGACGAAGTCGAACCCCATCTCCTCCGCCCGCCGGGCTTCCGCAACCGGATCGGCCCCCTTGCCGACGGCAGTGGGGACGTTCAGTCCGAACCGCATGTGACACTCCTCCCTTCGGGCGACGGTCGCGTCGCCCTACCCGATCACTCCGTCGACGATCAACCACACTCCGAGGCCGGCCAGGATCACCGCCAGGACCCGACGGACCCACAGGCCGATCCGCTCGCTGGCCCGGCGGAGACCGAGCCCCCCGATCAGCACGACGGCGCCGTCGCCGACGGCCAGGCCCACCATCAGCGCCAGGGCGGCCAGCAGCGCGCCGGCCGTGCCTGCCTCCTCCGTGGCCGCCGCGAACAGCGACGAGGCCGCCGTGGCCAGGAAGAGCCACGCCCCGGGGTTGAGGACGATGGCCAGCGAGCCTCGCAGCGTGGGGTGGAGCGCGCGCCGCTCTCCTGTCGCCGGGTCGACGGCGTGTCCCGACCGAAGTCCGTCGATGGCCAGCCAGATCAGGAGCGCCCCGCCGGCCAACTTCAGGAATCGGAGGACCGGCTCGCTGGGAGCGGCGACCGAGAGTCCCAGGGCCAGGGCGAATAGGAGGAGACCGAAGGTCAGGCTGGCCCCGGCCATGGCCCGGAACCCCCGGCCGATCCCTCCTCGGACCGCCTCCGCCAGCAGCACGGCCTGGACTGGTCCGGGGGCCCCGGCCAGGGCCAGGCCGAGGCCCAACCCGGCCAGGACGGGGGACAGCGTCACGCCCGTCATCGCAACCGGGCTTCGCCCATCACGCGTCGAACCGTCATCGTTCCGTGACCTTCCGCCTTCTCCGAACTATTTGACATGCGAAGGATATCATCGAACTAGTTGCACATGCAAATGATCTGACATACCCTGATCGTGGTGGCCACCAGACTGAGCGACACGGAGCTCCGGGCGTGGCAGGGCCTCCTCCACGCCCACCACGACGTCACCGAGCGGCTCGACGCCGACCTTCGAGAGGCGCACGGCCTCTCGTTCGGGGCGTATGACGTTCTCCTCCGGCTGGCCCGGGCCCCGGGTGGGTGCCTCCGGATGTCCGATCTGGCGGAGCGGGTGTGGCTGGCCCCC
>OBLR010000326.1_pt1 | contig 11356 bp, 8 predicted proteins | sample 1519891 | NCBI WGS metagenome assembly OBLR01 (sample SAMEA3113583, study PRJEB22503) | soil metagenome | reverse complement strand
CAGTCCTGGACGAAGAGCGCCGGGAACGAGAACAGCAGCGCCGGAATCGCGCCGATCCACTTTTGACAACCGCCGGCCGCGGCGAACGTCGTACGGGCGTACGACGGGCTGAGCAGCGCGCACGCCCGGCGATCACCCGCTCCGACGCCGCGCAGGAAGCGCATCAGCGCCAGCCTGGCCGGGTACGACGCGCGCGAGCCCGACCGGGAGGCCGATGATCGCGTTTCGCCGGACGGCGGCGAAGCGTCGGCCGATGGCAACGAGAACGCCGGCTCGGGGGTGAGCGGAGGCAGCGAATCGTCCTCCTGCGTCCCGCCGCACGCCGCAAGCAGCAGCGAGCCGGGCACGACGATCGCGGCGAGCAGACTCCGAGCGCCCGGCGAAAGGGGAGCGCTGACACGGGGAAGCACGGAACCTCCTTGGGGGCAGGCCGATCCTCCCAGGCCATCCGCCGGTTCGTCCACGCAAACCGGCGGTTTCCGCCGTACCCGGAGCAGGCGGACAGGGCGGGACACGGGCGACGGGCACGGCCGCGCGGCGGGTGAGAGGCGCCTTCGGTTGCCAGTGCCGGATGCGCTCGTTAGCGTCGTTCGGGTGCGTCTGCCGGTGCACGGGACGAAAGCGGTCGCCATCATGAGCGCGCTGGGGCTGATGGTGGTCTCCGGCGCGTGCGACGGATCGGGCTCCGACCCCGGCGCGCGGCGCTCGGGCGCCCCGTCCGCCGGCCCGGCGAGCCGTCCGGGGGCGGCCCCGCGGCCCACGCCGGCCTCCCGCGTCCCCGCCCTGGTGCGGCAGTTGAGCCTGCGGCAGAAGGTCGGGCAGCTGTTCGTGCCGACCATCGCCGGCGCCACGCCCGCCCGGGGGGTGGCGATGATCAAGAAGTATCACCTGGGCGGCGTCATCTACTTTCCCGGCAACATGCGCACCCCGCGGCAGACCGCCGAGCTGTCCAACGCCCTGCAGCGCGCCTCGCTGAAGTCGGCCGGCGTGCCGCTGCTCATCAGCACCGACGAGGAGCAGGGCATCGTGACGCGGGTGCCGTTCATCACCCGGTTCCCGGCCAACCGGGCGCTCGCGGCGACCCGCGACCCGGAGGCGGACGTACGGACCGCGGCGCGGGTCACCGCCGAAGAGCTGCGGGCACTCGGCATCAACCAGGACAACGCGCCCGACGCCGACGTCAACGTCAACCCGCGCAACCCCGTGATCGGCGTGCGCGCCTTCGGCGCCGACCCGGGGCTGGTGGCCCGGCTCGTCGGGGTGGCCGTCGAGGCCTACCGCGCCGCCGGGGTGGCCACCGTCGCCAAGCACTTCCCCGGCCACGGCGACACCGACACCGACAGCCACACCGGCCTGCCGGTCATCGACCACTCCAAGGAACGCTGGCGGCGCCTCGACGCGCCGCCCTTCGCGGCGGCGATCCGGCACGGCACCGACGCGATCATGGCGGGCCACATCGTCATGCCCGGGCTCGACCCGTCCCGCCGCCCGGCGACGATGTCGTCGGCCGTGCTGACCGGGCTGCTCCGCGGCGAGCTCGGCTTCGACGGCGTGATCATCACCGACTCGATGCGGATGAAGGGAGCCCGCCTCAGCTACGGCCCTGCCGAGGCGGCGGTGCGCGCGATCCGGGCCGGCGCCGACCAGTTGCTGATGCCGGTGAGCATGTCGGCGACGTACGCGGCCGTACTGAAGGCGGTGCGCGCCGGCACCATCTCGCGCGAGCGGCTCGACCAGGCGGTGACGCGGATCTTGCGCATGAAGGAGCGGCGCGGCCTGTTCGGCTCGCCCTATGTGGACACAGCCGCGGCCGCGAAGATCGTCGGCTCGAAAGAGCACCGTGCGGCGGCCCGGCGGGTGGCCGCCCACGTCCGCGCGTCATGAGCCCCGGCGGCCGGCGAGCCCTGACCGAATGACCACTGACCACTGACCGAATGACCACTGACCGAATGACCACTGACCGAATGACCACTGACCGGGTGAGCACTGATGACCGAAGTCGGACGGACGGGTGACGGGGGCGTTCATAGGTATTGACGCCGCCCGTTTATGTAGCTAACTTTCCCTCGATTGGGGTTTTTGGTCAGTTTTTAACTTATTTGGCCTATTTGGCCTCTTTGACCTATCTACCTCCCTCCCGGAAGGGGAGTCCGATGTCCCGTCGCCGCCCGGGCCGCGGCCGCCCGGCCCTTCGCCGCCGCACCGCCCTGCGCACAGCGTTCGCCCTCGCCGTCGCCGGGATGGCCGGTCTGGGCGCCGCGCCGGCCCAGGCCGCGGGCAAGGATCCCGGCATCCTGCGGATGATCGAACAGATGACGCTGGAGGAAAAGGTCGGGCAGCTGTTCGTGCTGCAGGTGTACGGCAAGAGCGCCGACACCACCGCCCCGGCCGACGTCGCCGCCAACCAGAAGCTGTACGGCGTGGACAACGCCCAGCAGCTCATCGCCAAGTACCAGCCGGGCGGGATCATCCTCTACTCCGTCGACCCGCCCAACGTCACCGACCCGCGTCAGGTCGCGCACCTCACAAACGGGATCCAGCAGGCCGCGATGCGCACGCGCGTGCCGATCCCGGGCCTCATCGCGACCGACCAGGAGCAGGGCAGCGTCGTGTCCCGGATCCCGGCGCCGTTCACCCAGTTCCCCGGCAGCCAGGCACTCGCCGCGGGGCGCCGCCCCTTGGACGCCTACGCCTCGTCGCGGATCACCGGCCGTGAGCTGCGCGCCATCGGCATCAACCAAAATTACGCGCCGGACACCGACGTCAACGTCAACCCCGCCAACCCGGTCATCGGCGTACGGTCGTTCGGCTCCGACCCGAACCTGGTCGCGAAGTTCGCCGCCGCCGAGGTCGACGGCTACCAGGCGGCGGGCGTCATCCCCACGGCCAAGCACTTCCCCGGCCACGGCGACACCGACACCGACAGCCACACCGGCGTGCCGATCATCAACCACACCCTGGAGGAGTGGCGGCGGCTTTACCTGCCGCCATTCCAGGCCGCGATCGAGCGCGGCGTCGACTCGATCATGACCGCGCACATCATCGTGCCCGCGCTCGACCCGTCCGGCGACCCCGCCACGCTGTCCAAGCCGATCATGACCGGCATCCTGCGTGCCCAACTGCACTATGACGGCGTCGTGGTCACCGACGCGCTCGGCATGCAGGGGGTCCGCGACAAGTACGGCGATGACCGGGTGCCCGTCCTCGCGCTCAAGGCCGGCGTGGACCAACTGCTCAAGCCGCCCACGGACGCCACCGGCAAGGGCATCTTCCAGATCCAGTACGACTCGGTGCTGGCCGCCGTGCGCGGCGGCGAGATCAGCGAGGCGCGCATCGACCAGTCCGTCTACCGGATCCTGCGGCTGAAGCAAAACCACGGCCTGTTCACGCGTCCATTCGTCGACGAGACGAAAGTGCCCGACCGAGTCGGCACCGCCGAACACGTCGCCGCCGAGCAGCGCATCACCGACCGCACCACGACGCTGATCAAGAACGCCGACGGTCTGCTGCCGCTCCCGGCCGATGGCCGGAAGGTCTTCGTGACGGGGTGGGGCGTGGCGACCACGGCGACGCTCGCGGCCGACATCGCCAAGCGCGGGCCGGCGACCAGCGTGCTGCAGACCGGGCTCAGCCCGTCGCAGGCGTTGATCGACCAGGCCGTGGCGCGGGCGAACGACAGCGACCTCGTCGTCGTCACCACCAACCGGGCCTGGGATGTCGCCACCGGCCCCGGTCACAACGGTCCGGGCCAGACGAATCTCGTCAAGGCGCTCGTCGCCACCGGCAAGCCGGTCATCGTGGCGGCGGTGCGGGACGCCTACGACATCGGCCACTTCGACGCGGAGGCCGCCACCTACCTCGCGACGTACTCCTACACTCCGGCCGCGCTCGAATCCCTCACCAAGGTGCTGTTCGGCGAGATCTCACCAAAGGGGAAGCTGCCCGTGGCGATCCCGGTGGCGGGCCGGCCCGACCAGGTGCTTTACCCGTTCGGTCATGGTCTCGGCAACAGCTGAGCCGCTCGCCGGCACTCGAATCGTGGGGATAGAGAGTCGAGGGAGTCGGATGCGGCACTCCTTGACCAGTTTGTTGAATTTTTTGTCGGTATTTGCTGGCACGCTCAGTCTTGTGGGCGTGCTGGTGGGAGTGGTCGGCACGGGGGGCAGCGCATGGGCGGCCGGACCGCCTCCCCCGGTGACGCTGCGGGTGATGTCGTACAACATCCACGCGGGAGCCGGCCAAGACAACGTGTTCGACTTGGAGCGACAGGCGGCCGTCATCGAGGCGCAACGTCCCGACGTGGTGGCGCTACAGGAGGTCGACGTTCATTGGTCGGCCCGCAGCGACTATGTCGACGAGGCCTCATGGATGGCCGCCAGGCTGGGCATGCGGGTGTTCTTCGGGCCCATCTATGTGCTGCCGCCGGACCGCCCGGGCGCACCGCCCCGCGAGTACGGGCCGGCGATCTTGTCGCGGTTCCCGATCCTGGCCGCCGAGAACCACAAGATCACTCGGCTGTCGACGCAGGTGCCCGACCCGGCGCCCGAACTCGCCCCCGGCTTCCCCGAGATCTTGATCCGCGTACGGGGAGTGCCGCTGCACGTCTACGACACGCACCTCGATGTGCGCGCCGACCCGGCGGTGCGGCGCGCCCAGGTCGCGGACATGCTCGCGATCATGAACGAACGGCCCGGCCCCAAGATTTTGGCGGGCGACTTCAACGCGGCGCCCGACGCGGCCGAACTCGCGCCGCTGTGGGATGAGCTGAACGACGTGATGACGCGGCCCGGCGGGTCCGGCTTGCCGACCTTTCCCGCGGACCTGCCGCGGCAGCGGATCGACTACGTGACCGCGGCGCCGGACATCGGCATCCGCGGCGGGTGGGTGCCGGAGACCGTCGCCTCCGACCATCGGCCCGTCGTCGCCGACCTCACCATCCCCCGGAGGAACCTGTGACGTCCCTGCCCTACATGACGGAAGCGGCACCCGCACGCGCGGTCATGACCAAGACGATGGCCGTGGGCGACACTACGGCCGTCGCGCGCATGGCGTACTCGAGCCGGAGGCGGACATGACGCACCCAAGCCGGCCGTCGCGACGCGGCGTCCTGGCCGGCGGGCTGACCGCCGGCCTCGGCCTGATCACGCCGGCCTCCGCCAGCGCCGACGCGGCGCCCCCGACCGCGCTGCCGGGGCACGAGGCGGGACCGGCGCGACCTGCCGGACCGGCGGCCGCCGTACGGACCGGGTTCGAGGTGCTGGCGGCCGGCGGCTATGCGGCGCTGCGCGGCCAGCGGGTCGGCCTGTTGTCCAACCCGACCGGGGTGACCCGTGATCTGCGGCACGAGGCCGACGTGCTGCACGCGGCGGCCGGCGTCGACATCGTCGCCGTCTTCGGGCCCGAGCACGGCTTTCGCGGCTCGGCGCAGGCCGGCGGCTCGGAGGGCTCCCATCAAGACCCCAGGACCGGCCTGCCCGTCTACGACCTGTTCGGCGCGGGCGTGGACAAGATCGCCGGATTCTTCACGCAGGCCGGCCTCGACACCGTCGTCTTCGACATCCAGGACGTCGGAGCGCGCTTTTACACCTACATCTGGACGATGTACGACGCGATGCGGGCGGCGGCGCGTACCGGACGGCGTTTCGTGGTGCTCGACCGGCCGCATCCGACCGGCGGGACCTTGGCGGCCGGCCCGGTCCTGCGCCCCGAGTACGCCTCGGGGGTCGGCAAGCTGGCGATCTGTCAGCAGCACGGCATGACGGTCGGCGAGCTGGCCAGGCTGTTCAACGCCGAGTTCGTGCCGGGCGCCGAGGGGCGGCCGGCCGAGCTGACCATCATTTCGATGCGCGGCTGGCGGCGCGGCATGTCGTACGAGCGGACCGGGCTGCCCTGGGTGCCGCCCTCGCCCAACATGCCGACCGTTGACACCGCCGCCGTCTACCCGGGCCTGGGTCTGTTCGAGGCCGTCAACCTGTCCGAGGGGCGCGGCACCACCCGGCCCTTCGAGATCGTCGGCGCCCCATACGTCGACTGGCACTGGGTGGACGCGCTGACCGAGCTCGACCTGCCGGGCGCGGCCTTCCGCGAGGCCTACTTCGCCCCGACCTTCTCCAAGTGGGCCGGCCAGAACTGTGCGGGCGTGCAGGTGCTCGTCACCGACCGGGCCGCCTTCGACCCGATCCGCACCGCGATCGCCATGATCGTGACCGCCCGCCGGAGCTACCCGGCCGCCTTCGCCTGGCGAGAAAGCGCCCCGCCGTACTGGATCGACAAACTGACCGGATCCGACCAGGTCCGCACCGCGATCGACGCGGGCGCGGACGCCGCGGCCGTCGTGGCCGGCTGGCAGGCCGAGCTGGCGCGATTCCGCGCCACACGGGACCGTTATCTCCTCTACCACTGACAAGGAGTGCGATGATGCGTCGTGCCCTGCTGGTCGCGCTGCTCGCCGTGGGCCTGTCCGGCTCTGTGCCCGTGCCCGCGTACGCCGGTCCGGCGACCGACCCCGCCGCGGCGGCGAAGGCGGGGCCGCCGACCGTGACGGCACGGGACATCCGGTTCACGCCGGGCCGGTCGCTGCGTTATGGCTCCGCCCGGGACGCCGGCCTGCTGCCCGGCCCGATCGCGGCGCTGCCGGGCGATGTGGCGCGGTACACGCAGCCGTCACCGACGCGGCCGGTCTATCCGGGCGCCGTTGTGCTGGCCGCCCGCGACGGCGTGATCGCCGCGCACAGCGCCATGGGGTACGCGCTGCGCTATGCCGACGACGCACCGACGGAGCTGCCGCGCGACCAGTGGATCTCGATGCGTGACGACACCATTTTCGACCTCGCTTCGGTGTCGAAGCTGTTCACCGCGCTGGTGGCCGTGCAGCAGGCCGAGCGGGGCGCGCTCGACCTGGACGCGCCGGTGACGGCGTACCTGCCCGAATTCGGCGGGCACGGCAAGGACGTCATCACGGTCAAGCAGCTGCTCACGCACACCAGTGGACTGCGGCCGGACCTGCCGTTCTACAACTACCCGACGCGTGACGAGCAGCGGGCGGCGCTGTTCGCGGAGACGCCGCGGGCCGCGCCGGGCACCGCCTACATCTACTCCGACCTCAACCTGATCGCGCTGCAGTTCGTCCTCGATCGGGCGACGGGACGTTCCCTCGACGCGCTGGTACGGGACGACATCACGCGGCCGCTCGGCATGACCGACACCGGCTACAACCCGGCCGCATCACTGCGTCCGCGCGTCGCCGCCACCGAGTACGAGCACGTGCCGCCCGCCCGGGTCGATCGCGGCCTCGTGTGGGGGACCGTGCACGACGAGAACGCCTGGGCGCTGGGCGGTGTGGCCGGGCACGCCGGGGTCTTCTCGACGGCCCGCGACCTGGCCGTGCTGGCGCAGACGCTGCTGAACGGCGGCCGGTACGGACCGGCCCGCATCTTGAGCGAGGCCGGGGTCAGGCTGCTGTTCACCGACTTCAACCAGGCCTTCCCCGGAGACTCGCACGGTCTCGGCTTCGAGCTCGACCAGCGTTGGTACATGGATGGGCTGAGCTCTCCTGTCTCCGCCGGCCACACCGGTTACACGGGCACGTCGCTGGTGATCGACCCGCTGTCCCACTCGTTCGCGATCTTGCTGACCAACCGCGTGCATCCGAGCCGCAACTGGGGCAGCGTCAACCCGGCGCGGCGGGCGGTGGCCCGCGCCCTGGCCCGGGCGGTCCGGGTGCGGCCGGCGGCGGGCCGGGACGCGTGGTTCTCCCAGACGGCCGACGGCACGACGGCCACGCTTACCGTGCCGGTCCCATCCGGCGCGGCGACGGTGTCGTTCGACCTGTGGTACGACACTGAGGAGACCGACGTCGCCGCGCTGGAGGCCTCATCGGACGGGCAGGCCTGGACGCCGGTGTCGCTGGCGCTGCGGTCGGGCCCCTACACGTGGTCGGCGAACGGCGCGGTCGCCGGCTTCGCCGGGCGGCGCTGGGCCAGCGCCGAGGCCGCGCTGCCGGCGGGGACGACCCGGTTGCGCTGGCGCTACACGACGGACGCGCTGTACGAGGGCCGCGGAGTCTACGTCGACGGGGTCCGCATCAAGGACGCGAACGACGCGGTCGTGTTCGACGGCGAACGAGCCCGGGACGCCGCCCTGTTCCAAGCCGACGGCTGGATCCGCAGCGCCGACTGACACATCCCAGGCGGCACCGCCGTGCTCGATCACTCTCACGGCAAGTTAAAGTCCCGCTGTCCTGCTGCGCGACGGACGGAGACGCTGAGTCACGTCCTAGCAGCTTCCATGCCGGCCACGCAGCGCGTCGGTCAGCGCGACCGAGAGCTTATGGGGAGTGGGCCGGCTGGCGCCCGGCAGTCCGGCATGGGCGTTCAGCACCTGAACTACGCAGCCACGGAACGTCTCGCTGAACTGGGCGTAGTAGGGAGTCACCGGGCGGGGACGTGCATTGAAGAGAGCGGCCTGGAGGGTCGTCGCAAATTCCCTGAACTGCTCGGGCGACGGCTGCTCGTCCTGACTGTATTTCGGATCCGAACAGGGCTTGGGATCCGTGAACGCCGAAACCCGGGACGGCGTGAATCCGCCGCAGTGGAATAGTTCGCGTTGGGTGGTGGCACTGGTGAGGAATCTGATGAGCTCGACCGCCTCGTCCTGGTGCCGGGAATGCGCGGAGACCGCGAGGTGCCAGCCGCCGAGCACGCTAAGGCGCAGTGGCTCAGGGAGGCTTTTTACGGCGAAGTCGGTGCGGATCCGCGGATCTGCGGTTAGCTCGCGGAATGCGTACGGCCAGTTGCGCATAAACGCCTGACCGCCGATGAACGCCTCGATTGATTCGGACTCCCCATAGGCGCGAGAGCCCGACAACGCGGCACCGCCACCCGCGAGCTCCTCGAGACCCTGCAACACCACTCGAGCGATGTTTTCATCGACGCTGTCGATGGCATCGCTGAGCACCGTCCGCCGTTGCGTATTCCAGATCACTTCCAGCGCGTTGACAGTGAGCCCTTCGTAATTCTTCAGCTGGGTCGCATAGCCTTGCCTGAGCAATTCGTCCCAGGTACTCGGCGCGGCTTCCCCGCGTCGCACGTAAAGCAGACCCGCGTCCGTGAACCACGGAACCGCGTACTGGCGTTCGTGCCATTGGCCGGTTTTCATGATCTGGGGGATGAAGTCGCTCGGCTCATCCAGCCAAGAGCTCTTGATCTCGGCGAGGAAACCACGTTGTGCGTACTCTGGGAACCAGGCGGTATCGACGAGCAGCACATCGTAAGCACAGCTGCCCGAAGCGAGCGCGGCGGCGAGCTGGCTGCGCGTCGCGTCCGTGGATCGCGCTATCTCGACCAGGGTGGCACGCCGACCAGGAGCTTTGTCCTTGTTCCAGGCATCGACCATGGCGCGCCGCTGAAAGTCCGGGCTGACGTCGACGTCGGCGGCGATGACCAGCCCGTCGTGCTCGCCACAGCCGTGGAAGATCGATCGATACGACAAAGACCACTTGAGTCCAGGCAGAATCACGAGGGTCAGCACGAAGGAGACCGTCGAGGCGACGACGCACTTATACCAACGCCCACGATCCCGGCGTATTGCGCGGATGCCCCGTCGGGTTAACAAGCGGGGGTCGTCGATGACTACCTCCAATAGATTTTGGACAGCAAGGCGGCGGCGAGATCATCGACGGTGTCATTCGGCGTCCCGACGCAAGAGCCATTGTTGGAGTCACGGAGGGCGGCGTCGATTGACGCCACGGGCTCGTCGCGGCAGCCCCCCGGGCCTGTCGGCACAACGAGAACTTGGAGTCCCCCATGACTCTTCTCGAGCCGTTGAGCGAGCGCCCGCGCCTGAGCGACGGATTCGGGCCTGGCACTCGCCGGCTGCCCGTCGGTGAGCAGCACCAGAGTCTGCGTGCCGCGCACCAACTGGGCCGTCGTCTGATCAATGGCAGTGGTGAGCCCCAGATCCGGACCGTTCACAGTGGCACGCTGAACCGCCCTGAGCATGGCCATACGCGCCTCGGCGTTGTTCGACGACGCAGCCAGTCCGGCCTTCGGCTGGGTGACAGCGGAGAAGACATAAAGCGAGATACGGGCCGACGGCTGGACGCGGGAGACGATGCGCTGGGCGATTTCCTGCGCCCGCGCGAGACGCAGCCCGCCGGTCGCCACCGGGTTGGCCATCGAGCCCGATATGTCGATCAACACGGTCAAGGGATAGGTGGGCCGAGCGTCGTTATAGCAGCCGAGCATTTGATCCAATGATCCGACGCAGCCGTTTTCGCCGCTGAGGGGGTGGGGCGGCATCGACTCCGGCACCCTGTGCCTGGCGTTCCGCATGCCCTGCAGGCGAGGGTTGTCACCGGCGGCGATCCGGCCCGCAGCCGTGCGCAGGCCTTCCCACGTCAGCTCATCGCGCTCGAGCCATTTTTGGAAATCCGCGACCGCACGGTGGCGGCGGCCGGTGTCTTCGCCCGGCCAGCGCACATGGACGAAGGGGTGTTCGATCACCGGCAGATCGTCGGTGTAATAGGGGAACAGCCGCCATTTGGCCGAAGGTTTGCGGCCTTGACAGGCAGCGTCATCTCCCAAAGCGTCACCGTGGTTATATCTGGCGAGTGTACTCTCCGGCACGATCACTGCGGTGTCGCTGGGCGGAGCCAGCCCGCGGGCATCGTCGTCGCGGAAACGGCACAGCAACGCGGCCGGGTCGCTGGCCGGAATACGGCCCTGGTCGAGCTGTCTTTCTGCCTCCCGCCCCGTGCCGCCGACCCAGCCTGCGACGCGCAGGGCTCGATACAACGCGGGGGTGGAAAGCAGCGCGGACTCGGCCGTGTCCGCCGACGGGCGCGTCACGGAATTGATGACTTTGTTGTTCCGGAACGCTGAAAGCAGCGCCGCCAGATGTTGCTGGCCCGGTGTGTCCCCTAGCTCTGGGCGATTGGCGTCGGCGAAAACGCCCATGACGACTGGGGATGATCCGACCGATCCGTGTATGCGAAGGTCGGCTTTCGCTCGGACGGGATGTACGCGCCCCGAACATGCGTCTTGCGCCGGAACGTCGGCCTGTACCGCAGCGGCGACGGCCTCGCTTCCGGGAATCCAAATGTCCGGCTGCGGACCCAAGAGCGTCACCCGCGCCGGCACATGGGCGCAATCATCGTTGTTCAGATCGGCTCCAGGACTTGTCCAACCGCGGGCGAAGCCGCCCTTGAGTGCGTCGATCGACGAGGTACCGGTCACGGTGATGTTCGCTGCCCGACACCCTTGTTGTGATTTCTCCGCCACGTATCGGGCGGACGCCTCGGTCAGTGGGACGACGTCCTCCGAATTCGTGACCACCCGGAGATCGATCGGTTCTTCGC
>OBLR010000324.1_pt1 | contig 11359 bp, 8 predicted proteins | sample 1519891 | NCBI WGS metagenome assembly OBLR01 (sample SAMEA3113583, study PRJEB22503) | soil metagenome | reverse complement strand
TGGCGCTCGGTGGGCGGGCGGACCGTGGCGATCAAATTGGTGCACGCGGAACTGGCCCGTGACCCCGAGTTCCGTCGGTTCCAGCATGAGGTGCGGGCAGCCGACAGGATGCGTGTTGCGCCCCGCGCACGGTCGTCGTGGATGTCCGCCTCTGCGTGACCAGTCGTGTGGTCGGTGCCGATGCCGCCACGGGGGCGGGAGCAGGCCGCCGTTCAGTGGCGAGGCGATGTCGTCATCAAAAGCGCGCCAACCGTACGATTGCACACAAAGGCCGCCAAGCGGTGTAAACCCCATATACGCATGGCGCGTCTCAAATGTATGCAATCACGTATCGTTCGGGGGCTGGTTGCTGCGGCGGCGGCCCCACTCGTATTACTCGCCGGAGCGTGCGGAGACTCCCGCTCCACAACGGCGGCGCCCACCAAGCCGGTGTCTACCGCCCTCACGGCAAAGTCCGGTCAGGAGATCCTGGCCGCAGCGCGGGACGCTCTCGCCACCGCGAAATCGGTGCGCCTCAAGGGGGTCATCGCCGACAAGGGCCAACGGATCACCATGGATCTTCGCATCGGCTCGCAGACCGCCGCGGGGACCATGAAGGTTCCGGTGCAGCAAAAGGGCAAGCCGCTTTCGGCGCAGATCAAATATGTCAAGGGCAAGCTCTATATCCGCAGCCCGCAGATGATGCGTTCACTCGGCGGCGCGCAGGCGGCCGGCCTGATCGGCGATCGTTGGTTCTACTCGTCGAAGGACACGCTGGCCGGCCCGTTCGAGGAATTCATCGATTTGAAGAAATTCTCGGGTGTCTTTACGGCGCACGGGGGCAACGTTCTCAAGGGTGCGACAAAGACCATCAACGGACTCCCCGCGATAGCGCTGACCGACTCTGAGGGCGGCGTGCTGTATGTCGCCACGACAGGAAAGCCCTACCCCCTCAGGCTGGCGCCCGGCACCGCGAGTGCGGAAAAGCTCGACCTCCTCGAATACGATGCGCCGCTCGCGGCAACCGCCCCGAAGGACGCGATAAACATCGACAATCCGAAGTTCTGAGGAGTCGAGCGGAACTATCGGCCCAGCCACCTCATCGCCGACGAGGGTCAGGTGGCTGGGTCGTGCACCTTGCGGCGATGAGGGCGTGGATCGCGGCCTGTTGCTCGCCGGCGAAGGCGCGTTTGGGAAGGACGGCCGTGAGCTGTCTGAGGATGCGTTCGATGCATCAGTGTGAGGGGCTTTCAGTGACGGCTTCATCGAACATGCCCGGATCACATCGCCCAGCGGCGGAATCCGCCTTCGCTGTTGATGACCTGGCCGGTGATCCAGGCGCTGTCGTCGGAGGCCAGCCAGCGGACCAGCCGGGCCACGTCGGCCGGGCGTCCCCACCGCCCCGCGGGCAGGGCGCGCGCCACGGAGGCCGTCAGTTCGGGGTCGGCCCAGCCGGTGTCCACCGGTCCGGGATTGACCGCGTTCACGGTGATGCCGCGGTCGGCGAGCGCGTCGGCCAAACTGAGCGTCATCTGATGGATGGCGCCCTTGCTTATGGCGTACGGTAGCTCGCTGCTCATCGGCCCCAGATGCTGTCCCGAGGTGAACAAGATGACCCGGCCGCCGGGGCGCGTGTCGTCGTGGGCGGCGGCGTACGCCTGGGTCAGCAACGCGCTGGCGCGGGCGTTGACGGCCCAGGTCAGGTCCAGTTCCGCCACGGTCAGCTCGGTCAGATCTTGGTTGGAGCTGCGGGCGTGGTTGGCCACCACGATGTCGACCGCGCCGAACGCCCGCACAGCGTGCCGTACGACCTCGGCGGGCGTGTCCGGGGCGGCGAAGTCGGCCGCCACATGGGCCAGCCGCGGCCCGGCCCCGCCCAGCTCCTCGATCACCCCGTCCGGGCCGGCCGGGTCGGCGCCCCACGGCTGAGCCGCGTCGTGCGGCGCCCACGAGTGCGCAAGCACCCGCGCCCCGGCCGCCAGCATCTCCCGCGCCACCGCGAACCCGATGCCCGCCCGCCGGCTCACGCCGGTCACGATCGCGACCCGCCCATCAAGCGACATAGGCGCACCTTCCTAATGCCTAATGTGCGAGCTCGACGTCCACGTGGTCGAGGTCCACGGTGCCCGGCTGGACACCACCGGGAAAACCGGGATCGCCCTTGGCGAGGGTGAGGGTCGACACCCCGGCGGGGAGCCGGACGGTCACGGTCGTCTGACGGATCATCTCCCTGAATTGGGTCGGGTCGTAGGAGACGACTTGCCACGGCCCGTCGTTCACCCGCAGGATCTGGCCGGCCTTGGTCTGCGCACGCCGCTCGGCTTCGCCGCCGGCGGTGGAGTACCCGATCGTCAGCCGGTAGGTCCCGGCGGCCGGCACCCTCACCGGAAGACGCAGGTTGCTGGTCGGCTGGCTGAAGTCACGGACGTAGGCGTCGTTCGAGAAGTAGTTCGCGAAGAAGTTGCCCTCGTCCATGTTCACGTTCACCAGGTTCGCGCCCGACCATTGCCCGCTTTCCGCCTGCAGGCGGATCCGGAACGGCGTGACGTCGATGTGGTCAAGGCCCAGCGCACGGGATCCGCGCCCGAGCTTGATCGTGTTGTCGCCCTTTCTCAAGACGACGGACGTGCGGTGCGTCGTGAAGGGCGCGGCCGCCGTGCTCGGCTCATAGGAGACCTCGCGTTCGGCGCCGTTGACGACGAGCGCGCCCGTCGCCGGCGCGCCGGCGACGTTCGTGTAGCGGATGTCCAGGTCGTACGCGCCCGCCACGGGGGCGGTGACGGTGAAGGCGAGTTCCCCGCCGCCGCGCGCCTGCGACGGCACGTAACGGTTGCCGGACGCCAGCGGGTGTGCCGCGAGCCGGCGGTCTGTCCCGGCGACGGCGGCTTCCGCCTCATGGCGCCGGACCGGCCCGGGGAAGGCCGGCGCGGGCCGCGCCGGCCGGACCACGACCAGATAGGCGTCGGAGTCGTTGATCCCGGCGACCGGAACGGAGATCGCGCCGTCGCGTACCGGATAGTCGCCGGCGAACAGCGCGACCGGCCCGCGTGAGACGCCGTCGGTGCCCGTCCATTCGGTGGTGAAGACCTGCACGTTGGCCTTGTCACCGAAACCGCGCAGCGCGCGCAGCCCGCCGACCTTGAGCTGGATGTCTCCCCTGCCGCCGCCGAAGACGACCCGTACCGTGTTCGCGGCCCGGTCGGTCGCGGCGAACCCGTCCAGGGCCGGCAGGTGCTCGACGCCGTCGATCCGGGTGACCACGGTGCCGTCGCGCTGGTCGCCGGAGGAGTCGGCGACGGTGGTGCCGCCCGCCTCGTCGAACCGGTACCAGGCGGTGTCGCCGCCGCCCAGGTCGGCGCCACCGCCGGGGGCGGCCAGCAACCGCTGGATCTGCGCCGGGTCGAGCGCCCGTGAGTAGATCTGGAAATCGTCCACCGCCCCGTCCAGCGGCGGGTCGGGGAACTGCGAGCGGCCGATCCAGTTGTTGGTGGTCTCGCCGCCCGCCAGGTCGGACGGGCTCAGCGTCAAGTTGGGATTGGTGCCCACCGCCCGGCCGTCCACATAGAGGGTGCCGGTGCTCCCGGACTTCGTCACCGCGACGTGCGTCCACCCCGTCGGCAGCGGTGCGGTGCCGTCGATTCGCTGTTCGGCACCGCCGCCGTTGTTGGTGATGGAGAACCGCACGGCGTTGCCCGCCGCCGCGTCGCCGGAGCGCGGCGTCAAGAACATGGTGACCTGCTGGCCGGTGCCGAAGTCGAAGATCCTCGACCAGTCGGCCGGGGGCGCGGCGAGGTTCACCCACGCGGCGACGGTGAAGTCGGTCAGACCGCGGAGGATGCCGGCGGGCATTTCGACGTATCGGTTGGGCGCCGATCCGTTCAGCTCGATGGCGTTGCCGAACCCGGCACGGCCCGGCGCTCGCGTCGCCGGCGCCGGCGTGGGCGTGCCCACCGGGATGGTGCGGCCGACGCGCGCAGGCGGCGTGGTCTCGACCATGTCCCCGGTCATGTCGCCGTACCACTTGAAGAGCGGGTAGTTGCCGGTGGGCTCGGCCTCCCGCGCCGGGCCCGAGCCGCCGCCGACGGGGACGAGCAGGTCGGCGAGCCGGCCAGGCTTGTGCCAGAACGCGAGGTTCGCGGTGTCCACCTTGGCCCGTTCGAGGCGGGCGACGAAGCGAGCCAGCCAGCCCGGCACGCCCGCGTCGCGCGGTGCGGCGTACTCGTTGATGCTGATCGGGCGCGGGCTGATCCCTAGCTCCCGCTCGATCTCGCGATAGAGCCTGACGTGCTCTTCGACGTCGAGGCCCTCCGCCGGATTGAGCTCGTGCCAGGAGATGATGTCCGGAACCGTGTCGGAGGCGACCGCCGCCGTCAGGAAGGTCCGCATGCCGCCCACGAAGTCGCGGTCATGGCTCGGACCGATGATCGGGGTGTCGGGGTCGAGGCTACGGATGAGCCGGAACGTCCTGGCCCACATCTCGTTGAAGTCGCCGAAGCTCGGATTCCAGGTCCATTGTGGCTCGTTCCAGATCTCATAGCCGTAGATGTTGTCCGCCCCCGATGCCAGCTTGGCCCGGACCATCCTTTCCACCTGTGTGAACCAAAAGTCATCGCCCTGCCACTGATAAGGGAACGTGGGGAAGATGTCCGGCAGCCGGATCGTGACCTTGGCTCCGCTCCGCTTGGCCGCCTGCCACACCTTGAGCGTGTCGCCGACGGGGGCCGGCTCGCCGTTGGGCCGGTGCGTCGCGCCCGGCGGCGGCTGCGTGAACATCTTCGGCTTGGTCGGGGCGATCCACCTATCGGGCGGCCAGCCGTCCTCCCCCAACCCGTACAAAGCGCCGGACGCCGCATGGTCCACCTTTTTGACCGACTTGGCGGCATCGACGGCAAGCACCATCGGGGCCCGATCCGCGGCCTCCGCGGCGCCGCGCGAATTGCCGGTCACGGCCGCCGCCAAGGGAAGCAGCACGGTCACTGCGACGACGGCGCGGACTGTTCGGCTGGGCACGATGCACCTCGCTCACGACGACGGATAGCGCTCTCCGCAGAGGAGTGACCCCCAGCATCCCCTTACACCCGGTTTGTGTCACCCGTTGGCGCCCAAACTCCAGACTGGTCATACGGCGACCGATCGGGAGCATAGGCCGGCTCGGAGCCGGGAACGGCCCGGAGCCGCGACGCCACGGCCGAGGCGATGCGCGCCCTCCGTGGAGGTCGAGATGGTCATCCGAGGACGGCACGCGGGGCCCCCGCAATGGAGGGGGCTCCCCATGACCGAGATGGCTTCGCGCCCGGACTCCGGATCAGGCGCGGCGGATGGCGCGGGTGCCGAGGAACAAGCCCAGCACGGCCACCACCACGGCCGCGAGCAGGCCGCCGCCCACCGTCGCCGACACGATGTCGCCGTTAAACAGGGCGCGCTCGGCGTCCACGACGTACGACAGCGGGTTGAGCCTCGACAAGAATCGGAGCCAGCCCGGCGCGCCGTCGATCGGCAGCAGCATTCCGGCGAGCAGCAGCAACGGGAACAGCAGCGTCTGCTGCACCGCCCAGAACATCCAATCCTGGCTCTTGCACGCCAACGCCAGAGTGTAGGAAAGCGCGCCGAGCCCGACGCAGAAGACCGCGAGGATCAGCAGGCCGATCAGCGCGCCGACGAAGTGCAGGCGAAATCCGAACGGGATGGTGGCGGCGATGATGAAGGCCGTCTGCACGAACATCGGCGCGGCCTCCTTCAGCGCCCGGCCAATGATCAGCGCCGGGCGGCTCAGCGGCGAGACGAGCATCCGCTCATGCGACCCGGTCTGCATGTCGAGCAGCAGGTTCGCCCCGGTGGTCGAGGTACCGAACAGGCACGACATCACGATGATGCCGGGTACGAACCACTGCAGCGCCGGCCGGCCGCCCACCGCGTCCGGCAGGAGCGGCGCGAAAAGCGCCAGGAAGAACAGCGGCTGCACGATCGTGAAGATCACGGAGAAGGGGTTACGCAGCACCGGGCGCAGCTCCCGGCTGAAGACCGTGACGGTGTCGGTGACCATGGTGGTGCTCATGCCGCGTACTCCTCCTGGCTGGTGGGGGACTCGATGGAATCGCGGGGCGGGACCGGGACGCCGCCGTCCTCGCGGAGGCTACGGCCGGTCAGGTTGAGGAAGACGTCGTCGAGGGTGGGGCGGGCGACCTCGACGCCGGTCACCGCGACGCCGGCGTCGTCCAGGCTTCGCAGCAGCTTCGGCACCAGGCGGGTTCCGCCGGCGGCGCGGATGACGATGTTCGAGCCGGTCTGCTCGATCTGCGCCCCCGTGGCGATCCCGGCAGCCCGCGCGACCGCCCGCCGGGCGTCGTGCTCGTGATCGAACGTCAGGCTGATCCGATCACCCGCGTAGTCGGCCTTGAGCCGGCCCGGTGTGTCGTCCGCGATGAGCCGGCCGTGATCGATAACGATGACCCGCTCGGCCAGCTGGTCGGCCTCGTCCAGGTAATGCGTGGTCAACACGATCGTGGTGCCGTGCTCGGCCCGCAGCCGGCGGATGTGCTCTTGCAGGTTGGCCCGGTTCTGCGGGTCGAGCCCGGTGGACGGCTCGTCCAGGAACAACAGGACGGGAGAGTGGATCAGCCCCATGGCGATGTCCAGCCGCCTGCGCTGGCCGCCCGACAGCGACGAGGTGACCCGGTCGGCGACGCCCTCCAGATCGAGCGAGGCGATGAGTTCGGCGGCCTTGGCGCGCGCCGCGGCCTTGCTCATCCCGTACGCCCGGCCCTGGCTGATCAGCTCGTCGCGGCCGCGCTGGTTGTGCCCGGCGCCGTTGCCCTGGCCGATGTACCCGATGTGGCCGCGCACCTGGCGCTGGTGGGCAACGACGTCGTATCCCGCTACTTCCGCGGTGCCCGATGTGGGCCGCAGCAACGTGGTGAGCATGCGCAGCGTGGTGCTCTTGCCGGCTCCGTTCGGGCCGAGCAGCGCCACCAGCTCACCGGACCTGACGTCCAGGTCGAGGTCGCGAACGGCCTCCACCTTGTCCTTCTTGACCGTGAAGTGCCTGGTAAGTCCGCGTGCGCGGATCATCGTGTCGTCCATGAACACCACGCTAGGAGCAATAGCGGCCACTTTCTGACCTGAATGTGCGGCAGTCTGGATTCATGGCGAACACGAGCGCGCGGATGCTGCGGCTGCTGTCGTTGCTGCAGACCCATCGGTTCTGGCCGGGCCAGGAGCTGGCCGAACGGCTGGAGGTGAGCGAGCGGACGCTGCGGCGCGACGTCGATCGGCTGCGCGAGCTGGGCTACCCGGTCGACGCCAGCCGCGGCGTGGCCGGCGGCTACCAGCTGCGGTCCGGCGCCGCCATGCCGCCGTTGCTGCTCGACGACGAGGAGGCGGTCGCCATCGCCGTCGGGCTGCGCACCGCGGCCGGGGGCGCCGTCGACGGCATTGAAGAGACGTCCGTACGGGCCCTGACCAAGGTCATCCAGGTGATGCCGCCGCGGCTGCGCCGACGGGTGGACGCGCTGCAGGCCTATACAGTGCCCGCGTTCTGGGGGCAGGGCGGCGGGCCGACCGTGGACGCCGACGCGCTGACGGTGATCGCGCAGGCCTGCCGCGACGACGAGCGCCTGCGGTTCGGATACACCACCCGGGACGGCAGGGAGACGACACGCCTGGTCGAGCCGCACCGGCTGGTCTCGCTGGGCCGCCGCTGGTATCTCGTCGCCTGGGACATCGAGCGCCGCGACTGGCGCACCTTCCGGGTCGACCGGCTCAGCGGGCCGCGGGCGACCGGCGCCAGGTTTCGCCAGCGGGAGTTGCCCGGCGGCGACGCCGCGGCGTTCGTACGCGACCAGATCTCCTCGATCCCCACCCAATTTCAGGTCGTGGTGGAGGTGCGCGCGCCGGCCGCCGACGTCAAGCGCGTGGTGTCGCGCTGGGGCGCCGTCGAGGCCGTGGACGACCGCTCCTGCCGGCTGCTGATGAGCGTCGACTCGCTGGACTGGCCGGCTTTCGTGCTGGCGACGATCGGCGCCGACTTCCACGTCGTCCGGCCGCCTGAGCTACGCGACCATCTGCGGACGACGGCCGACCTGCTCGCCCGCAACACGGCACCCGATCCCTGAGGCCGCGTTCATCAGCCCGGCGCCGGCCACCAAAGATCACGTAGCCCGGGGCCGGCGACGGCATGCTCATTCGGGCAATTGCACTGGGCAGGGGCAAACAGACACAGGCAACGGGCCCCGAAACACGCACCTTTTGGTTCCGGGGCCCGCGCCGCCCGAGCGGTCGCTCGGGAGCTCACGCTACTCGTTGATGACGTTGTCGAAGGTCCGCTTGATAGCGGCGAAGTCGCCACCGTCCCAGGTCACCCGTTGTTGGTACGGGAAGTTCCTGGCCTTGCGCGGAAATAATGCCCTTTTTGTCGGCTATTTCCGCGTAAAGCGGATGGCATGTTTCTCAAGGTTCCGGACGCCCTGATGAAACAGTGAGCATAACAGCAGGGCGACGGCGCGCCCAACCCACCGGCCTCAGATTTCCACCGCAACAAGAGCGCAATTAACTGCAAGCCAGATGTTTTTCGATGTAAGGGCGAACATATACTTTTATGCTGCCATCGAATGGCAAATCAGGCGTACTCGGCCAGCCTGGCCTTCCCCGCCTGCTCGTAGTTCTCCTCCGAGACGTAGACGTGCTGCCGGGCCGCGATCAAGTTGCGCAGATGCCGCTGCATCGGGTGGTCGAGCGCCAGCACCCGCCCGCCCCCGTACCGGATGATCTGGGCGACCAAATCCATGCACTCCTCGGCGACGAGAGTGTGCTGGGCGAGTTGCCGTGGCACGAACGTCGCATCCGGCTCGGTGCCCGCCCGCGCCGCCGCCCAGCACTCCGCCACCGTGTCGCGGTAGAGCAGCCGCATCGAGCGAAGCCTGCACTCCGCCCTGGCGATGTCCTTCTGGAACGCGGCGCGCTCGCTGACATAGACGCGGCTTAGCCGGCGATCGGTCGCGCCCGCCAGCGCGTACATGTCGTCGATCGCCCGGCGCGCGACCCCGACCACGACCGGACTCAGCTCGTTCGACACGAACAGCGCCCTGGCCTGCCGGAACAGGTCGCCGCCACGCGCGGCCGGAGTGCCGAACCAGTCGAACGCACGCCCGCCGGGCACGAACGCGTCGGTGAGGGAGAAGTCGCCGCTGCCCGTGCCCTGCAGTCCGGCCGCGTACCACGTGTCGTGCGTCTTCGCCTCGTCCTTCGGCACCACCACCAGGATGTGGCCGCCCTCGGCGACGGCCACGCGGCAGCCGCCGACCAGCCAGTCGCTGTGTTCGATCCCGCTGCAAAAACTCCATCGGCCGGTGACCCGGTAACCGCCGTCGACCGGCACGGCCGTACCCCTGGCGACGAACTGTCCCGCGCAGATGGGCAGGTCGGCGCCGGTGCGCGACGTGGGGAAGAGCTCTGGGAGCCGGTCGTCCGCCACCCACCCGGCGACCACGCCGGTCGTCCCGTTGCCGACCATCGCCGTCCACGCGGCGGACGCGTCGAAGTAGGCGAGCTCCTCGAGAACGTCGCAGAACTCCAGTGGGTCGATCTCGCCGCCGCCCAGCTCACGCGGCGTCTTGAGCCAGAACAGGCCCAAGTCCCGCATCAACGCGACGATGTCGGCGGGCAGCGTGCGTTCCTCCTCGGCGCGCCGGGCCGCCGCCTCGAAGGTCGCGCGGTGGGCGCGGACGGCGTCGAGAAACTCCCGGCCGGCGGCCGAACCCGGCCGGCCGGTGTCCGGCATGGCCATCCGGCTCTCCTCCCGGTGAACGCATGGGCGCGCTGGCGATGCTAGGCGGGGTACGCGCCGGGAACGAGCCGGTTTCGGCACGGACAGGCCATTTCCGGCAATGCCCCGACAAGTCATTGTGATCCTCGCCATCGAGGTGAAGTATCGCGACGCGACGATGCACTGCGACGATGCACTGCGATGGCGACGGCGACGGCGACTGGTGGTATGACCAATGCGATCAGTACGGCGATCTCGTCGAGGCGGACCGGCCGTCCTCGGCCCACCCCCGGGCGGCGGCCCGCGCGCCGAGCTGATAGCGGGTATGGGCGTCGAGGCGTTCCATGATGCCGCGGATGCGGCGTTGAAGGGTGCGGTGGCTCAGGTTCAGGTGACGGGCAATCGCCTCATCGCGCAACCCGGCGTTCATCAGCCCAAGGATGCGCCGTTCCAATGGGTCCGGCCAGCCGGGCCCCGCTCCGGCGGGCGGCGGGACGCCGCCGCCCAAGGTCAACGGCAGCGCGATTCCCCACAACGTCTCGAACAACGCACCGAGCGCGTCGAGCAGCGCGGACCGGTGCACGATCAGATAGCTGCCGCTGGGAATGTTGCCGGTGATTCGCAAGGGGACGATGCCGGCGCGGTCGTCGACGAGCACGAGTTTGGTCGGCAGCCCGGGCAGCACGCGCGCCCGTTCCCCTGCCGCGAGGGAGGCTTCGAGCGCCGGCAGCCGGTGCGGGTCGTCGACGGCCGCCGTTTCGTAGAGGACCCGCGCGACGCCGCCGCCGCGGAGGAACTCCGCGTCCGGCTCATGCCTGAATTGGTATCCGGGGTGGTACGGCGGCTTGTTGAGGAACCGCAGTTCGCGGCGTGCGGTGCGGAGGACCTGGTCGTAGCGTTCAACGATCGTCTCCGTACCGGTGACGACCTCGACCATCTCGGCCGGGTCGCGACCGGCGACGGCCTGCCGGAACCGCTCGCTGATCTCCGCGGCAAGCACCCTGGCCTTGCGCAATTCCTCCTCGCGCCGCAGCAACAGCATGTCCAGGACGAGAGCGGGGTCGACGGCGACGTAGCCGGCCGAGCCGTCCGGCGCCGCGTTCACCAGCCCTCGATCGCTCAGCGCCCGCAGTGCCGTGCGGACGGTGGACGGCGCGAGGCCGGTCGCGGCCGCAAGCTCGTCCACCGTGGCCGGGCGGGAGTTGAGCAAGACCTCATAGACCTGTTCCACTTCCGCGTCCAGACCGATGACCTCCAGCACGGCCGTCTCCCGTCACCGTCGCATGATGTCGCCGGCCGCGCGCCGCGTGGCCGGTGGCGGCGGCCGCCTGAGGTGGGCCTGAACACCGAGTTGGTAGCGGGTCTGCGCGTTGAGACGCTCCATGAGAGCACGGATGCGACGTTGCAACGTGCGCTGGCTCAGCCCAAGACGGCGGGCGATCGCGGCGTCGGGCATGCCGGTGTCCATCAGCACGAGGATCTCTCGTTCCAAGGAATCGGGTTCGGGCCGAGCCGACTCACCGGCGACGCCGATGTCAGCGGCGCTACCGGCGCCGACGGCTCCGCCGGCGCCGACGTCGAAGGGCCGGGCGAGCCGCCACAGCGTCTCGAACAGCTCAC
>OBLR010000323.1_pt1 | contig 11360 bp, 16 predicted proteins | sample 1519891 | NCBI WGS metagenome assembly OBLR01 (sample SAMEA3113583, study PRJEB22503) | soil metagenome | reverse complement strand
GAGCGGGTTGTACGCCTGCGCGGGCGCCTCGGCGACCGCGAGGGCCGCTGCGTGCGCGAACCGGTTGGATGAGCCGATCACGAAGGAGTCGAAGGTGTACTTCGGGTTGAGTCCCTCCGCCCGGGGGGGCGGAGCAATCGGCTGCTCCGGGGCGCGATGCTCGCGGACGGCGAGCTGCACCTCGCGCTCTTCTCCGAGCGTGTCTCGAACTGCCCCCTCGAGCAGCCCTCGCACGTGCCCCTCGATCCAGTCGCGCGTGAAGTCGTTCGGAACGAAGAGGACGAACGACGTCTCGTCGAGGTGGCCGGCCCGGGCGGCGGCGAACCCCATGTTGTAGGTGGACTCGTTGAGGGTCTCTCGCAGGCGCGCCGAAACCTCGCTCCAAAGGTCACCTGCTCTCAGCTCTGGAGCTTGCTCCACGCCCTCGATTCGCCCTCCGCCGGAGTCCGGGAAGCGGCGACTATAGCAGCGGTCTCCGGGCCGCCACAATGGCTCGACCTGGGGAAAATCAGACCCGCGGAAAGCGCCGGTTTGCAGGCATTTTCACCCTCTCCACACGGTTATCCACAGGTGTGGAAAGGTATCCGCTTCCCGCCTTCCATGCGCCCTTCGGGCTGTGGATTCTCGATCTCGCGCAATTGCGACTTCGGGGCCGAGCGAGGCTCCTCTATACTGGCGACCGGTCGCTTCGCGCGGCCTCTTCCCTCCATCTGCTCGTGAAGCGAACCTTCCAGCCGAACGTGCGCCGGCGCAAGCGTCGGCACGGATTCCGGGCGCGAATGGCGACCCGGGCGGGCCGAGCGATCGTGAAGCGCCGCCGCGCCAAGGGCCGCAAGCGCCTCTCCGCTTGAGCCGCCGCCATCGTCTCTCGCGCTCCCGCGACTTCGACACCGTCTACCGCAAGGGTCGGTCCGTCTCGACGCGCTTCCTCGTCCTCTACTCCTTCCCGCGTGAGGAGGACGCCGAGGGCGAGCCGCGCCTCGGGCTCGCGGTCTCCCGCCAGCTCGGCTCGGCGGTCGAGCGGAACCGGCTGAAGCGCCGCCTGCGCGCCGCCTTCGCGGAGGTCTGCCCGGGCCTTCCGGCGGGACACGACTACGTGCTGATCGCGCGGCCGGGCCTGACGGAGGCGGTCGAGGCGCGCGGCTTCGCGTGGCTGCAGGAGCGCGTCGGCGAGGTCTTCAACCTGGCCGAGGGAGCGCGCGCGTGAGGCACGTCGTCTCCCTGCCGGTCCACGCCTATCGCCTGCTCGTGAGCCCGCTCCTGGGCCCGCGGTGCAAGTACCACCCGAGCTGCTCGCAGTACGCGCTCGACGCCATCCGCGAGTGGGGCGTGCTGCGCGGGGTCGTCCTGGCCGGCTGGCGGCTCCTCCGGTGTAACCCCTGGAGCCACGGCGGAGTCGACTACGCGCGCGATCAGAGGATCTTCCGATGATCCTCGCCGGCATCCTCAGCCCGATCGAGAACGTCCTCACGGTCCTCCTCGAGTGGCTGCACGCCACGGGCGGACTCACCTGGGCGTGGTCGATCATCGCCCTCACCCTGATCGTGCGCGTCCTGATCGTCCCGCTGACGGTCAAGCAGATCCGCTCGATGCAGCACCTCCAGGCGCACGCTCCGCAGCTGAAGGCGCTCCAGCAGAAGTACAAGAACGACAAGCAGCGGATGAACGAAGAGGTGATGAAGTTCTACCGGGAGAACAAGATCAACCCGGCCGCCTCGTGCCTCCCGATCCTCTTCCAGATCCCCATCTTCATCTCGCTCTTCTTCGTCCTGCGGGACTTCGAGCGGGAGGTCTTCCCGGACTACCCGCAGTCCGACCTGGGCTGGCTGGGGATCGTGCCGGACATCACCGACTCGATCACGTCGCACTGGTCGGGATGGCTCCTGATCGTCGTCTATGTCGCCAGCCAGCTCGCCTCCACGTTCGCCATGTCGACGACGATGGACAAGCGCCAGCGCTGGATCTTCCTCGCGCTCCCGTTCGTCTTCGTCTACTTCATCGTCGCCCCGCCCGTCGGCGTGAGCTTCTTCCCGATGGGCCTCATGCTCTACTGGGTGACGACGAACCTCTGGACCGTCGGCCAGGGGATCGTCACCCGACAACTCGTCCCCAAGCCGGAGCCTCCGCCGAAGCGCACGTCCAAGACGCCGCCTCGCGAGGCGCCTGCGTCCGGCGACGGCGCCGCGGCCAAGGCCGCGCAGCCGTCGCGAGCCGGGCAGCAGCGCGTGCGGCGCCGGAAGAAGAAGGGGCCCCGGAGCCGGCGGTGAGCGCCGCTCGCCTATGAGCGAGGAGGAGCAGCCCGAGACCGCGGTCGAGGCGACCGGCGAAACGGTCGGCGAGGCCAAGTGGTCGGCACTCCGCGAGCTCGAACGCCGCTTTCCCGGGCTCGACAAGGCGAGCGTGCGCTTCGCGGTTCTCTCCGAGGGCGAGCGTGGCCTACTCGGCGTCGGCTACGCGCCCGCGAAGGTCGTCGCCACGGTGACCCAGGTGCCCGCGACCGCTCCGTCGGCCGACGAGGAGCCCGGGACGCCGCCGGCGCGCCTCCGCGAGCTCCTCGAGCGCGTCTGCGAAGCTCTCGGCGCACCTTGTGCCGTAGCCGTCACCGAGGATGAAAAGACGCTCTACGCCACGCTGACCGGCTCCGAGCTGGGACTCGTCATCGGGAAGCGCGGGCACACGATCGACGCCATCCAGTACCTGGCGAACGCAATCGTCTGGCGGGGGAACGAGGAAGAGCGCAAGCCCGTCGTCGTGGACGCGGCCGGCTACCGCGATCGGCGGCGAAGCTCCCTCGAGGGCGTCGCCGACCGGGCCGCGTCGGAAGCCCTCCAGACGGACCGCCCCGTCGCCCTGGAGCCGATGACGGCGGTCGAGCGCCAGATCGTGCACATGTACCTCGCCGAGCGGGAGGACGTCGCCACGACGAGCGAGGGAACCGAGCCGAACCGCCACGTCGTCGTCGCTCCCGCTCCCCACTAGCGATCCTCGGCTCGAGCGCTGGCTTGCGGCGCTGCTCGCGACTCCCGGCTTGACCGCGATCGCGGATCCGGCCGAAGCTCGCCGCGTCCACGTGGAGGATGCGCTCGCCGCCGCCGGCCTTCTCGAGGGCGGCCCGGTAGTGGATGTCGGCTCCGGCGGAGGCTCGCCGGGTCTCCCGCTTGCCGCCGCCCGGCCTGATCTCGAGGTCGTCCTGCTCGAGTCTCAGCGGCGGAAGTGCGGCTTCCTCGAGGAGTCGGTGCGTGACTTCGCCAACGTCTCGGTGGTTTGCGCCCGCGCCGAGGAGCACGCACGCACGAGTGGCCGGGACGCCTACGGCAGCGCCGTCGCCCGAGCGCTCGCGCCGCCGCCCGTGGCCGCGGAGTGGTGCCTCCCCTTGCTGCGCCCCGGCGGCCGGGCGATCCTGTTCGTAGGCCCCTCTGCGGACGAGGATGCGGTCGCCAGGGTGGGCGCGCTCCTCTCCGCCGAGCCGGAGGAGGCGCCGCCCGGCTTCCTGCTCCTGCGCAAGGTGGGAACGACTCCGGACCGCTTCCCTCGCCGGCCGGGCCTCGCCCGGAAACGTCCTCTCGCCTGAGTAGCCTAGAGCCCGTCGTGGGGACGATCGTCGCGCTTGCGAACCAGAAGGGCGGTGTCGGGAAGACGACGACCGCCGTCAACCTGGCCGCCTGCCTCGCCGAGGCGGGCGCCGGCACGCTCGTGGTCGACCTGGATCCGCAGGCGAACGCGACCTCGGGGCTCGGCGAGCGAGCTGGCAAGACGTCGACGTACGACCTCCTGGACGGTGCGACTCTCGAAGAGGTGGTCTCTCCCACTCGCTTCGAGCGGCTGGCGCTCGTGCCCTCGCGGCCGGAGCTTGCCGGCGCGGCCGTGGAACTCGCCCGGCGCGACGACGGCGAGGGCTTCCTGCCGGACGCGCTGGCCCCGGCGCGGGAGCACTACGACTTCACCTTCGTCGACTGCCCTCCCTCGCTCGGCCCGCTGACGGTGAACGGCCTGGCCGCCGCGGACGGCGTGCTCGTCCCGGTGCAGTGCGAGTACTACGCGCTCGAGGGCCTGACGCAGCTCCTACACTCCGTGGATCTCGTCCGCGCGCGGCTGAACGCGCGGCTGGTCGTCGCCGGGATGATCCTCACCATGGTGGACGGCCGCACGCGCCTGGCCGCCGACGTGGCAGCCGAGGTGCGGCGCCACTTCGGCGACCTCGTCTTCGCCGGCGTCGTCCCCCGGAGCGTGCGGCTGGCCGAGGCGCCGAGCCACGGCCTTCCGATCACCGAGTACGACCGGGGCTCGGCGGGCGCGGACGCCTACTACCGGGTCGCGGGCGAGCTCGTCGAGCGCCTGCGTGCCGGCCGTTCGGCGGTGGCGGCATGAGCGCCCCCGCTCCGGGGCGCCGCGGGCTCGGCCGCGGGCTCGAGGTGCTCATGGGAGGAGCTCCGCCCGCTTCGGAGCTGGCGCACCTTCCCGTCGGGGCTCTGACGCCGAACGCGCGACAGCCGCGCAGGCGGCTCGACCACGAGACGATCGCCGAGCTGGCCGAGTCGGTGCGAGCCCAGGGCATCGTCCAGCCGGTGCTCGTCCGTCCTCTTCCGGACGGCCGTTACGAGCTGATCGCCGGCGAGCGGCGGTGGCGAGCGGCGCGGCAGGCCGGGCTGGCGACGGTGCCGGCGGTCGTCCGGCCGGGCGACGATCGGGACTCGCTCCTCCTCGCGCTCGTCGAGAACGTCGCCCGCGAGGATCTCTCGCCGGTGGACGAGGCCCGCGGCTATGCAGCGCTGATGGACGAGTTCGGGCTCTCGCTCGGGGAGGTCGCGGAGCATGTCGGCCGCTCGAAGCCTTCCGTCTCCAACCGGCTACGTCTGCTCGACCTCTCGGACGACCTCCTCGGGCTGGTCGAGCGCGGGCTCCTGACGGAGGGGCATGCGCGGGCCGTGCTTGCGGTCCCCGACAATGAGGGCCGGCGGAGGCTCGCCCGCCGGATCATCCGCGGCGGCCTCTCGGTGCGCGCCGCGGAGCGTGCGGCCCGCTGGGCGGGCGCGCGGACGAAGTCGCGGCGGGCGCCACCCGTGGATCCCGCGCTGGCCGCTCGGGCCCGTCAGGCTTGCGAGCGCCTCACGGGCGCGGGTGCCCGGGTCGCGCACGGGCGGATCGAGATCTTCTGGGAGAGCGAGATGCAGCTCGAGGAGATCGTGGAGGCGCTCGAAGCCGCCGGTACCTGATCACCCCCGTTCTCGTTTATCGTGAGGCGATGCTCGGCGCCTGGTACGACATCGAGTCCCTCGAGGAGCTCCATCAGGACGAGGCCGTACGCGAGGTGGTCCTGCGCATGGCGGTCCTCGCCCGCGGCGGCCGCCTGGGCTGCTTCGTGGACGCCGTCGACGCGGACGCGGAGCTCGACGCGGAGACGAAGGCGACCGTGCTCGAGCTCGCCGGCGAGCGCGCGTTCCTGCTCGCCTTCGAGGACTACTCGCGCCGCTGCCGGTATTACCACTAACTTGGCCCTCGCTACACTTCGCTCTCGCGCGGGCGATTAGCTCAGTCGGTTAGAGCGCCGCTCTGATAAGGCGGAGGTCCCTGGTTCGAATCCAGGATCGCCCACTTCGGCGTCCCCGAAAAGGGCCTCGCTATCATCCGACGCAGGCGAGCCCATGCAAGAGATGGTCATCTACGGCGTCAGCTTCGACATGGTCGGCAAGCAGCCGATCGTGCTCCTCAAGACCTCGGACGGAAACAAGTTCCTGCCCATCTGGATCGGCCACCCGGAGGCGGCGGCCATCCTGATGAAGCTCCAGGGGGCCGCGACGCCGCGTCCCATGACGCACGACCTCGTCACGGACATGCTCGCACGGCTCGAGGCTCGCGTCGTCCGGATCGCCGTCACCGAGCTGCGGGAGAACACGTTCTACGCGCTCGTCACCGTCGCCGTGAACGGGAGCGAGATCGAGATCGACTCGCGGCCCAGCGACGCGATCGCGCTCGCCGTCCGTGCCGGCGCTCCGATCTTCGCGGCCGACGACGTCATCGAGGAGAGCGCCATCGAGTTCGAGCACGAGGACGTGAACGAGGAAGAGGTCGTCGAGGAGTTCAAGAAGTTCCTCGACGAGGTCAAGCCCGAGGACTTCTCCACCGAGGGCTAGAGCCTCGGCCGGCTAGGAGGCTTCGGCCTCCGCCTCGCGGCCTGCGACCTCCCGCTTCGTCAGCTCGAGGAGCTCCTCGTAGATCTCTCGGAGACCCTCGCCGGAGAGGGGGCCTTGATTCGCGCGCGTCACGTAGGAGAGCATCCAGTCCTCGCGCGCGTGGTCAACGAACTCCCAGCCGCGTGATGCCTTGTACTCGCGCAAGCGCTGGACGAGCCGCAGGCGCTTGTTGATCGCGTTCACGATCGCGAGGTCGTTGTCCGAGATCTGCTCCCGCAGCTGCCGGACGACGGGATCGCGGTCGGCCTCGGTCATGGGAGAAAGGATAGGGGCACGCTCACTCCATCGGGACGTCGAGCGCCCAGGAGAGAACGAGCAGCCCGATGCCGACCCCGTTGTACGTCATGTGCGCGATCACGCCGGGCCAGACGCTGCCCGAGGCGGCGCGCACCCACGCGAGGCCGATCCCGAAGAGCGCGAGCGGCGGGAGAGCGCCGAGGATGCCGTGGACGAGCCCGAAGACGATCCCGGTGACGAGCACGGCCGCGGCGACGCCCAGGAGCCTCAGGGCCCGCACGCCTAGTCCGCGGAAGAAGATCTCCTCGGCGAAGGGGCCAAGCGTTATGACGAAGAGGGCGTTCACGACGAAGGCGGTCGCGTGCTCCGGCTCCCAGCGGTCCGGCGCAAAGCCCTGCTCCTCGCCGCCGTGGAGGTACGGCTCCAGGATCCGTCCGACGATCAGCGTGAGCAGGACGACTCCGAAGGCGATCCACACCCAGCGGGCTCTGAAGCGGCGGAAGCCGAGGTCGTGCCAGGGACGGGGGTAGAGGTGTGCGATCCCGACCGCGATCGCCACCATGATCCCGTAGAAGATGACCCCGCTGATCGCCAGGTCGGGGTCGTAGAGGACGTCGTCCGGCATGCTCTCCTGTCCCCTGCTCGAGAAAGCCGCGAGGACGAAGAGGCCGGCCAGCGCCGCCCAGAGGGCGAGCGCCAGGCCTTCACGCCCGAGCGAGCGCCTGCTCCAGGTCGGCGACGAGGTCGTCGGCATCCTCACAGCCTACGGAGAGGCGGAGGAGGCCAGGCGAGATGCCGGCGTCCGAGAGCTGCTCGGGCGAGTACTGGCGGTGGCTCGTCGAGGCGGGATGGTGGACGACCGTGTCGACGCCTCCCAGGCTCGTCGCGCGCCCGCAGAGCTCGAGGCCGTCCATCAGGCGCTCGCCGGCCTCGCGGCCGCCCTCGAGCTCGAAGGCGAGCATCCCGCCGGAGGCGCCGAGCTGGCGGCGGGCGAGCTCGTACTGAGGGAAGCTCTCGAGGCCCGCGAAGAGCACGCGGGCGACTTTCGCATGGTCCTCGAGGAACCGTGCGACCGCCAGGGCGTTCGCGCTCTGCCGCTCGAGTCGGAGCGCCAGGGTCTTCAGACCTCGCCGCAGGAGGAACGCCGGGAACGGATCGAGCACCGCCCCCGTTTGGACGAGGTACTCGCGCGCGGACGCCACGAGCTCGCGGGAGCCTGCGACGGCGCCGGCCGTCACGTCGTGGTGGCCGTTCAGGTACTTGGTCCCCGACTCGCAGACGAGGTCCGCGCCGTGCTCGAGCGGACGGCAGAGCGCCGGGGAGGCGAACGTGTTGTCCACGATGAAGACGCCCTCGCCCTTCGTGGCCGCGATCGCCGCGAGGTCGGCGACGGGAAAGCCGGGGTTTGCCATCGTCTCGACATATCGGACGCGGGCAGGACGTCGCCACGCCTCGGCGTCCGCTGCGTCGAGGTACTCGATCTCGACGCCGTTCGGGCGCAGCCGGGACTCCGCCAGCTGGTACGTCGTTCCGTAGAGCTGCTTCGGGAGGAGGAGCGTGTCGCCCGGCTCGAGATTCGTGGCGAGGGCTGCCCAGATCGCGGCCATCCCGGACGCGAAGGCCTGTGCGGCCTCGGCCCCTTCGAGCTCGGCGAGCACGCCGTTCAGCTCTTCAATGGTCGGGTTGCGAAGGCGCGCGTACAGGAAGCCGTACTCCTCCTCGCTCATGACCCGACCGAACTCGGCCGCGGTCTCGAACGAGAAGGTCGTCGAGGCGACGATCGGATGCACGAGCGGCGTTCCCGGGCCGCTCGGGCGGGCCGGGGAGTGGATGGCGCGGGTAGAGAGGCCTCGCTTGCGCTCGGTCATGGGTCAGATCTGGAGCCGCTCCGGCAAGGTCGCGAGCGGGGTCGGCTCGAAGGCGAGGCCGGCTGCGGCTGCGCCCTGCCGGTCCCCGTCACCGTCCCCGACGTGAAGCGCTCGCTCCGGCGGGACGCCGAGCCGCTCGAGCGCGAGACGGAAAACGGCCTCGTCGGGCTTCGGAGCACCGGCCTCGGCGGAGGAGACGACGGCGTCGAAGTGGTGAGCGAGACCGGCGTCCTCCAGATAGGTGGCCAGGGAGAGGTCCCAGTTCGAGACGCAAGCAAGGGCAAAGCCTGCGGCGCGCAGGCGGGCGAGCGAGTGCTCGACGCCCTCGAGCGGCCGGAACCGGAGCGAGGCCGCGAAGTCGGGTGCGAACTCGCCGGCATCGAGCTCTGCTCCGAGCACGTCGAGGAAGACGCCCGCGCACGCGACACGAAGCGCCGCCAGGCTCGCTTCGTCTCGCCCCGCGTGCGCGCGCGGCAGGTAGTAGGCGACTTCGGCGGCGAAGGCGTCGCGCACCGGGTTCGAATCGTGTTGTTCGCCGTGCCGTTCGAGCGCGTCTTGCAGCCTGGGTACGGGGTCGGAAAGCTCGACGACGGTTCCCATCGCGTCCACCGTGACGGCGTCGAGATCTTTAGCCGAAGGCATCCGGATGGAGGGCACGCGCGACTTGCTCGAGCGCCCGGCCGATGCGGGGGCCCGGCCGCAGGACGAGGTCCGAAGGCAGGAGGACGAAACGACCCTCTCGCACGGCGCTCAGCTCCGCCGTGCGCGGGTCGGCGCGGAGGCTCCGGAGCGTGACCCGGCTCTCGCTGGTCGCCAGGTAGACGTCGGGGTCGAGCTCCCGGAGGCGGGAGCGCGGAAGGGGCTCCGGCCCGGGAGCGGCGCCGGCGGCGCTCTCTCCGCGCGCGCGCCAGATGAGGTCGCCGAGGAGCGAGCGCTGTGGGATGGTGATGAAGAAGCCGGTGTCCACGAAGGCGCTGACGACGGGCTCGCCGGCCACGCGCGCCTGGGCGCTCTCGACCTGCGTGAGCATCGTCTCCCTGAGCTGGCGCGCGCGCGCCGGCTCGCCGACGAGGGAGCCGAGCTCGATCGTCCCTTGCAGGACGTCGTTCAGGGAGGAATCCGGCTGGACGTAGAGACGAGCGCCGCTCTCGCGCCGTGCGAGCGCGATGTCGACCGCGTCCGTGCCGGGAGTGGCGACGATGAGGTCGGGCTCGAGGCGGACGATCTCGCCTACGTCGACCTGGCCGGTCGGGCGGACGATCTCGCGGGCCCGCCTGGGCGCGCGTACGCCCGCCGGAACGCCGACGAGGCGGCGGCCGACCCCGAGTGCGCGCAGGAGCTCGGCCGAGCCTGCGTCGACGGCGACGATGCGCTGCGGAGGCTCCTCGACGACGGTCGGCTGGTCTCCGGCGCCCTCCACCGTCACGGGGTAGGGCTGCGCCACCTCTCCGAGCGGCTCGCCCCGCTCCCCGCAGCCGGCTGCCGCGAACGTGAGGAGTAGGAGAGGCACGAGGAGGCGGTACGACCTTACCGGCACTAGGGCACTATTCCCCAATGCGCTTCTTCACGCCGGAGGAGGCGAACGCGGCGCTCGAGCGCGTACGTCCGCTCGTGGAGACCCTCGTCGAGCAGCGTCGCGAGCTCCTCCGGGTCGGGAGCGCGCTCGGCGCGGTCCGGGGCACCGTCGCGGGGAACGGCGGGAGCCTCGATCCGGAGAGCGTCGCCCGTCTCCAGGAGACGGCCGAGCGTGTCGCCGCCGAGCTCGCCGGCGCGGTGGAGGAGCTGGATGCGCTCGGACTGCAGGTCAAGGACCTGGACCGAGGCTTGATCGACTTCCCCGCGCAGCATCCCGCGAGCGGGGAGACGGTGCTGCTCTGCTGGGAGCTGGGCGAGGACTCCGTCGCCTACTGGCACGGCCTCGAGGACGGCTACGCCGGCAGGAAGCCGCTCCCCTTCTAGAGAACTTCTCCGAATGGACTCCGAGTGGCTCCAGCGTGCCGTCGTCGCGGGCGTCGTCCTCCTCGCCGCGCTCATCGTCGCGAGGCTCGCCGACCGGGCGCTCGAGCGGCGGCTCGAGCCGCGCCCGGAGATGCGCACCCGCTATCGCATTCTCCGCCGCAGCGCCGTGGCGGTCATCGTGGGGATCGGCGTCCTGAGCGCGCTGCTCGTCATCCCCGAGGTGCGCACCGTTGCGGGCAGCCTCCTCGCCTCCTCGGCGATCCTCGCTCTCGTAATCGGCCTCGCCGCCCAGTCGACGCTCTCCAACTTCGTCGCCGGGATCCTGATCGCGTTCACACAGCCCCTCCGCCTCGGGGACGCGGTCTCCGTCGCCGGCGCCTCGGGGACGGTGGAGGAGATCCGCATCACCTACACGATCATCCGCGCGGGTGACGGCGCCCGCTATTTCGTCCCGAATGCGAAGCTGGCCTCCGATACCATCAGGAATGCGACTATCGCAACGTCTGAGCATCTGGCCGCGGTGAGGGTCTTCGTGCCGCTCTCGGCGGATCTCGACCGGGTGCTCGGACTCCTCGTCGACGAGGCGCGGAAGGCGCCCGAAGCCGTGCCGGAAAGAGAGCCCAACGCAACCGTAACCCAGCTGGAGGCGACCTCCGCCGTCGTCACCGTCGAAGCCTGGGCGCGCACGGGCGAGGCCGCCACCGACCTGGCGACCCGCATACGGGGAGCCGCGTATCGCCGCCTGCGCGCCGAGGGGGTCTACGCGTGACGGCGAACGGCCGCAACGGCAAGAACGGTCACAACGGCAAGAACGGCCGCAACGGAAACGGGAACGGCTTTGCGGTGGCGAACAACCGCAACCGCCGCCGAAGGCGCGAGCGTCGCCGTCGCGACAAGTCGCAGTCCCGGCGCTTCGTCGCCGTTTCCGTCGTCGCCGTCGTCCTCGCCGCCGCCGCCGTGCTCGTCGCGGCGGCGTTCACCGGTGCCGCCGCGTTTCGCGAGAGCTGCTCGCTCGCCTCGCTCCGGGAGGTCTCGATCGGGCAGAACTCGTTCGTGTACGCGGCCGACCGCTCCATCCTGGGCGCCATTCCCGCGGACAAGAACC
>OBLR010000322.1_pt1 | contig 11362 bp, 9 predicted proteins | sample 1519891 | NCBI WGS metagenome assembly OBLR01 (sample SAMEA3113583, study PRJEB22503) | soil metagenome | reverse complement strand
GCTCGGACCCGTTCGGGGTCGGTGTACTCGCGAAGTCCCGGCGCCCGCTCGACCACATCCAGCGGCAGGCAGAGCTGCTCCCCCTCACGCTGTGTTTCGGCGGTCATGGCCACGTACAGCCGATCCCGCCGCGTGGGACGCCGCTCACCGCGCGACGCGCCACCTGCTTCAGCCGCGGCGCCTGCTGACGGCCGGCCACCCCGCTCGCTGACGACTCGCGGGGGCCCCGTCCGGCCCGCGCGGCGCCGCGGAGCGGCTTCTGGCGCGTCGCGGTGGAGCCCCACCGCGTCGAACGCGCCGGCGTGGGCCAGCGCCTCGACCACCGGCCGGGAGACCCGGGTCCGGCGCAGGAAGTCGCCGACCGAGGCGAACGGTCGCTCGGCCCGGGCCCCCAGGATCGAGGCGATCTCGGCATCCGAGATCCCGTGCACGTCCTGCAACCCGATCCGGATGCCATAGGTGGCGGACGACGAGGGTCGGCCACCCTCGGCGAAACACCCCCGCCGAGGAGAAGGGCCGAGCCGCTCGTTGGGGGCGGGTTCGACGGTGTACGGCTTCTGGCTGTGGTTCACGTCGAGAGGGAGGATCGGGATGGCGTGCTCCCGGGCGTCCTCCAGGATCAGCCGCCTGGGATACATGCCGGGCTCATGGGTCAGCACCCCCGCCAGGAAGTGGGCCGGGTAGTGGGCTTTGAGCCACGACGACTGGTACGTGGGCACGGCGAACGCCGCGGCGTGCGCCTTGCAGAACCCGAACGAGGCGAAGGAGGCCAGCTCCCGCCACACGGTATCGGCGTCGTCGCTCCCCAGCCCGCAGGCCACGGCGTGCTCCAGGAACGCGTTCTCCAATTCCCCGATCTCCGCGCCGTCGTCGAGGTGGCGTCGGATCCGGTCGGCCTGGGCCAGGTCGTACCCGGCCACCTCGAGGACCCGCATGATCTGCTCGTGGTAGACGATCACGCCGTAGGTCTCCTGGAGCGCGGGGCGGAGAGCAGGATGGGCATACCGGGGCCGCTCCCAACCGAACCGGCGATTGATGAACGGCGTGATCATGTCGGACTTCACCGGGCCCGGCCGGAACAGCGAGATGTCGACGATCAGGTCCTCGAACCGCTCGGGCTGGAGCTTCTGGAGGAGCTCCCGCTGTCCGGGCGACTCGATCTGGAAGCATCCGATCGTGTTCGATGCTCGGATCAGTTCGAACGTGTCCTCGTCGTCGTGGGGGATCCGGTCCAGGTCGATCCGCTCCCCCGTGGTTCGCTGAATCTCGTCCAGGCTGTGCCGCATCGACGAAAGGAGCCGCCCGCCGAGGACGTCGAGCTTCAGGAGCCCGAGCCGCTCCACGTCATCCTTGTCTGCCTGGACCATCCGGTGCTCCAGGAACGACCGCTCCACCGGGACCCGGTCCGGAAGGTCGTCGCCGGAGAGCACGATCCCCGAGGGATGGAGGGCCAGGTGCCGGGGGAACCCGTTGAGCCGCTCGGCCACCCGGAACAGCGTCTCCAGCTGACCGGCGCCGAGATTCGACCCGCGCAGCTCGGGCAACGATTCCATCGCCTCACGGATGCGATGGGCCCCGATGTGGGGGAACGCCTTGGCCACCCGGTCGATCTCGTCCTCGGGATAGCCGAGGGCCTTGCCCACCTCGCGAACCGCCGCCCGGGCCCGGTACGTGTCGACCATCGTCACGCAAGCGCACCGGTCCCAGCCGTGACGGCGCAGGATCATCTCGTACACCTCCTCACGGCGGGCCGACTCGACGTCGACATCGATGTCGGGTAACTCATCGCGAAGCGGGTTGATGAACCGCTCGAATAGGAGACCGTGGTGGACCGGGTCGACCTCGGAGATCCCGGTGAGGTAGCAGACCAGCGATCCCGCAGCTGAGCCTCGGGCGCCGCACCGGATCCCCATCCGCTTGACCTCGGCCACGATGTCGGCCACGGTCAGGAAGTACGCCGCGTACCCCATCCGGTGGATCTGCCCGAGTTCGAGATCGACGCGGTCGATCACCTCCGGAGACCGAGGCAGGCCTCGCCACGTGACCCCGGCGTGGCACCGCTCGGCCAGGACCGACGTGGCGCTCCGTCCCCGCGGGGTGGGGAAGTCCGGGAAGTGGACCCGTCCCAGCCCGAGGTCGAACGTGCACGCCTCGGCGATCCGGACCGTGGCATCGCACAGGTCGGGACGGTCGGCGAACAGCGCCCGCATCTCGTTCGCCGACTTGAGGTAGCCTTCGGTGTTCCGTCGGCTCAGGTGGTGATCGTCGACCGGGACGATCTGCCGCATGCACTCGAGCGCGTCGGCCAGGAACGCATCCTCGGGGGCGAGGTGGCGGACTGGGTTCGTGGCCACCCCGGGCAGTCCGGCATCCTCGGCCAGCCGGAGCAGGGTTCGGATCTCGGCCGTGCTCCCCGGCTCCATGAGGTGGCGGACCTCGACGAAGCACCACCGACCGAACGCCTCGCGCCACGGCCGGAGCAACTCTCGGGCCGCCCCCGGCCGTCCGCCGAGGGCCATCGCCCCCGGGGGCGACTCGGGGCCGAGAAGGCACACCAGGCCCTCGGCCCGGGCCATCACCGCCCGCGGGGAGAGCGACGGCTCCCCCCGCTCCCCGGACATGTGTGCCTCCGTGATCAGCCGGCAGAGATTGCCGTAGCCGACGGCATCTCGAGCCAGCAGGAGGACGCGTGGGTCGACGGAGGGACGCACTCCGGCCGGCCCCCCGTCTCCAAGCGTCAGCCGGGCCCCGAGGATCGGCTGCACGCCGACCCGGTGACAGGCGTCGGTGAACCGGACCGCGCCGTAGAGGCCGTCACGATCGGTGAGGGCCACCGCCGGCATGCCGCGCTCGGCGGCGCCGAGGGCCAGGTCCTCGGGCGAGTACGCCCCGTCCTTCAGCGAGAAGTACGACCGGCAGTGGAGATGGACGAAGGACATCCTGGCCTTCCGAGGGTATCGAACGTATGTTCGAGCCTACCGCTTCGGCCGCCGCCCGGTCAAACCCCACCGCCACGGCCCGGGCGCCAACCCCGGGCCGTGGCGCACTCGCCCTCCGACCAACCACCAGACACTGGTTTCACGACCGAACGACGCTGCTTTGCTCAGACCAGGCAACCCGCGACCTCGCCGGGAAGGCCGGGAAATCCGAAGACATTCTCGTCGTCCTCCAGGCTCGTCCCACGGACGAAGTCGTAGGGCGTGCCCGCCCACGAGCCGGGCAGGCCCTCGTACGCCTCGCGACCGGCATCCGCCCCCTCGTACTGGAAGCCGATCCAGTCCGAGGACTCGAACCCCTCCGAGTCGAACGGAGCCACCGCGACCAGTCCCGCCCCGAAGGTTCGCCGTTCCACCAGGAAGCGCGCGGCGAAGTCGGGGGCGTCCTTCAGCGACGCCTTCACGTACCACCGGCGGACGTTGACGAGGTATTCCCGTTCGCTGGGAGGAGACTCCGGCCCCTCGAAGTACCGGATCTCCTCGACGTCGAAGTCGTCAGGGTGGAGCCGTCTCTCGGCCGCGTCGGTGACCGCCCTGGCCAGGACCCGGAGGCCGTCCAGGCGCAATGGGGCCGCGGGAGGCGGCGTCGTGTAGCCGTTCACGCAGTCGCCCTCCTCCTCCACCCCACCGCTTGGAGCCACACCGGCTTCGCCCACCTCCGGGGTGAGTCGTGGGGCGGGCGTCGGCTCGGCGCCGGAGGGATCCGTCGCACAGGCGGGAGACAGCGCCACGACCAGGAGGAAGAGGGTCCGACGAAGAACCACCGGCTCGGTAGGATAGTGCACCATGCCCCCCGGGGACCTGTCCCGACGCGACTTCCTGAGCCTGTCCGCGAAGGCGGCCGGTGCCGTCGTCCTGGCGTCGTGTACCCCGGACATCATGAAACGGGCCCGGCGTCGCCCCCGGCCCACGGCGGGCCTTCGTCCCGAGGACATCGACACGCAGTGGCCGATCAAGCGGGTCGTGTACGTGATGATGGAGAACCGCAGCTTTGACAACCTGTTCGGCCGGTTCCCCGGCGCAGACGGAACCACCGTCGGCGTCAGCTACGAGCGGGAGAGAAAGCTGATCAGGTGCCCGGACTGGCTTCCCGGCGACCTGCCACACGACCAGTCCGCGCACGTCCAGAACGTGGCACACGGGAACATGGATGGGTTCGCCATCGGGGCGTTCGGACACTTGTACGGCTACTCCCAGTTCTGGGAGGAGGACATCCCGAACTACTACCACTGGGCCCGCGAATACGCCCTGTGCGACAACTTCTTCGCCTCGCAGAGCGGCCCGTCGTTCGCCAACCACCTCTACTGGGTCTCGGGAACGGGCAGTGGCGTGATCGACAACCCAGAGAATATCCGGGTCCTCCGCCGCGAGAACGGCACCCAGATGAAGTCCTGGGGGTGCGACGCCTACGGCGACGACGTGTACGTCCTGGTCAGCGACGAGCAAGGCCAGCTGACGAAGCACGACACCTGCTTCTCCGACCCGACCGTGGGCGAACAGCTCACCGAGCGTGACATCGACTGGGCGTCGTACTCGGCCTCGCCGGACCAGCCGGGGTACATCTGGCAGGCGTATTCGGCGTACGCGAACGTGTACGGCACCGAGCTGTGGGACCGGCACATCGAGCCGGTCGATCGGCTCCTCGAGGACATCGAGGCGAACGCGCTGCCGTCGGTGACGTGGATCACCCCTCGCTTCCAGCTCTCCGATCACCCCCCGTACAGCACCGGACACGCCCACAACTGGGTGACCGACGTCGTCAACGGGATCATGGAGAGCGACATGTGGGATTCGTCCGCCATCTTCCTGACGTGGGACGAGTGGGGCGGTTTCTACGATCACGTCCTCCCGCCGAAGCTCGACCACCTCGATCTGGGCATCCGGGTCCCGATGGTGGTCATCTCTCCCTACGCCAGGCGCGGGTTCATCGATCGCGAGGTCGGCGAGTTCACCGCGCCCCTACGGTTCATCGCCGACAACTGGGGCCTGCCCTACCTCACCGAGCGGTACGACAAGGTCACGAACATGCGGCAGAACTTCGATTTCGCCCAACCACCACGCCGGCCCGATCCTCGGCCGAAGCTCACCGAGTTGACCAAGGATGCGTGGGACTTCCCGGAGGACTTCCCCGAGTGGCCGGACTACGTCCAGCCGAATCCGCCGGCCATCGCCTCTTAGCGGCCGCTCCCTCTGGCCTCGCCGACGGCCGAGCGCCGGAGCTCATCGAGGGCCTCGACGAACCGGAGGCCGTATCCCTCCGAGGCGGCCTCAGCCTGGCCGACGCCCACGTCGGCCAGGGCGGCGGCCCACCGCCCGAGCGTCCACTCGGCCGGGTCGCCGACCAGCGCCAGCGTCGACTCCACCGCCCGGCGGAGCGGCGCCGCGCCCCGGTCATCCAGAGGGACCACGAAGATCGGGGTCCGACAGCCCGCATCGAGGAGCCGGGTCCGCATCGCCTCCTCGGGGACGACCACGCCCCGCGCCCGCCGGGCGACGTGGGCGAACCACGCCGGAGGTCGGCCGTCCGGTCTCTCGGCCTCGTGCCGGGCCGTCCGGCCGAATGGATCCCGGGCCCTGACGAGCTCCTCGATCACGGGACCGAGATCGAGATCCGGCAACACGACAAGCCCGGGATGCTCCACCGCGGTGCGGTAGCCGTCACCGTCCTCCGGATCGGCAGAGACCAGGTGGACGGCCAGGTTCGCCACCCGGATCAGCGCGTCGACGTGCTCTGGGATCGGCCACAGGACCCGCACGCGATAACGCCGGCGGATCCCGGACCGACGGAGGAGCCGGACCAGGGCGGCCCCGTGGCGAACCGCCGAGGATCGTGACGGTGGGACCGGGGCGAGCACGACGATCGATGCCATCAGCCGAGCAGTCTGGCCACGACGTCCGGCCACGGCGGCACCAGCCGATCGAGGGCCTCCCGCCCGGCGCCGCCAAGCGTTGCCGCTCGGCCCCGATCCCGGGCCAGGGCGTCGAAGGCCCCGGCGACGGCTCGGGGCTTCGGCTCGACGACGAGGCCCGTCTCACCGTCCCGGACCAGTTCCAGCGGCCCCCCACTATCGGACGTGATGACCAACGGCCGCCGGGCCGCCATGGCCTCCAACGTCACGTACCCGAAGTCCTCGTCGTACGGCCCGTAGTAGATGGCCAACGCCCCCCGATATAGCTCCCGCAGCCGTTCATCCGAGACGGAGCCGGCCATCTCGACCCGGTTGCCCACCGCCAGACGCTCGACCTGACTCCGGACCTCCGGTTCGGACGGCCCGGTGCCGACCAGGACGAGGCGCGTCCCCGTCCGGACGTGGCGCATCGCCTCGACCGCCAGCGATTGCCGCTTGATGGGATCGAGCCGGCTCGGGAACAGGACGTAGTCGCCGGGTCGGCCGGGCTCCTCGCCGAGCAGCGCCTCGCAGAGCGAGGACCGATGGTACAGAGGCTCCGCCGGGATCCGAAGGGTTCGCCACAGCCGATCCCGGACGTTGTCGGAGTTGGTGAAGATGCGCTTGGCCTCGCCCAGGGCGATCCGATCCGCTCGATGGATCAGATCCCGGACCACCTGACCCTCCTCGTGGCGCGACATGTCCGCGAAACGGGGATGGTCCCACAGCTCGTACGCCGTGCGGTGCTGATGGATCAGCCACACGACCTTTCGCTCATGCCGAACGAGATATGCGGGGAACCGGAGGGCGATGACCATGTCGATGGGGATCCCGTTGCTCTCGGTCAGATCGATCGAACGCCACATCGCCATCTGGTGGACAAGCTCGGCGGGCGGATACCACTTGTACGGGATCGACACGATCTCGGCGTCGTGCCCCGCCCGCCGGAGCGCTCGGACCAGGCTCTCCGTGTGCATCTCGGCGCCGCCTCGGGTGAAGGCGGCGTGAGGGTGGCAGACCGCGATGCGCACGGATCAGGCGCCCGGGCCCGGGATCCTCGTCCCGGCGGAGGTCCCCGCCCGGTCCTGGTCCTCTCGAAGCCGCCGGACCTCGGCCTCCAGCTGGAGCACGCAGTCCGCCAGGGCGACCTGGACCGCGGCCAGCTCCGCCGCCAGCCGGTCATACCGCCTGGTGATCGGGCGAAGCGTGCGGTGCAGGAGGATCTTGAGCCGTCGCCGGATACCGCCGCCCGAGGTGAGGGTGGGGTCCCCCCAGGGGGCGGCCTGGACGGCATCGCGACGGAGCCGTTGGAGGAGCCGATCCGCGGCCATCCGGGCGTGTTCGGCCTTGGTTCCCGGCTCGGCGTCCTCGCCGGAGAGCCAGTAGAGCTCGCGCTGCAGCGCCTCACGGGCGCTCTCGTCCACGGGGTGAGGATAGCCGGTGGCCCCGGCCCTAGTCCCACACCCGTTCGAGGTGCCACCGGCCGGCCAGGCGGTCGTGGTACAGGTCGAACACCGCCCCTCCTCGGGCCTCGACCCGCCAGTACTCCCGGTCCCGGCCCTCGGCCCACCACCGGCCCTCGATCCGCCACCTCCCGATGACGTCGGCCACCGTCCACTGCCGCCCCCGCCACCGGAACGCCGACGGCATGCCGGCGTCGCGTTCGACCTCGACCTCGTGGTCGTACCGCTTGGACACCTCGGCTCCTCTGCCCTACGGGAAACCGAACGTATGTTCGATAGATGGAGGCCGAGCGTACCCTCGGGTCACGGCGGCTGTCAAGGGCCCGCATGTGAGGCGAGGCTATGATGCGGCTCCGGCGATGGCGAACGACGACGAGCTCCGGGCCCTCCGACGGGCCTACCGCGAGCGGGTCCGCCGGGACGCCGACGCGCACCGGGCCATGGCCGACCGCCTCGGCGAGGCCGGGCAGGACCGTCGCCGGGAGCGCGAGGTGATGGAGGCCCGGATCACCGACCTGGAGGGCCAGAACACGGACCTCCGCTCCGAGATCCGGGGGAAGAACGAGGAGCTCGCCCGGCTGCTGAACACGAAGACGTTCCGGTACACCGCGGCCGTGCGGCGGTTCTACGGTCGCCTCCGCGGCAGCCAGTGACGGCCGTCTCCCTCCCCCGGCCCCATCGCCCGGTGGCCTCGGTGATCATGGTCACGTACGGCGGGTGGGACCTCACCCGGCGCACGTTGGAGACCCTGGTGGCGAACACGGGGCCGCCGTTCGAGGTGCTCATCGTGGACAACCCGACCGACGAAGACGTGGCGGGCCGGCTCCGTCACGACGTCACCGGGGCTGAGGTCCTCCTCAACGACGACAACATCGGCTTCGGGCCGGCGGCCAACCGGGGCGCGGAACGAGCGCGGGGCGCCTTCCTGGTGTTCCTCAACACCGACGCCCTGGTCCGTCCGGGGTGGCTGGAGCCACTGATCGAGGTCCTGAAGAACGATCCCCGGGCCGGAGCGGCCGTCCCCCGCTTCCTGAACGACGACGGCACCGTCCAGGAAGCAGGCGGTCTGCTGTTCCGCGACGGTTCCACGCTGATGTACGGGTTCGGAGGTCCGGCGGAGGATCCCGCGTACCGCTTCCGACGGTACGTCGACTATGGATCCGCGGCGTGTCTGGTCGTCCGGCGATCGGACTTCGACGCGGCCGGCGGCTTCGACCCCGCGTACGTGCCGGCCTACTGTGAGGATGTCGATCTCCAGCTGCGGCTCCGGGAGCGAGGTCTCCGGACTATGTTCGTGCCGCGATCCGAGGTGGTCCACCTCCGGTTCGGCTCCACCGGTCTGTCCGAGGACGTAGCGGCCCCGCTGGTGGCCGCGAACACCGCCATCCTCCGGCAACGGTGGCCCGGGGAGCTCTCGCATCGGCCCCCTCCGTTCGATGCTCCCGGCCACGAGATGCGGGTCCTGGCCGCTCGCGACGCCGACGCCCTGGAACGCATCCTGGTGGTGGCCGAGGACGCCCTGCCCGACAAGCTCCTTGGGGCGGTGCTCGATCGCCACCCCACCGGTCGGGTCACGCTGCTGGGGGTGCGGTGGCGGCCCAACGAGGAGGAACTCGAGCGTCTCCTGTCCTCCGGCGTCGAGGTGGCGGCCGGCGGTGACGCTGCGGCGTGGGTCGGGGAACGTCCGTTCCACCACACCGCGGTGTTGTGTCCGGAAGGGTATCCGCCTCCCCGGATCGCCCGGGCCCTGATGGAATGGCAGCCCCAGGCGCCGATGATCACCATGGGCGCCGGCGGCGGTGGCGATCTGGAGACCGATCTCCTGCGAGCGCTCGACGCCGCCGGGATCGTTGCCGAACGGGCCGTGGACGAACCGCCTGGGGACGGCTGACCGGCCACGGCCATCCGATAGACTGCCGGGCCGTGGGTCCCCCGGTTCCATCGTGTTCGACCCTGCCGGCCATCCGGTGACGGCCCGCCGTCCCTTTCTCGTGGTGCTGCTCCTCCTGATCGCGTGCAGCTCGACCGCTCCTCCCGAGGCGGCCCGGTCACCCGGCGCCGAGGTGGTGACCCCGACCGAGACCCTCGACCCCGCGGTCCGAGGGAAGTTCGCTCGGATCGCCTGCCGGATCCCAGCGGTGCAGCTCCGCCGGATCGTGAACGGCTACATCCCCGGGAAGTCGGGCGAGATCCAGTTCGTGCTCCGCACCCCTCACTTCTTCGGAGCCAACTCCCACTCCGGACCGTGGGAGTACCTCCAGCACGTGCCGCTGTTCTTCTACGGGCCGGGCCACGTGCCGGCCGTAGGAGAGGTCGACCGGCCGGTGACGGTGGCGGACATCGCTCCCACCTTCGCCCGCCTCCTCGGTTACGACTTCGACACGCCGGACGGCGATCCGCTCGACGAGGCGATCGAAGCGGCCCAGCAGCTCCCGAAGTTGATCGTGCTCGTGGTCTGGGACGGGGGCGGTCGGAACGTCCTGGCCGAACACCCAGGCGCGTGGCGCCGGTTCCGTCGGCTGATCCCCCAAGGGGCCTGGTTCGAGAACGCCACGGTCGGGTCGTCCCCTTCGGTGACGCCGGCGACCCATGCCACCATGGGCACGGGGGTGTTCCCTCGGACGCACGGCGCCCTGGACCTCCGGATCCGCGAGGGCGATCACTTGGTCGGTCCGATCCTGGGTGGCCCCCGGTACCTCCTGGCCCCCTCGTTGGCGGACGAGTACGACCGCGACGCCGGCAACCGTCCGGTGATCGGGTTCGTGGCCACCGAGCCGGCGTTGGGGATGCTGGGTCACGGGTCGTACACGGAGGGAGGCGACAAGGACCTGGCGCTCGGGCAACGCGAAGGGGTATGGGGCCTGTCGCCCGAGAACCAGGAGTACTTCGACTACCGGCCGTCACTGACCGAAGTGCCTGGTCTCGAGGAAGCGGTCCGTCGGCTGGACCTCCAGGACGGGCGGCTCGATGGCCGGTGGCTGGGCGAAGCCGTGCTCGAGCTGCCGGCCGACATCCTGCACACACCGGCCTACGCCGAATACCAGACCGCGGTTCTCCGGAACGTGATCAGGGAGGAGGGGTTCGGCGACGACGACGTCCCCGATCTCCTGTTCACGAACTACAAACAGATCGATCGGGTGGGGCACCGGTGGCCGTTCCCCAGCCCGCAGATGGAGGCGGTGGTCGCGTCCAGCGCCCGCGAGTTCATCAACCTCACCGAGATGCTCGACGAGGAGGTGGGCCGGGGCGAGTGGGTGGTGGCGCTCACCGCGGACCACGGCTCGACGCCGTCCGCCACGACGACCGGCGCTTACGCCATCGACCAGCTCGCCCTGAACGACGACGTGAACGCGGCGTTCGACACCGACGGGGACGACGTGCCCGTCCTCCAGAGCTTCCGAGTCACCCAGCTGTGGATCAACCTGGCCGAGCTGGAAGAGAACGGGCACACCCTGGGCGAGGTGGCCGAGTTCCTCCTGGACTACACCCCGTCGGACAACGCGGCCGATCCGTCGGCACTACGACCGGCCCTGCAAAACGAGCGGCTGTTCCGGTCGGCGTTTCCGGATACGGTGCTCCGGGATCTGCCGTGCCTGGAGGGATCCACGTGACGAGGAGGGGCCGGTGGGAGTGACCGAGACCAGAGCCGCCGCCGCACCGCCGGCTCCGCAGGAGGGACGGGCGGCGGCGTACGTCGGCCGGCCGCTGGTCGGTGTGATCGTCCTCGCCGCGATCTCGCTGGCCATGGGATGGCAGTTCCTCACCGACGCGTCCAGGGGGGTTCCGGCGTTCGACACCGCCTTCTACCAATGGCGGGTGGAATACCTCCTGGAGAACGATCCAGGGTCCATGATCGACCTCCGGGGGGCCACCGGCGCGCTGGCCGGCGGGTACCGGATCGCCGAGCCGGTCCTCGGGGCGGCGGTCAGGACCGTGGGGGGGGTGGCCCCGACCGTGCCCACGATCCTGCTGTCGGTCCTGTTCCGGATCCTGTGTGCGGCGGGCATGGCGGCGT
>OBLR010000320.1_pt1 | contig 11375 bp, 12 predicted proteins | sample 1519891 | NCBI WGS metagenome assembly OBLR01 (sample SAMEA3113583, study PRJEB22503) | soil metagenome | reverse complement strand
GTGGTCATAGAAGCGGGTGGCCAACTCGGTGCCCTGCTCGGTCAGCGCGACCTGACACGCCCGCCGGTCGCGCGCGTCCGGAACGCGGGCGACCAGGCCACGCCGCTCGGCGCGGTCGACAAGGCCGGTCATGCTGGACTTTTCCAGATGCAGCCAGCCGCCAAGCTCTGCCATCCCGACGGGGCCGCCGAGCAGCATGCACAGCAGCTGCGCCTGCTGCGGAGTCAGCTCGTGCCGGCGGCTGACATCGAGATAGCCCCGCTGCACGAGGAAGGACAGTCGCAGCAATACGGCCGCAAGCTGCTCCTCCCTCAAGTCATCCATTATCCCAGTATAGGTTGCGCTAGTTCGCGCCGCGAACTAGTTTAGTTCGCGGCACGAATAGTGTGGTCTGCGAACTAAGGAGCGAGATGAGCGCGACTGTGATCGTCGTCGGTGGCGGGTACGGCGGCGCGCCGGTGGCCAAGGAGCTGGACGCCGTGGCCGACGTCGTACTCGTGGAGCCGCGGGATTCCTTCGTGCACAACATCGCCGCGCTGCGCGGCCTCGTCGACCCGGAATGGACCGATCGGGTCTTCTACCCGTACGGCGGGCTGCTCGCTCGCGGCAGGTGGATTCGCGACCGCGCGGTGCGCGTCGAGCCCGGCGGCGTCACTCTCGGTTCCGGCGAGCGCGTCACCGGTGACTACATCGTCCTGGCGAGCGGCTCGCATTATCCGTACCCCGCCAAGATGGACGTGGACGACTCGGCGGCGGCCAGGGCCAAGTTGGCGGAGACCCGCGAGGCCCTGCGACAGGCCGGCCGCGTGCTGCTCCTCGGCGCCGGGCCCGTGGGCCTTGAGCTGGCCGGTGAGATCAAGGCGGCGTGGCCGGACAAGGGCGTCACCGTGGTGGAGCCGCTCGACGACATCGTCTCCGGCAAGTACGACGACGAGCTGCGCGCCGAGTTGCGCCGCCAACTCGCCGCGCTGAACGTCGAGCTGGTCCTCGGCACCGCGCTGACCGAGGAGCCTCCGGGCCGACCGGGCGAGGCCGAGACGTTCACCGTCACCACGAACTCCGGCCATAAGATCACCGCGGACATCTGGTTCCGCTGCTTCGGGGTCGCGCCGACCACCGATTACCTGGGCCCGGAGCTGGCCGCGGTGCGCCGGCCGGACGGCTACCTGAAGGTGACCCCCGAGCTTCGGCTCGAGGGGCAGGACAGGGTATTCGCCGTGGGCGACGTCACCGACCTGCCAGAGCCCAAGCGCGGCGGTTCGGCGGGCCGCCACGCCGAAGTGGTCGTCGCCAACATCAAGGCGCTCATCGCGGGCGGTGGCGAGCTCACCTCGTACGAAACGCCGCCGCCGCTCATCCTGCTTCCACTCGGGCCGGCCGGCGGCGTCTCGCAGCTGCCCGGCAGTGGGGTGCTCGGCGCGGAGACGACCGCGCAGTACAAGGGCAGCGACCTGTTCACCGGCCGTTACACCGAGATGTTCGGCCTCACCTGAGGCACTCCAAGCCGCTTGCCACCGCTCGCCGGTGCTACGAGCGCGCCGCCCGGCCGCATCCGGCCTGCCCCGCGACGACCGCACCCCTCGTAGGGCGCCGTCTCTTTTACGCCGTCCCCTCGTACGGCCGCGGTCTCGTATGGCTGCGGCCGCCGGACGGGTCACATCGGAAGCGCGTGGAGACAAGGCCGGAGCGTGCGCGGCGGCCCGCCGGTCGCCCCGGCGCCCCGCGTCGTCTTAACCAGTGGATCGATGCGCGGTGTACCGCTGGCGGCGCGCCATCGAATCGCCGCCCGCCAGTTCGTTGGTGCAGGTCGGGGGCCTGTCTATCCGGCTTTCCGCATCGAGACCGACGCCCTGGCGGCGGGCTGATCCCGACCGTCCCCCGAAGCTGAGCCCGCGTAAACCGCGAAATCGGCCTATGTCATAGGTCGCACCGTTAATGTGGTATCTCCTGCTCAGCGGCTCATAACACGATCTAGGGGGGTTCGTGGAGTCACTCTCCCGTGCGGTCGGCAAGCTGCCCATCCGGTGGCGGCGCGCATTGTGGCTGACAGAGGTGGAGGGTATCGAGCCGGACGAGATGGCGGCGCTGCTCGGCGTGCCGGAGGCCGGGGGTGCCGCGCTGGCGCGCCGGGCCCGGGAGGGACTGCGCCTGGCACATCTCCTGGTCCATCTGCGGCCCGGGACGCCGGCCGAATGTCGCCGTACGGTGGACAGGTTGCCCGCATACGCCCGTACAGCGCTCCCGCCCACGGTCGCCGAGCAGGTCAAAGACCATCTTGAGGCGTGCGCGTTTTGCCGGGCGCGGTTCGGCGAGTACGCCGAGCTGACCCACGACCTGAGCGGACCGCTTCGGCCGGTGCTGAAAGGCGACGACATCGGCCGGTCCGCACGGCGGTCGACACCGGTGCCGGCCGCCGAGGAGCCGGCCGCCGAGGAGCCGGCGCCGCGCCGCGCCCGGCCCGCCGTCGCGGCGATCTGCGTCGCGGTCGCCACGGTCGCCACGGTCGCGGCCGCCTCGGCGGCGGTCGTGGGCCTGCGCCCCAGCCGGATGCCGTCGCAGGGAGCGTCGCCGCCGACGGCCGCCCTCGGCGTGCCGTCCACGACGACCAGGTCAGGCGATGCGTCGCCGTCGCCGCGGCCGATGGCGGCCCGGCCGCGGCCCGAGAGCGCCGCATCGGAGTCGGCGCGGGCGGACGACCCCGGGTCAGAACGACGAGCGCGGGTCCCCGCTTCGACCGCGCCGGTGCCGGTGCCGGAGCCGACGGTCGCGCCTTCATCATCGCCGCGGAAGGTCTGTGTCGGCGTCTTGATGGTGCGGCTGTGTCGGGGAGTCGGCTGATCGATTGGGCGAGCTTTCGCCCGCTCCCGGCCACGAGGACACGCTCGGCGCCGTCGTCCCCGTACGCCGGAGAAATGACGCGTTCGGGCGCTCGCCGCCCCGTCGGGATTTTATGTCGCGCCGGCTACAATTCGGCCGTACGTTCGATACTCTGCCGCCGAAATTATGCCGACCTTCATAATGGATGACTCGAAAGCCCGACCACGCCAAATCCGAGGCGCGCATTGGCGTTCAATAGTGGGATGCGGCGAGTCACCGGCGAAACGTCACAGCTGGGACGCTCCGGGGCTCGCTGTCACCGCCGGGACGCTCCGGCGCTCGCCCAGCGGGGAGATGGCTCGCCGCATCCTCTGCCGCTATTACACACCGCTCTCGCCGTCTCCGAGCCCGTGGCTCATGGCCAGCCCTGGCCCCGCGAGACCATGGACTTCGACGCTCCCGCCGTGGTGTCGATTTCACCAAAAATGACTGATTGGCCGGTTTGTTTCCCTCGCCGCAATGTGACTGACGCACGGTAAGCGTCCTGACCCGCTTGGCAACAATTAGTGATCAGGCCATGATGTGTGTTACAGCTTTTGATCGTCACGGATGTGGCGGGTGCGGTCATGATGAAACTCCTCGAAGCCGACGTGGTTGACTGTTTGGAGTACCGGATCTTGGTGCTGGCGGGCGAGATCGACGCCAGCGTCCGAGACGAATTGCTGACGCAGATCGTCGATCTCATCGACCGGGAGCGCACGCCGCTGCTCATCGATATGACCGGTGTGACCTTCTGTGACTCAACCGGTCTTACGGTCGCGATCTCCGCCCGCCGCCATGTGGCCGCGGCCGGCGGCCGCCTGGCCTGGTGTGGCCTGAACAAGCGCGTGGGTGAGATCTTCCGGGTGACCGGCGTGGACCGGATCGTCGCCGTCTACCCCACGCTCGCCGCCGCCACGCGGGCCGTCACCGGCTCCTGACAGCCCTGGCCGCGGCTACGCGTCTTACCAGGTGCGGTCGCCAGGCATCGGAACCTCATCCGCGGGGCCACAATAGAGGTGGTTGGCCCTGGACGTGCTTGTGAGGAGTCAGACATGGCGCGCGACGTTACGGCTCGGGGGCGCAAGGTCGGCGAGATCGCCCAGTCCGTCCGGCCGAAGCTGCGCGGCTGGCTGCACGTGGGCGCCTTTCCCGCCGCGCTGATCGCCGGCCTCGTGCTGGTGGCCCTCGGCCCTACGCTCACCGCGCGACTGGCCGCCGCCATCTACGCGCTGACCTCCGTCCTGCTGTTCGGGGTCTCCGCGCTTTATCACCGGGGCCAGTGGTCGGAGCGCGCCGTCGGGTGGCTGCGCCGCTTCGACCACGCGAACATCTATCTCGTGATCGCCGGCACCTACACGCCGATCGCCATGCTGGCTTTGCAAGGCAACCTGCGTGTGGTGGTGCTGACGGTGATCTGGACCGGCGCCGCGGCCGGAGTCGCGTTTCGGGTGCTTTGGTCGGGGGCGCCGCGCTGGCTCTATACGGCGCTGTACATCGGGCTCGGCTGGGTCGCGGCGGGGTTCTTGCCCCAGTTGCTGGAGGGTGCCGGGGTGGCCGCCCTCGTGCTGGTGTGCGTCGGCGGCCTGCTCTACAGCGCGGGCGGCCTGGTGTACGGGCTGCGCCGGCCCGATCCATCGCCGCGGTGGTTCGGCTTCCACGAGGTGTTCCACGCGTTCACGATCGCCGCGTACGTCGCGCAGTACGTCGCGATCTCCTTCGTCGTCTACCGCGCGATTTAGGGCTCTGACGTCGCGGGACGTTCGCCTCTATGGCGCCAGGGCGGCCGGCGGCATCGTGGCGGCAAAGCCAGATCTGGTCCCATCGGACCAGGTGGCAGGCGGAGCGGACAGTACGGCCGTGCACACCCCGCGAAGGCCCGCCTGTCCACTCCCCAGGCTCGCCGAGGGGGTCGGCCGGCATGGGACGGTACACCGTACGGGATGTGATGACGAAGGCGGTCGTCACCGCCTACAAGGGCGCCTCGTTCAAGGACCTCGCGAAAGTGATGACCGATCGCGGCCTCAGCGCGTTGCCGGTGGTCGGTGAGGGACATCGGGTGATCGGGGTCGTTTCCGCGGCCGACCTGCTGGCGGCGGCGACGGAGGAGGACAGGGGCGGCGGTCGGCGGGGCGCGCTGACCGCGGGCCAGCTCATGTCGGCGCCGCCGATCACCATCGGCCCCGATGCGAGCATCGCTGATGCGGCTCGCACCCTGTACCGGCACGGGGTGCGGCGGCTGCCCGTCGTGGACGATCGCGCCTTTCTGATCGGCATCGTCAGCCGCCGCGACCTGGTCCGGGTGTTCACGCGCGGCGATGACGAGATCCGGGCCGATGTACGGGAGGAGATCGTCGATCGGCTCCTGCGGGCCGGGCCGGAAACGATTTCGGTGCGCGTCGACCAGGGCGTGGTGACGCTCATCGGGCACGTGGCCGAACCACGGCTGATGTCCATTGCGGTACGGCGTACCGCGGCGATCGACGGCGTCGTGGCCGTGATCGACCGGCTCACCGCACCGGCCGGGACCTGACGCGTATCCCGTTGGGGCTACTTCACTAAGGCCATGTGGCTGGTACGGCAGTGGATGTTGAAGTCGTAGTTCTCCCAGCGGACCACATAGGAGTCGAGATCGGGATCCCAGCGGCGGATCGTGCCGAGCCGGCCGGTCATGGTGTTGCGGACCGTCGTCCCCGGGGCCAGCGCGTGAGTCGTCATGGTGGTCACCCCCCCTTCCTACCCACCGATGTCTCTGGTCTAGGCCAAAAAGTTTGGGACACGGCGCGTGGTGGGCGCGGTCGGCGCCGGACGGCACCCCAGAGCCGCGCCAAACCGAGGGGTCTTCCCGGCGGGTGTCACCGCTTATGGGGCTACCAAGGTCGATTCGGGACAGCACGGGTAATCACCCGTCATTTCGGATTCTTGGCTGCATCCGCGGCGCCATACCATCATTACGCCACCGCCATTCGCCCGCGGCGAAGGGCAAATGATCGGTCGTGCGGGGAATCCTTCAAAAGAAGGCCCGTGTGTGCTCCCCTGCCTGAACAATCCGGCGGGTATCAGTGATAACCGCGACATCTGATGAAATCACAGGCGTGCGAGCCCGATCCCGAACGGAGGAAGAGCGATGATGCGCGGAACCCGCGGCTTGCGTCTGGCGGGAAAAAACGTAGCCCTCACGAGGAGGCGGGGTCGCCGTGGTGTGACCACCATCGGAGCGGCGGGCATGCTGGTGCTCGTCGGCGCCGCGCACGCATCGGCGTTCGCGCCGGTGGGCGGTGCGGCCAGGGGCTTCGGCAGCACCGACTTCGACGACACGGCGGGCACGAAGGTGACGACGTGCCAGAACAAGTTCTCGGGTCACGTGACCCATAATGCGGGGCACCGGCAAGGAGGTGAGATCAGTATCGATGACATCTCCTTCGGTCCGTGTGACCCTGCGACGGGCATCTCCGTGTCAGCCAACAACCTGCCCTGGACCCTCAAGGTCGACTCCCGTGCCAATTTGGTCGTGGAAGGGGTCGATCTGGATGTCGTGAAGAACGGCAGGACTTGCCATTATTCCGGCACTCTGGAGGGGGCCCGGTCCTTTGACGGTGTCTTCACCATCTTCGGGGCGCTGCGCCGGCAAAGTGGCGGATGCGACGGCCCTGCCCGCCTCGGTCTCAGCGTTCTCGCCGAGAGCATCTCGGTCGACGGGGTCGCACTGAGCCCTTGATCTCAGGCTGAGTCGCGGCAAGCGCGCTTCGCCGAGAAAGGATCTCTAGCCCGCGAATGGCGGCGTGGCCCGGCCACGCCGAACGGATCAGGATCCGGCCGGCCGGATGCCTCGACGTAACCGCCGGGCTAGAGAAGACGCACGGCGCCGGTGAAGTTGGACCAGTAATAGCCCGCCATGTTGACGACTTCGACGTTCTTGCCCGAGCGCGGCGCGTGCACCATCTTGTCGCCGCCGATGTACATGCCGTTGTGGCCGATGTCGGGATAGAAGAACACGATGTCCCCGGGTCGTAGCTGGGCGCGGGAGACGCGGGTGCCCATGTTGTACTGGGCGCCCGTGTAGTGCGGCAGGTTGATTCCCACCTTCTGGTACGCCCACAGCATCAGCCCTGAGCAGTCGAACGAGCTCGGGCCGTCGGCCCCGAAGACGTACGGCATCCCCACCCGGGACAGCGCCGCGTTGACGACCGTCGAGGCCTTGCCCGTGTTGGGCAGCGAGACGGCGCCGCCGCCGGCGCCCGGGGCGGCCTGGGGGATTTGTTGGATCAGCTTCTCGATGGCCTTTTTCTTCTTGGCCAGGTCGGCGGTGAGCTCAGCGATCTCGGCGGCGCGGTCACGGGCCTCAGCCGCGGTGCGATGGGCCGCCATGCGGGCGATCACGAATTGGCGTAGCTGGTTGGTGCGTTGCGCGGCCAGGTATCGGCTGGCGGAGCTTTGGTCCAGGGCCACTTGCGGGTCGTCGTCGGCGAACAAGGAGATCTCGGACTCCGAGCCGGGCCGCATGTAGTTCGCCGCGGCCATCGCGCCCACCGACTGGCGCAGCTGCTCGTATTGCTCGTTGGCGCGCCGCAACTGCCGTTCGGCGGCCTTCTTGGCGCGCTGTGCGCGGGCCAGGGCGAGGCGCTTGGCGTTGTACTGCTCGGTGATGATCTCGGCCTTGCGGCCGAGCTCTGCCGGGCTCGGTCTGGACGCGGCCGCCGCAGGTCCGGTCACGGCAGACGCGGCCAGCAACCCGGCCACCACGAACAGGGTGCCGGCCACGGTCCGTAGCTGAATGCGCTGCACAGGGGTCTCCCTTGCATCTGCTTCATCAAACAGATCCCAGGAGAAGCTACTACATCTCATAGTAGGAACTGGCGCAGTTGTTCAAATGCCGGAAAGTCGGTGCTCGGCGCCCAGGTCCGGATGCGGGACGCCGCCGGCGCTCCGGCGTAGGCTTCGCCCGTCCGGCTGCGCTCTCGATGGGCCGCCTGCCAGGCAACTACGATGGCTCGTAGTAGTGCGTCTCGCCCGGCGGAAGGCGGGGTCGGCGGGCCGGCGCGCTGCTGTCGCGGTCGCGGAGGGGAGGGCGGCGACGATGCCTCTGCCGAGATTCGGTGACCTCGAGGCCGCTGTCATGGAGCGGTTGTGGTCGTACCATCGCCCGGTCAACGTCCGCGAGGTGCTGGAAGACCTGCGGCGCGATCGCACAATCGCCTACACCACCGTGATGACGGTCATGGACAAGCTCTACACGAAAGGTTGGCTGCGCCGTACCCGAGTCGGCCGGGCCTACGTGTACGAGCCGGTGGCTTCCCGAGAGAGCTACACCGCGCGCTTGATGCGCGAGGCGCTGGGGGCAAGCGGCAACCCGGCGGCGGCGTTCGTCCATTTCCTATCTGACCTGTCGCCGGCAGAGGCGGAGGCGTTGCGCGCGGCATTGAAGATCGTGTCACCGACCGGATCATGATCTTCGCACTTGGGGCGTTCGTGGCCGCGAAGCGCCGACCTTGGTGGTGCCGGGGCGCCCGCTCCCCGTTCGCCGATCTGCGAAACCGCGTCTGATCACGGCGGCGCGGTGCTGTAGGAGGAGACCGGCGGCGAAGGGGTCCAGGCCTTCCCGCCGTCTCTTGGCGGCGACACCACCGGCCTCCTCGCCCTCGCCCCCTCTGGCGCCCTTGGGGCGACTACTACGAATCATAGTAGTTCGCATGGCGGTGCGGCCCGGCCTGCGGGCCTGCCCGCGATACTCACCAAAAGGTAGATCTTTTATGGTTTTGTACCAATCTCTTTTGCCGCCGCGTGACGAGCCTCTTATGGTGTAGCGGAGTCGACCCCTGGCCTGGCGGTTCCACGGCCAGAGTCGGTCGATCGTCGAATCCTTGGACGCGCCCGCGTCGAGGAGCCGGGGACCCGATGTACCCGGGGTGAATCCGCGTCGCCGATGGCGCGGTAGGGCGACTCCGGCCCGAACCCGTCAGCTAACCCGGTAGGCAGCCAAGGAGAGGAGAGGCCCGTGGAGCCGATCACCACCACCCTGCGCCCGACCGAGGAGGAACGGCGCAGCAGGGCACCTGATCGCGTCCGATAGACACCTCGGCCCCGCATCCGCACCCCGCACCCCGCACCCCGCACCATCGCCCATCCGCCCCCGCTCGCGGGCTGGGCCCGGCCTGGCCTCGTCGGGGTTCGTGTCCGGGTCTATCGCCTTGCTCGAGCGTGACCGCACGTATCCGCGCCCCTGTCCGTGCCCTGTCCGAGCACCGTCTCGGTGGGATTCGCACTGAGCCCGACCGCCGCTGTCGGCACGTCTCGCCGCCCCTGGTTGCGCAGCAGCCCCGATGAATGGACCGGAATGACCCCCCGAGGTAGCAGCAGCCATAAAGGCGCCCACCGCAAGCCGCGGCCCTGGCCGAGTCGGTTCGCGCGCCGCTCCTTCCTGCTGGGCGGCGGCGCCGTGGTCGCTGGTACGGCGGTCACCGGTCTATCGCCCGCCGGCTCGGCGGCGTCGTGGTGGGCGGCCATGGTCGAGGACGGCTCCGCTCGTAGCTCTCCGCAGACCCTGCGGCAGCAGAGCTCTCCCGGATCCCGCGATGTGGCGGACGCGGGGCGGGGAGCCGGTCGGCCCCGCGTCTACACCACCCAAGAATGGGGAGCGCGCGGGCCGGAACGGCGGCCGACCGTGCATCGGCGTCCGCCGCGCTACATCGTGGTCCACCACACCTTCACCAAAAACTACGACGATCCGTCCGTCGACCACGGTTTCTGGCTCGCCCGCGCGATACAAAGGGCACACTTCGGGCGCGGCTGGCCGGACACCGGGCAGCACTTCACCATCAGTCGCGGGGGCCACGTGATGGAGGGCCGTACGGGCAGTCTCGCCGCGGCGCTGGCCGGCCATATGGTCGTCGGCACGCAGGTGCGTGGCGCCAACGACTACACCGTCGGCATCGAGTGCGAAGGGACCTACAACACGGTCCTGCCGCCGCGGCCGCTGCTGGCGTCGTTGGTAGAGATGTGCGCGTGGCTGTGCACGCGATACGACCTCGACCCGCGCACGGCGATCGTCCCGCACATGAGGTTCAACGACACCGACTGCTGCGGCTACCGGTTCGCTCCCACGCTGCCCAAACTGCGGGCGCAGGTCGCTCGCGCCATGGACGCGCGGTCGACGCGTTGACCCGGGGCGTGGCCCGGAGCGCGGGGCCCGGGCGCGGGGCGACGACCGCCGGCCCGCGCAGGCGCACGTTCCTCGGGTGCCGTGACCAAACCCTCGGCGGACAGCTCCGCGCCGCGGCGATGGGCACCCGGCGCGGATCTGGTTCAGGATCGGGTGCGCATCCGGTGCTGGAGAGCGGCCTCCGCTTCGATGAACGGTCGGCGTAGAAGTCGCGGTGGTCGTCCTCGCCATGATGGTGCGTAACGGTGCCGGGCCGGTGGTAGCGCGGAATCTTGTCGACGTAGGAGAGCGATCCTTCGACCAGCGTCAGGAGATAGCGCGCGACTCGGTCGTCGTAGCGCTTCCAGTCGTCTCCCCCGCAGGTCAGGTATATGGGTGAGGTGTGGGCGAAGATCGGCCGCTGCCAAGAGTCGTGATGGCGCGGGCCGACGCAGCGGGCGACGATCCAGGAATCCTCGGTGATGTTGACGGATTCGAGGAGTGTCATCCGAGTCGTTCCGCGGCTGCCATGGTCATCGGCACGGGCCACCACCCGGCCGTTCAGCACGATTTCCAGCGCGTGCAGTGGAAGCGCCGAAGCGGCGGACGCTTCGACCGTCACCGTGCCTGGTCCGGAAAGGGAGAAGGTGTCGCCGATCCGGTGCCCTTCGACGGTGAGGGAGATGAGCGCTCCGCCGCTGACGAACGTACGCCCGGCCCGCAGCGCGCGACACCAGTTGTCGTAGGTGAACTCGTCGTCGAGTGACGCGTACGTCCGGTACAGGCCGACCGGAGTTTCGTTGTCCATCTTGTCCGTCCCGCCGACCAAGGGCACACGGTAACCGCAGTTCAGATAGCGGTAGTACTCATCGACGGCGCCGCCGAAGTCCGGGTCGATGAGCTCGACCGCGTCGGCCCGGCCGGTGACGATCAGCGTCGCCAGCTCGCCGTTGGGCTGCGGGAAGTGGGGCACGATGACGGTGCCCCCCTGTGAATGGCAGGCGTCCGCCCAGGCGCTCTCGGTCACCTCGAGCGACCCGCCGAGTTCCGCCTCGGGCGGGCCGTCGGAGCTCCAGGGCATGATCGGCCGGCTCAGCCGAGCAAGGTCAGGTGACCGAGGAAGTGCTGCCGGTTCTCCTGTCCCATGTAGACGATCGTCCGGCCGTCGGCGGACGCGATCGGGCGGCCGGTGAAGTCCTCGGTGTTGGTGAACAGGTGTCCCATTTGGGTGGCCAGCACGCTGACGACGTCACAGTCCTCGCCCATCGCCTCGAAGAGCGCGCCCTGGGAGCTCAGCGAGTGGGGAGGTGTGACATGCTATGTGTTGATTCCGCGTGCGTGCCGAATGTGTCGTTCCATGAGGTCGCTCGCGGTTTTGCCG
>OBLR010000319.1_pt1 | contig 11379 bp, 9 predicted proteins | sample 1519891 | NCBI WGS metagenome assembly OBLR01 (sample SAMEA3113583, study PRJEB22503) | soil metagenome | reverse complement strand
ATGTACGGCCGCTACAACAGCTACCGCACCTACCAGACCGCCATCGCCCTCACCAACCGGCCGATCGCCTAGACCGCCGCCCCCGGCCACAACACGCCGGCCTGCCGCGACGAGAATGACGCGACGACTAGCGATCCGCCCGCACCCGGCCCCAGCGTCTTCGGAGAGTCCTGGATGCCGCGGAGCCGGACTGTGTTCATCGTCCTGAGCGACCAATCGCTCCGGAACGTGCCGGCTTGAGCGAAGCGCGCTGTTCCCTTGCCGGGGGAGCGAGAGCGCGTGTGTCGTCATGGGATAGACCTGCCTCCTCGCGAACGCGGTTGTCGGGCTGGCGATGCCCAAGACCCTTGATCTTCATCGGTCGTCCAACGCGGGCGTACCGGCGCATCGAGGCGGCCGCTCCTTCACAACCCGAAGGCGGCAGCTAGTCGCGCAGCGCGGGCGGAGGCGGGAGACAGCGCTTGCTGAAATACCGCCGCGTAGGTGTGTCGGAGATGCGCCGCCAGGGCTCCGCCCGGAAGTTCGGGGGAGAGATCTCTCCCTCGACCGGCGTCACCGTCAGCGTGTCGCGGTACGCGCTGAAATCGAAGACGAAGAACTCGCCGGGCTTGTCGTAAGCCTCGTTGGGCGCGATGCCGCCGCCGTCGGTGAATGTCCACGACATGCGGTTTCCGTCCACCTCGAACGTGCCGTACTGCCACGTGCACGCATCCCGATTCTCCTGGGTGATCGCGAAGCTGCCGCGATCGAAGACGAAGATCCAGCGCCCCCAATTCTCCTCGAGGTAGTCCGGGCGTGCGGCGCTCCGATCGGTATCCATCCTCCAGACGCCGTCGATCGCGCTCTTGGCCACGCCGGTCGGCCCCTCGACGCGACCGCACTTCGACACCTCGGCGGGGGGCGCCCCCGTCGCCTGCTTGAGGCGCTCGATCTCCTCGATGGCGGCGCGCGTCCCGGCATGGCGCTCGAGGTCCGTGTACACCGGCTCGACCGCGCGGCGGAGCGCCCGCAGCTCCGATGCACTCGCCGCTTCGAAGGTCACCTGCGCCTTGCGGCACATGTTGCCGCTGCTCTCAGCCTCCGTCGCCCGCTCGGTGGCCGTCCGCTCGGGCACGACGTTCGCGGCGGCCGCGCGCAGGACCCGCCGCTGATCTCCGGTCAGGTCGCGGTACGACCCCTCGTTGGCGAACAGCACGACGGGCCGCGGCCAGAGATCGACGTTCGTCATCAGGTGCGACCCATCCACATCCAGGCCGGCGGATTCGATCCCCTGGACGCTGTGTTCGACGCCGTCGATCCCGTTCAGATTCGGCACGCCGGCGGGATACCGTCGCGGATCGGCCCCGAGGGCACGAAGAGTCGCGTCCGCGACGCGCGATTGTTGGGTTCCTATCGTGAGCCCTCTGAAGTCGTCCGGCGCAGCCAGGCGCCCGTCGGCGCCGAGCGGCCGCCGAATCGGGCCGGGCAGGATGCCGATACCCACCAGACCCAGCCGTCGAAGCTCCTCGAGCATCGGGTCGACGAGGTCGCTCGCGAGCACGCGCTCCTGGAGCCGGTAGCTGTCGATCAGCAGCGGCGCGCCCAGGGCGCGCATGCGCTCGACGCCGAATTCGTCCCACGCTCGGCTGCCCGCAAACGCCAGGTCAGCGCGGCCGCGCCGCATCTCGCGGATCGTGTCCGCCTCGAACTCCGGGCCCTCGTGGCCGGCCTCGACGATGCGGATCCGCAGTGCCCCATCCGACAGCCGTTCGACCTCGCCCGCGAACTCGGTGAGCACCTGCCTGTTGCTGAACGGGTCGAGCATCGTGAGCACCCGCGTCTCGGCGGTGGGCTCGCCGCCGACCCGGTCGGAGTCCCCGCCCAGGCAACCGCTCGCCGCCAGGACCATGGCCAATGCGGCGGCGAGGACGGCCAGGGCGCGAGTCATGAAGCGAGCCTACGCCCGGTCGATGCACCGCGCATCGGGGACGTCCCGGGACCGGCGTAGCGGAAGACGGGGGCTAGCACGGAGGCCGGCACATGCTGACCCGGTTTCGCCGCCGACCCGCCTGCGGTTGGCTCTGGGCGCAACCCCAACCACCGGAAGGAGCCTCGATGTTCCCCTTCGCCAAGCCGGTCCTCACAGCCGCCGCCATCGGTGCCCTCACGCTCGCACCGGGAGCGCTCGCCGCACCGCCAGCGGCTGACGACCTCAATCCACCGCCCCCCGACTTCCTCACCTGCAAGCCGGTCGGCTCCGGCACGATCTGCTCGGGATCGTTTCAGGAGATCAAGGACTCCGAGCCGCAGCCCGAGCTCGTCTGCGGCAGCGGCGCCGACGCCTTCATCATCCACGACAACGCGACCCTCAACGCACGAGCGACCCGCTGGTACGACGCGGATGGCAACCTCACCAGGCGCGTCCTCTGGGAGCGGTGGAAGCCCGCGTTCTTCAGCAACCCGCTCAGCGGCAAGACGGTCCCGTACACGCAGACCAACAAGATCACGACCGTGCTCGCCGTGCCGGGCGACTTCGCCTCGGCCACCGAGACCATCGTGGGTGAGAACATCTACACCGACCCGGTAACGCACCGTAAGGTGCTGCGCAGCACCGGACGCAGCGTGTTCGGCGCCGACGGCGAGCTCGACTTCCGCGCCGGACAGCAGCCCTTCCTCGACGCGTTCGTCGACGGTGACATGTCCGTGTTCGACGAGCTGTGCGCCGCGCTGGCGTAGTCCGCGAGCAGCGTGCGACGATGGCATCGTGGCCTGGTCAGTCCTGATCGTGGATGACCACGCCGGCTTCCGTGGCAGCGCGCGAGCGTTGCTGGAGGCCGACGGGTTCGACGTGCTCGGGGAAGCAGCCGACGGCCAGTCGGCCATGCAGGAGGCTCGCCGCCTTCGCCCGCAGGTTGTATTGCTCGACGTCCAGCTGCCCGGTATGGACGGCTTCGCGGTGGCCGAGAGCCTCGCCGCGGAGCCGTCCGCTCCCGCGGTCGTGCTCATCTCGAGCCGCGGACGAGGCGCGTACCGAACCCGGCTCGAGTCGACGCCGGCGCGCGGATTCATCACGAAAGCGGAGTTCTCCGGGGAGTGCCTGAGCTCACTGCTGGATTGACGCCACCGCCGGCGGCAGCCGATCTCGCCACCGGACTCGCCCTCCTGAGTGCGGGTGTCGCCACCTGGCTGCGCGCCTCGCGGAGCGGCACCGGACCACTGTTGGCGCTCGCAGGGGTCGTCTGGCTGGCGGGCGATGCGTGGAGCACGCTCGCCTACGCACATCGAGGCCCGCTTGTCCACGCGCTTCTGACCTATCCGACCGGACGCACGCGGTCACCCGCGCTCTTGGGGGTCATCGCGCTCGCTTACGTGGACGGACTGGCGTCGGATCTGGCGCGCGCTCCGTGGCCGACGATTGCGCTGATGACGCTGGTCGTCGGCGCGGCGACCTGGCGCTATGCACTTTCACGTGGGCTCGAGCGGCGCAGGCGCATCGTTCCCCTCGTCGGAGCGATCGCCATGGCAGACCCTCTGGTCCTCGCCGCCGTCGGGAACCTGGCAGACGCCGGGACGGACGCGGTTGCCGGCTGGGGATACGACGCCGCGATCGCGCTGACGGCGGTGGCCCTGGCGGCCGACCTCATCTCGGGCCGCTCCGTGCGCGCCGCCGCCACGGGACTGGTGATCGATCTCGGAGCGAACCAGGAGCCTCAGGCACTCAGGTCAGCACTCGCGCATACGGTGGGCGATCCACAGCTCCTGATCGCCTACCGCGTGGACGAGCAGTGGGTGGACGAGGCGGGTCGGACGGTGTCGTTGCCCGCAGGCGGCGGCGCACGCGTCGTGACCGTCGTCGAGGATGAGGGCTCACCGATCGCGGCACTCGTGCACGACCCGGCGGCGCTCCGGGACGAGACGCTCGCCCGGTCGGTCGAGGCGGCCGTCCGGCTCGCGCTGGCGAACGTCCGGCTTTCGGCCGACGTTGCCGCGCGCGTGCGCGAGGTCGAAGCATCACGCCGGCGCCTGGTCGAGGCCGGCGACGAGCAACGCCGCCGTCTCCGCGATGAGCTGCGTGGCGGAGCCGAGGAGGGACTCGCCGTCGTCGCGAGCGGCCTCGAGGAAACCGCCGTCGGCCGGAAGGCGGAGACGGCGGCCGTGCTCGCCGACCTTCTGGCCGAGCTCGACGCCGCGCGCGCGGACCTCGTCCGGTTCGCGCAGGGCCTGCATCCGCGCTCACTGACGGAGGGCGGCCTACGTTCGGCTCTGGTCGAGCTCGCCGACCAGGCTGCCTGTCCTGTCGTGCTGGACGCCACGGCGCGGCGCTTCCCCGGAGCGCAGGAGGCGGCCGCCTACTTCGTCTGCTCCGAGGGCCTCGCCAACGTCGCCAAGTACGCCGACGCGTCCCGGGCTTGGATCGACGTCGAGGCGGCCGGCTCTCGACTGATCGTGCGGGTCGCCGACGATGGCCGCGGCGGCGCGGATCCGACACGCGGCTCGGGGCTGCGCGGCCTGGCCGACCGCATCGAGGCGCTCGGCGGCGCGCTGTCCGTCGAGAGCCCTCCGAGCGCGGGCACGCGGCTCGTCGCCTCCTTGCCAATCTCGGGCGATCCAGCGCCGTGAGCGCCCGCGGCCACAACGCGCTTCAGCTCGCGCTGCCCGCGGCGGCCCTCCTCGCGGTCTCCGCTGTGACTGTCGCGATCGTGCGCAGCGACCCGGAGCTGGCCCTCACTGGAGACTCCGGCCTCGCGCTTGCCATCGAGCTCGCCGCCGCTGGTGTCGTGGTCGCGGCAGCGGTGGCCACGAGTCCCTCCGGCGTGATGTTCCCGGTACTACTTGCCGCGACGGCGCTCGCGTGGCTTGCGTCGGAGTGGAACAGCCCCGGGGCAGGCCCCGCCTTCACCGCGGGGCTCCTTTTCTACGCGGCGTGGCCGCCCCTGCTCGCGGCTGCAGCGCTGCGCGGGCTCGACGAGCGCCCGCTCGACCGCCCCGCGGCTGTGCTCGTCGCGGTGTCGTTCGCCACGGGAATAGGGGTGCTCGGTCTCGCGTCCGCCGCGGTTTTCGATCCCGATGCCCAGGGCTGTCTGCAGTGCCCGGCGAACCTCCTGCTCATAACGGATGCCCCTGGACTCGGGCGGACCCTCGGGCGCGCGGGCCTTGCGATCACCGCGATCTGGGCGTTCGGCTTCGCCGCGCTCGCGACGGTGCGTCTGATCCGCGCTTCACCGGCACGGCGACGCTGGTCGGCGCCTGTGCTGCTTCCTGCAGTGGCAGCCGTCGCCCTTTTCGGCGCCGACGCGCTTCACGGTCTGGATCGCGGCTTCATCTCCAACGACCCCACCGACCGCGCGCTGAGGCTCGCCGAGGCCGGAGCGCTCGCCCTCTTGGCCGCCGGTGTGGCGCTCGCACGCTGGCGAACCCGACGAACGCGTGCCGCGCTGGCGACCTTGGTCCTCGACATCGGGGCCGCACCGGCCCCCGGAGAGCTCCGCGCATGGCTGGCGGATTCGCTCGGCGACCCGTCGCTCGAGCTGCTGCACCCGCTTGACGGCGGCGAATGGATCGACGCCGAGGGCGCGCTCACGGTCCTGCCGAGGAGCGGCGACCGCGAGACCACTCGCCTGCGCGCGGGCGGCGATGACGTCCTTGCCCTCGTTCACCGGCCAGGCTTGCTCGACGACCCGGGCCTGCTCTCCGAGCTGATGACAACGGCGCGTCTGGCGCTCGAGCACGAGGCCCTGCACGCCGCACGCCGCGCTCGCCTGGCGGAGCTGCGCGCCTCGCGCGCGCGTGTAGTTGCCGCGGCGGACGCGAAACGGCAGGAGCTCGAGCGCGACCTGCACGACGGGGCTCAGCAGCGCCTGGTGGCGGTGGCGCTCGCCATCCGGCTCGCGCGGCGCCAGATCGCTCCCGGCGACGAAGAGTTGGACGCCCGTCTTGCCGATGCCGAGGAGGGCCTTCGGGGCGCGGTGGTCCAACTGCGGGAAGTGGCCCACGGACTGTTCCCAGCAGTGCTCGCAGACGAGGGGCTTCGGGCCGCGCTTGACGAGCTATCCGAGGACACGCCGCGACTCCACCCCCGCCGGCTCCCTCCTCGCCGCTTTCCTCCCGGCGTCGAGTCGACGGCCTACTTCGCGGCTGTCGAGTCGCTGCGCTCCACCGAACGCGACGTGACCGTGGAGGGCGTCGCCGAGAACGGCAGCCTGCGGCTCCTGATCAGCGCGGGTCCCGGGATGCAAGCTGCGATGACGCAGATCCGGGACCGCGTCGGCGCGGTCGGCGGAACGGTCACCGTCAACGACGGCGAGCTTCTGCTGGAGATGCCATGCGAGTCGTGATTGCCGACGACGAGGCGCTGCTCCGCGAAGGCCTCGCGCGGCTGCTCGACGATGCCGGCTTCGAGGTGGCCGGGCGCTGTGGTGACGCCGATGAACTCCTGCGGATGGTGGAGGCACGCAGGCCCGACATCGCGATCGTAGACATACGGATGCCCCCGAATCAGGGCGACGACGGGCTCGTCGCGGCGCAGGAGATCCGCCGCCGCCATCCGGAGATTGGCGTCCTCGTCCTGTCTCATTACCTGGACTCTCGCTACGCAGCCCGTCTGCTGGAGCAGGCCCCCGAGCGCGCCGGATATCTCCTGAAGGACCGGGTCTCGGAGGTTGCGGTCATCTCGGACGCGCTCCGCCGGATCCACGAAGGCGAATGCGTGATCGATCCGACGATCGTGTCGCGCCTCGTCACCCGCAAGCGCGAGCGCGGCCCCCTCGACGAGCTCACCGAACGCGAGCGTGAGGTGCTCGGCCTTGTGGCGGAGGGACGCTCGAACGGTGCGATCGCCGAGCATCTCTTCCTGTCGCGCAAGACCGTCGACTCGCACATCTCACAGATATTCATGAAGCTCGACCTCCGCGAGTCGCCCGACGACCATCGGCGCGTCCTGGCGGTCCTGACCTTCCTGAGGTCGAGCGAGTAGCTACCGCCTTCGGCGTGAGACGGGCCGCGTCTCGTCGTTCATTGGCCCGGGTCGTCAGGCCCTCGCAGTGCTCCCTTGCACAACGGAGCAGGCGCCTCAAACATCATGCAGCTCGCTCTCGCCGCGGACGACCACCAGAAGCGCCAAGCGGCTCGCCGGGCCGAAGGCGGTGCATAGGCATGACCCGGGCAAGCGATGAGGACCGACAGCGTCGAGCCCGAAACCCTCCGCTGTCGCAATCGCGTGATCTCGATAGCCCGGCCGTTCGCTTCGTCACACCGTCTTGGACGAGCAGGAGGTCTGCCTCGGGATGCGGTGGAGACACCCGCATCCGCTTGGGGAAGCAGGCGTTTCCATCCGAGACGCCCGCTCCGGCGAAAAGGAGGAGCCGGCGGCCGGTCACGGCCGGCTCTTCCAGCTCGTCCATCTCGAATGCCTCGGCGTCGACTTTCGAGACGCTCGTTCCCGTGGGGAGGCAGCAGGTGTGCGCGGGCGACGTCCGGCATTCGCAAGCCCTCAGTCTCGCAAGTGGCGGTAGCGGCGCACGGCGAGCGGCAGACACACTGCGGTCATCGCGAGGGGCCACAGCACGGCCATCGGTTGGGCGTGCTCGACGACCCAGGAGTCGCCGCCCCAGCCGGGGTTGCCGAGCAGGTCGCGGATGGCCACTACCGTGGAGGAGATCGGGTTCCACTCGGCGATCGTGCCGAGCCAGTCGGGCATTGACTCGGGCGCTACGAATGCGGCCGACAGGAACCCGAACGGCCACACGAGGATCTGGACGGCGGCCACGGCCTGGGGGTCGCGCACGGCGAGGCCGAGGAAGACGCCGATCCAGACGGCGGCGAAGCGCAGCCAAAGGAGCAGGGCGAGCGCGAGCAGCAGGTTGCCGATCCCGTTCTGCCAGCTCCAGCCTACGGCCAGCCCGGTCAACAGCAGCACGAGGAGCGCGACGAGCGAGTTGAGCATATCCGCTAGCGCGCGGCCGGCCACCACAGCGGAGGAGGCCATCGGCATCGAGCGGAAGCGATCGGTCACGCCCCGCGCGGCGTCGGTCGAGACGGCGACCATCGTACCCTCCATCCCGAAGACCATCGTCAGCGCGAACATGCCCGGCAGCAAGAAGTCGAAGTAGCTGCCGCCGCCGGGCACGCGGAACTGGCCCCCGAGCAGGTAGCCGAACATCACCACCATCAGCACGGGGAAGAGCAGCCCGATCAGGACCACAGCGGGCTGGCGCGCCCAGTGCATGAGCGCCCGCCGGGCGATTGTCCAGGTGTCCACGAGGGTCCAGCTCATGTCTCTCCTTCCGTGAGGGCGAGGAAGACGTCGTCGAGCGTCGGCCGGCGCAGCGAGATGTCGCGCGGGGCGATCCCGGCCGCGTCCAGTCCGCGAGCCACCGTGGCCAGGGCGCGGGCGCGATCGCTCACCGGCGCGCTCACGCGCAGGGCCTCGGGCTCCACGTCGGGCTCGGCGTCGGTCGCGCAGGCCAAGACCGAGCGTGCCGCCGCGAGCTGGTGGTCGGCGTCTACGAGCACGTCGATGCGGTCGCCGCCGAAGCGTGCCTTGAGCTCGTCCGGCGTGCCCTCGGCGGCCACGCGACCGGCGGTCATCACCGTGACGCGGTCGGCGAGCTGGTCGGCCTCTTCGAGGTACTGGGTCGTGAGTAGGACGGTGGCGCCGTCATCCACGAGGCCACGCACCGCGGTCCACACCTCGTTGCGGCCGCGCGGGTCGAGTCCCGCGGTGGGCTCGTCGAGGAGAAGCACCGGCGGGGACGGGATGAGGCTGGCGGCCAGGTCGAGCCGGCGGCGCATGCCGCCGGAGTACGTGGACACGGACCGCCCGGCGGCGTCGGCGAGGTCGAACCGCTCGAGCAGCTCGTCGGCGCGAACGCGCGCGCGGGACGCGCCCAGGTGGAAGAGGCGCCCGAACAGCTCGAGGTTGTCGCGGCCGCTCAGCACCTCGTCCACGGCGGCGTGCTGGCCCACCAGGCCGACGTGCGCCCGTACCTGAGCCGGCGCGCGGGCCACGTCGAAGCCCGCCACCTCGGCCCGGCCCTCGTCGAGCCGGGCCAGGGTGCTCAGCACCCGCACCGCGGTGGTCTTCCCCGCGCCGTTGTGCCCGAGCAGGCCACAGACCGAGCCGGTGGCAACGCTCAGGTCGAAGCCGTTGAGGGCCTGGGTTTCGCCGAAGCGTTTGCGCAGGCCGGTGGCATGGATGCCGCTCATCTCGACCCACCGTACCACACACTCCGTATGCTGTACGGAGTAATACCTCTAGGATGCATCGATGGCCGAGCAGAGCGGCAGCCAACCCGAGCGAAGCGGCAGCGAGCGCCACCGCGGCGCCAGCGGCCCGGCGCGCAGTCTGGCCGTCCTTTGGCGCGCGCTCGAGCCGCCCGCGCGCGGCCCGAAGCAGGGACTGGACGTCGACCGCTTGGTGGCGACGGCAATCGAGCTGGCCGACCGCGACGGGCTCGAGGCCCTGTCCATGCGCCGCGTGGCCGAGGCGCTCGGCGTGGGGACGATGTCGCTGTACACCTACGTGTCCACCAAGGCCGAGCTGCTCGAGCTGATGATCGACGCCGCGATCGGCGAGACGCCGCTCGAGGTCGAGGGTGCCGACTGGCGCGCGCGGCTCGAGCACATCGCGGCAGAGCGCTGGGCGCTCCTGCTACGCCATCCGTGGATGCTCGACGTGACCGGCGTCCGCGCCGTGCTCGGCCCGCACGTGACCGAGCGCTACGAGCACGACCTGCGCGCGATCGAGGACATCGGCCTCACCGACGTGGACATGGACGGCGTGCTGGCGCTGATCAAGGGCCACGTGGAGGGCGCCGCGCGCGGCGCAGTCGAGGCGGCGCGCATCGAGCGGGCCACCGGCATGACCGACTCCGAGTGGTGGGAGGAGCGCGCCCCGGTGCTGGGCGAGCTGGTCGACCCCGAGCGCTTTCCGCTCGCCATCCGCGTCGGCACCGCCGCCGGCACCGAGCACAACGCCGCCTCGAGCCCCGAGTACGTGTTCAAGTTCGGCCTGGCGCGGATCCTCGACGGGATCGCGGCGCTGGTGGACCAGCGCGGGTAGGGTCCCCATCGACCACGACTCCTGGCGCTTCTACCGGTTGCTGCCGTGACCCGGCGAGTCACATCGATGAGCGCCACCGCTAAGGGTCACCGGAGCGGCCGACGGGTACGCTGAGGAACGGAAGTGGTGTAGCGCCACGCCGATCCTGCCGTCGCTTCCACCCAGCAAGCGAGCCTCTCACCTCGTACGCGCCACGCTCCTGGGTTGGACGACCTCCGAGTGCGCCCATCGACCGCGCGCAGACACCTGTCACTGTCAGAGTCGCCGGGGTTGGGGCGGTGACGTCCGACCGCTGCGGTTGGTTCTCGGGCTGGCGGCGGGCTGACTCTAGACGCCTGTGTCGTCTGCCTTGTCTGACCGGCAAAGCTTGTGTCGCCCGCCGCCGCCCGAGGACCTTCGGCGTGACTTGATAGATGGCATGAGCAGTGGCCCCGTCCGGGGCCACGTGTAGGGACCTCCTCAGCTCAAGCGCGGCGCTGGTCCGCGCAGGCGTTCAAACCGTGGAGCTTGAGGAGGCCCCGAGTGACGATCGTAATGGGACTCGATCAGCATCGAGCGCAGATCACGGCGGAGTGGCTCGATACGTCGACCGGCGAGCTGTCGCGATCGCGGATCGCGCCGGCGCATCGCGCAGGGGTGCGGCGCTTCGTTGACCGCTTCCGCGGTCGGGAGTTGGAGGTGGCGTTGGAGGCGACGACCGGCTGGCGGTTCGTGGTGGAGGAACTCCGGCGGGTGGGGGCGGTGGTGCATCTGGCCGAGCCGGCGGAGACGAGCGCCAGGCGGGGCAACAAGAAGCGCGCCAAGAACGATCGCGCGGACGCGAGGCATCTGCGGGAGCTATTGATGGCGGGGCGGCTGCCGGAGTCCTGGATCCCGCCCGCTCACATCCTCGATCTGCGCGCGCGGGTCAGGCTGCGTCACACGCTGTCGGCGCAGCGCGGCGAGTGGCAGCAGCGAATTCAGGCTGTGCTCTATCACCACGGCTGCCCGCAGCGGCGTAACCTGCTGACCGGCGAGGGCCGCAGCTGGCTTGCCGCTCAGCCGCTGCCGGCGTGCGCGGGCGAGCAGGTCACGGTGGCGCTGGCGATGATTGATGCGCTCGACCTCCAGCTCGCCCCGCTCAATCGGGAGTTGCGCGCATTCGCGCGCCGCCAGCCGGGCTGTCGGGCGCTGATGCGCCACTTCGGGATCGGGGAGCTGACCGCGGTCACGATCCTGGCCGAGCTTGGCGACGCGGGGCGGTTCTCCTCCTCGCGCGAGGCGGTGCGCTACGCCGGGATGGACGTCACCGTGCACCAATCCGATCAGCGCCGCGCGCCCGGCCATCTGAGCCGCCAGGG
>OBLR010000317.1_pt1 | contig 11396 bp, 10 predicted proteins | sample 1519891 | NCBI WGS metagenome assembly OBLR01 (sample SAMEA3113583, study PRJEB22503) | soil metagenome | reverse complement strand
AAAATACGAGAAAAATATTGAACTCAATCGAAACGAAAATGTAGGAAATAATAATCGCAATAACACTATCCCATTTGAATTAGAGATACCCCAAGGCGTAAACCAAAGCTATATAGGAAAATATTCAGAGTATTTTTGGGGGCTTGAAGCTAAAGTGAATATTGCATGGTCATCCGATATATATGCGAGAACAATAATAGACATTGTTTAATCAGAAATCGACAGGACAGCTTCTGGAATACAAATTTCTTATGCCAAGTGACAGCCTAGGATGATCTAAAAAATTCGCCTCAGAATGTCATGTCTTAGCTGTGTCACCTACGTTATGAATAAAACCTTGCATAGAGATTGTTTTTACGTTGGCGAACGTACCGAAGGCGGGATTGGTCTTTTGTTGGCCTACATAACTCTGATGGTTCATTTGCTGATACCAATTCTAGACCAAATAACAAGAGCTAACAAGGTCTTATAATTAACAAGGTTTGGCCGGGGTACAGCTGAAAATTTAACCTAATCGGAACTAAATTGATCTTCGGATCATGTTTTGTTGCAACAAGACACAGGGCATACAAGAATATCAGAAAAAAGTGCACAGCAGCAATCCTCTAATGTTATGCATGCATGTATGTTGTCAGGTTGTCAAAATCAAGATTTTTGAGAGAACCAACCAAACAACACAGAGTCAACGAAGTCCGTGCCAGGTCAATCAAAGTGGGAGAATATTATAATATCATCTGTCCAAATCGCCTAGGAGAATGTTAGGGTATGAGTGATCCATTCGCCAAAAAGCTCGGCATAAGAATTAGCAACTTTAGTTAAGTCTCTAGTAATATCTCGCGGCGCAATCAGCATTGACTATCGCTGTTAGGTCAATTCTGTGGCCCATAAATCTCATGCTTCGGAGCAAACCCCCATCAAGATTCATGCGGGTTGGATGGGAGGTGGCTAAAATTTAGATGAATGCAAAAGAGACTCAAACTACAGAACAGCTGTATCTTGGTCTCATAATCCACTTTTCTTGCAATTGAAAGAGTAGATTAAATGCATAACTATAGCTTCCTTTTAAATAGAACTGGCTTATTGATATATCTCAAGTATCAACATGGAAGAATGGGATCCTGCTTCAAATGAGTTTGTATTGCGTTGTAATAGCTGCTGGAGAACAAACGCGCATGCAAAGATTATCCGTACTTCCCGCGAAAAGTATTACTGTTTAGATTGCCTGGCAAGGTTTGATTTATGCCAAGGATAGATGAATTTTGGTACGATATTTTAGTAGTTGTATAACAAAATAATCCTTAGTTACAATATAATTTAACTCGCATGAAGTAGTAGGACCTGTTCTTGCTTTACTACCAACACTACCAACAATCTGCTCAAACTAGTGCGTAACCTTTTTAAGATTTGTTTTAGTCAAGTCCTTACCTATACAAAAGGCCTCAACCTCTGCAATGGTAATAATAGTTATGGCTGTAGCTGCAACGGCGGGAACACTCGGAATTGGAACAACAACCACCAATAACATCTAACGATGAATGTCTTCCAGGTAGTGTAGTTCACTGCATAGACGACGATGAAGAAAATCCTCCAAATTCTAATGAGGATTGTATTCCAGGTAGTGAGGTATACTGTATTGACGACGGCGACCACAATAACTTAAGCGACTTATTTGAGTTAGACGTAGATGAGTTATTGCAGTTAGATGTAGACGACTTACTTGAGAGATTTGGACACGACAATTAGAAAAATCAGTGACTTTGGCGCCAAAATAATAGATGAAGCAAGCCATGCGTTAGTAAAGGCACTTGTAGATGTATATACTCCTTATAGCAGGAAAATGTAGGACACTGTTAGATGAGGTTTTTTCACTATGGCTATTCCTCCACTTTTTGGCCTCTGAGGACTATCGGATCCAGTAGATGGTTTTACACCGCTTTGTATAGAGATTCAGGGGCCATGCGCCGGGATCGTATGTCCTGCCAATAATAGATAAGCTACAATAGCTCCTACGACAGCAGCTGCAATAATTGCAGATATGACAATGGATCGTTTCATCGTGAATAAATATCACCTTGGGGCTACAGTTACAGCCTTTGCCGTTCTGATACCCTTTGCCGCACCAAGCCCAAGAATCACTAACCCTACTATGACTCCAATTATGGGACCTGGAATCATAAAGTTCATGTTCGCTAGAGGGAGTATCATAAGAATTATCCCGCTTGCTGCCAGCAATCCTGCTACGAGATAAGACCTTTGCTTCCATGATATAACAAATGCAGCTATGGAAAATGCAATGGCACCTGCGACGACATTCACCGCCAGCCCTCCTGCTGGCAACGTCTTTGGGCTGCCTAGTATGTTACTCCCTATTAATCCTTGGTTCATTCCGCCTTGCATCTGGAACTCTGACATTCCTTGCATCTGGGAATCCGACGCTGGGATCCCGCCGTGCATCTGGGACATCGATCTATGGCCGCCGGTTATTCCTTGAATCAGTGGCATAAACATGGACATAAACAGCTCGTGACCTTCCTCCGCCTGTGGTGTCTGCAGCAACGCTTGGGCGCCCAGCACGTAAGTCAATACCACAGCAAGTGTTGCCCCGCTCAACCCTATTGATAATACATGTCTCACGCTTCTCATTTTGAGATTCGTTAGTTTGGTCATTATTTTAGTTACTGAGATATTGATAAACTAATATATATCTATTCTCTCTGTTGATTATTGAGTGTGAACAAGCGAGAAGAAGTTATTCAAGGTATTATTGAAAAGCGTAGGGAAATGTCAACTGAGACAATAATGTTTCACCAGAGCGTAGCAGATGTGCTTGGTCTTCATATTACTGACCATAAATGCTTGGATCTTATCCGACAATATGGAGCCATGCCAGCTGGTAGGCTTGCTGAGCTGACTGGCTTGACTACCGGCGCAGTAACAGGAATTATTGATCGATTAGAAAAAGCTGGATATGTAAGAAGGGCAAATGATCCAAAAGATAGGCGTCGAACCATTATCGAGCCTGTCAGAAACAAGAAATGGGAAAGGAAAATTGAAGCGATCTTTATTCCCTTCCATCAAAGAATGCACAAACTTTTGTCTTCATACTCTGACAGTGAGTTGGCTTTCCTGCTAGATGTATTAACTAAGAGTATAGAGCTGACACATGAAGAATCAAAAAAATTACGGACGACCCTGCAAAGACAATCCTCCAGATCAATAGAAGCTTGATAATAAGAATAACAGTTAGAGAGAGAGAGTATAATCATATTTCGTACTCTAGCGATAGTAATGTTGCTTTCTCACTTTGTTCACAGGCATATTAATTAGTCATACTTGCATGCTTGATGACAATATTAACTATGAAGCTTCTATGGACTTATATTGAAGCTCATGCCGTTTCGGTGGAACCTGGAATGACATGGGTTCTTTAATTGGATTCTAGCAGTTCTGAAGAAACTCTTTAGCTTTAAAATTTTCCTCTTTTCATGAATCTTCTGCTTTACACTGGTCATAAGCGAGCTGATACTGAAGCAATTTACGGTGAATCTCTAACATGATTATTGTATCTTTACGATATTTTTTCTGCTAATAGTTTGTTTTTGATGCCTAGCGCAATTTACCCACCAGGAATAATATCACTCCTGCTGGTGCAAAGAGTCAAAATAGCAGCAACAAGTAATCTATATCTCCAGGTTCAATACCACTACCTATCACAAATATTCCATAGGCGGTGATGATAACCGAAGGAACTATCAGAGCCAGTATTAGGATACTGAAATATTTGTTAATGACAGAATTAGGTGCCGGCTTTGAAAGATCTTGTATCCTTAGTCCTAAGACAAAGGAAGATGTTCCTATCAGGAATGAAACAACAGTTAGAAGATTGTCTGTTACGGAAGCTATAATACTATAATTGATATTAGTAGTCATCTGTTCTTGCGCAAATACAACTGAATTGAACAATCTATTTTCAGCGATTACAAAAAGCGAAGCAGCAATAACAAGAAAATAGAATATAGACAAAATTAATGCTTAAGGGCCTGATAGGACGTGATGAATTATAATATATATTTAGTTGTGTTATTAATTGGATAATCCAAAGATATAAGATTTTGAAAAGGTTGTATCATCTATATCTGACTAGCCTGATGCTATTATAGAGTGCATCTGGCTAAGAAAGAAACTAGAGATAATATCAAGCGAAGGTCGGAACACGCGTCTACCACTAAAACGAGTTCGGTGGGGTGTAGCTGAAAATTAAGATGAATCCAAAAGTGAATTCTAAGAACACTCAATTATAGAATGGCTGTACTTGCATTTAGACTTCACAGCAAGAGCATTACTATTATTACTACTACTTGTCACCGTATTTCAAATGGGAATTAAGCCAGCTTTATCACTAAGATCAATTGATGGAAGAGTAAGTATCTCGTCCTTGCTAAACATATTTCTTAGCTTATGTATACGATCGACAACTAACCTGTTAGAAAAGTCTTCTGGCATAAAGTAAATCCTTTTCAAAAGTCCAAGGACTTCATATAGTGTTGGAATACCTTTTTCTAATTCTTCATATGATTCTATTATTGTGTCTTCAGTATTAGCACTATCATTGTGAGAAATAGTATAATCAACAGCAGACGACGCAGTACTAGTCATATTGTCATCTCTAAGTCTTATGGGCGCTTTGTTATAATCAACGGGGATTTCTTTCATATATTGAAATCTAATAGCATCCTGATCTATTCCTGCTCGTTTTTTGCTTATAGCTGTAGTACAGATAACATGTATCCTCGTACCGTCTATGGAATCTTCTACTTTAGGCTCGTCTAAAGTGATTTGCATCTCTTGTAGAAGCTTTAAGAGTTGTTCTTGCTCTGGTTTATTCCTACCAACAGAAACATACCTTAAACATTTATCTATTTCTTCTTGAGTAACTAAATCCTTTTTCATGCTCATTGTCTTTTATCATTAGTCATTTGTTTGATATTGCTCTTATCCTTTTCTTATTGGTCTTATTTTGAAACGTCAAAAGTTGTTGTAGCGTCATGTATGTTCTCTTGGTTTTGATGAATTATCCTTGAGCAAAAAATGAACCAACCTATTTTCAGTTTTCAAAAGCAAAAAACGCTACTTTTGCTCTCCTGCTAGCTGCTTCGCCAAGGTTGCAAAGTCCCAATAATCTCTTCTTCCTTTTGACTTGCCGTCCTCAAATTCTCCAAAGCTATATCCTGTTATAGAGAAGTGTTTTTCTGATGCTGGAATACCTGGACGGTCTCCCTTTTGCGTCACAGTAAGCACCCATTCAGAAGCAAAGAACATATCGCTTGTAACCCAAGATTTCGGCTCTATCTTAAAATCATGAGTTGCTTCAATGAAACAGAATAACCTTGTCTTACACCATCTTTTCCTTTCATGACCATTCCAAAGGGCACAAACGGCACATCTTCTATGACAACATCGTCTGTCACAAGCGCAAGCAGTCTTTCGCTATCATGAGAGTTTTCTGCTTCGATTATTTGATTCAAAAGATTATCATCGTTGGTTGTCATTTCTGAATCTACAGGAATCTGTGTCACTAATAATATTTTTCTCTCTCTTTTTTTTCTTTTCTTCCCTTTGTCTTCTCCTATAGACTGCCAGTCTGACAGTATTATATGAACACAGGCGGGCGACATTAAAGGGACAACTTTGACGCGGGTTTGGTGAATGCAGAACGATCTCGTTTACTCTAGGGGATTCTGAATACAACTGCTTAGCTTTAAGGTTTTACTATTTGCCTGAATAGGCTAATAGATGCGCGGGCAATCAGCTATGGTTCATAATACAAGTGTAATTTAATGCCGAAGTTAACCAGATTGAAGAAATGGGCCGGTTGGGAATTTGAAACCGCAACCTCAGCCGGTACTCTCTTTTCTAATCTCTCTGCTGTTGATGAAAACATACACCAACGTTTCTGTGCTCACAGTAGAATAAGCTAAACTGCTGTATAGTTAGTGGCACAAGTGCGTTATACACTAGCTGACTGCCGCTGCTTCTGGGGAATTGGAGCTAAGGCGTTGTTCACCTTCCCTCTTTTGCCTAGTTGCAAGAATTGTGTTAAAACAGGTAATAATATCCCTAGAAATGACGCAGGGGATCGCCCATTCGGGACCCCCATGTGTTTCTTTTTAAGAACAGCAGTTGGGCGATAAACCACTTTACTTTTTGTTATTTCGAATCAGCTTTTTCAATGACCAATCGATTCTCTTCAAATTAACGTATCCAACTTCTATTAGTGATGTAAGATGAACTTGACTCAACATCCTGCTCCTGTTTTTGTTCTTCAAGGAACTCCACTAAACGCGTGTAGTATAGCAGAAATTCCCTTCCCTTTTCTGTTGTTCTGTACACCACTCCATCAGGAGACACATCCTGAGCGACGAGTCTTTTTGCGATTAGCTCTTCAAGATATAGGTATACCTGCTCATAGCTCAGGTTTGCTTTGTACATTATGTGAGTCTTTCTGATCCCGGCAGTGGCGAGGGCCAGTACATCCCCCATTATCTGAATTTTTCCTCTATTATTTTTACGTTCAGACGTTGTCATCATTTTGATAGTCCCTATAGACATTGCATGATAGATTAGGGGGATGATGAAACAAGCGTTTCACCCCTGCATTCCAAGAATATCCAGTAGATACTGAAGACGAGGTCCTAATGATAGGATGCTGGTTTCGAAAAATCTCATGTTAAGCAAAAGCTCCATGATAACTTTTGATGTTACTCCAAGTCTGCTATAACGATGCCCTTCGTTATTACTAATAGCGCACAGGAGTTCAATATCATTCCTATTTCTGCTATGTCCTTCATTGCTAGGTATAAAAGAATTCATAATTTGCTGGTTCGGCGAAATGCTGACCAAATTTGACTCAATTTCGCCACCCAGAATTACATTGAATCCATTATCTATCACATATCTATGCTTTGTAGCCAATTGCCTATTTGAGTAAATGTCATTTTATGGTAGTCGTTTAAGTGTATAAGTAAAGAGATTAAACTATAATGATAATAATAATCTGGTCTTGAGCAAAAACACTTAGGATTTTTTTTAGGATTACTATATGCAGTGAAATTCTCTATCTTTTCTAAAATAGCATATGGAATTAATTCTGCAGGATTTGTATCTTTGCCATTCTGAATTTTCTTTGATACTTCTGCTATATCATATCCTAAATACTTTGATAGTACCGAAATTGCACAATATTTTTCTCCATTAGCATCATAAAAGGATCCAAAGGTTTGAGGAGTATCAACTACTTTCTGCTTGAAAATTGTGCTAAGCTTTAGTTGGACTTGTTGTTGTTGTTGATTCTTCTTCTCTATACTCTTTGATTGTATGATCGAATCTTCCTCCATTTGTAATTATGCATATACAACATCACAATAAAGGATTAAATGATTCATCTCAAGGATAACAAGGTATTCAAATCATATGCATGCTTTATTTTTCATCTTATTTCATCCATGATGTCATGGCGACATAACGAAGCTATTATGATGCGTAAGGAGTGGTAAATAAGGATATGAACAAAAAATGAGGAATTAGAGAAAAAATGTCGAGGTTATAAAAATTATACAAACAATACTGATATCCAAGCATGTTGAGTGGCACTTGGACCAATATCGGTTCTTTTGGAGGATCCTATTAGTCGTCACTAGTACATGTTAGCTTTAGCTTTGCTGTTTCTGTCCTTGATATCCAGTTTAGACCAAATTGATCTATATCTCGTAATCCACATGAATAAATACAACATCTTGATACTATCCGAGTTAGACCTACAAGTCTTGTTTATTGTGCTCTAAGCACCCTTTGTGCATCTTCCTTTCCTTTCTCTATTAGGCTCATAATAGTCTTGGAGGTAAAGTCACCTACTTTACCAGAAACACTGTCAGCATAGCTTTCAGGTCCTTCAGGTTCTATTCGTATTACCTTAGTTAATTTAAATCGACCTTTGAGGAGATCTTTGTATTTAATGTGTTCTCCTATACCTTCCCTACTTTTTGCTTCTGTAGTCTTTAGGAGACTCTCAAATTCGTTTTGGAATATTGTATCGCTTTCATCTTTAATTTTAAAATGGCTTTTTGCAAACTCTTTCAATCTATCGATTAACTCTATATAGTCTGTTACCAAGTCTGCTACCATTTCATCATAATGAGAGTTTCTATCTGAGAAGGTTATATCATTTATTCTATCTTTAACTCCATCTAGGTCTGTTGGAACCTCATCCTGCTTTGAAGGATGCACGTTTATTATATAGACATCTAGATCTGGAATTTCATCTTTATCTTCGCCTATTACCCTCTTCCAGTAATCTCTATGAGCTTGCAAAAGTTCTCTAAATGGTGTATTGCTTAAAATACCACCATCGCAGAATTTGCGCCCACCTTTCGTCGGGATTTCTCGAAATTTATAGAATACTGGTAATGTACCACTTGCCATTACATGATCTATAGTAATGCCATCACTTTCATATAATGAATTTTCGGGATCTTCTGCCTTTATGTGGTAACTATCAAATGCTACTGTTCTACCTTCGGCTACATCTACACTAATGACAAGTAGTCTAGGCTCTCTTTTGTCCCAGCTGGTGGCTATCCTCAATTTTTCATTGCTTTCATCTTTTGAATACCATTCTATGGTATTTTGTAATGGGCTGCTATCACGTACAAACCATGTATTATCTGGATCCGCGAATTTGGAATCAGGTTCTGGTGGCAGAGACGAAAATACATTTGGTGTTCCATACTTAAGGTATTCCTTTACTGAGTAATATCTCCTCGCAGCCTCTGATGAGGCACTAAACTTCTTTTGTTTTTTTGCCTCATCCCACCATAGATTGCTAAAGCCAGGAGTTGAGGATAAACCTTTTTCCTCATCTACCCAAAAATTTTCAAGCTCTTTTGCTGCTTCTTCCCACGTTTTCTTTCTATTAACTACATTGCCTACCAGGACTGCAGCATTCATTGCGCCTATCGATGTACCAGCAACAATATCAAATAATGGTCCTTCTCTATATTCGTAAGAAAGTTCCTTACATAGCACAGTTAGTACACCTGCTTCATAAGCGCCAAGTGCTCCTCCTCCCTGAAGGACAAGTGCTCTTTGCTTTTTAGGTATATTGTTATTATTATTTAATGGCATATGCTAAAATGTGCTTATTTTCCTGACTCTTTACTTTTGCTAATCACTATAGGTTTTATTGGATACTGCTCTTTATTAGTGATATCCAACAAAAAGAACCTATACCGGAGCGGGTTCGGTGGAACCTAGAACGGTATCGGTCAGTTAAGTAAATTCTATATTGTTAATTCGCAGTATAACTCTTAGCTTTAAACTTTTGCTTTTCTACTCTCAGTTTATGATTCGCAACGATGTGTTATCCACGCGTAAAGGAGGGAGGTCTATGCTGCCGCTGATGCTATATGAGCAAAGGAGGACCTTCTATAATCTGCTGTGTATGCGGATAGCATTAGTACTATTAGCGGAGTAACTGCGGTCCTAAAGGACTGTTAGGAATGTTTTTGTTAATTGTTGTTTTAGATCATCTCTTCTAAGCTATTGGTTTGATAATATTTCATTTTCCTGAATAGTTTCTTCCTTCTTCTATTATCAGCAAAAAGGCTGTACCAAATCATCGCCGCAACACTTCCCAGTATTCCTGCTATTGTGAGAATAGTAAGTCCGCAATCGTTGTTGCGCTTAATATTATCTCTAGACATATCTTTCCGTTTCTACCCCTCGGCTTTTGTGTTGGCGTTTAAACGGCATTTTTATGCACATCTATCAATCTATTTACTGTATGCAGCCCGTTTTTCGCTCTTTTTCAATCTCGCCTTTGCTTTTTCTGTTGTTTCTCTTACTGTTTCTTTAGTTTTTTCTGCTGCAACCCGAGCACGTTCCTTTGCTGTTTCAGATGCCTTTGCAATTGCAGCTGATGTCTCAGGAGCTGCCTGTCTTGCTTCTTCGGATAGGTCACTCACAGTCTGTGCCGTTTCTCTTGCGCTCCTCACAGAATCATCAACAGCAGTAGCAGTCTCTCTAATAACACCACGTTCTTTCAGCTCTCTTGCTGTCTCGCTGATCTCCTTTGATGTATCACGTGCTGCCATTGTTGCTTCTCTGACTGCATCTGTTAATTCTTCTAAGGCACCACTCTCTCGGATGACTTTCACAGTATCCCTCATCCTAGCTGACTCTTCCCTTATCCTCCTGGCTATATCCTTGATATTTTGAGCAACTTGCTCTGCGCTCATTGCTGTTGGTGCCTTTGTATTATCCTCCGCTGAAGAAACACTTGCCATATCGCTATTGTAGCAAACTTACTTAAAAAAGGTAAGGACGGTTTATACAGTTACTTCTTAACTGCAGCCATCTTCAGATAAGCCGGAAAGCCACATGAGTCTATCCTTTAATTTAATCTACTTCTGTTAAGTATACTGATGATCGGTGTTAAAATTTAACATGAGATCTGAAGGTCTCAAGTTTTAGATGCTCAGACCTGATGAAAATTATAGCAGTCAGAGATGCAGCATCGAAGGAGAGATCACACTGCTCTTTATCAAGAGCTAATGACTTGACTAACATGATCGCATATTTCCTTTCATCTTGTAAGCTATGGAGAAGTTCCTTTTTATCCAACTAGTGTCCTTCTTTATCTGATTTGAAATTTGATCTATGACGTCTACTGGCTCTTTATGTAATACAAATAACTTTAGGGTGCTATAGAGGTAATAGCGGGTTCGGCGAGATGCAGCTGGAAATTCAGACGAATCCAAAAGAGACTTAAATTGTATACCAGTTATATCCCAGCTTCATTGTCTTCCTTTCTTGCAATGAAAGAGAAGATTAAATGCATAACTACGGCTTCCTTTTGAATAGAACGAGCATGATAATATCTCAAGTATCAACATGGAAGAATGGGATCCTGTTTCAAATGACTTTGTATTGCGTTGTAATAGCTGCTGCTGGAGAACACGTGCACATGCAAAGACTATCCGTACATTCCATGAAAAGTATTTTTATCGTTTGTAGCTGTATGCTCAAAACCAATTCGCTATTACTGTTGGAAATGAACTATTCAGCACGCAGCTTATTACAAACTTGAGGATTTTGATATCCTATTTGAATGAAGTTATCGCATCATGTCCTGCTAGAGTCACGACGAAAATAACATACTTTTCTTTATTTTAATGAAATGTTAGATTTCTCTATTCTTCCTACACGTCTACTCAGCATCTTGAAGGAATCTAATGTATCCATTTCAATTACTCCTGGTAAGTGTTGTATACTTTGAATATAGTTGTTCAACACATAAAGATCCTTAATTCTTACTTCTATCTTGATGTCTTTGTCTTTCA
>OBLR010000316.1_pt1 | contig 11396 bp, 8 predicted proteins | sample 1519891 | NCBI WGS metagenome assembly OBLR01 (sample SAMEA3113583, study PRJEB22503) | soil metagenome | reverse complement strand
CTAGTATTATGCCCGAGCTGACTATTGTCTCAGTTCCATTCATTGTATAATTGGCTGATAGATTTAGTGGCTCAAACAATCCTTGCTGCGTTGCCTCTTCTGTTAGCTGTTGCAGTTCTTCTACATCAAGCAGATATCTTGTATTATTCTCTCTGTCTGCGACAGTGGGATAGAATGCAGCCTTATTCAAGGTGATTATAGCTTGTCCACCATGTGGCTGCTCTATGATTATAGGGTCACCAAAATTGAATGGAGGTGCAAGTTCCAGTTGATCCGGACTAGCTCCTTCAGGCAGTATGAACGGCAACTCTAAACTAGAAACTATTGATCCATTGCTTAAGTCAAATATTACATTATGTACCTCTGTGGAATTTTGTGGTGCATAAAATGTAACACTTTCTCCTCTTTGAATCTCTACTGATGCGGGTAAGAATTGATTGATTGATACAGTGATGTTGCCCCCTCCTACTGCAACTCTTTCTTCTTCTTCTATTGTGTTATCAATTGATGCTATTACATGATTAGGTGTAATTAATGCAGAACCAACTACAGTGGCTGCCATAAGAATTACGGTAGCGGATATAACAGAGCCTACATAAAATGTTCGAGCAGTCTTATTCTTCTTGTTATTCATAGCCATTGATATTTGTGAGGAGGAATAAGGGCATTTTAAGGATTGTTATGATCGATTATCCCATGACCAAATATAATGTCTAATTTATGACCCACCTGACGTTATAGTCTGCATATATTATTAAAAGCTTAAGTACCTTCTCTGAGTCGCATTTGAATATCTTCTCGGCAGAAGAGAAAAATTATCTTTCACTGTCAGAAGAGAGAGAAGCATAGCAAAATAATAATAATAATAATAATCTAAAAATGCACACAAGGATGATGCTTTAGGTTATTATTTTATCCAGTTTGCCTTTTTTCTTTGCTATCTTTACTTCACGTGCTATTCTTCTTCCCATGCTCATGGGCTCATCATATAATAGTCCAGAATAAGGTGAACCGTCAAGGTAGAGGTTCGTTCCTGCCACAATCCTTGCAGAAAATTCAAAGGTTGTGAATTTACCTTCACTGTCATATACTCCTTCAAGGCAGAATGGGCCAGGCATCCCAGGTGGCACTAGGCGCTCTGCAGCACGCACAAAGTTTTCGCCTATCTTGTAAACTTCATCAAGCAATGATTCGCGCAGAACAAGTGGTATATTTCCTATGACAGTATACGAGGGCTCAATGCTGCCTGCACCAAGTTGTTGCTTTGCAGGTATCCTGCCGATACCGTCAATGTCTGATTCATATCGTCTATCGATTCCCAGAAGCTCAACTTCTTCAGTTATTGGGGAATAGAAATATTGTAAATAGACTGGCACACCTCTAATGAATTGCTGAATGTACAGGTCGCTTTCTCCCCTGATTATCTTTTGATCAATAAGCCGTCTTGCACCTTCTTCAAAGCTCTCGCGGTTCCATGCAAGGTAATAGCCCCGCCCGCCAGCGGCCCCATGTAGCTTCACAATGCATAACTCATTGATATCATTTTTAGATCTGACTACCTGGGGAATCTTCAGGCCTGCCTCTTTCATCATCTTTTCTTTGAGATCTCTGTCGGCCTCCCATCGTAATATCCACTTGTTGCCAAAGATGGGTATGTCTATCTTCTCAATTTCCTCACTTTTCATCTGAGATATTAAAGTGCCATGGGGAATCAACACAGAACCTGCCTGCTTGAGGCGTTTGCGATACATATCATCAAGGATCTCTGCAAAACTGTCAACCTCTACAATTTCATCAATAAACCCAAATCTTGAGTATAACCCCAATCGACGTTTCTCGCATAGAAGCAATGTCCTAAACCCTTCGTCCTTTGCACCCCTGAGAACTTGTAATGAACAATGGGAGCCCAGTGTAGCAATCGTAAGTTTATTGCCAGTAGCAACCTTTCTAGCCAATAACTTCTGGTTATTACAAGAGATTAAAATTTCTTCTCAATAGCATTTATAGCTGAAGTTAGGACTACATAGTATTGTTTCACAGAGTGACAACAGACTAGCTCACACCGCAGAGCACGCATTCATCGGATCGCTACAGAAATTGCTCGGTCAGACCCTGAAGGTCAGAAAAGTGGAGCACAAAGAGTCTGGCCATAACAATACGGCCTTCATTGAGATTCCGCAACTTGATCTTGATATTGTAGGTAAGGCAGAAACAGAAGTTAATTCACTTATCGCCAAAGGCCGTAGAGTAACGACCCACACATTTTCCTCGCTTGAGGAAGCAAAGCGTGAGATTCCTAACTTGCGTGCAAACGAGGAGAGAATATCAGCGGCCACCCCTTCTGAGGTCAAAGTTGTAGAGATCGAAAATCACGACATATCGGCTTGCGCAATGGCACATGCCAACAATCTGCAAGAATGCGATTTTTTTCTAGTCACGCGCATATCAAAAAGCGGGAAGGAATATGAAGTTGACTTTGTTGTTAGCAGTCAAGCCAAGGATATAGCTATAGCTTTGACGACAAAGCTATTAAGGGTCTGCAATGAGCTTAGAGCCAACATTAACACTGTTGAAAATACTGCACAAAAGCTCAGATCTGAAAATGAAATCAATGTGCGGAAATTAAAAGCGCTTAGTAGAGAAAAGCTATCCAGCATACAACCTATCAGAAGTGGTAGTATAACGCTCTTAAAAGGGATCTTTGAGAATCTGTCAGACGATCAGATCCAAGAATTTGCAGGAGAAATAATTATAAATCCAAGCACTCTAGTCCTTCTTGCTAACATTTCCAACGAGAGAGCAAACATAGTTTTTGCTCGCAGTGAAAAAATGGAAGGATTCGACTTGAACAAAATGTTTAAGCAATTTGCGAGCATAGACGGCCGTGGCGGAGGAAAACCTCACTTTGTAACAGGTATTGTCAAGAAACAAGCCGTCAGCAGAGTGCTCGACAACATCTCAAGAGAAGTTTTAGGTTAACCTCAATTCTGTTGCTGATAGCCACTCCTTCTACCATCACCCATATTGATGCAAATTCTGGTAAGGTTAAATTAACCTCTTCAATATACCCCTGCATAATTGGTCGAACTGCTGCAGGAAGAAGATCTTAGAAATTGGCGAAGAACTCATCATTCCAAAGAGATAACCTTCTCTATGGGAATAGACCAGGAAGTCGTTATCATGGGTTGGATCGCCAGTATAAGAGATCACGGTAACATCCAGTTTATCATATTGCGGGATTTGTATGGCGAAATTCAGATCACAGTAAAGAAGAGTGAATGCAGTGATTCGCTTTTCCAGTTGGCCAAAGAGGTCAAGGAGCATAGCTCAATTGGAGTACGTGGCAAGGTGAGACCTCAAGAAAAGGCTCCAAATGGCGCTGAAGTAGTTCCAATGGAGATTAGGGTATTTTCAATAGCAAGAAAGGCGGCGCCTTTTCTTGTTCAGAGTAGGACCTCAACAGTAGGCATTGATACTCGACTTGATCTTCGAGCAGTCGATCTGCGGCGCAATTACCTTGGATCGATATTTCGCATTCGTCAAACCGTGCTAAATTCTATCAGAGCATTTCTCTCAGCGGAGAAATTCATTGAAGTAAATACACCCAAAATGATAGCCACTGCGACAGAAGGCGGAGCAGCACTTTTTCCGATATTCTATTATGATAGAGAAGCATTTCTTGCGCAGAGCCCTCAGCTATACAAAGAACAGTTAACAATGGCATTCGAAAGTGTATTTGAGATAGGGCCTATTTTTCGTGCAGAGCCTTCACGCACCAACAGACATTTGTCCGAGGCAATTTCAATCGATGTCGAGCGTGCATTTGTTGATTATAATGACGTCATGTCTCTGCTCGAGAGGATGATATCAAAGATCGTTGATACACTAAAAGAAAAGAATCAAGATGATCTGGAGTATCTACAGCTTCAGTTACCGTCCGCAGATATACCGTTTTCGAGGTACAGTTATTCTGACATCATTGATAAATTGCAGGAGGCGGGCGAGCGGATACAGTGGGGAGATGACATTTCTCCACAGATTATGAAGAGTATAAAACATGAGTACATCGATGACTTTTACTTCATAATTGACTGGCCAACTTCGACCAAGCCATTTTATATCAAGCCAAGCATGGAAGACAGCAGGATATGTGAGTCATTTGACCTGATGTATGGAGGACTTGAAGTTTCTTCAGGCAGTACCAGAATAAACCACAAAGATCAGCTGGTGGAGCGCATGACAAAGCAGGGTTTAAAGCCTGAAGCATTTGACTATCATCTGCGAGTATTTGATTATGGGGTTCCACCACACGCGGGCTTTGGTCTCGGCCTTGAGCGGCTTATGATGGCATTAACAAAAGTCGAAAATATCCGCGACGTTACACTTTATCCAAGAGACATAGACAGGCTGGCGCCATGAGAGTAATATGGTAGTTACAATAGAAGAAGTGAAGCATCTTGGATGGCTTGCAAAGCTCGAGATGTCAGATGCAGAGATACAGCGCTATACGTCACAGATAGAAGAGATAGTCAATTACTTGAACAAGCTGGACACGATGCCCCTTGAACAGATCGAACCTATAACACTGAAAAAGAAGTTTTCAGAACTTCGGAAAGATGACCCAGAGACCTTTGGGGACAGTGTGCTTGGAACAGAATACAGAAAGGACGGTTTTATAAAGGGTCCGAGGATGGTCTGAATTGTCACTTTATACTCTTCAGGTCGAACAAGTTATCCAAGGTATCAAAAATAGAGAATTTTCTGTGGAGGAATATATCTCTCAGATCTTTGAAAGAATTGAAAAAGTAGAACCTAAGATAAACGCCTTTGTCACACTCAACAAAGAAGAGGGGCTCAATAGAGCGCGCAGGCTCGATAAAAAGATCAGAGAAGGCGAGCAGAGCGGCCCACTTGCAGGAGTCGCATTTAGCATCAAGGACAATATTTGCACAAAAGGGGTGAAAACCACATGCGCCTCAAAGATGCTCGAAAGTTATATCCCTGCATATGATGCAACAGTGATCAAACGACTAATGACTGCCGATGCAATCATAATCGGCAAAGCAAACCTCGATGAGTTTGCAATGGGTTCTACTACAGAGTATAGCCTACATGGTCCCACTAGAAACCCGTGGGATATCAGTAGGGTATCTGGGGGTTCGTCAGGTGGAAGCGCAGCCAGTGTGGCTGCCCGTGAATGTGCTGCATCGCTTGGTTCAGACACAGGAGGCTCCGTTAGATGTCCTGCCAGTTTTTGCTCCGTGGTTGGGCTCAAACCTACATATGGCCTTGTCAGCAGATTTGGGCTTGTATCGTATGCAAATAGTCTAGAGCAAATAGGACCGGTTGGCAGGACTGTATCGGATGTAGTTTCCATTCTAAATGTGATAGCAGGGTCCGATGAAAATGATCACACTACTACGACCAAAGACAGCAAACCCACATATTCACTAAAAGAAAGAAATGGATTACGCGTAGGTCTTGTCATGGAGTTCGTTAAAGGTGCAGACTCCGCAGTATCCAAGATGATCTACAAAGCTGCAGACATACTAGAGAAGCAGGACTGCAACTGCGAAGAAGTGTCCCTTCCCTCTGTGCAGTATGCACTTGCCTCCTACTATACAATTGCAACCGCAGAAGCAAGTAGCAATCTAGCACGTTACGATAACATCCGCTACGGATTTGATATGAACCCTGAAGGCTACGAATGGAACAGCTATTTTGCTAGGGCACGCAGCAACTTCGGCGAAGAGGCAAAAAGGAGGATAATTGTTGGATCGTATGTGCTTTCTTCGGGATATTATGGCAAGTATTATATGAAGGCGCACCAGGCGCGTTCACTTCTAAAGCATGAGATGGAGAATCTTTTTCAAAGGTATGATGTCTTAATAGGGCCTACCATGCCCATACTTCCATTCAAAATAGGTGAAAGAATCGATGATCCACTCAAGATGTATCTTGTCGATATTGACACAGTTGTAGCAAACCTCACAGGCATGCCTGCAATATCGGTTCCTGCAGGATTTGCGGGGGGTTTGCCTGTAGGTTTGCAGATAATTGCAGACCAATTTGCCGAACAAACTTTGCTTGATGTAGCATATTCATTTGAGCAAGCTGCAAAAGTGCAAAGGAGCCCGGATCTGTAATGACTACCAATGCTACCAAGATAGGACTTGAAATTCATTGTCAGCTTACAGGTGCCAAGAGCAAATTATTCTGCAGATGCAGTTCGGACTACAGAGGAAAGACTCCAAACACAAATATCTGCCCCATATGTGTTGGGCTACCAGGAACATTACCGCTTTTGAATCAAAAGACTGTCGAGTTTGCTGCTATGATCAGTCTTGCTCTTGGCTGCAAATTCCCAGATGAAATTGCATTCTACCGAAAAAACTACTTTTACCCCGATTTGCCCAAAAACTTCCAGCTTACACAGTATAACGCATACAATATAACAAGCATTGGCGTAAATGGCAAGCTAGAGTATAGTAGTAGCAAAGATGCAAGAATAAGACGTGTACAGCTGGAAGAAGACCCAGGCAGACTTGTTTATGCAAGTGGCAGTATGGATACCAGCGTTTATGTCTTGATTGATTACAATAGAGCAGGTGTGCCGCTTGTCGAGATAGTAACAGAGCCGGACTTCACTGACCCAAAGGAGGTGCGCATGTTCCTTGACAAGATAACCTCTATAATAGAGCATCTTGATGTGTGCGACACAAAGCTTGAGGGATCTGTACGCTGCGATGCCAATGTGTCAATTGAGGGGGGCAACAAAGTCGAGATTAAGAACATTAGCTCATTTGCTGATGTAGAAAAGGCATTGCGCTATGAAATCACAAGACAGAGAACAATGGCGTCCCGCGAGATCCAAGTTAGGTCAGAGACTCGTCACTGGGATGATGCAAGAAAAGTAACAAAGGAATCGAGGACAAAAGAAGAGGAACAGGACTACCGTTACTTTCCTGAGCCGGATATTCCAATGGTGATTCTTGGAAGTGACTTTGTTTCATTTATCGAGCAATCAATGCCTGAGCTCCCAGACAAACGCAAGCAGCGTTTTATGTCAGATTATAGCCTATCAGCTCATATTGCACAAGTGCTTATAGGGAACAAGGAGCTTGCGGACTTCTTTGAGTCTGCTCTTGCAGTGTACTTGTCACCAAAAGAGATAGCCAACTGGATAGTAACTGATCTCATGAGCTTTATAGACGAACGACAGAAGGAAGAAGAAAAAGAAAAACACTCTCTATTTGTGGGACTCAAAGTGGGACCGGAACATATAGCCGAACTAGCAAGACTTGTCGATCAGGATATGATAAACAGAGCCACTGCCAAACAGATCCTTGGTCAAACAGTAAGGACAGGTGAGATGCCTTTTGCATTGGCAAAGAAGATGCAGGCCAACAGAATTGACGATGTCAGCGTACTGGCCCAAGCAGTTCAGTCAGTCTTCGAAATGGAGCAGGCAGCAGTTCAGGATGCAAAGCGCAATACCAATGTTGCAAACTTTTTGCTTGGCAAAGTAATGAAGATTACAAAAGGCAAGGCAGATCCAAAGATTGTGCTAGAGATGATACAGAGAAAGCTGAAAGAGAACTAGCTACTCGTCTCGAACTCTGTCATCCTACTCCTCTTCCTCATCGCTGCTGGGTTCTTCATCTTCCTCATCGCTGCTGGGTTCTTCATCTTCCTCATCGCTGCTGGGTTCGCTTGGTTCTGTGTTTGGACTGGTGTTGCCTTGACCCACTTCGTTGGCGCTAGTGTCAACGACGGGGCAATCTGGAACAATAAGCCTGTTTATCTCCTGTTGTAGCTGATTGCTGCCTCCTTCACTTTCGCTATACATATTTTGAACTATATTGCCAATCACCATATTCAATCTCCTTGCATCTTCAGTATCAAAGCAATTGTCTTGATCTACAATATCGGCAAACCTTTGTATGATGATGGTACGTGAATCTAGAGTAGCATTGGCGCCTGTTGAATCAACTTCTAGGTATGCGGTGATGGTGTTGTCGTCTTGGTCAAGAGTTATAGATCTTGTTCTGTCGGTAGCTCCATTATCCCACCGGTCAAATTCCATGTTGCCAAGAACAGGTACAGTAACAGTATATGTGGATCCCACAGTTCCAACAAATGTCAATGGAGCATGTCCTTCCATCAGAGTAGTTCCGTTGGTTGCTTCAATGACAATATACACTCCGGTTATTGTATCGCCCGATAGATCAGCCGCTCTAACAATCAGTTCCGAAGCATCTTCTGCTGTTTGCGACAGTGTATCGGCAATAGGAGCAACTCGGAATAATGCGCCATCTGCAAATGATAGAATGTACAGGTAGCCATCAGGGCCTGTCTTGATGTCCGTTATGCCTTCAAAGCCCGTACCGAAGATAGCATTCTCCGCTTCTTCGGGAGTATTTGCTACGGTATCGTCGAGCGCACCTTCAAGAGCAAGTGCAGACCTGTTTTCAGTTAGCTCAAAGCGATAGATTGTGCCATTGCTCATGTCACTTACAAACATATCATTTTCATATTCTTCTCCAAGTGCACTTGAAGTAAGAAATTCAAGTGCAGTAGGATCAACCGGCTCTGTCCATGTAAACTCAGGGTTACTGTAATGACTCTCTCCGTTAAACATCACGAGGTCTGTCAGGTTGTAGTCTTGTGGCACCATTCCCTGTACGATTTTCCACCCACTGTTAAAGCCTGCACCAACCAAGTTTATCTCATCCACAAACGGTGCACCGTTCTCAGTATCCCACAGCAGGCCTGTCATTGGATCAAAGTCCATACCATAACCGCTGCGCATACCATATGCAAAGTAGTATTTGCCAAAGGCATCAGTTCCAATGATGGGCTCAGGAACCTCCCCATTTCTACCGACCCTTAGTATTCCACTTGTCCCATCGGGTTCAGAGCCATTCTCAAAATTTTGGACCATTGATGTGTGGCCTCCAACATCGCCGATAATGACATAGACATTGTTGTCTGGACCAATAACAACAGGTCCGCCATTATAGCGTGATCCAGGGAAGGCTGGCAGGTCAAGCAAGAGTATAGGATTCACAAGCTGGTCTCCCCGCAGCTCATATCTGTAGAGGCGGTTGCCTGCGGGCGACACCCCCTGTCTATCATCACCATCAACCCCTCCACCAGATTCAGTGAAATACAAAAAGACGTAGGTTGTTGTCTCGTTTTCTCTTGAAACAGCAGTGCCTAACAGTCCTCTTTCACCATCATTTGCAACAGATACATCAAGAAGCGGTTCTGGCTGAAGAACACCATTTTCGATTACTCTCACTCTGCCGTTATCTTTTTCAAGGACTAGCATAGTGTCTTCATCTAAGAAAGCAATAGTAGTAGGAGATATCAATCCACCTGTAACTTGCTCAACTGTAAGACTGGTGTCATTTACCGAGGGCCCTGCCCCTGTAACCTCGGCTTCTTGGGCAGCTGCAAAATTATGTCCTAATGTAAATATAAGCATCAATGCGAGGCCAATTGACAGAACGGGATGGGGCATCTTCCGCTACTTCCGATACACTCTAATAATAATGAATTGTCGATTGATCCTCTGCTAGAGAGTTCTTAACAACCTTTATAGCGTTTTGGCTCTTAAAGAAACCTTGAGGATGTAGCTATCTCTACTGCTGCAAAAATAATTCTTGGATTAGATACCGAGTGAGTTCTTGCATATATGACATTTTAAAAGGTTCCTTTCTACTGCCAGTTCATTCATTTGCATTCTTCTTCTTTTTCTCCTCCTCTTTTTTCCTTTCCAGTGAAAGAGATAAAGAATTGATGCAGTAGCGCAGGCAAGTTGGCTCGGGTCCATCATCAAATATATGCCCCAAATGTGCACCACACCTGGCACACATAACCTCGGTTCTTATCATACCATAGCTTCTGTCAATCGCTTCTTTTACACTTCTTTCATCTATTGGAGTCCAGAAGCTGGGCCACCCAGTGCCAGAGTCAAACTTGGTGTCTGAGGCAAATAGACTATTGCCGCAGCAGATACACGTATAGACGCCCTTGTCCTTGCAGTCATGATACTTTCCCGAAAACGGAGGTTCGGTACCCTTATTCCAGCATACCTCGTACTGCTCAGGTGTCAGGTGATTTTTGTAATTAGGATTGTATACCATGCAACAATATTTCCCTTATGCACATCACTTATTTCTATCATTGTTTTTTCTTTCTTCAGCTGCAGCAATCTCCTTTAGGTGCTCTACAACTATAGGCAGAAACGCTCCCACGTCAGTTACAATTCCAATTGCCTGGGCAGTTCCCCTATCGATTAGCTTGGTCACTACAGGTTGACTAATGTCGACAGCCACTACTTTGACGGACGCAGATAGCATGTTTCCTACCGCAATAGAATGTAGCATGGTAGATAACATCAGCACTAGTTTGGCTTCTTTGATCACTTCCTTGTACTTGCGTTGTGCTTCAACAACGTCGGTGATTACATCAGGCAATGGACCATCATCGCGTATAGACCCAGCAAGTACAAAAGGCACACCATTTTTTATACACTCATACATCACGCCACTTTTCAATAACCTTTTTTCAACCAGTGCCTTGAGCCCTCCAGCTTTGAAAACCTCGTTGATGGCCTGCATATGGTTGCGGTGTCCTCGGACTGCAAGCGTACCATCCTTGACACGCATGCCCAGCGAAGTACCAAGTAACGCATTTTCAACATCATGCACCGCAATCGCATTACCTGCAAGGAGGCCGCCAACATATCCCATCCTTATCAGGGAGGCGAGTGCTTCAGCTGCGCCAGAGTGTACGAGCACTGGCCCCGACACTACAATCATCTTGCCACCTTCCTTCCTTGTGTTATAAATATCGCTTGCAACTTTTCGGGCAATGTGCTGTGTAGGACGCTCGCTAGAACTTGCGCTACTCATGAACTGGAAAATGTCAACGCCTTCGCGTGGGCGTTCCTGTGGGATTATCTTGACACCCTGTTCGCCTACAACTATCATGTCCCCTCGGATAATGTCGCGCACCATCTTACACTTGGCGGTCTTGTGCTGGATGTCAACTGAAATGCACTTGTCCATCATCATGTTATCGACATTTATCCATTGACCACCATAGTAAACTTGTGTTGTGTTATTTGTGGTGCTGTAAAAGTCATCTGGCATCACCATATCATTTGGAGCAGGTTCTAGCTTCACCTCCTGCACTAACACAGGCTGAGCACCTTCCCTGTATACTTGTTCAAGTATGCTTGCAAGATGTTCCCTACTTTTCCCCTTTACAAGCAGCCGGGCGTAACTTGGATCGCTCTTCTTTTTGCCTACGGTGAATTGGAGCACTTGAAAGTCGCCCCGAAGATCCATGATGTCATCAAATATTCTTGTCAGTATCATTGAATC
>OBLR010000315.1_pt1 | contig 11411 bp, 10 predicted proteins | sample 1519891 | NCBI WGS metagenome assembly OBLR01 (sample SAMEA3113583, study PRJEB22503) | soil metagenome | reverse complement strand
AGAGGTCGCTGGATCCGGTCAGCCGGGACGCGAAGTCGGGCATGGTGGCCGGGCGGCCGCGCCAAAAGTCCCGAACGGTGTCGCGGTATTGGCCGTTCCATTCCGTCCACAGCGGCGGGAAGTTGCCGACCTGGTAGCCGCCTTCGCCCACGTCCCACGGCTCGGCGATCAGTTTGACCTGGGAGACCACCGGGTCCTGCTGGACCAGGTCGAAGAAGGCGGCGAGGCGGTCGACGTCGTGCAGTGTGCGTGCCAGCGCCGCGGCGAGGTCGAAGCGGAACCCGTCGACGTGCATCTCCAACACCCAATAGCGCAACGAGTCCATGATCAGCTGGAGTACGTGGGGGTTGCGCATGTGCAGGCTGTTGCCGGTGCCGGTGGTATCGAGGTAGAAGCGCGGGTCGTCGTCGACCAGCCGGTAGTACGAGGCGTTGTCGATGCCGCGAAACGACAGGGTCGGGCCGAGGTGATTGCCCTCGGCGGTGTGGTTGTAGACGACGTCGAGGATCACCTCGATGCCGGCCTCGTGCAGCGCCTTCACCATCGCCTTGAACTCGAGCACCTGCTCACCGCGCTGGCCGGAGGCCGAGTAGGCGTTGTGCGGGGCGAGGAAACCGATCGTGTTGTAGCCCCAGTAGTTCGACAGGCCCCGTTTGACCAGCAGGTTGTCGTGGACGAACTGATGGACCGGCATCAGCTCGATGGCGGTCACCCCGAGGTCGCGCAGGTAGTCGATCATCGCCGGGTGGGCCAGACCCGCGTACGTGCCGCGCTGTCGCTCCGGAATGTCCGGATGCTTGATCGTCAGGCCCTTGACGTGGGCCTCATAGATCACCGTCTCGTCGTACGGCGTACGCGGCGGACGGTCGTCGGTCCAGTCGAAGAACGGATTGACCACCACGGACCGCATCGTGTGCGGCGCGGAGTCGGCGTCGTTGCACGACTCGGGGTCGCCGAACCGGTAGCCGAAGCACGACTCGTCCCAGTCGATCTCGCCCTCTATCGCCTTGGCGTACGGGTCGAGCAGCACCTTGGCGGGATTGCACCGATGGCCGCGCGCGGGCTCGTAGGGCCCGTGCACCCGGAAGCCGTAGCGCTGCCCCGGCACCACGCCGGGCAGGTAGCCGTGCCAGACGTAGCCGTCGGCCTCGGGCAACGGCACCTTGGTCTCCGTGCCGTCCGCTTCGAACAGGCACAGCTCGACCCCATCGGCGACCTCGGAGAAGACTGCGAAGTTGGTGCCGGCGCCGTCGAAGTTCGCCCCGAGAGGGTATGCGTCACCCGGCCAGATATCGGTCATGCTTCCAGTCTCCCGCCACGGTGTCCAACGCGCCGTCTTCAAGAACCTCAGAGGGAGTTCCCCGCCGATAGCGGGCCACACGTGGCGGAATCCGCACATGATCGAACTGGCGGACTTAAGCCTCGTCTGATTTACTTCTTAGGAGAGCCTTACCTTAGATCGACTGACGCCGCCGCCCCGCGAGAGGTGACCGCCCGATGTACGTCTGCGTCTGCCATGCCGTCACCGAAGGCGATGTGCGCGACAAAGCGATCGCGGGAGCCACCACCCCCAAGGCGGTGCGCGCGGCCTGCGGCATGCGACCCGGCTGCGGCGCGTGCGTCCGGCGGATCCGCTCGGTGCTCGACGACTTCGCGGCCGAGCGCGCCACCGAGCACGCGCCGGCCGCCTGAACACTGGCCGCCTGAACACTGGGCACCTCCCGCGACACCCTGGTAACGATCGTGCCAGGATGGCCCAATGGAAGGCGACACCGAGGTCATCGCACTATTGAACGAGCAGCTCACCGCCGAGCTCACCGCGATCAACCAGTACTTCCTGCACGCCAAGATGCAGGAGAACTGGGGTTTCCCGCGGCTGGCCCGCCACACTCGGGCCGAGTCCATCGACGAGATGCGGCACGCCGAGGTCCTGACCGACCGCATCCTGTTTCTCGGCGGCCTGCCGAACTACCAGCGGCTCGACCCGTTGCGGATCGGGCAGACCGTACCCGAGCAGCTGACCGCCGACCTGGCCATCGAGATGGAGGCCATCGAGCGGCTGCGCCGCGGCATCGAGCTCATGCGCTCGCGGGCGGACGTCACATCGGCCCGCATCTTCGAGTCGATCCTCGAAGACGAAGAAGAGCACGTCGACTACCTCGAGACCGAGCTCGAACTCGTCACGAAGCTCGGCGAGCAGCTCTACCTCCAGCGCTATACGGAGCCGGCCGGCGACTGACAGGATGGGCGATTCATTAACCTTTGGATGGCATGCTGTTCGTCAGTTCGTAACCTTTGCCAGAGAGGGCGGCTGACGTGACGGACGTTGTGGAGATCGAGCGCAAGTACGACGTCGATCATGATTTCGTCGTCCCGGACCTGAGCGGTCTGCCCGGCTGCTCCAGCGTCGGGCGGCCGGAGACGCACCTGCTGGTCGCCAACTATTTCGACACCGACGACCTGCGTCTCGCCGCCCGCGGCATCACCTTGCGGCGCCGCCGCGGCGGCGACGACGCCGGCTGGCACCTCAAGATCCCGGTCGGCCCGGACGCCAAGAACGAGCTGCGCGCCCCGCTCGGCAAGGCCCAGAACGTGCCGGCCCGGCTGACCGCGCTGGTCACCGCGTACACCCGCGGTCAAAAGCTGCGCCCCGTGGCCAGGCTGGAGACCCGCCGGACGGTCACCAAGCTGTACGGCGAGTCGGGCGAGGTGCTCGCCGAGGTGGCCGACGATCAGGTGTCGGGACAGCGGCTCCACCAGGTCGTGGACGACACGACCGTAACCGCCTGGCGCGAGATCGAGGTCGAGCTCGGCGCCGCCGGCTCGGCGCGGCTGCTCGCGGCGGTGGGCAAGCGGCTGCGCAAGGCGGGCGCGCGCCGCGCCGCGAGCGCGAGCAAGCTGGGCCGCGTGCTGAAGGTGCCGACCGACGCCGCGCGGCCGCGCGCCGCCTGGACGACGGCCGGCGACGTCGCCGTCGGCTACCTCGCCGACCAGGTCGACGCGGTGCTGGCCTACGACCCCAAGGTGCGGCTGCAGGAGTACGACGCGGTGCACAAGATGCGGGTGGCCGTCCGGCGCACCCGCAGCATCTTGAAGAGCTACGGAGCCGTGCTCGACCGCGGCCGCACCGACCCGCTGCAGCCGGAGCTGAAGTGGCTCGCCGACGCGCTCGGCGAGGTACGTGATCTCGAGGTGCTCAGAGAGCGGTTCACCGGGCGGCTGGCCGACCTCGCCGCGGGCGGGTCGCATCCGTGGCTGGACGCGCTGGCCGATGAGGAGCAGGCGGCCTATCGGCGGCTGTTCGTCACGCTCAAGGAGCCGCGCTACTTCGCCCTGCTCGACGCGCTCGAGGGCCTCGTCGCCGACCCGCCGCTGACCGAGCGCGCGCGACGCCCGATCGACAAGGAGGTGCCCCGGCTGGTGGTCAGGTCATGGCACCGCCTGGCCAGGGCGTACGAGTCGATCGAGGCCGCCGAGGACCACGACGCCGCCAGACACGAGACGCGCAAGGCGGCCAAGCGGGCCCGCTACACCGCGGAGGCGGCCGCCCGCGCGCTCGGCAAACCGGCCGCCAACGTCGCCGCCCAGGCCGAGAGCCTGCAGGAGGTGCTCGGCCGCTTCCAGGACGGCGTGATCGCGCAACAGCATCTGGCCGGCACCGCCGAGACGGTGACCGATCCACGCGAGTCGTTCACCTTGGGGGCGTTGTCCGGCGTCGAGCACTGCGCGGCCGTCGCCGCGTTGGACGAGGTCGACGCGGTGTGGCGACGGGCCTCCGATCCCAAGCACCTGCGCAAGCTGCGCGGCCGCGCCGGCTAGCACGTCCGGGACGGCCGGGACGGACGGCCAAGACGGCCAGAGCGTCCGGGACGGCCGGGACGGCTATGGCGCGCTAGGTACGCGGGAGGGCGTGGTGCCGTTCCATGGCGGCGATCTCGCCGTCCCCGATGTGGACGACCCAAAAACCGCCCTTCCGCAACCCGGGGTCGTCGGGCGTCTTTTCACTGAGCTCGGCGCACAGCGCCCTGACCAGCTCGGACACGATCTCGCCGTGCGTGCACACCACGGTGGGGGTGCGCGCGGCCACCAGGTCGAGCACGGCGACGCGGGCGGCCGCTAGGTTCGCCGCCGCGCCGGTGGCCACGGTGAAGGCCAGGTCGGTCTCCACCGGGACGCCCCGGCGCAGGGCGTACGGAAGCACCGTGCCGACGCACCGCACGGTGGCCGAGCTGATCACGCGCAGCGGCCCGAAGGCGCCGAGCAGGTCGGGCAGGGCCGCGGCCTCGGCGAGACCGCGCTCGTCCAGCGGCCGGAGCGCGTCATCGGCCCGCCAGTCGGTGCGCTCGCCGGCGGCCCCATGGCGCAAGATGACGATCGGCGTGGTGTGGCACGGCCCGGCGGCGAACTCGTGCAGCAGATCGATGTCGTGGGCGTAGGTCAGGCGCTGCTCGGCGTAGCTGACCGGCAGCCACTCGATCCGGTCGACCTCGTCGCCGGGCACGAACACCCCCGCGTCACCGGTCGCGGCCCAATAGTCCACGCGCTTGGACCGGCCGCCCTTGAGGTAGGTGCGGGCGGGCAGCCGCCGGCCCAGCCGGGGCCGGACTCCGGTCTCCTCCTCGACCTCCCTGACGGCGGCCGACAGGATGTGTTCGCCGCTTTTGGGCTTGCCCTTGGGGAAGGACCAATCGTCGTACCGCGGCCGGTGGATCACCGCGATCTCGATCCCGACGCCGTCGTGGCGCCAAAGCACCGCGCCGGCGGCGCGGGTCAGGTCTTCGGGATCATCCATCCACGGTCCTCCATCGTCTGGTCCGCATCAGGAAGTTCTGGATGTCAAGGGACGGCGGGTCGGGCCGGTCGGCCCCGTCGGCCGAGACGGCAGGGTGCCGCGTCCATACGCCGTGCGCGTCCAGCCACCACGACATGGTGTTGTCGTCCATCGCCCGGTCGAGCAGCTGAACGAGGTCGGCCCGGTGGCCGCGGTCCCCGACCCGTACCAGCGCCTCGATCCGCCGGTCGAGGTTGCGGTGCATGAGGTCGGCGCTGCCGATCCAGATCTCTGGGTCGCCGCCGCGCTCGAACGCGTACACGCGCGAGTGCTCGAGGAACCGGCCGAGGATGCTGCGGACCTTGATCGTCTCCGAAAGACCGGAGATCCCGGGGCGCAGCGCGCAGATGCCGCGTACCCAGATGTCGATCGGGACGCCGGCCATTGACGCACGGTACAGCGCGTCGATGATGACCTCGTCGACGACCGAGTTGCACTTGAGCCTGATATGGGCCGGCCGGCCGGCCCGGTGGTGTTCCATCTCACGCTCGATGCGCAGCACCAGACCGGAGCGCAGGGTGTGCGGGGCCACCAAGAGCTGCCGGTAGGAGATCTGCCGCGAGTAGCCGGTCAGGTGGTTGAACAGATCGGTGACGTCCTCGACGATCTCCGGGTGCGCGGTCAGCAGGCCGAAGTCCTCATACAGCCGGGCGGTCTTGGGGTTGTAGTTGCCGGTGCCGATGTGGCAGTAGCGCCGCAGCGAGCCGTCGCTTTCCTCGCGGACGATGAGCGACAGCTTGCAATGCGTCTTGAGGCCGACGAAGCCGTACACCACATGGCACCCGGCCTCCTCCAGCTTGCGCGCCCACTCGATGTTGGCGCGCTCGTCGAACCGCGCCTTGAGCTCGACCAGCACGACGACCTGCTTGCCCGCCTCGGCGGCGCCGATCAGCGCGTCCACGATGGGCGAGTCGCCGCTGGTCCGATAGAGCGTCTGCTTGATCGCGAGCACGTGGGGGTCGTCGACGGCCGCCTCGATGAACCGCTGCACGCTCGTGGTGAACGAGTCGTAGGGATGGTGCACGAGGATGTCGCGCTCCCTGATCGCGGCGAAGACGTCGGTGTCGTTCGGCAGCACCGCCTTGGACGGGACGAACGGCGGGTATTTCAGCTCGCTGCGGTCGAGGTCGGCGATGGCATGGAGGCCGCCCAGGTCGAGCGGCCCCGGCACCCGGTAGATGTCGCGTTCCTCGATGCCCACCCCTGTGGTGATCAGCTCGAGGACCTCCGGGGTGATCGACTCTTCGACCTCGAGCCGTACGGTCGGGCCGAAGCGGCGGCGGAGTAGTTCCTTCTCCAGGGCCTTCAGCAGGTCTTCCGTGATGTCCTCGTCGACTTCGAGGTCCTGGTTGCGGGTCACCCGGAAGGCGTGGTGCTCGACCACCTCCATGCCGGTGAACAGCTGGGTCAGGTGCGCGGCGATCACGTCTTCGAGCGGGGTGTAGCGGTTCGGCGATGCCTCGATGAACCGCGGCAGCAGGGGCGGCACCTTGACCCGGGCGAAAAACGTCGCGTTGGTGTCGGGGTCGCGGACGAGGACGGCGAGGTTGAGCGACAGACCGGAGATGTACGGGAACGGGTGGGCCGAGTCGACCACGAGCGGTGTCAGCACCGGATAGATGCGGTCCCGGAAGAGCCGCCGCAGCCGTTCCTGCTCGGTGTCGGCGAGGTTCTCCCAGCGCAGGATCTCGATGCCCTCTTTGGCCATCGCCGGGGAGATCTCGTCGCGATAGCAGGCGGCGTGCCGCAGCATGAGCTCGTGCGCCACCTCGGCCGTGCGCCGCAGCACCTCGCGCGGCTGCCGGCCGCTGGCCGACTGTACGGCGAGCCCGGTGGCCATCCGCCGGGTCAGCCCGGCCACCCGGACCATGAAGAACTCGTCCAGGTTCGTCGCGAAGATGGCGAGGAAGCGCACCCGCTCGAGGAGCGGCAGTTCTGGGTCTTCGGCGAGCTCCAGCACCCGCTGGTTGAAGCGGAGCCAGCTCTCTTCCCTGTCAAGGAAACGATCTTCTGGAAGTTCGCCACCCTCCAATGCCAAATATTCAGATTCGACACTCATGACCTAATGATCCCTGATCCGCCGCAACATTGGGTTAACCACCCCTTCCCCGCTCGCGGGCGGGTTCACGCGGATCTATAAGGATCAATGGGACATTTCAGGTACCGGGCCACACCGGCGGGCGCTTCTCGGCGAAGGCGGCGATGCCCTCCTTGCGGTCGGCGGAGAACGCCGCGGCGCGCCAGGCGGCGTCCTCGATGTCGAGCGCGGCGGCCAGGGCGACGCCCGCGCCGCCGCGCAGCGCCCGCTTCGCCGCCCGGACGGCCACCGGCGAGTTCCGCGCGATGCGACCGGCCAGGTCGAGTGCCTCATCGCGGGCCGTGCCGGCGGCGACCCGCCGGTCGGCCAGGCCGCAGGCCACCGCCTCGTCGATCGCGACACGGCGCCCGGTCAGCACGAGGTCGGCCGCCCGCCCCGGCCCGAGCCGGCGCAGCGCCAACTGGGTGCCGCCGCCCCCGGGCACGAGCCCCACGCTCACCTCGGGCAGCCCGAAGACCGCCGTCTCGTCGGCCACGATGAGGTCACAGGACAGCGCGAACTCGCACCCGCCGCCCAGCGCGTACCCGTGTACGGCGGCGACGACGGGCTGGGGCAGATTCAGCACCCCGCCGAACGCGGCACGAAAGACCTCGCGCTGGCGCAGCAGATCCGCGTCGCTCATCGAGTTGCGTTCCTTGAGGTCGGCCCCGACGCAAAAGGCCTTGTCCCCCGCCGCGCTCAGCACGACGGCCCGTACGGACGCGTCAGCGGCGACCTCGCCGCACACCGCAGCCAGCCGCGCCGCCATCGCGGTGGACAGCGCGTTCAACGCCGCCGGCCGATCCAGCACGATCTCGACAATGTGCCCATCAGCGCCCTCGGCTCCGTCGGCTCCGTCGGGCCGCCGCACACTCACCCCATCCATGCCAGCAAACCTATCCTCACCCATCTTTCCCGTGGATTGGATGTAAGAGCCGGGCCGCCCAGCGCACTTTCCCAGTGATGAGGCACTCCAGTGAGAAGGAGCGGCGCATGGCCGACCCCGACCTAGAGCGACGGTTCACCGCGTTCTATGACAGTCATCACGCCAAGGTGTACGCCTACGTGGCGGGCCGCGCCGGGCGCGGCGTGGCCGACGATGTCGTCAGCGAGGCGTTCTTGGTCGCTTGGCGGCGGTTCGCCGATGTCCCCTCGAACGAGTTGCCCTGGCTGCTCGGCGTGGCACGCAACGTCCTGCGCGCGCGGTACCGAGGGGAACTTCGCGACAGGTCCCTGGGCGCCGAGTTGAAAGTGCTATCCGCCGGGGCGTTCGTCGGGAACATCGCGGACGAGGTGACCGAGCGTGACCAGGTGCTGTCGGCGCTGGCCACGTTGTCGAGCGGAGACCGTGAAGTCCTGACGCTCATCGCATGGCACGGGCTGACCGTCAAGGAGGCGGCGCGGGTCGTGGGTTGTTCGGCCGCGGTGTATTCCGTACGGCTGCACCGGGCACGCAAACGGCTCGAACGCGCACTCGCCGGCCCGCCGGCCACATCATCCACCGTTTTCACCATGGAAGGACAACCCGCGCGATGACTCGCAACGCGATGGACCGACTGGCCGCGGCCAGGCCGGCCGAACTCGACCCCGAGCCCGACGCTCGGCGACGCGAGCGCGACATTTTGGATGCCATCTCGCAGCCCTCCCGGCCACGGCACCCCCACAAGCGCACGCGTACCGTACGCCGTGTCACCCTCGGCCTCGCGGCGACCGCGACCGTGGCGGTGGCCGCGGCGGCGGTTGTGACGAACGGCGGGGGCGGCGGGACCGGAGGACCCGAACGCACCTTGGACGCCCGTACGGTGCTGTTGGCCGCGGCCGATCATGCCGACCGGGAGCCCGCCGCGAGCGGTATGTACTGGCACCTGGTGAGGCTGGACACGCACTACCAGCGAGCGAGGTCGGGGAAGGCCACGTACAAGGTCGCCATGAGTCGCCGTACGGAGACCTGGACGCCCATAACGCCGGGCAAGGAGCAGTGGGTCCGCACCCAGGAGCTCGGCGCCGTTTCGGCCACACCCGCGGACTGGGCCGCCTGGCAGCGGGCGGGCGCACCAGACAGAGTCCAGGTCCAAAGCCCCACCCTCATCCTCACGTCGCCGAGAACGGTCTCCACACGGCCGGGCAAGGTCTCCACGAGCCACCAACGGTATGAGCCGAGGTACTGGATCGGCCGCGACGTCACGACGAAGCAGCTGCGTGCGCTGCCCGAGACGCCGCGAGGACTCAGGTCCTGGTTGATGCGCTTCTATGCCAAGAACCGCAACGGCCTCGGAGCGGTGCGGCGGCCGCTGCACGCCGACGAGTACCTCTTCCAGGTGGGCAAGGTGCTGGTCACCGAGGCGCCGGTCACCGCCAAGGTGCGCGCGGCGACCTTTCGGATGCTCGCGGCATTGGGGTCGGTCAAGGCGCTCGGAGAGCGCACCGATTCCCAGGGACGCACCGGAGTCGCGCTCGAACTTCAGTCGTTCTTCTTCTCTAGCAGCGGACCCGACAGCGGCGATGATAGACGCTCTGGAGACGACCTCTCGGGGCTCACCAGTGGGCAGGAGCTGATCATCGACCCGGACACCGGGCGCGCTCTGGCCGACGAAACCATCGTCAAGGCCGAGGGCCGCGCCAAGGACTTCCCAGCCGGCTCCCGGCTCGCGTCCTCGGTCTTCATCGAACAAGGCTGGAGCAACACGTCCCCGGCCGCCCGCTGAGCGAAACCTCACTCACCGCCCCCGCCTCCGTCGGTCTGTCCGGCGGGGGCCGGGGTTGCCTTCGCATAGGCCGGCCTACTGCCCGCCGCGATCACCGCGGGGCAGGCGGCGGCGCAGGACGTACGGCTGGATGAGGCCGAGGCCGCGGGCGGGCCGGCGCACCAGGCGCTGCACCTGGTATCCGGGCACGTCCTCCAGTTCGGCGGCGAGGCCGGCGTCGATCAGTACGCTGCCGGGGCGGGCTATCGAGGTGAGCCGGGCGGCGAGGTTGACCGTCGGGCCGAAGACGTCCCCCATCAGGGGCAGCACTGAGCCGTAGGCCACACCGGCCCGGACGTCGGGGATGTTCGCGTGCGTCGCGGCCGCCTCGGCGATGCCGAGGGCGATCTCGCAACCGGCCCGCGGGGCCTCGGCGCTGAACAGGACCTCATCGCCCAGCGTCTTCACCAGGCGGCCGCCGCTCGATGCGATGAGATCGGCCGCCGTCTCCTCGAAGGACTCCACCATCCGGGCCAGCTCGCCCTCGTCCATGGCGCGGCTCGCCTGGGTGAAGGACACCATGTCGACGAAGCCGACGACGAGGCGCATTCGTACGGGAACCGTCTCGTCTTCGGCGGCCGCCACCGTCATCGCGCGGGCGCCGGACGCGGCGAGCTGGCGTCGCCAAGCGTGCACGATGAGCGGCTCGAGCTCGGCGATGTGCGTCTCGGCCGTGTCGAGGATGAGGCGGACGGCAGCGGGGGGCGGCGGGGCCTGCGCGTCGGCGTTCTCGCCCAGCAGAATGTCGACCTGCCATTCGGCCAGCCGGGCCATCGTCTGGCCGACGGCGCGCACCATCCTGATCACGGTGTCTTCGTCGAAGACGCCGGCGTCCATCAGGTTGCGAATGCGGGCCAGCGCGGCGATGTCGCCCTCGGTGAAGGCGACGGCGTCGTCGGCGGGCCGCGGGTAACCGAAGGCACGCCACAGCCGTTCGGCGAACTCCATAGACACGCCGGTCATCCGGACGGCGTCCAGCCGGGTGTAGCGCAGCTCACCGCCGAGTAGGAGCGCCTCGATCTCGTTCGGCTCCGGCAGCCGCGGCGGGATACTCACGCGCTAACGGCCGTCCCGTACTCCGTCGGCGACATCGTCGATCAGCCGATAGATTTGCTGGTGCCACTCTTCGACCTCGGGAACGTTCTTCAGGACAAGCTGGCCGCGCTCGCCGCCCGATTCGACCGTCAGTGTCCCCTTGCCGAGCATCCGCTCGATCAGCCGCTGCGCGTGCGCGGCGTCGTTGATGCGCCCGATCGGAATCGTCCTGACCGACCGCGACAGGACGCCCTCCCTGATCACGAGACCTTGGTCCGTGAGCTCGTAGCGGGTCGCGAACCAGCGCAGGAACGGCACGATGGAAAAGACGAACGCGATGACCACGGCCGCCCCCGCGATGCCGAGCCGCACCTGGGTCTGCGCCCCCCACGTATCCGGCACGAAGAAAATCAGCACGCCGGCCACGGCGACGGTCACGATGAGCAGCAGGATCGTGGCGATCAGCGTCGTCCAATGCGGATGATCACTGAGGATCACTTGCCCCTCAGTCGTCGAAGACTGCTCAGGTTGCGCCATGGCGCATATCGTGACAGAAATCCGGCCGGGCCAGCGATCGACCGCACAAATCAGGTCACCCGCCGCGCACATGGACGACGTCGCCGGCGCCGACCGCCTCCTCGCCCCCGTCGGCCGTGCGCACCAGCAGCCAGCCACCCTCATCAACATCTGTCGCAGTTCCGCTCAGCACGCGCTCACCGGGCAG
>OBLR010000314.1_pt1 | contig 11411 bp, 8 predicted proteins | sample 1519891 | NCBI WGS metagenome assembly OBLR01 (sample SAMEA3113583, study PRJEB22503) | soil metagenome | reverse complement strand
CACTAACCGAGCAGGTCCTTGATGCCAAGGGTTTAGAATGTGATTCTAAAATATCCAAAATATCTCAAGAACAATTGAGAGAAATACTCGAGGGAGTTAGAAGGCTCCGAAAGAGAAACAAGAGGAAAATTGAAGAAGGTAGTGGTGGTGAGGAAAACCGGCAAAAAGAAGCACCTGATATTGTTTCTTTATAGTAGTGTTAAAGGTCAAAGGAAGAGTCGTTAAGCTCCCTCATTCACATCGAGTTCCATTTTCTGAAGTTTTCTGCCGAGTCTCTCTGGGCCCGCTTAAATTAGAAAAACGTCCAAAAAAATGGGTCCAAAAATTACTGTAGGAAAATTTGAAAAATTCGCAAGAAATCCATGAGAAAACAAAGCTTCCAACTGACTTGTTCCAAGCGGACATATGTTAGCAATGCTTTGACACGATACGGCTTGACGATTATGATAATGTCATTTCTCGTCAAACAAGATTGTAGTTGATAACGGGTCTTAATTTTGCACTCTGATCTACTGAATTATCGAGTCTATTTTCGAACATTTTCTCTCGAATTCCTCTAAGTCCTTGTTGACATCAATTACAAGCAGTCAGAAATGAAGTATATAGTGACATAAGTTATGCCGTCCGATGAGCTCTTTATTCAAAGTCATTTGTTATGCTCCTATTCAAACATTGTCTTGTAGTATCTAGAACTTATTTTATTTCGCCCTTCCTGTTATAATGTGCAGCATCATTAACTGGTCTTCCTCTCCATTGAATTGACTTGATGTTGATTCGTGTTAGCAGAGGAAATATACTATAAGTATATGCTGCAATTAAGAATAAGCCCCCAAGAAAACACAAGACAGAATAAAGGGGTACCAATCGATGTTTCATTATACCCTTTATCCCTGTGGCAGCTATTATCAGAAGGCATAATGACATGTTGAACCAAAAGATGGTGCTTTGCAACTGTGGCGCTTGCTCCCTATTTGAAGGGGTCAAGGAAATATCATACGTCAGAACCGAATTTTGAATCTTCTGCTGCTGCTGCTGCTGTAGAACTGAATTCAACTCACTTGAATGTATTTGGCTGCCACCATCCATAGCAGAAACAGTTGAAGGTGGCTCGTTATAACCAGAGCTGTTAGATAGCACCAGTGTTGCTGTATTATAAGGAAGGAGTAAAAAAGGTACTATAATCATTGCAAATAATATCAGCTGCTGTGAAATGACTGCCGATTTACGTTCAACAAGTGCAGGTATAAGCGTGCGATGAATTCCATGCCACAAGGTAGAAAGATCTCTCGACCATAAAGCTGACACGAGGCTATCAATTTTGAACATCTTCATCCTGTAGTGACTTCTTTTGAGTAAACTACCTAAAGCTCTGTCTTCTTGAATTTTACTCCTCACTGCTTGGAAGGTACCAATTTCTTCAAAAACAACCCTTCTTATCATAAAGAAGCTTCCCATTACATATGCAACATTCGATTCTGGATCGTTAGCTTCAGCAATACCTCGGTCAAATAATACAGAAAATAAGTTCCAGACAGGCATCACGACCTTTGACCAAAAGTCTATTAGAGGAAGATATGCGACTCCTGTGAATGTGTCAAGCTTGTCTAATAACATCTGCCTGATGGTCAATTCGATAGTATAACTGCTTTCAAACAGACTGTCAGCATCGGTAAAGAGAAGTATATCTCCAGCGGAATTCATATATCCCACCTGCGATGCCCACGTTTTGCCCATCCAATCCTCTGGCTTGGTGGGTAAAGAAATGATTTTGAGCTTTTCACTAAACTCTTGTTTTGATTTAATATATTTCATGATTTCAAGAGTTCTATCTTCTGAATTATCATCGACAGCAACCACTTCAAAATTAGAGTAGTTCTGCATTAGTACCGACAAGAGACACCTCTCTATGTTACCTTCCTCGTTTCGAGCTGGGATAATGACGCTTACCAACGGCTGATTGAATCTAAGATTGTCCTGAATTATTCTTGAGCTATTTCTAATTACTGGGGTATTTAGATGTGAATAGAGTGCTTTTATCAAAAGATAAGCCCAGAAAACAAGGATAAGGGATATTATTGCAATTAACATAAACGCTTCAAAGCTTGGATTCAAAAAATAGATTGCCAAAAACAGAAACACTCTACCAAACTGCGTAGTCTGAATTTCTTATAACTAAAGTAAGAAAATCTAGTATTACAATGATATATACGATAAAATTGTAAACACGTCGCGTTTCTTGCCGACTGTTAAGCAACAACTAGTCGAAAAACCATCAAACATTAACAACATTCACTTTGTTTGATTGCTATTATTTGATATGACCTAAAAGATCTTATTATCTACAATAGTCCGATTATGGGGGAGTCATAATGTAATAAGCCCCCGCTTTCTATCCTCCATGGGTCTCGATTTTGAAGGTTTTTTCTGTGGAGTCCCTCTGGGCCCGCTTCATTATTAGTTCTTTTAGAAGGGTTCTACCTTAACGAGATCTATGTAATCTTTAAACTTCTTCGATGGATTCAGTTCTGAGGGGTAGGCAGGGTGCCATCAGTGTAATCCAGTTCGCTTCTATGCGTAATTTTTCTTGCATGAGAATGTCATTATACTGATAGTCAAAATCGCTACTAATAGAAAGACGATTGAACTTGTTAACAGGAGTATAGGAATAAGGGAATAAGAGGGAATAGTTAAAGAGGTACATGGTGATGGCGAGAAAGGAGAAATGCTGGGGAATCGGGGTCGAGACTGGACTGGCGCGTAAACGTTCCCAGAAGTTTTAAAAATTGATAGGAATGGATCTTTTGCATTGTCCTTGATGATGCTCTGCTGTAGGCTACCAAAGATTATCGTCGCAGAATGGGATCAGGGATTGGATGATGCTCCGACCTAAAACCGATTTGCGCCTTAATTGCAGGGTCGTTCCTGCATATGTTTTCGACGACGGATTCATCGTCCGTTTCAATGATAGCTATGCCGTATACACCACTGGGATCTAGGACGGGGCCGAATATGATCGCGATTTTCCTGTTAGCCAGGTCTTGCCAATATGCAACATGTTCCTGCATCACCTTTCCTTCCACTTCTGTCATGTCCTGAGGGAAGGTCGGCCTAGGCGGGATGAGCTTGTTCAGGAAATAATGCATATTACTCGTTAGTGCCAACCGGAAGAAATACATTCCGTCATACCCTCCAAAATCTTGCGAATCAAGCAAGAAGGAAAAAGAGGAAGGTTCGTTCCTGCAACCTAGTATCTAGCCATCCTCCTGACCCAGTCATGAGTCTCATCTAATTTTCGATTGCTCATCTTTTTGTTTACCTGTTCCACCGTCGTCTAATCCGGTATCTGTGGACTTGGGAGTCAAGTACAAAGTTGTCATTTTACTGCAGCTGAAACACTTGTGTCCTCGCTCAGTCCAGTCAAAGTACCAACACTGATACACAGAAGAAAACTTGTGGACATCGTCTGGTGCTTTGGCGCTGAATGAACTACCACATCCCATGCAGGACTAATTTTTTTCGCCTTGGTTGCTGAGCACGATTCAACTTCATCTGGATGATTATTTTCTTTCATCATAACGGTATTACAGTCTGGCTCGGATTTGTCGATGATCGTAGTGCCAGTATACACATTGGTCTCATTACAGAGTCTATCTGTGTTTGGTATCGTGAATGCACGAAAAGAATGACGTTTGTAGGAAGCTCTATTGAACCATTACTCTGGGATTTGCCTAGGCTCAATCAGGCAGCACAAACCTGAAGATTCTTAACATGCTAGCGAGGGACGACAGCTCGTCTTACAGGAGCATCGGCGTTGCCATAGGGCTGACGACGAAGAGCATCAAGTCAAGACTGGACAAGATGCCTACCTCTCGCGTGATCGACAGCTTCCTCGCTATAGTAAACCCGTCAATATTGGATACAACAGAACACATGTTGTCGCGCTCAGGAAGAGCAAACTGACCAAGGAGCTTCTGGAAAGAATTGGCCTTGTCGGGGTAATAGGGTACAGATTCGAAGTGTTAGGCGGCGTCATGAAATTCGGTATAGGCCTCAGGGAGAAAGATCAGGACAAGGTTCAATTCCTGCGGGATTCGCTGAGGCCGGCTCTTGTATAACAAAGCGAGACTCAACTTGGATTATCAAGGCTAGAATCTGCTGAATACATTCGGTCGCTTGTAAATGAAGTCAGACGCTTATAAGTTGATTGTAGCAAGAGAGTGGGCTTTCATGACCGTTACTTTCAAAAAGACATTGGAGTTTGAGCGAGGGCAATAAGAGTCGCAGAGATCTGGCTTGCTGCTAAGGAATTACCCTTCAATTGGATTTGAAGAAAATGTAGAAATTCTCATGTCTGCTATTATGGCAGCTGAAAGTAAGAAAGAATTTGTTTAGATGATCGTAGCAGCCCTATGCATCTTTGGGTCTTATTTTTGAAGATTTTCTGTCAAGTCCCTCTGGGCCCTCCTAAATAGAAAAATTGTTCAAAAAGCAGGGGCTTAATAGTCTAACCAGGCAGGGCTAAAGTTAGACGAGACCATGAATCAGTTATTAATGTTATTATCAATATCATACATAGGTGCCTTGAGTCTAACAACTATCTTTGGATTTGTTATTCTGTGATTCTTGTCTTTATGATCTTTTGCTTCTTTTTTTGAATTAAAATATTGCCCACAAATAATAGATCTTTGAAGTCTTGTATGTCATTATCCTTTCTCTTCTTCAACTTGATTTTGAACAGCTAACATAATTTTCTATTATCTGAAAAATTTGCACGATCATAAAAATATAGAGGGGAGTAAGTTAATAGTTGGCACTAGGTGGATTCATTTCATAAAGCTTTTAACAGATAATTCATTGCAAGAGCACAAAAGATATGACAAATAATAATATCAGCAAAACAGAGATAGTCCTTCAGATTCTACAAGTAGCAAATGACAATGCTGTTACACATAGCAAGTTAATGTCCAAGGTGTTTCTTAGCAAAATCGCTTTAAAAGAGTGTATAGCAGAACTATTAGATAATGGCTTGCTTAGCTATGACCCAACGAGGCTTACATTTAAGACTACTGAAAAGGGACTGACAATTTTTCTAGGCTATAACCAGGTAAACCAAATCCTGAAGGACACCAAATCTAATTACATAATTAGAGCATGAAAAAGATAATACAAATTTCAGAGTAAATAAGCGTATTAGTCACTATGAGATCGGTTAGTCACTAGCAATAAGAAAAAGCCTCTCATAGCTGCAATAAAATTGGATCGATCAAGCGCAAACGTAGTACTTTATTCACAATAAGACTTTATCACGATTGATTTTAACTCAACCAACCCAATACTATGATAGGTATTAGCAAAAAAGTGCATCGCAGCGGTCCAATAAATACGGATTGTTGTGAAATGAATAGACCATATGATATTTGGTTTATGCCTCCTGCTCGTTGAGTCTCAGTTTTGAAGTTTTTTCAGCAGAATCCTCTGCACCCGCTAAAAATAAAAAACTTTCAAAAAATGGACTCAATGGTTGCATCGTAGGTCTATAGATAGTAATGAAGACGGCAAAATTTGATGTAATAATGTCTCCAGTTCATATCGAAGTGCTACATATATTAGTGAATTAACCTGATGGTTAGCAATCGAAGATATAGTTAATCGCATTTCCGAAGTGTACCTGCGGAATTAATTGTTTTAAACATTTGAGAAGATAAGCAGGTTGAACCAAAACATCAGGTCTACCTAGTGACCTATACGTCATGAATCTTAAATGACGAAATGGGGGGCGAACGATATATGAGAACTTTGTCATGCATTCCTTAAATCTTTGGTTATTTCACGCTGGTTGATGAAAACTACACTTAAAGCAACAGTAGTAGTAATTGCGGCTTTTGCAATCAACAGCGGAATCTTCGGCCTAGCTGCTCCAGTAATGGCACAGATGCAGAATGGTGGAAATACTGCGACAACTCCTGATGTGTCGATGGGTATGAGCGGAGGAGGAGGAGGCGACATGATGATGAGCATGATGCATGAAATGATGGCAAATCACAAGTGGGGAATGATTTCTAGCATACAGAACGACGAACAAGGACAACCAGCATGGATTATTGCAGGCCATTGGCTGATGGAGATGGCTTCGCCCCAAAATGAGACTGCGGCTCCTGATGCAACTGGCAGCATCAGCAATATTGCAAGCTTCAATGCAATGCTACATATGGTGATGCTCAATGGCTCGGCTATGCATGATCATGAGATATCCGACTTCACTCAAACTGAAGAACCGACATTTGATACCAGTACGAACTCTACTACAATTACAGGTACAGCCACCATAACAATGCGCGAAGGTCCAGTCCCCAATGTGCCAATAACAATACAAATAGCACAGGACCAAGTGATAGCAATAACACCTGATGCAGCTACACTTGAAAATCACTTTGGAAATACACCAATCTATGGACTGCTAGTATCTCCAGAAATGATACAAGATATGATGATGAGGTATGGTGAGAGGATGGACATGACGAACATGACTGGCATGAGTGGTATGATGCAAGGACCCATGGACGGCTCCATGATGATGAATAGCAGCGGAGGCATGTAAAGAAGGGTAGAATACAACAGCTAAACTATATTACTATTAGAGGAGGAAGCAATCCTACTTTACTTTTTTATTATCAGTTTTTTGTTTGTCGAAGGCTAGTATAATGAAACTATATCCATTGGTGCTCTAATCAATAGGACTCTGTTGCGCTATTATTAGTCACATGGCTATGCGGACTGAACTCGCTACAATATTAAAAGAGGATTAATCCTAAAGCAAGCGAATATTAAATCTGGTTCTATTACTGCATATGTTCAACCTAACTTCATCTTATAGTTGCATTGAATCCTTTCTTTAGAGTTTTTTCTGCCGACTCACTCTGGACCTGCTAAAGATTTTTTGATCTCTATTGAAGTCAAAGCTTTGGCATTATCAAGTTTTGACTCTGTTTATCAAAAGAATCACCTAACAGTTGGTAACAAGAAGAGTTTTTTACAACAAAACGTTCTTTAATTTACCCCAATGTGATTAAAACCCTCAATATAATCAGTAGCATAGACTTTTAACAACCGCTCACTTTCAATAGTCCCTTCATACTTGTCATTAGGTCTTCAATAATTAGAGACTCTTAGATTCATACCTTGTAGATGTTAATTGCGGTATTGACTTAATGTAATGGTTTATTGTCACCAGAGTTATAGAGAAGTACTGTCCCAGTAAACTTAGTTGGCACCTAAGATGACATGCTTTCCCTGGTTCTTGTTCTGTGATTTTTATTCCCACAATTAAGTTCATCAAAAATAATTAATAACTGGTCTGTGATTGATAAGTATTGCAAAGAGATAATAACATAATAAATTCTGTCGAAATAGTCAACGTTCCTCCTGCAGAAGATAAGGAAGTATTTGACAAAGCAGATGTTCCATCTGGAGCAACTGAACTTGATAAAAAAGATCTCCAGCGTCTTTTTCAAGGTAGAAATTTGGCTTTCATATCCAGTTTATCAAAAGACGGATCGCCGCATATTACACCAATGTGGGCAGATATGGAAGATGATATAATCTTGATAAATACTTTTGAAAGTTCTGCAAAAAGCAAGAATATCAAAAAAGATCCTCGAATCGCCATCTCGGTGGTAGAGAGTAATAATCCATACAATATGGTGTCGATCAAAGGTAGAGTTATTGATCAAACAACTGAGGGAGCTGACGAGCATTTAAAGAAGCTTGCTAAAAGATATCTTGGTATTGGCAAGTATTATTATAGAGAACCGAATCGTAAGCGGGTTATTCTGAAGATCAAGCCAGAGAAAGCAACGGGTCTATCAATTCATCCTGCTTTTTATTTTCTCGCTTATTCTCCTTGGAACAGACACAAGGTATAGAGTATGTTGGATAATGGAGTGTCAGGTTATTAGCGAGGTAATAAGATGATGCAAAAATGTGTAGTCAGATTAGGCGATAAATCTGCCAGAATTTAAAATAACTGCGGCTCAATTTTCATTTTGTGTCGATCCGATTCATTGAGTCCAAATTTTTGAAGTTTTTTGTTGAGTCTCTCTCGGTCCGCTGAAAATAAAAAAACGTTCAAAAAGTGGACCCAATGCTATTAGCAAAGCAAGCTAGCTAATATGACTATTCTTCAACATGGGAAGAGCATAAAGGGAAGGGGGACTCAATTTTTGTCCCCCCTAGCAATCCTTTATGCTTTGTATCCTATTAGCAGAGCCATCTCAAGCCACTTCCAATAGCAATCTACTTCTACGAATCCTATATCTCTCAACCAGCCTAACTGTATTTCCATTGGTAACAATCTATTAGCTCTATCTTCTTTTTCTGGAGTGTATCCAATTGCATTGAGAAATCTAACGTGCAATTCTACAGAGGGTGACGCTACATGTTCTAAATTACAAAACACTCCCGTTGGATTGAGGATATCGTAAATTTCTTCATAGAGTTCATGCTTACGTTCGTGTTTAAGATGGTGGATTGCAAAACTTGATACAACTGCATCAAAGTAACCTAGTTCAGGAAGAGGTTGACTGAGGTCATGTTCTATAATCTTAACACTAGAATCGCCAGCAAAATGATCTCTCGCAGATTTCAGCATTGTCGGAGATACATCGAGTGCTACTGCTTGTATCTGTGGTTTATTGGCCTTTATTAGCCTGACTAATCTTCCATCTCCTGTACCTAGATCCAACACTCGTTTAGTATTTTCAGGCAAATGATCTATCAAGACAGATTCACCCTCTGATCGATGTGGAAGTTTATCTGCTACATTTAGATATGCCAGAGCATTTTGTGGACTGGACCATTCTTTTGCTGACCGGCTCATGGTGAAAATGATTCCTTGTAGTTGTAAAAAAGCATTGTGCGTGACAATTAACCTATGATGTATAAATGTGCTATAGGCAACCTGATTGATTACATATAACGGTCCAATAGAGCTTACAAAGCCTAGATGATTGAAATATGAGTACTATTGTCTTAGTTTATTACGCATCAATACCAAAAAAATTCTTTCACTTTATCATCTCACAACAATAGATCCAAGTCAGATGTTGAACTGACAGAACCCCAATAAGAATAGTTAAATAAATCCAAACCATATTGCAGCAAGATCTTGCTGAATATACCGTATTTGAGAAGAAAAATATCGACTTTATCCGCATTTTCTGGTGCAATCCTTCTACTGCTAGCGGCCACTAATCCACTATTACTCTCTAACCTTCTTCAACCAGTGCAAGCTCAAACCACTATGAGTTTTCGAACAACACAACCAGCCGATGGCGTTGTTGAGTGCTCGAGTACAGGGGCTACGCTAACCTTTGATGCACAAGGAACTCCTTCTTCTTCTAATCCCCAACGTGTGGATATTACTGGTGGAACATTTCAGATAAATGACAGGGGTGAGGGAGGACACATATTGTATAGTGGCAATATCAACAGTGGAAGATTTGACAATAACACTAGTGGAGGAGGGGGTCTTAACCTGGACGCTCACGTAAATCATGTTCCTAATGGCACTTCTGCTTGTGCTTCTACAGGTGACATCCTTACAATAGTTACACCGTGTAGTACATCTAATGGGAATTCTATCTATGTCGGCTTTCTGGGTCAGGGCCTAGGGGGTTTTGGAACCTTCAATGGTGCGGTTGATTGTTCTTCTCAAAGAGGAGGAGGAGGAGATACAACAACACCACAGTCTTCTTCCTCTTCTTCTATGACTGGAACTACCACACAAGATGGAGATGGCGATGGAATACCTAATGCTAATGATAACTGTCCGAATCTTCCTCACACAAGATGCTTTAAAGAAGGTAATACAGCAGTAGTAGTTCATAATAATAGCAACAGGTGAGAAAATGTGCAATTCATGATTTGACTTGTTACAGCTTGAAGATGAAGAGCCTTTGACGTTACAGAACCCTTACTGGCAAAACCTTTGTAGTTAGCTCAAATTACCCTAATTCTGAACCTTTTCAAATAACCGACATCAGTATACAGCAGCCCTTGGGCCCATATTCTAGCTGGACTGGTTCTCAATTTTGAAGTTTTTTCTGCCGAATCCCTCCGGGCCCGTTACGATATCAGTGCCCGCTTTCTGCAAATACCGATAGATTCTAGGCCTATATCAGTCAAGCATACATGACTGTATCCTCATAGTCAATATTAAATTGCTTGTGGCTTAACATGATTTATGTCTGAATCACAGCAAGTTGATAAAAAACAGGGTGGCGCGTACCAAAAAAGTTGAGTTGGCCGAGAATAGGCTTGGTTGTGAATCCTTGAGAGTAGGAGAAATCGTGGCTGTTGTAGTAGTGTACTGCTCCAACTGCAGGAGCTGTGAGGCAGTAAAAACTGGTGAGCAGCTCGCGAATGGCGAGCCGCGGTATTGGTGTAAGAATCCGCACTACGGCCGGGACGACCTTTCTCATGCGCTATCAAGACAAAGGTATGAAAGACAGCCTTGTAATCATAACAAAACTAACAAGGAGATTTAACTATGTCGCAAAGTCCAATAGAAAAAGGGCCGAAGCCAACATTTCCTGAACAACCGCAAGACGTTCCGGGTTTAGAATCAAAAATGAACCCGAAGCCAGATTATGGCGAGAACTCGTACCGTGGCTCCCGCAAGCTCGAAGGCAAAGCGGCGCTCATCACGGGCGGCGACTCTGGCATCGGTCGCGCAGTTGCGCTCGCGTTTGCGCGTGAAGGTGCCGACATTCTGATCTCATATTTGAACGAAGACTCGGACGCACAAGAGACCGTCCGTATTGTGAAGAAAGAAGGGCACAAGTGCGTTGCTGTGGCAGGCGATATTCAAGTAGAGAACCACTGCAAGCGACTCATCGAGCGCGCCGTTTCGGAGTTCGGCAAGCTCGACATACTCGTCAACAACGCCGCCTTTCAGATGACGCGGGAGAGCCTTGAAGAGATTCCTTCGGAAGAGTTCGACCGCACGTTCAAGACAAACATCTACGCGATGTTCTATCTCTCGAAGGCTGCAGTGCCGCAGATGCCGAAAGGCGGGGTGATCATCAACACCAGCTCGATCAACGCCGCGACGCCGAAGCCGAAGCTGCTGGCATATTCGGCGACCAAAGCGGCAATCGCCAACTTCACCGGCGGCCTCGCGCTACTTCTCGCCGAAAAAGGCATCCGGGTTAACGCCGTCGGTCCCGGTCCAGTCTGGACGCCGCTCATCCCTTCTACGATGCCGACTGAGCAAGTGACGCAGTTCGGCGAGCAGGAGTCTCCACTAAAACGACCCGCGCAACCTGCCGAACTCGCACCCCTCTATGTGCTACTTGCATCTGAGAATGATAGTAGCTACATCTCTGGCGCATACTTGCCTGTCACTGGTGGTC